>ERZ795049.6094-NODE-6094-length-10746-cov-3.701244_pt1 | contig 10746 bp, 11 predicted proteins | sample MGYA00375133_ERZ795049 | MGnify/ENA primary metagenome ERZ795049 (study PRJEB30178, sample SAMN05720147) | activated sludge metagenome | isolation source: anaerobic digester from wastewater treatment plant | place: Japan | collected 2015-04-20 ...
TTCCAGTCACACCACTTCTTATTACAAAACCTCCATGCCCCATTCCCTGATGTTCTTTTAAGAACTCCTCCTCAGAAATGAAATTGACTGTTGTGTCATAATCTGCGAAGTAGTTGGGCATGTTTATAATTGTATTTCTAATCTTCTCTTTGTCGTAACCCTCTTTTGCGACGACATAACACTCTCTTTTGTGCATTGCTGCAGCAGAGTAAGGCGGGTTTTCAGAGTTCCTTACGCTTTCCACTTTGCTTTCAATTGGAATAGTGTATTGCACCCCATACTTTACTCCTTCCACTCTTCTAACTGCTTCAGAATGTCCTTGGCTTAATCCTTTTCCCCAAAATGTATAGCTGTTGCCAGATGGAAGCACTGTTTGAGATATGAGCCTATTAAGAGAGAAGAGCCCAGGATCCCATCCAGTCGAAATAAGTGAAAGATTGCCATGTTCTTTGGCGGTATCGTCCATCTCTTTAAAATATTCCGGAATTTTGCCGTGATTGTCAAAGCTATCTACGGTATTAAAGTGTTTTGCAAAATCCAAACTCTTGCCAAGCAGGTCGGTCGCACTGCCTCCGCAAAGTATCAAGACATCTATTTTTTCTTTAAAATCCATTATATCTTTTACGTTATAGACAAGGCTCTCTTTTCTGGCCTTCTTTATATCGGAGGGGTCTCTTCTCGTAAAGATTCCTACAAGCTCCATATCATCATTCTGAGCCACGGCCAATTCGACCCCTCGCCCTAAGTTGCCATATCCAAGAATTGCTATTCTTATTCTACTCATAAGCACTCTCCCTTCATTTGCGAAGAGCGATAAGATCCTTCATGGAATATAGCCCTTTTGCTTGTTTTACCAAGAAAGCTGCAGCTTTTACAGCACCTTTTGCAAAAATATTACGTGACAAAGCTGTGTGAGTGATCTCTATCAACTCATCATCTCCGGCAAAAAGAACCGTATGCACTCCGGGTGTTGTGCCGCCTCTTATTGAGTGTATACCAATGATATCTCTGGTTCTGTCGTCTTCTTTTGTGTGTCTGCCATATATATATCTTTTCTTTTTCTCGCAGTTTGCATTTATGGCATCTGCTAGAAGAAGTGCCGTTCCGCTGGGTGAATCCTTCTTCTTGTTATGATGGTTGTCGATTATTTCAACGTCAAAATCGTTCTCCAAAACGGGAACCATGGTTGAAAAAAGTTCCGCAATAACGTTTATGCCAAGAGACATGTTGAATGAATAAAAGACAGGTATAGCCTCAGCAGCATTCATAACAGCGGCCTCTTCTTCGCTGCCGAGAGAAGTCGTTGCGACTACGACAGGAAGATTTTTTTCAGTGCAATATTCAAGCAGAGATGGTATTGCGCTGAAGTGGGAAAAGTCCAATACGACGTCTGCCGGCACATTACAGTCTGATATTTTTGTAAAAGCCGGATATGATTCCGTTCCGTCTACTGCTTTGTCCACACCGCAAGCAACTCTCATTCCTTCGGTATTCTCGATTATTTTTTCTATGGCCTGCCCCATTCTTCCTTTGCAGCCATGCAGCATTACATTAATCATAAAATCACACTCCTGTTCTATATGAGGCCATAGGCAGTCATCTCGCGCCTGATTCGCTCCGTTACCGCTTCACTTGGCGGACAGAGGGGCAGCCTATACACAGGCAAACATTTTCCCATCATTGAAAGAGCCATTTTGACCGGGATCGGGTTGACATCGGCAAAAAGTGCATCAATAAGAGGCTTCATATCCAACTGAAGTTTTCTGGCTGTTTCAATGTCTCCGTCAAAATAGCTTTTCGTCATTTTTACAGAATCTGCAGGGGCTACGTTAGCAACAACGGAAATGTATCCTATACCGCCTAATGACATAAGGGGTACTACCATATCGTCGTTTCCGGAATAAATACCAAAACCCTCCGGCACAAGTCTTGCTATTTCTGCAACTTGCGCGATGTTGCCGCTGGCTTCTTTAATCGCCACTATTTTGGGGTTTTTTGCGAGCTCTTTTACAGTCTGAGGCGCAATGTTTACCGCTGTTCTTCCGGGAACGGAATACAGTATAGACGGAATGTTTACTGAATCAGCTGTGACATTGTAATGCCTGATAAGTCCCTCTTGTGAACATTTGTTGTAGTAAGGCGTTACCAGAAGCAGTGCATCTGCTCCGGTTTTTTCAGCCTCTACTGCAAGATCAATGCCATGTCTTGTGTCGTTGCTCCCAACGCCGGCAATAACAGGAACTCTTCCTGCCGTCACATCGACACAGAATTTAATTATTTTGATATGTTCTTCGTCATTGGTAGTTGAGGCTTCTCCTGTAGTTCCGCATGATATTATCGCGTCAATGCCTTCTGAGATTTGCCATTCGATGAGTTCTTCGTATCTTTTGAAATCGATGCTTCCGTCACTTAAAAACGGGGTAGCGAGAGCTACTCCACACCCTTTAAATATCGCCATGTTTTTGTCCTCCTTCGCAGCTTTACTATGATATCGGCGATAAAAAAATCACATCTATCGATGCAACAAAACTTAAGTAAAAGCTGCAACCGATAGCGCCACTGCCATATAAAATACGGCAGGAGTCCGGAATATATTCTATCCCGTCCCAGCAGCGAACCATGTCTGGCACGCCCTTCGGTGATTCTCCCTTTCCCCGGGTTCATCGGCCACCGCCTCCACCGGATACTAATGATAATCACGCCTCTATCAATGTGCTTGAAATTATATATACTCAATAGCTCCTTTGTCAAATAAACGTATTTCGAGCGTTTACATATTTAACATTTCGTATCGCACAAAAATCCCATAAAAAGACGACACTCCATAACGGAGTGTCGTCAAGCTCTAAAATATTTTAAATAAGTTTAAATTAAGAGAGGAACCCCTCGTATAGCTCTTCTACCCTATTTACAATATCTTCCATGGTAGCGCCATTCTGAAGCGCATACCAAACTGCTCCTCCCATACCGACTCCCTCTTTAACATATCCCTTTTCATAATCTGAGAGTCCCGTATATTTTGAACCGCTAAGATCTATGGGAGCGACATAATAATCAACGTTTGCCATTTTTGCATATTTTTCAAAGCAGTTTGTTTCGTCTTGAATAACATATTTTGTGGTTGCTATCATCATCTTTCTTGTTATGCCCATATCTCTTATTAGCGCAGCTACTGCAGACATTTGAGTCCCCCCAGCCAAGATGACTTCAACATCATTAGGCAGTGCGGAAACAAATGAGGCAACACCAACTTGCATGGGATCTCCGACTTCAGCTGCTGCGTCAAGCCCCTTGCCTTTTAATCCACCGACTTCAATTCCTAAACGCGAAGAAACTTCTTTCCAAATCTCCTCTTTCAGCGAACAGGGGTTCACAGGTCCAGCTGAAGATACCATGCCATTGTAGCCTAAAGCTCTGAGCAGAAGGAGAGCTGTTGTGGTTCCTCCTGGTATAGACTCGCCTATAACAATTCTTTTGTTTTCTTTAGCAATTTCTTTTGCCAGTTGGGTTGCCTTGCTGTTAATTTCTTCCACGTTCAAAACAGCAGCTCCCTTTCTTGAGTCTCCTCCAGGAATGTCCGTTAATTTATAAAAGGGCGCCACAGGTGCAATTGATGCGCCTGTCTGAACCACAGATACTGGAAACTTCCCTTCCAAAATAGCCGCTTTGGTCACGATTGCCGGAGTGGGATGTCCGAATGGGTCCACCGGTACGGCATCTATTACTTTCGGTCTTTCAAAAAACAGTAAATCTGCGTCGGCAGGAGCGGTATAAGGCAGTACTTCCAAATTCGCTCCGGCCACTGATAGTCCCGGAATTTCAGCTATTTTTGTTTCTCCCATAAAGAGCATAAACATTTTACATTTCCCCCTGTTAGATGTATGATATCAAAGTTATAGTCTAGTTTTTAAGCTTTTCTAATTCTATTTCTTGTATTTTACAAATCAGCTATTTCACTCTTGATTTTATGTAAAAAGAACAGATATAGTTTTAACATATTTTTTTAATTTTGACGACTGGGGGGATATTTTAGATGGCTAAGCTTGCTGCAACAAGGGGCAATCTTGTTAAACTCAAACATTCCTTAAAAATGGCACAATCCGGTCACGAACTCTTAGACCAAAAACGACAGGTCCTGATGAAAGAGTTAGTGCGCTTTATAGATTCAGCCAAAGAAATTCAAAGTGAAATCGAGACAACTTTTAGAGATGCTTATAGAGCTCTGGAGAAGGCAAACATATCCATCGGAATAGATACAGTTGAAGACATTTCTGAATCGGTCCCCCTAACAAATGACATAACAGTTCGCTTGCATTCTATTATGGGAGTCGAAATTCCCGATGTTGACCCTATAGATACAAAAACAGTTCCGAGCTATTCTTTTCACGGCTCCACTGGCGCGATGGACGCTGTTTATGTGCAGTTTAAAAAGGTAATGTCCCTAGTGGCAAGACTTGCGGAAGTAGAGACCAGTGTTTATAGGCTTGCCATTCAAATCAGAAAGACACATAGAAGGGTAAACGCCCTTGAGAAAATCGTCATACCTTCAAACAAAGCAGACATCAGATTTATATCTGACGTTCTTGAAGAGGGAGAAAGAGACGATTTTATAAGAATGAAGTTGGCACAAGAAAAATTAGGCTAGTTAGAGCGGAGGTAGAACGATGAGCACATTGAATGAAGTACTTGCAGTGCTTCTGGGAGCGGAAGCGGAAGCTAAACGCATCGTAAGCGACTCAAAAAAAGAATCAGAGAGCTTATTCCATTCAACACAGGAAAAATTTGCCAAAGAGCGTACATCTCAGATGAACAGTGCAAGAGAGCAAGCCAAAGGCATAGTAGAAACAGCCATGAGCTCTGCAAACATCGAAGCCAAACAGATTTATGAAATGAGTAAAGAGGACAGTGCCAGAATTCAGAAGAGATTTGAAGAAAATTCTGACCCGGTAATAAATTTTATGGCTTCTGAAATAGCAGAAAAATATATAAATAAAGGAAGTATATAATTTTGCCAATCACCGCACACGGACAAGCAATTGCCGTTGGTGTTAAATCCCACGTTTTATACAGTCGTCTTCTGACTGCTGCCGACTACTGGAATTTATTGAATTTAAAAACTACGACAGAGATTTCAAACTTTCTAAGAGATACGGAAGGATATAAAGACGCTCTCAGTGGCTTGTCTACTGACCATGTACATCGTGTTGATCTGCAAAATGCGCTCAAGACGACTGTCCGTAGAGTGGGAACAGCTTTCCTTCCATATATATCGGGGCCCATGTTCAAACTTTTCACAAGCTGTCTCGCTTGGTACGAAGCGGAAGAATTGAAAAATATCTTTCGTTGGATACGTTCAAGAAGATTGACTCCGGACGAGATGAAACAAAAGCTTTCTTATATGGAATGCTCAAAAATCCCATTTTACGAACTCATAGATTCTACAAACTTTGATGACGCGCTTGAAAAATTAAAAGACACGAAATATTTCAAAGTATTAAAAGAGCCAGTGAAAAAGCTTATGGGGGGAGAAAAATCCCTTTTCTCTTTGGAGCTGGCCATAGACAACCTCGTAGAAACAGAGATATGCAAAAATTTAAATGAACTGCCTTTTGCTGAGAGAAGTTTGCTTGAACCTCTTTTCGGATTAAGGCTAGATCTCTTAAATCTTTATCATTTTCACAGATGTTCTATTTATTATCATATGACAATAGAAGAAATTTTGAGCCAGATGCTCTCCGTCAGCTATAAAGTTAAATTTCATCACTTGCGCGAGATGTCCGAGGGAAAAACTTGGCAGGAGCATTTAGAAATACTTGAACAGCTGTTCCCTGTATATGCAAATATATTTTCGGAAGCGCTTAATCATCCGGATAAAGAGCTTGCTCTTGAAACGTCTATAGAACGCTATAAATATAAAATGACTCTATCTGTTTTTCAAAAAGGAGCTCCCGGTTTTCACACCGCGATGGCTTACTTTTTGATTAAAACTCAGGAGGTAGACGATATTATTCGAATAATTGAAAATGTTAGATATGGCTATAGCCGCGACGAATCAGCCGCATATTTGATTAGGCCCATTACCGACGGAGGTGTGCCCATATGGCAGTAATGAAAATGGTGGCTTTGACCATGATAGGGCCTGCTTCTGAAATGGGAGCAGTGGCACGTGAAATGCTGTTGTCAGGAGGATTCCAACCCATGCCTCTTGACGTTTTGGTAAACGACAGAGAATTGCGCTCCAAGATAACAACAGCTACGGACAACCCCTATGACGAACTTCTTGCTAAAGTAACATCAATATGGGAGATGGCGGGGGGTACTCTGCCTGAATCAACTCCCGTAACAATTGATAAAAACTTTACATTAAGCAACGCCAGATACAGTGTTGACCAGATTGCCCAAATTTTAAAAAATTGGAAAGAGAAACGCAGTACTCTCTTGGAAGAGGAAGAAACTTTTTCTGCGGCTAAGATTCTTTTGCAGAATCTCAAAGGCACAGAGTTTACTCCTGCAGATTTAGTGGGGAGTGACTTTATAGTTCCTTTCTTCGGCTACGTTTCAAATGACAACTACCAGCGTCTTGCGGACAGCAGCGATCAATCTCCAATTGCCGTTAATGAATTGACGACTACAAAAGACAATAAATGGCTTTTGATACTTACAACTCCGGACAGAGAACCTTCTGCAAGGAAACTGTTGGACGCTGTCTCCTTCAAGGAGTTCCCCCTCAAAGAGATAGCGGAGCAACTTAACGTAGATGATCCAATGGCTTTCCTTGATAAACACCTTGAAGGACATAGAAAGGCAATAAATAGTTTAGAAAGAGTCGCACGCAACACTCTTAACGAGAATAAAGAAGAGTACAAACATCTTTACTCACAGCTTTATACGATGCAGAGAGTTTATGACGTATGCAAGGGAAGAGGCAGTGTCAGTGACATGTTCTTAATATCAGGCTGGTTGCCAGATTCTTCGTTGGAAAACGTGCAGAAAACAGTCGAAACTGAGGCTCCCAACACTACTTTAATTATTGAAGAAACAAAGAATCTAATTTCCCACGGGATTAGGGTCCCGACTTTGCTTAAAAATAATTTTCTTTTTAGAGCATTCCAAGATATTGTTGCCATGTACAGCATCCCCTCTTATGGAGAGATAGATCCATCTCCTATAGTGGCTATATCTTTCATCTTATTTTTTGGTTTTATGTTTGGAGATGTTGGACATGGTCTCATGATTTATCTCGCTTCTCTCTTTATGGTAAAAAGCGGAAAAATGAAACGTTCTTTCGGTTTTGTTCTTAAATCCTCTGCCATAAGCTCCATGGTTTTTGGGCTTCTTTACGGAAGCGTGTTTGGATTAGAGAACATAATTAAGCCTCTCTGGCTCTCTCCGATGCACGACACAAATCGCTTAATTATAGTTGCGATTGCAATAGGTGTTTTCATGATTAGCTTGGGACTCTTCTTGAATATGATAAAACAATACAGAGACAGGGATTACGGGCGACTGTTGTTTGATGGGCAAGGACTTGCAGGGCTCCTTCTATACTGGAGCATAATTGCAATGGCTGCATTCAAAATGTCCGGCACAATAATTTCACCTACTACATCCAACTTCTTGAAGATTACTATATTGCTAATGATAGTTTTGATGGTTTTCCGAGACTTTCTGGCAAAAACTTTCCTCAAGCAGGAGGGAGAGAAAGAGTCAACTGCTCTGCTTGTGTTTGAAATTTTGCACAGTTTGCTCTCATTTGTGTCAAACACCGCTTCTTTTGTGCGTCTGGCAGCTTTTGCTCTTAACCACGTTGGACTCTCTGTTGCAGTTTTAATGCTGTCCGAAATGGTGCAAAATCTCCCGGGCGGAATAGTGATGAAGGGTATCATCTTTATTGCCGGAAACATCCTCATAGTTGGGCTCGAAGGCTTAATAGTCTTTATACAGACGCTGCGACTTCAGTACTATGAATTCTTCAGTAAATTTTATAGTGGCGGAGGCATTCCCTTTAAGCCGGTAAATTGGAAAAGAAACAGTGCTAAATATGTAGGCGATTCAAGTTAGATATGAAATATATAGTGAAAACAGCAAAAATTATAAAATTTTAAAATTAGAAAATGAAAGGGTGTTTTAGATGATAGGATTATCAATTTCTTGTATGGCTGTAGTTTCTATGATTACGATTGGATACGTTATGCACAAAAAAGGATATAAAGGAAATCGCACTATATACGGTGCAAGTATTGGAATATCTTCTTTATTGGTATTTTCCGGAGCAATATTGGCTCTAACGACTAGTCCGGCATTTGCCCAGGCGGCAGCTGCTCCGTTGGGATCCGGCGCTGGAATGGGTTTCCTTGCAGCCGCTATATCAACAGGGATTGCATGTTTAGGAGCAGGTCTTGCAGTCGCAAGTGTCGGCTCTGCTGCTCTCGGACTTGTAGGCGAGAAGCCTGAAATGCTTGGAACAACACTGATTTACATAGGTTTGGCTGAAGGTATAGCAATTTATGGAATTATCATATCTCTGCTTATCCTCGGACGCCTTCCGGGTTAAAAATGAAAGCATTTCTTGTGAGCGACAACCATGATTCTCTCGTAGGCATGAGGCTCGCGGGAATTCAAGGCTGTCTTGTTCGCACAGAAGAAGAGGCAGATGAAGCAATTAAAAAAGTCCTTAAACAAAAGGATATTGCGATTCTAGCCATAACGGAAAAAGCTGCAGCTCTTGCCGTAGAAATTTTACAGCAGTTGCGTGAACGTGCAGAGCTGCCTCTTGTAGTAGCAATTCCTGACAGGTTCGGCACCGAGCGCGGGGCAGACTTTCTCACACGCTACGTTCAAGAAGCAATAGGGGTGAAGATGTAATGAGAGAAGTGTCTAACAATAAAATAAATTCATTAAGAGACATAATTCGAGAAAAAGCGAACGGAGAAAAAGAAACTCTCCTTTCTGAATCTCATAGAGAGACAGAGGAATGGCTTACAAGAGAGACTGAAAAACTCCAAAAAGAAGTTGACCAGATTATACAGGAAGCCCATAAAAAGGCTGATGTCATCAGACGTAGGCACATTATGTCTGCAGAACGCGAGAAAGCAACAGATATTTTGCGTACGCAGAACAGAGTTTTCTCTGACGCTTTGAATAAGCTACAGGATAAACTTGTACAGTTAAGAGATAGCAAAAGTTATGTAGACATCTTAACCGGCATGTGCGTTGAAGCGATTGAGTCTTTAAAGGATGTTGACTCTTTAACCCTTCGCCTTGCAACAGTCGATGCAGGATATGCAGATCAGATTATAGAAAAAACAAAAAAGATAATCCCAAATGTCACTCTCACTTTTGACAGGGAACCTGCGCCGATTTTGGGCGGATGCCGCATCTCTACTGCTGACAACAGCAGACAGGTCAATTTGGATTGGCAGAATATAGCACAAGAAATGGCAGATACACTTGCAGAACAGTTACTGCCTCTGCTTTAAGGAGGAATTTATTTGAGCTCGAAAATATATGAAGATCCTCAGAAAGTGGGAACTGTCTCCTATATAAATGGGCCTGTTATAAAAGCCGTAAACATGCGCAGTTTCGCAATGCACGAAGTCGTTCGTGTCGGTGAGAAAAAACTCATGGGCGAAATTCTAAATATGGAAGAAGACAGAGCCACGATACAGGTTTATGAGGATACAAGCGGATTAAAACTTGAAGAAAAGGTCTATGGAACCGGAGAACCCCTTTCAATCGAGACAGGACCGGGACTTATAGGGAGCTTTTTCGACGGCATAGGGCGCCCACTAGATGCTCTTTTAGAGAGTGAGGGTATGTACATATACCCGGGCACTACAGTCAACATGATTGACAGAGAAAAAACTTGGGACATAAATCCGACCGTGCAAGTTGGAGATTTAATTACTTCAGGGACTGTCTTAGCCACTGTGCAGGAGACAGAAAATCTGCTCCATAAAATTATGACTCCTCCAGGAATTGAAGGAGAAATAACTTGGATTATCTCGGCCGGAGAACACAAAGCGGGAGAAGATGTTGCAAAAGTCAAAGACGCATTTGGAAGAGAGATAACAATTCCTATTATTCGCCGTTGGCCGGTCAGAACTCCCAGACCGTACAGAGAGAGACTCCTGCCAAATGAACCGTTTATTACCGGACAGAGAGTCATAGATGGCCTCTTCCCCATTGCAAAGGGTGGAACCGCATGTATTCCAGGCGGATTCGGAACGGGGAAAACCGTAACACAGCATCAACTCGCAAAATGGGGAGATGCACAGGTGGTTGTATATATAGGCTGCGGCGAAAGAGGAAACGAGATGACGGACGTTTTGGAACAGTTCCCTGTCTTGGAAGACCCACGCACGGGACGTCCAATAATGGAGCGCACCATACTTATAGCCAACACTTCTAACATGCCCGTCGCAGCGCGAGAAGCATCAATATATACCGGCATAACCATCGCCGAATATTTTCGCGACATGGGGTATGACGTTGCAATTATGGCGGATTCAACTTCACGCTGGGCAGAAGCTCTCAGGGAACTCTCAGGAAGACTTGAGGAAATTCCCGCGGAGGAAGGCTTCCCGGCATATCTTCCAAGCAGGCTGGCCGAGTTCTACGAACGAGCCGGACGAGTCATCACACTTGGCGGAGAGACAGGCAGTGTAAGCGTTATAGGAGCAGTCTCACCTCCGGGAGGCGACTTCACAGAACCTGTTACAAGACATACAAAACGCTTTATACGCT
>ERZ795049.6101-NODE-6101-length-10737-cov-6.982588_pt1 | contig 10737 bp, 9 predicted proteins | sample MGYA00375133_ERZ795049 | MGnify/ENA primary metagenome ERZ795049 (study PRJEB30178, sample SAMN05720147) | activated sludge metagenome | isolation source: anaerobic digester from wastewater treatment plant | place: Japan | collected 2015-04-20 ...
TCGGCGTTGGCCTTGGGATTGTTTTCGTAGCCGGCGGTGACGTTCTCGCCGCGAATCACGATTTCACCGATGTTGTCGGGCGGCAGCAGGTTGCCGGCGTTGTCCATGATGGCCACCTCGGGTCCGGCGGCAAGACCGACCGAGCCGGGGATGCGTTTGGCCGGCGGCAGCGGGTTGCTGGCCATCTGGTGCGCGGCCTCGGTCATCCCATAGGACTCGATCAGCGGGGCCTTGAAGACCTGCTCCAGTTCGGCGATCACCTGCGGTGGCATGGACGATGACGACGAGCGGATGAAGCGCAAGGGGTTGTCGCGGATCACGTCGGCGTTGCCGCCCGCGCGCGAAAGAATGGTCTGGTGCATGGTCGGCACGGCGGTGTACCAGCTCGGTTTGCACTCCTTCATCCAGCCAAAAAACTTGAGCGCATTGAAGCCTGGTGTCACGAAGATCTGGCTGCCAACGGCCATCGGTGCCAGCACCCCAGCAATCAGCCCGTGGATGTGGAACAGCGGCATGATGTGCAACTCAATGTCGGACTCCGTGAGTTGCAGCGTCTGGCTGATGTTGCGCGCTGAAGCGCACACGTTGCGGTGCGACAGAGGCACGATCTTGGGTCGCGACGTGGTGCCAGAGGTGTGCAGGATCAGCGCCACGTCGTCGGTCGTCGCGGGCCCGCCTTGCTCTGCAGGCGATGCGGGTGCACCAGCCTTTGCAACAAGCTCAAAATCACCCGCGCCTCGTTCGGGATGAGCCAGCAGCTCGATCACCGCGATGCCCAGTTTGGCGGCCACGGCACGGGCCGGCGTCTCGCTGCCCTGCGCCACGATCAAGGCTTTGGCGTTCAGATCGCTCAAGTAGAACTCGAACTCATCAGCCCGGTAGGCCATGTTGAGCGGAGCGCATGTGCACGCGCCGGCCACGGCCACGAAGGCGGTGGCCATTTCCGGGCAATTGGGCAAGACCAGGCCGACGCGGTCCCCGCGGCCAATACCCAGCCCGTTCAGCGTCTGAACGGTGCGGCCCACGAGGGCATTCAATGCGCCGTAGCTCAGGGGCTTGGCAGAGGGGGCGGTGATTGCGATGGCGTCAGAGCGCTGGCGGGCAATCATCTCGGAAAGTGTGGTGAAGGCGGTCATGATGGGTCGTTCGAAGTTCAGAAAGGGGGTATTGAATTGTGATTCAAGCCAGGCGTAGCGTTGCCTTGTGTTGCTGAAGCGTATTGGCCAGCAAACTGGTCAGCGCGTACACGGCATCGATGGTGGGTGTCGGCTTCTGGGTGATGCGTCCGAGTTCCATGACCGAAGCGACGAGCGCCTGCAGTTCCAGCGGTCGGCCTTGTTCGACGTCCTGCAGCATGGAGGTCTTGTGCTGACCGACGGCCTGCGCACCCGCAATCCGCTTTTCCAGGCTGACCTTGAACTGCACGCCGAGTGCCTCGCCGATCGTCTGGGCCTCCCGCATCATCGCGGCGGCCAGCTCCCGGGTCGGGGCATACAGGCAGATGTCTTCCAGCGTCGCGTGGGTCAGGGCGCTGATGGGATTGAAGCTCAGGTTGCCCCAGACTTTGAGCCAGATTTCGGAGCGGATGTCGCGAGAAATCGGTGCCTTGAAACCCGCGGTCTTGAAGGCATCGGCAATTTCTCGAATGGATGGCGTGTCGCCGCCATCGAGTTCGCCCAGCGTAAAACGATTGCCCTCGATGACCTTGATGATGCCGGGTTGGATGACTTCGCTGGCCGGGTAGACCACACTGCCGATGACGCGATCGACGGCGATGGACTGCGCAATCACCCCATCGGGATCAACGGCCCTGATGGGCGTGCCCTCCCAGGCCCCCGGCAACTTGTGGAAATACCACCAGGGAATGCCGTTCTGCATGGTGATCACCCGGGTCTTTTCATGCATGATCGCGGGCAACTCGGCGGCGATCGCGGCCACCTGATGGGCTTTCATGCCGAGGATGACGACATCCTGCACCCCGGCCTCAGCAATGACCGAGGTCACGCGGGCGGGTCGAGCCAGCAGTTCCTTGCCATCTTCCTCGATCAGCTTCATGCCATTTTGCCGAACGGCCTCAAGGTTGGCACCCCTGAGGATGAGCGTGACGTCATGACCGCTGAGCGCCAGCTTCACGCCGAGCATGCCGCCGATGGCACCGGCGCCTACGACACAAATTCTCATGATGGGGCTTCCGTTGATGGGTCTGGTGATGATGGGGCGGGCCCATAAGTATTGCGCAGGGTGCCGACGCCATCGATGATCACCTCGACGACGGTTCCTGGCTTCATGGGCAGCACACCCGAAGACGTGCCGCAGGCGATCAGGTCGCCGGGCATCAGGGTCATGCAGCGGGAGATGGCGCTGACGATTTGCGCCGGTGAAAAGATCATGCCGCTGCAGGGGAAATTCTGACGCTCGCGGCCGTTTACCAGTGTGCGGACCCGAAGTGTCCGGACGTCGAGTCCGGTGACAATGGCCGGACCAAAGACGCCGAAGGTGTCGTAGCCTTTGGCACGCGTCCATTGGGCAAAGCTGGGGTCCTTGTTCAGAAGGTCGATCGCCGTGACGTCGTTGACGCAGGTCACACCAAAGATCGCCTGCTCCGCTTCTTCAAGATTCAGGTTGCGGCCGACCTTTCCTATCACCAGGCCGAGTTCGCCCTCGTAGACGACCCGACCGTCGTAACCGGGCGGGGTTTCGATGGTCTGGCCATGGGCCAGGTAACTGCTGCTTGCCTTGATGAAATACAGCGGCTCTTCGGGTATTGACAGTCCCTGTTTTTCTGCTTGCGCATGATCGTTGTTCCACAAGGCCAGGAACTTGGAGGGGCGACACGGCAGCGTGATCTTGACGTCGGACAGCGCGAAACGCCGGCCGGTCCGCAGCGGCTCACCGAACAGATCGCCTTCGTGTTCGTCGACGAAGTCGCCGTCCAGCGTGCCAAAGCCCGCTCTGCCGTCGCAATCAAACCTCAACCACGTCGTCATCGTCGATATCCTTCGGTCGTCTTCTCATTTTGCCCAGCAGTTGGCCGATGAAGGGCCAGAGCAGCATCACCATGGCCAGACCGGTGATGCTGCCTACCAGCGGGTTGGAAACGAACACCATGAGGCTGCCACCCGACCCCAGCAGCGACTGGCGGAAGGCGTTTTCAGCCATGTCGCCGAGCACCAGTGCCAGCACCAGTGGCGCCAGCGGATAGTTGAGCTTCTTGAACACATAGCCCATGACGCCAAACACCAGCATGAGCCAGACGTCGAACATCGAGCTGTGGACCGTGTAGGCGCCTACGGCGCAGATCACCAGAATCACCGGGGCGATGATGGCAAACGGGATGCGCAGGATGGCCGCGAACCAGGGCACGGTGAGCAGTACCACGATGAGCCCGGCGATGTTGCCCAGGTACATGCTGGCAATCAGCCCCCAGACGAAGTCCTTCTGCTCGACAAACAGCAGCGGACCGGGCTGCAGACCCCACACCAGCAAACCGCCCAGAAGCACAGCTGCTGTGGGTGAGCCTGGAATACCCAGCGTCAGCATGGGCAACAGGGCCGCGGTGCCAGCGGCGTGGGCGGCCGTCTCTGGTGCCAGAACGCCTTCGACCTCGCCCTTGCCGAAGTTCTTGCCATTGGGGGAAAAGCGTTTCGCGATGCCATAGCCCATGAACGACGCGGGGGTCGCGCCGCCGGGCGTGATCCCCATCCAGCAGCCCACCAGGGAACTGCGCAGGTAGGTCGCCCAGTAGCGTGGCAGTTTCTTCCAGGTCTCCAGAACGACCTTGGCGTCAATCTTGGCTGACTTGCCCTTGAAGGAAAGCCCTTCTTCCATGGTGACCAGGATCTCGCCAATACCGAACAGACCGATCACCGCGATCAGGAAATCAAAGCCCTTCATCAGCGGTTCGAAGCCGAAGGTCAGGCGCAACTGGCCGGTCACGTTGTCCATGCCGATCGCAGCCAGCGTGAAGCCCAGGAACATCGCCGCCAGCGTCTTCCAGGGGGCACCCTTGTTCATGCCCACGAAGCTGCAGAACGTCAGCAGCTGCACGGCAAAAAACTCGGGCGGCCCGAACTTGAGCGCGAACTTCGCCACCAGCGGCGCGGTAAACGTGATCATCAGCACCGCGACCAATGCCCCGATGAACGACGAGGTGAATGCGGCGGTCAGCGCCTGGGCGGCCTGACCTTGCTGAGCCATCGGATAGCCATCGAAGGTCGTGGCCACGGACCAGGGTTCGCCCGGGATATTGAACAGGATCGAGGTGATCGCACCGCCGAACAGTGCACCCCAGTAGATGCACGACAGCATGATGATGGCGGACGTCGGGTTCATGCTGAAGGTCAGCGGCAGCAGGATCGCCACGCCATTGGCCCCTCCCAAGCCCGGCAACACCCCGATCAAGACGCCCAGCAGGATGCCGACGAACATCAGGCCGATATTGACGGGCGACAACGCAACCGCAAACCCCTGGAACAGTGCTTGTACTTCGTCCATGGTCAGTATCCCAGAGCGGCCTCGATCGGCCCTTTGATCAGCGGCACCTTGAACCAGATTTCAAACATCCCGAACAGGATCACCGACACGATGACGCCTGTCAGTCCTGACTTCAGCACGCTGAATTTTCCCTGCCAGCGCATGAAGACCGCGATGAACACCGCGGAGGCCACATACAGTCCGATCCACTGCATGAAGCCCACGTACACCAGGCTCGGCACGAAGATCGCCAGGACAAGCCGGATCTCGGCCCGCGACACAAATGGAATTTCCCGGTTGGCGCGCAAAGCCTTCAGCAGGTTGATGAGGCTGGCAATGTTCATCAGCAGGCCGATGTAGAACGGAAAGTAGCCGCTCTGGGGACCCTCTTCGGTCCAGCCGGCGCCGATGCGATGGCTGTCCCACATCACCAGGCTGCCCAGCAGCATGAAAGCGAAGGCCGTAATGATTTCCAATGTCCGCCGGGTCGCGGCGGTGGGTGAGCGGCCGTGGCCGTCATCCGGATCGTGTTGTGTCATGGCAATGCAAAGGCGGTTGGCGCGACTTGTCGCGGGGGGCATGGGAAATGCGGGCTCCCGCGCCTTGCGGCCCGGGGGGCTGCGCGCAGCGCCTATTTGGCGACGAATCCGGCTTCCTGCATCAGCAGGCGGTGGCGGATTTCTTCATTGGCCACCCACTTGGCAAACTCTGCGCCGGTCATGAAGGTCTGATTGAAGGCGCCTTCATCCATGAATTTCTTCCACTCGGGCGTGGCGCGCACTTTCTGCATCAGGTCGACGTAAAAAGCGATCTGCTCCGGCTTGACGTCGGGCGGCATGAAGATACCGCGCAACATGACGTACTCAACATCCAGTCCACTTTCCTTGCAGGTGGGAATATCACCCCAGGCCTTGTCGGCAATCTTCTCCTTGTACGGCAGACGCTTGCCGTCGAAGACACACAGGGGCCTGAGCTTTCCGCCGCGCCATTGGGCGACCGCCTCGATCGGGTTGTTGACGGTCGAGTCCACGTGTTTGCCGACCAGCTGCACAGCCACTTCACCCCCGCCCTTGTAGGGCACATAGATGTATTTCACTCCGGCGGATTTCTCGACCAGCGCCGTGACGATCTGGTCTTCCTGCTTGGAGCCCGTGCCGCCCATCTTGAGCTTGCCGCCCGCGGCCTTGGCCGCCCCGAGATAGTCCTGCGCGCTCTTGTGGGGCGTCTCCGCGTTGACCCAGAGCACGAATTCGTCGAGCGCCAGCATCGCCACGGGCGTCATGTCTTTCCAGCTGAACGGCACGCCGGTGGCCAGCGGCGTGGTGAACAGGTTGGAGAGCGTGATGACGATCTTGTGGGCGTCGCCTTTGCTGTTCTTGATGTCCAGGAACCCTTCGGCGCCCGCGCCGCCGCCCTTGTTGACCACCACCATCGACGACTTCATGAGCTTGTTCTTGGTCACGATGCCCTGAATCAGTCGCGCCATCTGGTCTGCGCCGCCGCCGGTGCCGGCCGGGACAATGAACTCAACGGTCTTTGTCGGTTCCCAGGAGGCAGCCTGGACCGGTACGGCCGCAGCAAGGCCGAAGGCAAGGCCCAGCAGGTGAATTCTGCGTGAACGTGAGAAGCGATTGAAAAGGCGCACTGTCTGTCTCCCTGAGATGGTTTGAGCGGGTGGATGGGTTTCGCCGACAGATTATTCAGTATCCGATGATAAATGGGGGCAATTTCATGCCTTTGTTGACTAGGGTTTGCCGCAGTTGACCGCGGCGCAATCGACACCTCAACGCAGCAGAAAGTAGGCAGCCAGACCGTAGAGGACCGTGGCAAAAACTTTCTTGAGCGGGCGGATGTCCATGCGGTGCGCGGTTCGCGCGCCCAATGGGGCCATCGCCATGCTCGCGATTGAGATGATTACCAGCGCCGGCAGGTAGATGTAGCCGACCGAGCCAGCCGGCATTTGCGGCATGCCGATGCCGGCCCAGACATATCCCAGGGTTCCGGCCAGCGCGATCGGGAATCCGAGCGCCGACGAGGTGCCTACGGCGTTGTGGATCTTCACGTTGCACCAGGTCATGAAGGGCACGGAGATGAAGGCGCCACCCGCGCCCACCAGGGCCGACAGCATGCCGATCAATCCGCCCATCGCAAACATCCCGGGTCCTGCGGGCAGGGTGCGCGTGGGTTTGGGCTTGCGGTCCAGAAACATCTGGGTCGCCGAGAAGCCCACGAACAGCGCGAAAAGCACGCTGAGCACCTTGCCCGGCATGGCCACGGCGATCTGGGCCCCCAGTGCCGACCCGACCAGGATGCCTGGCGCCAGCAGGCGGGCAACGGGCCACAACACCGCGCCACGCTGGTGATGCGCCCGCACGGAAGAAAGCGAGGTGAAGCAGATCGTCGCCAGCGACGTGGCCACCGCCATCTTGACGGTGTAGTCCGCCGGGAAACCTTTGGACGACAGGATGAAGGTCATGAACGGCACCATCAGCATGCCGCCACCGATGCCCAGCAAGCCGGCCAGAAAACCGGTGCAGGTGCCGAGCAGGGCCAGCTCAAGGATCAGCAAGGGTTCGGGGATCATGGGCAGCCCGGTTCGATTTCAAAAAGAAAACGCCAGCGACAAGGCTGGCGATGGGGGAATAAGGCGTCTGCGAGTGCCACCGGACCGGCATCCTGAACCGGGGTTCAGGTGGGCTAGGTCAACCTGGCGTTGGGTTCATCTGACGCGAGATGATCACGCTCACCAGGGGATGTTCCAAGCCCGGGCTCTATGAGCATTGGTTCAAGGAAATATAAAGCCCGGCATGCACCGCAGACGGGTCCATTGTAGGCCCAGTGGCGCTGCGTCGCCAAGCGCTGTGGCCGGCGTCAGAGCAACTGGCCGTCGTCGCCCAGGCAACGGTCCAGGCGTTGCAGTAAGGAGGTCAGTTGCGCATCGTCGCTGGTGGCGACCGTTGTCGCAGCAGGGGGCATCGGTGCGGGCTGATCCCGGCGGGCTTGAAGCTCGGCCATGCTGCGGTCGGCCAGATCAAAGGCGAGGTTCAGTGCGGCCAGCACCGCGATGCGGTCGCGTGCGCGGATCTTGCCGGCATCGCGGATGCGGCACATGGCGGTGTCCACGCGCTCCACGGCCTCCAGCAGGCGCGATTCGCCGCCCTCGGGACAACCCAGCAGATAGCCCTGGCCGAGGATCTGGACTTCGATCTGCTTCATGCGGTGTCTTTCGGCGAAGCCACTTCAGGCAGACGCTCCAGCAAGGCGTCAATCCGTGCACGCGCCGCATTCAGGCGCGATTTCAGGGAGTCGCGCTCGTTGGTCAGTGAGGCGACCTGCTGTGCCAGCAAGGCGTTGGTTCGCTGCAGCTCTTCGTAACGCACGAGCAAGCGGTCAACGCGTTCGGTAATCTGTTCGATCTGGGACGGGTTCGCCATGGGCACAGGAGGTTGATCCCGGATTGTAGGGTTTGCGCAAGCCCGGCCGCTACAATCTGCGGCGTTGGTGCTCGCGGTGTGGTTCACATGCCGCAGTTCAACGGGAAGCAGGGGGGAAGGTTCCTTCGGAACCGACCTAACCTGCGCTGCCCCCGCAACGGTAAGTGGACGAATCAACCCTGATTCCGCTTTCAGCACACCGCCACTGGACGCCCTGAACCGGCGACTGGGAAGGCGTTGAGAGTCGCTCCATCAGCCCGGATACCGGCCAACTCGGTGGTCGTCTTGCTGCAACCGCAGCCGGAGCGGCCTTTTCGTCCAGGTACTGGCGGGGATGCCGGTAAGGACACCTGTCAATCCGGTTCAACATGACGCCTTCGTTTTCCCACCCGCGCATGGCCGCGCTGTCCATCGCGCTCAGCGCTGCCTTTCCCGCCTTGGCCCAGACCTCGGCACCAGCCTCCGAACTTCGCGAGACCGTGGTCACGGCCAATCGCTCGGAGCAGCTGCTGACAGACGCGCTGCCCCACACCACCGTCATCGGGCGCGACGCCATCGAGCGGTCCCAGGCGGTCGACCTGGCCTCGCTGCTGGCGGGCGAGGCCGGCTTCCAGTCGGTGCAGAACGGCGGGCGTGGCAGCGCCACCAGCCTGTTCCTGCGCGGCAGTGCAGCAACTCAGGTGCTGGTCATGATCGACGGCGTGCCGCTGACCAAGCAGGACACCACCGGCACCGTGAGCCTGGAGCACATCATGCTCGACTCGATCGAGCGGGTGGAGATCGTGCGCGGCAACGTCTCGGCGATCTATGGAAGCGGTGCCGTGGGCGGCGTGATCCAGCTCTTCACGCGCAAGGGGCAGGGCAAGCCCGCCGGCTACGCGCAGCTGGAGGCCGGCTCCTTCAACACAGTGCGCGCGGCCGCAGGCGTGGGTGGGCAGGTCGGCGACACCCGTTTTGCGCTGGGCATTGGCGGGCACCGCACCACCGGTATCTCGGCCATCGACGTGGCGCAGCATCCTGGCGAGAACCCGGATCTCGATGGCTACCGCAACGTCAACGTCAACCTCTCGGTCTCGCACCTGCTGGCGCCGGGGCAGACCATTGGCTTTCGCGCGCAGGGCACGCAAGGCCGGTTCGACACCGATGGCGGCGGCTGGGGCAGCGCCACCGATGTCTACAAGGGCAGCAGTGCGCTGGGCAATGGGTCGCTCTACAGCCACAACCAGATCACCGCCGACTGGCGCAGCGAGCTGACCTACAGCCAGGGGCGCGAGAAGTCCCTCTACGACGCCACGCTCACCGCCTATCCCTACGACAGCCAGGCCACCTCGCGCAGCCGCACGCTGAACTGGACCAACACCGTCGCTCTGCGGGGCTGGCAGCTCACCGCCGGGGCCGAGCGCCAGCTGCAATCCATCGACACGTCCGACAGCTATGCGACCACGCTCAACACCTCGCGCGGCGTGACCGCGCTGTTTGCCGGCGTCTCAGGAACGAGCGGCCCGCACGCCCTGCAGCTGAACGTGCGCAACGACGCCGTCAGTGGCATGGCCTCGCAGACCACCGGTTACGCGGGATACGGCTACCAGCTCACGCCCGCGTGGAAGCTGATCGCCACCGTGTCGTCGGCGTTCAACCTGCCGCCGCTGGGCTACCTCTACGACCCGTTCTCGGGCAACCCGCAGCTGCAGCCCGAGACCGCGCGCTCCGGTGAGCTGGGCCTTCAATGGGCCGAGGGGTCCCAGGTGATGCGCGCCACCCTGTTCAGCACGCAGACCGACAACCTGATGCTGTACGACTTCAACACCTTCCGGTTCGAAAATGTCACCAAGGCCACCAACAAGGGCCTGGAAGTCAGCTTCAACGGCAAGCTGTCCGTGGCTGACGTGCGCGCCAGCCTGACGGCGCAGGATCCGGTGGACGACAGCACCGGTGCCTGGTTGCCTCGGCGCGCGCGCCAGATGGCGTCGGTCGGGATCAACCTGCCCTGGGGCGCCTGGCTGTTCGGCGCGAACGTCGCCTACACGGGCAAGCGGCCCGACACCGCCCTCAATCCCATGTTGCCCGCCTACTCGGTCGCGAACGTCACGGTGCGTTATGCCGTGAGCCCGGAAATCGCCCTTACGGGGCGCATCGACAATCTGTTCGACCGCAAGTACCAGACCGCCTGGGGCTACAGCCAGCCCGGCATCGGCGCTTATGCGGGTATCGTCTGGAACCAGAAGTAAGCCCATCGCCCGCACGCGCCTCGCCATGTCCGACCCGAATGCCGCCCCCGACCCAGCCCAGCGTGGTGCAAGGACGCCCGAGCCGGGAGCGCACGGCTGGGGGCCCCGGCGCATCGTCTGCCTGACCGAGGAGACCACCGAGTGGCTCTACCTGCTGGGCGAGCAGGCGCGCATCGTCGGCATCTCGGGCTACACGGTGCGGCCCCGGCGGGCGCGCCAGGAAAAGCCGCGGGTCAGCGCGTTTCTGAGCGCAAAGATCGATGCCATCCTGGCGCTGGAGCCGGACTGCGTGTTCGGCTTCTCCGACCTGCAGGCCGACATCGCGGCCGCGCTGATCCGCCGTGGCGTGCAGGTCACCGTGTTCAACCAGCGCAGCGTGGACGAGATTTTCTCGATGCTCTACCAGGTGGCCGCGATGGTGGGGCAGGCGGAGCAAGGCCTGATGCGGATCGAGGCGATGCGCGCCGGCCTGCAGGCGATCGAGGCGGCAGCGTCCCGCATGCCCCGGCGGCCGCGCGTGTATTTCGAGGAATGGGACGAGCCGCCCATCAGCGCCATCCGCTGGGTGTCGGAGCTGGTCGGCATCGCCGGTGGCGACGACT
>ERZ795049.6106-NODE-6106-length-10727-cov-20.862537_pt1 | contig 10727 bp, 8 predicted proteins | sample MGYA00375133_ERZ795049 | MGnify/ENA primary metagenome ERZ795049 (study PRJEB30178, sample SAMN05720147) | activated sludge metagenome | isolation source: anaerobic digester from wastewater treatment plant | place: Japan | collected 2015-04-20 ...
TCAGCTTATTTCATTCTTGCGCTTTTGTGAAGATGCTGTTAACTTTACGGATACGAATAATGGGGTTAATTAGACTCATATTAAAGAAGTGTAATAGGGGAGGGATTTGAGAGAAATTATTTTAATAAATATTGATAATAATAAAGCAAATTGCAATAGCTTAAAAACATATTGAAAATAGAAAACTAAATTCCAATATGTTTGAATATTAGCAAAAGGCTATTTTTCAGATGATTGAAATATGGAATCATCTCTTCTATCTAAAGCAAAATATTTAACAATATTTGTATTAAGAATTCTTGCTGTACCATCTGGACCTCCAAACCCAGCTTTTTTAATTTCGACAAGAGCGAAAATTTTAGCACAACAATTGGGAGTACATAATATTTTTGCAGATGGAATATCTGCTTTTATGCTAACGGAACCATTTATAACAACTTGTAATCTAACAGAACTGAACGCATGCATAAATGATAAAACTAATTCATTAGGAGCAATTGGGTATTTAAATTCTTTTTTTTCAAAGTTGTAATCGTCAGCATTAAAATCTGGAGTATCAAATGTTATAAGTGCGTATTTATATTTGCGGATATTTGATAATGTTTCTTTGTTTTCATAATGATCAAATTTATCCATTTTCCATAATTCAGCAGAAGGAATAAGAGGATCTGAATTATCATAAGAATTCATATAAGCTTCGTAAAATAATCTGATTTTATCGCTGTCATCACAAATATCATAAATATCTTTTGTATCAATACCGGCAATTATTTTTTCTTTTTCTAAAGATATAAGATTATTTAAAGGTATATTGCTACTATCTGCATTTAGAGAGGTTATGAATAATGCAGTTAAAAATATAAATAATTTCTTCATATAAATACTCCTTTTAGAGAATATTACATGAAGAAAAAAGTATGTCAAATATGTTTTAAGCAATTGCAATATAAGCGTATTTGAGCTAAAAAATATCTATAATTAAAATAAGAATATTAAAACAGATAAAACTATTATGATGGAAATAAATAAAATAAAAAAGAAAAAAGAATTATTGAGAGATATATTAATATTAAAGAATCTAAGCATGTTCCGCGTGAAAAGCGCAGCGCGCATCCGGAAGTTATAAGCGCCGAGCTTACGGTAAATCCGGATTTCATTGAAGTTCTGATTTTTGTTAAGTAATGTCATTTTCTTTCTTTTTTCTTTTTTCATAATAAATCGCTTATTTCATCAATGCCTTTAAGATGAAGATAATTCCTCACCTGTTTAAGAGCCCGATGGAACCGGTATTTGACGCTGTGCTGCGGATAGTTTAGTAATGCTCCGGTTTCATTATGGCTGTATCCCATGAAAACAATATGCTCAAAGACCGTCTTATCCATGCAATCCTTTATCGATTCGATTGCCTCTTGTAATATAATATAATTTATATTTCCGTCAGCGGAAAGTCTGCTTTTTTTTTTCGAGATCAGTTCATCCGGTAAATGATCGGTTTGTTTTTTGCGATGATGGTTAGAAAGAACATTCTTTGCGATTCCATAAAGCCAGGACTTTTTATTTGCCGCGTTTTCAAACGTATTGTAATAACGAATGAAAATCTCCTGGATAAGATCATCAACTATGGCTGAGTCTTTTATTTTTGATTTAACATAGCTGTAAATCTGCTGATAATAAACGGAGTAATCTTCTGCAAAGATTTCCGCCTTCTTGCTGATAATATTCATACCGAGAAATCCCCTGAAGCCTTTTGAAATATCAGCATCGGCACGGAGAACAGGCTTTTCCCTTTTATAATATATAGTGTAAGTAATAGAATATTTTGGACATATTTTTTAAAAAATTAATTAATATTTTCTTCATCGAAGAAGAAGATTTCCTCGAGATTTTCAAATTCAAGAGAAATATCGGACCGAAGATACTTGATTAGGTCTATCTTTTCCTTTTTGATTAAATAGATTGTGAAAATTCAGTAAAACCGGAGATAGGGGAGATATGTAGATTTGACAGGCCAAAATTAAGCATTATTTATTTTTAGAAAATCAGATAAAGTTATAATCATTTGTTCAACTTTTGAAAGGGACAAATCTTTATTATTCCATACTAATCTCGACATTTCATTGATATATAATGGTTCTAATTCTTTCCATATAGATGAAAAATTAATAAATAAAGGAGCAGTATATAGAGGTTCTTCTGTCCATTTTCCCGCAAATGTTGAATTTTCTTTATCATCAAAAAAAGCTTTTTGAAAAATAGCATACATTTCCGGTGTAAAAGATATTTGTTCAATAATACAAGTCATATCATAGAAATGTCTAAGTTTTGGGCGTAAATCGGAAGTTCCATTATAAGATAAACGAATTAAAGAAAGGGCTTTCTCAAAAAAAGTACGTTCTATTGATAAAACATTTACTTCAAATGGCAGTAAATTATATTTAGTAACAAAAGGTTCTAAATCTGAATGATATAAATATTCAGCAATAAAAGATTTTACTGATTTTTTGACTAATGGGAAAGGATGAGTAAATGTATTTATCTCAAGCTGAATGATTTCTTTAACAGGAGAGACAATAGTTTTTTCATTTAAAAGAGGATATCTATAGAAGGTTTTTCTATTTCGTCCGAATTTTATTTCATTAGGATCATTTTCTATATATTCCAATCCCTTTGTAATTTCTTTTTCAACATTTCTTATAATAGTTTTGCGTTTTGATTCCGTCAGAGAAGACTCAGCAAGAGCAAGATCTATATCCTCAGAGAAGCGATCGATACAGCCGTAGGCTTTCGAAAGAGAAGTACCGCCTTTGAAAACAATGTCATTGACGTAACGAGATTGAGAAAGATTGCAAAGAAGATATGTAACCCAATAATCCTTTTCAATAAAGAATTCTGGAATTTTCATATATTCCGATGTCTTGGTTATGAGAGCTTGATAGTTCTCTTCATCATTATGAAGATTCATTTAATTTTCCAATCCTTTTTATCAGGCAGAATATTCTGAGATACACCTATTTTATATACGGAAAGAGAATTAAGTGAATTCTTAAGAAAAGAAACATTGAGTGATGCAAAACGTGATGAAATAATTGCACCAATTAAAGCGCGAACCGAAGGATTATACTCTTTCGCGGATGAAATAAGTTCTTTTCGTAATTTAGGCGATAAAGATTCGATTTTTATTATAATTGCCGATAGAGCTTCATCGACTGTGGAGCCTGGAATGTGTTTTATGATTCTTAAAGAATCAAGAATTTGAAGGACTTCTGTTGAAACTGATGAAGATTGTATTGTTGCTCTACGATAACGGATAGTAAGACCAGCGATATTCCGCGGAGGCTGATAGTTTTTTGATGCGATTACAATTTCTTTTGGTATTTGTGTAGTTGCTCCGATAGAATTCGCGGCAACTATATCGGTGATATAACCTTTCTTTTGTTTTATTATAGATGTAAGGATTTCTCTATCTGAAGGACGAACTGGTCCGAAAGCCGTAATTTTAGGCTTATAGTATAATCCTTTTTGAATTCGCTTGATCAGTCCCTTTTTAGACATACGGCTCAATGTTTTTGCTAGTGCTATCTGTTCGTTCGAAGGAATAGAAATATCTGAATTGCGGATTACCGCACCCGGAGAGAGTTTATCTATATATTCCTGAACACGTAATGATACTGGTTTCATGATAGTGAAAAGGTATTAAAAGGGCGGAAGTATGTCAAGTATATATTGTGATTATCTTGACACATAATAGTAGGTAAATACCAATTTTGGCGCTGGATTCGTATTAGTCATATAGATACCTCTATAAGCTAATACGTAATTTCCGGAAAAAATATCACTTTTTTTGCGGGGGAAGGGGAAAAATCTATTGGGAAGTTTCCCCAATAGATTTTAATAAAATGGTATCGATGAAAATCTTTTTTACTTTAAATTTGTAGTAAAGAAATCAAACAGATTGTCGGCAAATGCTTTGTCTCTAAGTTCAATATCTTCTTTAGTCCAATCATTTGATTTATAATTTGACAATTGATTAATTTCAGCTATTTCTGAAAAAGAATATTTGCTTTTTTTCTTTCCGAAATAACCATTGCCTGCTTGTATATTGATTTTCTTTTCAATAGGGGCTTTATTACCGAATTTTTCAAGATAAATATCTGCGTCTGACTTGTCCCATCCATTATAGTTTGCTTGCTGCCATACTCTCGGAAAAATGTGTTCTATCTCAAACTGTGATGGAATCAATTTTTCTTGTTTATTGTTTAGATAAGCATTTAATAAAATCAGTGATTTAGCTGTCTTAATATTGGTAGAAAGAAGAAGAGATGTTTTAAAGGTTTCTTCCAGCTGTAGAGAAAAGTGCAATACTCCAGTTTGCATAATGTCACAACATGCCAAATAAATATCGTCTTTTATAGCATTAACTGTGGGTTTTTGCACAAATTTTACAAGTAAAAATGAAGTAAGCTTTTTTAACATACTAACGAAATCTGAATCGAATGAATTCTTGGTTCTATTTTTGAAAAAATAAACAGAAAGAACATATTTCCAGTATTCATTTGGATAACATTCTAAACAGTGAATGTATTTACGAGATTCAATAGTTATTTTGTTGTTCTTTAATTCTCCGTCATATATATCATACCAGAACTGAGCAAGTTCCGTTAAATCATTAATTAAATGATCTGATTTAAGTTTTTCAAAATTATCTTTCGCATAATATTTCCTTAAGCCAATTTCTTTCGATCTATCATTGCTTTGCCCACGAAGATAATGCGAATAGAAACGAAATACTTCATTTACTTCCATACCGGCATCTTCAGCAATTTCTGAAAGTTCTTTCCAGTCGGTAGAAAATTGATTTCGTTCATCCTCACTGTTTTTGTTTCTGTAAATCTGTGCCTTAAATATATCCGCATCGGATAGAGGCATACCCCTGTCATTCAAAGTAGAAAATATTGTTAATGCAATATCGATATTATCACATTCAATTGGTAATACTATACATGTATCAAGAATAGAGACGCATAAAGATAACCATTGGATGGGATTATTGGTAGCGTATTCTTCGCACTTTTCATAGAAATATTTATAATTCAGTGAATATCTATCTTTTGCTTTGTCGTTAAAATCACCTGTTCTAAGAATTCCATGAAACACTTCATTATCTGATTCTGTAGCAACATTAGAGACAATATGTAACTTAGACATATCTTCAACTTTTTTTGAGATAGGATTAACATCCCAAAGGCAAGGTGCTATTTGGCTTTTTAGACCGACTGTTTTATCATCTTCCTTCATGTTTTCAAGTTTCTTATAAAAAGCACGAAGAAGAAGTGAAAAAGATGTGACTCGCTGCTGACCATCAATTAACTCGATATTGCCTTTTTGGTTTTCATTATGGCAAGTTACAACTGTACCGAGAAAATATTCTTTTTCAGTATTATTTTCCAAATTATCATGAAAATGATTAATTATATCATTCCAGAGAATATCACATTTTTCCACATCCCACTTATAGGGTCTTTGATAATCGGGAATAATAAATTTACTGTTTTTCATATCCGAAAACAATTTGCCTATTGTTTTACGGCTGACACTTAATTCAGGCATAAATTCTCCTTATATTGACTACAAAGTATATTCTCTATTCTCTCATATTGCGATATCATGAATAAATGTGTTTACGAATTGAAATATCTTATTCAATATTCTTTCTCCAGTTGATTTTCTCTCGAGTATAGAAGGCTGTTCGCCTTCTATAAGATCAAGAATCTCGTCACGAAGAGGTTCACGTTCGGTAAATAGATAGTTTTCAATAAGATTTGTAGTTTTATCAAGTGACAAGTTTTCTTCTTTTATAAAAGCCATAAAAGCTTTTTGTTTTTCTTCGTCCCAGAATTTTTCAAATTCATCAGGTATATCTTCAGAATCTTCAATAACCGGAAGATTATCAGCAATGAATTTCTTTATCAGTTCGCGTTTGCTTCTGAGAAGTGCATCAGTATCAAGAAGATTATTTATCGCACGTTCCATGTGGGTAAAGTCGTCTTGAGATTTGTTTTTCATTTTAATGATGAGCTGAAGAATATAGCTTACATTTATTTCATCACGATGTATAAGTTCGAGTTCAAAATCAACGTCTTCAAGTATAGAAACTTTTTCTTTCTGATGATTAGATTTTACTTTATCGTAAAGATCGCGGTACTTACTAATATGATCGGTGAAAAGCTGTTCATCTATAGTGAGATCTTCCCATTTGAAATCTGTGAATGTGACAAGAATGTTTTTTAAACGGAGTAAATTGCGGAATGCCACAATGTACGCCATTTCGTCTTCTTCGGATTCGAGAGCATCAACACTTTTGATTGTTGGAGTAATTTCTAAGAGTTTCAATGCAGCTTCGTTAAAGCTTTTTACATACTCATCATAGGGCTGCATTAAAATAACTTCTATAGCTTCTTTGTTGCCGAACAGGGTTATAGCTTCATCCGTAGCGTTTTTAAGATTACGAAAAACAACAATGTTACCTTGCGATTTCTGTTCATTCAATATACGGTTGGTTCTTGAATAGGCTTGTATAAGTCCATGATGTTTGAGATTTTTGTCTACATACAAAGTATTAAGAAACTTACTGTCGAATCCTGTAAGATACATATTGACTACTAAGAGAATATCTATCTGACGGTTTTTTGTTTTATCTGAAATATCTTTGTAATAATTATAAAATGATTCACTGTCTTTTGTGGTATAATTCATACCAAACATTGAATTATAGTGTCCGATAAACCGCTCGAGATGATCTCTGTTGTGTAAGCTATTTCCGTAATCTGATTTACCTTCAGAAGCAATCATTAAATCCTCAGGAATAATTCCATTCGCATCGGGATCTTCTTCATTTGCAGTATAGCTGAATATTGTCGCAATTTTTAGATTATGCTGACCGGCTTCTTTTTTGGTCTGAAAAATGTTGTAATACTTAACCAGGTTTTCAATACTGCTGACGCAGAAAATAGCATTATATTCACGGTTATGCGTTTTACGGTCGTGATTCGCAATTATATAATCAACGATCTTTTCAAGACGGGAAGGGTGGTCCATAAGTTCTTGTGTATCGATTGCTTCGACTTCTATATCGACATCGGTTTTATTACCTTTTTTTTCTTTATACCGACCGACATATTCTACCGCAAATTTAAGAACGTTTTCGTCTTTTATCGCATCGGTAATTACGTACTGGTGAAGGCATTCTTCAAAAAGTTCTTTTGTGGTTCTTTTCCCCTTTTCATTTTTTACGGCATTATCTGCAAAGATAGGAGTACCGGTGAATCCGAACATTTGATTATTATTAAAGAAATTCTTTATATTAGAATGAGTCTCACCGAATTGTGTCCGATGGCACTCATCAAAGATAAATACGATGCGGTCATCTTTGAGTTTATCCATCTTTAGAAGATGTTTGCCTTTACTAATCGCATTATTAAGCTTTTGGATTGTTGTAACGATAAGACTTGTATCTTCTGAGAATTGTTTCACAAGACCTTTTGTATCAGAAGTCGGGTCAACGCTGTCTTTTCTGAATGAATTAAATTCACGAATGGTTTGATTATCCAGGTCTTTACGGTCAACAACGAACACCACCTTTTTTACTTGAGGCAGTTTCATAAGAACCTGGCTTGCCTTAAACGATGTAAGAGTTTTCCCCGAACCCGTGGTATGCCAGATATAACCGTTTTTTGTGGTGTTTTTTACTCTGTCAATTATAGATTCAACGGCATAGTACTGATAAGGCCGGAGAATCATTAGCGCTTTGTTTGTTTCGTTAAGAACGATATACTTACATATCATCTTAGCGCAGTGATTTGGATTTAAAAAGTTTTCAGCAAAAGAGATAAGTTCGTTAATGCGTTTATTCTTATTATCAGTCCAATAGAAGGTCTGCTTAAATGATTCGGATGATACTTTATTTCTGCTGTTAGCATAATACTTTGTATTTACGCCGTTACTTATTACAAATATCTGCACGTACTGAAAGAGTGCTGAATTAGCACCGAATGAATGCTTCTGATAGCGGTTAATCTGATTAAAGGCTTCTTTCAGTTCGAGGCCTCTGCGTTTCAATTCTATTTGCACAAGAGGCAGGCCGTTTATCAGGAGTGTAACATCGTAGCGGTTTTTATATGTTCCTTCGACTGTGACTTGATGCGTTACCTGAAACTCGTTATCGGTCCAACATTCAGTATTTAAAAGTTCGTAATATAAATTGTCGCCGTTATCGCGCTGTATATGCTGTTTTTCGCGCAGTGTCTTTGCTTTTTCAAAGATTGAACCTTTGCTTATGTTTATAAGTATCCGCTCGAATTCGCTTTTTGACAGCGTGAATTTATTATGCTTTTCGAGCTGAGTTTTAAAGTTAGCAAGAAGAGCGGATTCATCTTCGATGCGAATAAGATGATATCCGAGAGATACGCATTTTGCTACAAGCAGTTCTTCAAGTTTCTGTTCGGATTGAGTGCTCATAAACCATACCATAGTGAAAAAAATAGTTGTAATTAAACTCGGCTATCCATATATTGTTATCAGCGGTTGCATACGGATCGTCTTTTAGACGGTTCATCCTTAGGGAGCGATCGCTTTTTTTATTTGCTGATTCTGTTATCTACCCATTCAAGAATATCCGACCCCATATTGTGATTATCAAGATTCTCTGAAGCCTCAACTACACGGGAAAAAACCTCCTGATGGAGAAGGCTCACTTTTTTACCGAGTTTATGCTCATGATATTTACGCAAGTAATATAGAAAAAGATCAAGCAGCTGAATTGGATAACTCTTTGAGGAATCCACCGAAAACCCTTTTTCTATGATTGACTCGGTACCAATTTTTCCTATTTCCGCATTTCTCAGTATTTTCAAGGATTGTTCGATGTCCTTAAAACTTCTATGTTCATCGAGAATCAGAATGGCAAGGTCTTTATTTTCTTTAAGATACGATTCGACTCCGAAGCAGATAAACGGAAAAGCCATTATGTAGGGTTCGATTTTAATGCTTTTTCCGTATTTGTTTTCGCAATACCGCTGATAATCTTTTTTAATAATTTTACGGTACATAATCGGTATTTTTTCATCTATTACCAGCTGAATAAGTCTGTCGCGGAGACTTTTGACGTTATCTATTGAATAATTTTTAAACCACTTACTCCGGCTGACCATATCCATGGTATGCAGTTCGAAATTTTCAGGGACTTTACCGCCGAAGAAATCAGATATAATGGTTCTGAATTTCTCTTCACAGGGTTTCCACTTGTCTTGAGGCATCAGCATAGCACCGAGCACAAACACGGGCTGTTGAACATCCGAAAGGTTTACGCCGGTATCACCGGACTCATCTAAATAAATAAGCACCATTGCTAACAAAACATCCTTTGAAGTAATCCTTTTTTCCACATTTCTGTCTTTTCTATCTGCGTTTGGCAATGATTAATTTTCTCATCAATTGACGAGAGGAAATTAGCTATTTTTGTTTGTTCATTGAATTGCGGTAATTTTATTGTTAACTTCATCAATTGAATCTTAGACATATTATATCGGGTACTACCTTGAGCTAATTTTATAATACTATTTCGAAACAATTCATTTCTGAATAAATATCTTGAAAAATATGGACTCATTTCTTTTAAGGAATTAGGTCTAAATCCGAAACAAAAACTATTCAGATACAATTCATCAAGAGAGTCTAACAGTACTGACGCCGTTCCAATTTCATCAGGAGTTTCAGAAGAAACGGTAAAGAATACATCTCCAAATAATACCTTATTTTGTTTTTCATCGATACCAATATTCACATAATCAAATCTAGAAATATCAATTTTTGAATTATCAAAGATTTGTTTGTATTGTATATAAGGTTTTCCAATACCAAAATCTTCTTTAGTTTTTCCTGTTAAACCATTATATGTTTCACCCATTTCACCCAGAGTCTTCTCTTCCCACTCCGGAAACTCATTCCCATTATCATCCCGAAACCTTATCTCCTGTGAAAAGATTTTCTGCATGACCCCTTTTTTGTACTGCTCAAGAAGAGTTTTCTTTTTCTTGAGGGCTTGCAGTTTTTCGTCTACGGTTGTGAGGAATGAAGCGATTTTCTGCTGTTCGGGAAGGGAGGGGAAACTAATTGGAATATTAGATAAATCAGTAGAATTTATTGCGGGATAGCTTGTACCTGTACATCTTTCAATTACACGATCTACAAACTTCTGAAAATGTATGTATTGATATAGATACTTTGAATCTTGATCTGTTCTTATCTGAGCGTAACCTGTTGAGGCAACATAATCCCCTATTTTATTAAAATAATAATTATTTTTTTGATATGGGCGAACCATTTGAAATAGAACATCACCAATTTCTAATAATCGTTGTGCTCTACTTGGGGCATCTGATCTAAATACAGTATTTTCAAATAATAATTCACCGGAATTAACACATTCTAAATCTATGTAAATAAACTGTTCCGGTAATTTATTACTATCTGGGTTAATTACAGCAAAGTCATTTAATTTCTGTTGGTTCCAACTATCTTTGAAATTACCAAATCTCAGTAGAGGAACATTATTCGTTTTTTGACTCATATTCAAAACGGCACCTCTATTCCCAACTCTTTACAATAGCCAGCTATCTTCTTATCAGTTTCCGTCATCTGTGCATCAAGGTTTCGTATTTCTTTCGCGACCG
>ERZ795049.6109-NODE-6109-length-10725-cov-4.359606_pt1 | contig 10725 bp, 10 predicted proteins | sample MGYA00375133_ERZ795049 | MGnify/ENA primary metagenome ERZ795049 (study PRJEB30178, sample SAMN05720147) | activated sludge metagenome | isolation source: anaerobic digester from wastewater treatment plant | place: Japan | collected 2015-04-20 ...
TATGTATTCTTTTATTGTATTTAACGTTATACAATATACGTTATACTGTCTTTAATACGATATACGCGTTATACGCATTGGTACCACGCAAGACGCAAGTTATACCACACAAGATGTAAAACGAGATTGCGAGATGAGTAAAAATAATCACTTAGCCACCCTATCATATCAGCAATGGCTGGATAGGGAGATTGAGGAAATAAAGAAACTTAACTATGTTCCTGAACTTTTATTACATAGCTGCTGTGCCTCTTGCAGCAGTTATGTAATAGATTATCTTTCCCCTTATTTTTCTATAACAGTATTCTTTTATAATCCCAATATTTATCCGGAAACCGAATATGAAAAAAGGTTAAAAGATCAGACTAAGCTGCTGAAAGAAATGACGGTAATAAATAAAGTCAGTTTAATTGCAGGCCCATATGAAACAGAACTGTTTTATCAAAGGGTGAAGGGACTGGAACAGGAAAAAGAGGGAGGAAAACGCTGTTTAAAATGTTATGAGCTGCGCCTGGAGAAGACTGCTCAAAAAGCACTTGAACTTAAAATACCTTACTTTACCACCACCTTAACCCTAAGCCCCCATAAAAATTCAGAGGCAATCAACCGTCTGGGAAGTGAGATTGCTTCCGAGTATCGTCTAAAATATTTGTTCAGTGATTTTAAAAAGAAAGGCGGCTTCCAACGCTCCGTGTTACTGGCCAATCAATATCGGCTTTATCGTCAGAATTATTGTGGATGCATCTTCTCTCGAGAGAAAAAAGGTATTCACAACCAGGAATAGGCGGTAAAGAAATTGAGGTTCACCCTCGTTATTTCGCTATTATAATTATTTTTGCAGTAGCATGTTAGGCTTTATTCTGGATTTCTTGCCAGAATTCAATAACATCTTCACTTAACAGTTCTTTGACCAATTTTTTTAATGTAGCATCTCCGCTGAACAGCGACAGGAATCCGAAATGTGGAATTAAGCTGTGCTCTTTTGTGCTGTCAGTTTTTTTGCTCTTACTGTATTGTCTTTTCATAATGCCATCAATCAACTCTGAAAAAGAGTAAATTCGGAACCTGTCTACCTCTACTTCTTTGGCTATCTTTTCTATCAGAGCAAGCGCTATATCCTGATAGCTGAATTCTTCAGGCATTTTCAGTATCTCTGCTAATCTGGGCAATACTCTTTCAAAGAGAAGCCTGCGATAGGGGATACCGAGAGGCAGCCCCAGGGTTTTAGCTATCTGATTAATTAACTCAGGGCTAAGACTGCAGAAATAATCTATAAAATAATCTTCTTCATATTCCGGATCGATATAATAATACTCACCTGCCAGCTTTTTCATTATTCGATATGCATCATAATATCCTAATTTTAAATTATATTTAGCCTTCTCAGCATCAAAACTCAGTGGTCCGCCCAGGTATTCTCCAGCCTCTATATTTATAATATTGAGATTTTTCGAATTTATTTTCCTCTTTATTCCCAGGCCGCCCACCTGAATGGTTATAATGGTTCTATAGCCGCGTTTTATCAGCATACGGACAGGAAGATTGTCATAAATACCGCCATCCAGAAAGACCTTATCGCCAATTTTAGCTGAGCGAAAAAGCGGAAAATTAGCACTGGCAAAGAGATAATCAGCCACCTGACCTTCCGGAATATCTTCTATGAATACCTCTAAAGCTTTACGATTAGTCAAAGAGACCGTAACCATACCCATTGCTATATCCGATTTGCGTAGTTTTGACTCATTTACATTCTTCTTTATCAGCTTATATAACGGGGTAACGTCAATACCGCCTTCGGTGACAATCTCTCTAAACTTTGTTAGATAGTATTTAATATCGGTAGGTTTTATTTCTAAGTGTATTAATTTTTTAAATTTTTCCGCATCAATATTCATTACCTGTGAGGGCTTAATATTTGCCCAGAGCCGGTAGGCTTTATCAATATCATGTTGTGCCACCAATGCGGCATTCAGGGCACCAACAGAGGTGCCCGTCACCGCAGTGATCTTAACATCCATCTCCTCCAATGCCTTGCAGGCACCAATTTCATAAGCACCCTTTGCCCCGCCGCCTTCTAAAACCAGACCGATTTTCTCTTTCATGGCAATAGCCTCTCTTTTTACCGGATATTATCGTTAAAAACTATATTTTTTCCATACCGGTTTAAAAATACTTCTTTTAATTTTTCTAAAGGAATGTCCTTCTCGGGTTTTACCTCATCAGGGTAGCCTATAGCTATTAAACATAAAACCCTTAAATCTTTAGGAATATTCAATAACCCTTTTACATATTCTTCTGAGGTTTCATTTTGGTCGGTGAATCTGTCTCTTATCTGCACCCAGCAACTGCCAAGGTTTAAATGCTGGGCAGCCAGCATAATAAAGGAAGCTGCAATGGAGGAGTCTTCGACCCAGACACTTGTTTCTCTGGGGTCTGTCAATATCGTTACCACCAGAGGAGCTTTGGCAATGAACTTTGAACCGTATTCTCTGGCATCAGACAGCTTCTTGAGAAGGTCTGGATCATCAACTAAGACAAATTGCCAGGGGTTATTCCCTTTGGAAGATGGTGCCAGAAGGGCTGAATCTATAATATCTTTAATTTTCTCCGGCTCTACTTTTTTATCCTGAAATTGCCTGATGCTTCTTCTTTCCCTAATCACTGATAGCATTTTCTAAAACCTCCTTTTTAAACACTACTGCCTTGTGCTTTATAATTACATTTTACCATTGAATTTAAGAAAATATAATATTGGCCGCTTTGTAAAAAGATTCATCCTGTATCGCCATATCATTTTACAAATCCCGATTGATGCTAAACCTCTCTAAAGACAGCACCGGTACTCGCTGAGGTCACCAGATAGGCATATCTTCTCAGGTAATGATTAGCTGGGATATTTCTCTCCGGCAAAGACCAGTTTGCTTCCCGCCTTTTTAGCTCCTCTTCGGATACATCTACCGAGAGCTCTCTTTCGGAAATGTTGATTCTCACAATATCTCCGTCTTTTATCAGGGCTATAGGCCCTTTTTCAGCCGCTTCAGGGGAGATATGCCCTATGGCAGCACCACGTGTAGCTCCCGAAAAACGACCATCGGTAAGCAGGGCAACATCGTTATCTAATCCCATTCCGCAAAGTGCCGAGGTCGGTGCCAGCATCTCTCTCATTCCCGGACCCCCCTTAGGACCTTCAAAACGGATAACTACTACATCGCCTTTCTTTATTTTTCCACTCATAATAGCTTGATAGGCCTCTTCTTCGGAGTTAAATACCTGTGCCTTTCCCTCAAAGGAATACATACTTTTATGGACTGCAGACACTTTGACTACTGCGCCATCTGGAGCTAAATTGCCATAAAGTACCGCGATGCCACTCTCTTTGCTGTACGGTTCAGCAAATTTTTTAATAACTTCATTATTTGTTATTTTTGCTTTGGCAATATCTTGTCCTATAGTTTTGCCGCTTACTGTCAGCTCTTCGGTATGGATTAGATTAACCTCAGCCAGTTCTTTCAGTACCGCTGAAATTCCTCCCGCAAAATACAGATCAGTAACATGAAAATTGCTGGAAGGAGAAATTTTGGTTAATACTGGAATAATACGGCTTAACCGGTCAAAAGTTTTCAGTTCCAGAGCAATACCTGCCTCGTGTGCAATAGCCAGCAGGTGTAATACCGTATTGGTAGAGCCAGCCATAGCAAGATCGAGTGTTATAGCGTTATTAAAGGCGTTTGAAGTCATTATATTTCTTGGCTTAATCTGCTTATGTACCAGATTTATTATCTCTTTACCGGATCTTTTTGCCAGCTGTTTTCTTGCACCATATCCTACCGGGATAGTACCATTTCCAGGCAATGCCATTCCAAGGGCCTCTGCCAGACAATTCATAGAATTGGCAGTAAATAATCCTGCACAGCTGCCTGCTCCGGGACAGGCACATTGCGCCAGCTCATCTAATTCCTCTGCTGATATCTTTTGTTGATTATATTGACCTACCGCCTCAAATACAGTATTCAAATCAACTTCCCGGCAGCTATATTGCCCGGGTAGCATGGGACCTCCACTGATATAAATAGATGGGATATTTAACCGGCCGGCTGCCATTAACATCCCTGGTACAATCTTGTCACAATTAGCTACCATGACCAAACCATCAAAATGGTGCGCCAGCGTCATTGCTTCAATGGAATCGGCTATTAGCTCTCTACTGGGCAACGGGTATTTCATACCCTCATGATTCATAGCAATGCCATCACAGATTCCAATAACTGGAAACTCTACAGGTGTTCCACCGGCTGCAGCAATTCCCATCTTTACAGCCTGAGTAATTTCATTTAATTGAATATGCCCTGGGATAATTTCATTAAATGCATTTGCTACACCGATTATGGGCTTTTCTAATTCTTCCCGGGTATAACCCATACCATAGAATAGCGAACGGTGAGGGGCACGGCTGGCTCCTTTAGTTACCATATCACTAATTTTTTCCATTTGCTTATTTCTCCTTTTTGTATTTTTTTCTTTCTAACCAAGCTAAAAAGTAAATTGGAATACTGGTGTCATTACAAATATTTATTTAAGTTCACTCTATCAGACAAAAATGAGCCAACTTCTTCTGAAAATTATTAAATCCCCTAAAACAGGTGCCAGAAATAATAGACCGTCATTACCAGGGCTAAGATTAGCTTTACTGCAACAGAGGTAATACTTCCCAAAAAAGTAGCAAAGCCTGCCTTGAAGGCTTGTGTAGGGTCTTTTCCGCCAATTAACTCACCCAGAAAGGCACCTATTAAGAGGCCAAAAAAGACACCCAGTGGTGGAAAAAATACCATACCAATAATCATCCCTAAAACTGCCCCTGCTATGCCCATACGCGATGCACCAAATTTTTTAGCCCCTAAAAGAGGCAAAATGTAATCCAGCATAGCTACCATTAAGGTTAAAAGACCAAATATAATAATAGTTTCGAGACTTACAACATTTTTTCCTTTACTGATATAAAGCAGAATTAAAGCAATATAATTCAATACAATTCCTGGCATAGCTGGTATCACAATACCAATAATGCCCACAATATTCAAAAGAATCCCAATTAATATTAACAAGAATTACAGCTCTTTTTTACTATATATTTTATACATTTGATACTCAAATCAATTGTTTAACTATTTCACTACCAACAGCTTTGGTAGAACTATTGCCACCTATATCAACAGTCCGAACCCTTCCATACCTAAGAACTGTTTCTACTGCCTGATCAATAGATAAGGCAACATCTTGTTCACCTAAGTGTTCCATCATCATCGCCCCGGCAAGGATTGTCCCTACTGGATTAGCGACATATTTTCCTTTTAAATCAGGGGCTGAGCCATGAATCGGTTCAAACATCGAGACACCCTCTGGATTAATATTTGCTCCTGCTGCCATACCAATCCCGCCCTGAATAGTCGCCCCTAAATCGGTAATAATATCCCCAAACATATTTGGTGAAACTATGACTTCAAATTTTTCCGGCTGACTGACAAAAAACATAGTCATTGCATCTATATAATAATAATCTGTTTTAATATCTGGATAATGGGCTGCTGTATCCTTAAAAATATCCCTCCATAGATGGTACATACCAGAAAGCACATTAGCTTTATCTACAGTAGAGACTTTCAACAAATTTTTCTTTTGGGCAAAATCAAAGGCATATTTTATTATTCTTTCAGAACCCTTTCTGGTTAATATACCCAATTGATAGCCAGTTTCTTCCTGTTCAGGCAGTTGAAAACACAACTGGATATCCATCTGATACAAGCCTCTTTTTAAGAAATGTTTCTCCTGATATCTGCTATCTTTGAAATGCCCACCAATTCCAATATAAAAATCTTCCGTATTTTCCCTAACCACATAAAAATCAATGTCACTGGAATCTTTATATTTCAAAGGGCCTGAGATACCTGGATATAGTTTTACCGGCCTAAGATTGATATATTGGTCCAGCGCAAAGCGCATCTTTAATAGTATTTCGCTCTCCAGAATACCCGGTTTTATTTTTGGATCTCCAATAGCCCCAAAATAAATAGCGTCCATTTCTCTCAACTCAGATAAAGCGCTATCTGGCAGTAGCACTCCTTTTTGTAAATAATATTCGGAACCAAATGGGTATTTATGCCAATTGATACCAATATTGTGTACATGACAGGCCGATTCAAGAACTTTTACGCCTTCTTCGATAACTTCAGGTCCGATACCATCCCCGGGGATTAGAGCAATATTATACATGGTAAGTATTCCCTCTTTTTTTCATTTCATTCCTGGTATATTCCACTAAACCTCCGGCATCTATGATTTCCTGTATGAAAGCAGGAACAGGATTTATCTGAAATTTTATTTTTCTGGTTACATTATTAATAATACCCTTTTCTGGCTGAATTTCCAGAGTATCTCCCTGTTCAGTCTTTTCGAATACCTCGACAGAATCAAATATGGGCAGCCCAATATTGATGGCATTTCTATAAAAAATACGGGCAAAGGATTTAGCGATAACACAGGAAATACCAGCTGCTTTAATTACTATTGGGGCATGTTCCCGGGAACTGCCACATCCAAAATTTTCCCCTGCCACAATTATATCACCTGCATTTACCTTCTTAGTAAAATTCCTGTCATAATCCTCCATACAATGTGATGCCAATTCTGCAGGATTGAAGGTATTTAAATACCTGGCCGGTATAATTACATCAGTATCAATATTATCTGGAAACTTCCATACATTTCCTTTTAAAATCATCTTAAATTACCTCCTCAGGACTGGAGATTTTTCCAGTAATTGCTGAAGCTGCTGCCACAGCTGGATTAGAAAGATAAACTTCGCTCTCCGGATGGCCCATCCTGCCCACAAAATTCCGATTTGTAGTTGAAATAGCCCTTTCTCCTTTAGTCAGCACTCCCATATGTCCACCAAGGCAAGGGCCGCAGGTAGGTGTGCTGACAACTGCGCCGGATTCAATAAATATTTTCAACAATCCCTCCTCCAGTGCCTCGAGATAAATTTGTTGAGTGGCGGGAATAATTATTAACCTTACCTTTGGGTTAACTTTGTTATTTTTTAATAATTGGGCGGCTATTCTTAAATCTTCAATATGGCCATTGGTACAGGAACCTATCACTGCCTGGTCAATCCTGACCTCTCCGACTTCACTTATTGGCCTGCCATTTTCTGGCAGATGAGGGAATGCTACTTGCGGCTCAATATCAGCAACATTATACTCAAATACCTTACTATATTGAGCATCAGTATCACTATTTACTAATTCAAAGTCTTGGTTGTTTCTGCCTTTCAAATAATTTAAGGTAATATCATCTGCTTCAATTATCCCGCTTTTTCCACCTGCTTCGATAGCCATATTACAAATAGTAAAACGATTATCCATTGAAAATTCTTTAATAGCCTGACCGGTAAATTCCATAACCTTGTAATTTGCACCATTAACCCCTATTCTGGAAATTGTATATAGGATTATATCCTTTCCTCCGACCCATTTGTTTAATTGTCCATTGTAAATAAATTTGATAGTTTCCGGGACTTTTAACCAGATTTCCCCGGTTGCCAGCACAGTGCCTAAATCGGTACTACCTACTCCTATTGCAAGGGCTCCGAGAGCTCCAGAGGTTGGAGTATGAGAATCAGCACCTACTATAAGTTGTCCCGGTAAGGCAAGTCCCTTCTCCGGAAGCAGGGCATGTTCTATTCCACCCCGGCCTATATCAAAATAATGAGTGAGATTTTGTTCATATGAAAATTCTTTTATTATTTTAGCCTGTTCAGCAGACTTTATATCTTTATTCGGGGTAAAGTGATCAGGGACAAAAATTACCCTTTCTCTGTCAAATACGTGTTCAGCCCCAATTTGCTTAAATACCTCTATGGCTAATGGGCCCGTTATATCGTTGGCAAAAGCCAGATCAACCTTTGTTTTAATTAAATCACCTGTCTTTATATCTTTTTTATCACAATGTGCTTGAATTATCTTTTCTACAATAGTTTTTCCCATATTATCTTCCTTATATTTAAATTCTCTTAATCCATTAACAATATTATTCTGCTATTCTACTCCTTTATGATCCTCAGATTGTGACAGCATTCTATTAATGGCTTTTATGTATGCTTTTGTGCTTGCCTCTAAAGTATCAGTACTTATACCTTTGCCAACATAGGTACAACCATTATTTTTTATTTCCACAATCGCCTCACCCTGTGCATCCTTTCCCCGGGTTACCGCTTTGATATAATAATCTGTCAATTTTACTTTCATCCCGGTAATACGATCTATGGCATTAAAAACAGCCTCTACCGGTCCATCTCCACAGGCAGCATCTTCATATATTTTTCCTTCTTTCAATAGCCTTACTGTAGCTGTGGGCATAATGCTATTTCCAGTACTGATATGAAAATATTTCAATTCATAAATATCAGCAATATCGGCAATTAAAGTCTCAGAGATTAAGGCAATAAGGTCCTCATTATAAATATCCTTTTTCTTGTCAGCAAGTTGTTTAAATTGCTCAAATAATTTATTAAGTTTTTCATTATTCGGCTCATATCCCAACTCAATTAGTCTCTTTCTAAAGGCATTTCTGCCCGAATGTTTTCCCAAAACCAGTTGATTACCTTCCAGACCAATAGTTTGTGGTTTCATAATCTCATAAGTAGAGGCATCTTTTAATACACCTGCCTGATGTATTCCTGCCTCATGAGCAAAGGCATTTTTCCCAACAATGGCTTTGTTTGGCTGAACTGCAAAATTTGTCAAACGGCTTACTAATCTGCTGGTAGGATAAATATAGCGGGTTTCAATATTAGTATTTTTATTATAAAAATCTTTCCTGGTATGAATAGCCATCACAATCTCTTCCAGAGAGGCATTACCTGCCCTTTCCCCGATACCATTTATGGTACATTCAATCTGTCTTGCCCCATATTTTATGGATTCCAATGAATTTGCCACAGCCAGTCCTAAATCATTATGGCAGTGCACACTCATAGTAACCTGATCAATATTTGACACATTTTCCCGGATACCCTTTAAAAGCCAGCCAAATTCTTCTGGCTGGATATAGCCGACAGTATCCGGTATATTAATAACATTAGCCCCGGCCTTTATTGTTTCGGTAATAATCTGGTATAAAAATTCAGGTTCACTGCGACTGGCATCCTCAGCGGAGAATTCCACATCGGGGCAGAATCCCTTAGCCATCTTTACCGCAAATACTGCTTGCTCCAGCACCTCCTGAGGTGTCTTTTCTAACTTTAACTTCATATGTATGGGAGAAGTAGCTATAAAGATATGTATTCTGGGTTTTTTAGCGAGTTTTATAGCATCCCAGGCGCACTTAATATCCTGCTCTACTGCCCTGCTTAAAGCAGCAATGGTAGGATTATGAATATTTTTGGCAATTGTTTCTACTCCCTCAAAATCACCCGGAGATGAGATAGGAAAACCTGCTTCAATAACATCAACATTAAGTTTTTCTAATGACCGGGCTATCTCTAACTTCTCCTGTGTATTGAGAGAAGCACCTGGACATTGTTCTCCATCACGTAAGGTAGTATCGAAAATAATGATTTTTTCGTTCATAAATATCTCCTTTATAATTTTTATTTATGACTTATAATTTAATTTTTTAAATCTTTGTTAATTGATTGGCTACACTTTCAATCCGTTTTTACTATTTCTGGTAATGGCAATTCTGCCTGTCCTCACTATTTCTTTAATTCCGAAGGGCTTTAAAAGGCTTAAAAACCCATTTACTTTCTCTTCATCTCCGGACATTTCAACAGTCAATGTATTCCGTTCTACGAAGGCTACTTTAGCTTTAAAAATTTCTACCAATTGAATAATCTCAGAACGAATAGCCAGAGAATCTACATTGACCCTCACTAAAATCAATTCCCTATCAATGATATTCTCCGCTGGAATATCTCTCACCCTTATAACATCGATCAATTTGTTCAATTGCTTGATTATTTGCTCTAAAACCTTCTCATCACCACTGGTTACAATGGTTATTCTGGAAATACCGGAGGTTTCAGAAGGGCCCACAGCAATACTTTCAATATTAAAGCCTCTCCTGGTAAACAAACCGGCTACCCGCACCATTACTCCGGGAAGATCTTCTACTAAAATAGCTATGGTATGTTTCATTTTTAATCAACTCCTATCATTTGATCTATGGATGAATCTGGTTTGACCAGGGGAAAAATATTTTCCTCTGGTGGAATATGACAATCAATTAAAACAAATTGATTTTTACGATAAGCAGCCTCTAAGGTTGGTAAAAAATCTTCTTTTTTGTCAACTGTAAACCCTATCCCTCCATATCCTTCTACTACTTTTACAAAGTCAGGATTCCCGGCAAGCAGTGTAGAAACATATCGTTTCTCATAAAATAATTCCTGCAACTGTCTGACCATGCCTAAATAGCCATTGTTCATCACTATTGCAATGATTGGAAGACGGTTATAAATTGCAGTAGCTAATTCCTGAATATTCATTTGAAAACCACCGTCGCCAGATATACAAATAACTGTCTTGTTAGGACAACCCATTTTAACTCCTATAGCTGCAGGTAATCCAAACCCCATAGTTCCCAATCCACCGGATGAGATAAAATGGCGAGGATAAATAACCTGAGTATAATGTGCTGCCCACATCTGATGCTGGCCAACATCGGTAACGA
>ERZ795049.6120-NODE-6120-length-10710-cov-4.186954_pt1 | contig 10710 bp, 9 predicted proteins | sample MGYA00375133_ERZ795049 | MGnify/ENA primary metagenome ERZ795049 (study PRJEB30178, sample SAMN05720147) | activated sludge metagenome | isolation source: anaerobic digester from wastewater treatment plant | place: Japan | collected 2015-04-20 ...
TGGACAGCAGGTTGGCCAGCACGCGGGCCAGCTTGGCCCGGTCCACATCGGCCTCGGCGATGGCCAGCCGGGTCGTCACATCGTCGTACTGCTGCCGGGTGACGAGTTCCTCCTTGAAGAGGGCTTCTTTTCTCTGAAACTCGAGCCGGGTGTTGGCCAGCGTCGCCTCCGCCTGTCTCAGGGCGGCATCGGCCCGCATGGCTTCGTTCCGGTAATCCCGGTCGTCGATGACGGCGAGCAGCGTACCCCTGGAAACGGCCGCCCCCTCCTTGACCCGGATGTCATGGAGGACGCCGTCCACCTCCGTACTGACGATCACCACCTCGAAGGGCTTCAGGGATCCGATGGTTTCGATATACGGCCGAAGGGTTTTCTTTTCGACCGTTTGAACCTGCACGTTGAAGGTTCTCTCCTCGATGACCTTCGCGTCCTTCTGCCCGCATCCGGCCGTTGAGACCGCCAGAAGAGCGGACAGAAACAACGTGATCGCTTCCGGCCTTCCGATTTCGCGTATCGGGTTCCCTCTTCGTCTGAATGGGTTTCGCGCCATGTATCGTTCCTCTTTCTCCTTAGGATCCGGCCCCGCCCGTCTTGCCCTGTTCCTGTCCGAGATACTCGTTCAAGAGTTCTCCCGTCGCCCGCTTGAGCCTCAGAACGGCAAGCTGATAGGTGTAGACGGCATCGTAGAGCTGCCTCTCCGCCGTCACAAGGAGGTTATTGGCATCGATGACGTCGATGATCGAGGCGAGCCCGAATTCGAACTGCTTGGTCACGGCGGTGTTGTTCTCCCGGGCGAACGTGAGCTGATCCTCCAGGGATTTATAGATGCCCGTCTGCGTGATCAGGTTGAGATAGGCGTTCTGCACCTCGATGTTCACCGACTTGATGTTGTCCTCGTAGTTGAGCACCGACTGTCTCTGCTTCGCCTTCGCTTCGTTGAGGTCGGCGACCCGGAGCCCGCCCTCGAAGAGCGGGAAATTCAGCAGCACGGCACCGGCGTAATACTCGTCGACCAGCGTGACGGTCTGGGGCGATTGGTCGCTCTTCAAATAAAGGCCCTGCAGTGCAATGTCCGGCCAGAAGGCGCCGCGGGCGACGCTGACTTTCTTTTCCGCAATCCGCCGATCCAGCTCCAGACTCTTGAGCTCCGCCCGTTCTTTCAGGGCCCTTTCCTGGTATCTTTCCAGCGGCAGGATTTCCACGTCCACGAAGGACGTTTCCCGGAGGGTGAAATCATTCGGGATGCCGACGGTCCTTGCCAGGTTGGCCCGGGCGTACTCGAGAAGATTCTTCGCCCTCACCTGGTCCGCCAGGGCGCCGGAGAGTTCCCCCTCAGCCCTCAAAAGGGTTGTCTTCGTCACCTCTCCGACCCTGAGGCGGGTACGGGCCGCGTTTCGCTGGGTGGTCAGACGCTCCACATTGGAATTGGAGATGTCGAGAAGCTTCGTTGCCTTCATGACGTCGTAATAGGCCGTCGCAACGGTCAGCAGGTAGGCCTCACGAGACGCAAAGAGGTCTTCCTCGTTTTTCCGGACATGATCCTTGGAGGCGCTGTAGGAGGTGAATTCCCGTCCGCTGAGCGAAAGACTTTCCGTTGCCGTGAAACCCCAGGAGGAGGCGCTCTCCGGCTGGATGAGGGCATGGCCGACATCGGAGTACTTGTCCTTGTCATACCGGATGTAGGAGCCCGTGGCCGATACCGTCGGGAGCAATGCCGAGAGAGCCCGGGTCTGCCCCTGTTTGGAAATATAGAAGTTCTCTTCCGATATCTTCAGTTTTTCCGATTTCTCCAGGGAGATCCTGAAGAGGTCCTGCAGGGAATATTCCGTGGCGCCGAGGTTCCGAGGCCCCGGGAACACGAGAGAAAAAAGGGCGATGACGGCAAGGATGCAGCACAAACGCGTGTTTTTTATGAACGGCATAACGATTCCCTTCCTCCTGTATGAATTGAGCTTATAACCTGCCGGACCGGAGTATGGAGATGAGAAGCCAGATCCCGAGCACACCCGCGATCATGTAGCCGGCCAGCCCGAGCACCGGAAAACCGAAAAACCGGGGCCCCATGTTCGCCGTGATGATCAGGGACGAACCGACAACGATGGATGATATGACGAGCGCGAAGGCGATCCGGTTCGATGACCGGTCCATCTCGAAGATGAGCTTCTCAAGCCCCCGGTGCTCGAACCCGATCCTCAATTTCCCCTGCCGGACCTGCCGGACCACATCCCGAAAATCGGCGGGTAAAACCCTGAGGAACGCGAGGAGTTCCCCGCCATACTCCCGGACATCGGATAAAAGTCTCCCGGCTTTCAACCGCTCCCGTTTGACCTCCTTGACAAAAGGCTCCGACACCCCGGTCATGTCGAAATCGGGATCGAGCATCAGCCCCAATCCCTCCGCCGCCGTGAGTCCCTTGATCATCAGGAATACCTCGGGTGGCAGCATCAGCCTGTGCCGGGCGATGAGTTCCAGCATCTTTCTGAGCAGGCCCTTGATCTGCAGCTCCTTCAGCGGTTTGTAGAGATGCAGATCCATGATGTTCCGTACATCCCTCTCGAGAGCCGCTCGATCCGGCGTCTCCTCCCACTCGGTGAGCCGGAGCAGGGCCGACGCAATGCCGGCTTCATCCCTGGACACATAGCTGTGGATCATGTCGACAAAATTCTCTCTCGCCTCGCGGTCCACGTATCCCATGATGCCGAAATCGAGATAGCACAGGACATTGTGACTCAGGACAAAAATATTGCCCGGGTGAGGATCGGCGTGGAAAAAGCCGTGCCGGAAGATCTGTTCCAGGATCAGGCCGGCGCCTCTCGAGGCGATGACCTTCCGGTCCAGCCCGGCCTGGTCGAGCCGGGCGGTTTCAGAGGCCTTGATCCCGTCGATATACTCCATGGTGAGGACACGGGCCGTCAGCGCCTCAGGGTAGATCTTCGGCACGTGCACCCGGTCGTTCCCGGCGAACTGGCGGGCAAAACGCTCCTGGTTGGCCGCCTCGATGGTGTAATCCATTTCGCGCTCGAGGGTCCTTGCAAACTCCTCGACGATTCGCGTCGGCCGGTAAAGGGCCATCTCTTCGATGTGCTTTTCCATCAGAGACGCGAGATGCCCGAGGATCTCGATGTCCGTCTCGATCACGGGACCGATCCCCGGGCGCTGGATTTTCACGGCCACTTCTTCCCCGCTGACCAGGCGCGCCCGGTGGACCTGCCCGATGGAAGCCGCCGCGAGAGGCTTGTCATCCAGAGACTGGAAGCGTTCATGGAGGGGGCACCGGAGTTCCTCTTCGAGGATGTCCTTCACCTGCTCAAAGTCGAAGGGGGGGACATTGTCCTGCAGCTTGGACAGTTCGTCGAGAAATTCGATGGGGATCAGATCCGGACGGGTCGAGAGGATCTGTCCCATTTTTACAAAGGTCGGCCCGAGTTCCTCCAGAGCCATGCGCACCCGCTCGGCGCGGGTCAGTTTTTCCAGACCTTCCCGCTGACCGATCGTCCATCCCGCTTTCAGGTAGGACCCCGTTTGGAGACGATCGATCAGATCGCCGAAGCCGTACCTCAGCATGACGGAAAGAATCTGTCGGTAACGACCGGCGTGGCGGTACGTCCGGGAAATCGTGGCAAGCCTGCTCCATCGCATCGGCGGATCCCTATTCTCCCCGCTTCTCCAGTTTCGCGATCCGCTCTTTGAGCTCGTCCATTTCCTTCCGGGTGGGGATGTTGAGCCGCCGGAGAGTCGCCGTGACCATCTCTTCCGTCTTCGTCTCGAGATCCCGGGTCACCTTCTTCGATTTTTCCACGAGGTCATGGATCAGTTGCTTTCCTTCCGTCTCGCTCAGCTCCCCTTTTTTGACGAGTTCCTTGACGAATTCTTCCGTCTTCTCCCGGGTCAGAGCCGCGAGGCCGACACCGAATAACATCATTTTTTTCATCCAGTCCTGCATGGGATCCCCCCTGTGTGTTTATGGCGATGGTTTACTGTTTTCCCCCGTGACGCCGATGACGCCCATGGACCTCTCGAGCCTGGCCAGGGCGATGAAATGGTCACTCAGCGCGTCGTAGTAATCGGCTCTGGCTCTGACCAGGAGCGTCTGGGCATCGAGCACGTCCTTGGACGTCGCCGCCTGCACCCGGTATCGCTCCTGATAGATCCTCAAATTCTCATCGGCCTGAACAATGCTTTTTTCCGTCACCCCGATGCGCTTCTCCGCTTCCTTCACCAGCAGATAGGCGCTCTTCACCTCCAGGGCCACCTGGTCCCTGATGTCCGTCAGCTGGTCCTGGGTCTGCCTCTGCCTGCTTTGATGGTAATCCCGGTTGTACTTTGTCCGCCCCCATTCCCAGAAATCCCAGCTGGCCACCGCCAGGACGGACCAGCTCTCCGGATCCTGGTAGAGGGAGCCCCGGACATCGGCATGGTCGCCGAATCGCCCGTACCGGCCGGAGAGGTTGACCGAGGGAGGGAACATATCCTGCTTGCCCTGAAGCTTCTCGACTCGGGGCCTCACGAGGCCGCCATGGTAGGCGATCACCCGATGGACATCCGGATCGGCAAAGACGTGGGGGCCTGCACCGTCGGCGTCCTGACCGGTTACGCCGCGGCGGACGCGCTGCTTGAGGCCGGCGCCGATCTCGTCATCGAACGCGCAACCCACATCGTCCGTTACCTCCCCTGAACTCCGCCGCCGGGGCCGTACGGAAAAGGCCGAAACGCCGGCCCCCTGATGATCCGATCCTATTTATGCCCGCTGTGGCACATCACGCAGTCCAGGCTCGGCAGGGCGTGAGGGTTCGGCGTCTTGCCCTTGGTCCGCTCCGCCAGCCCGGCCGCATCGCCGTGACACATCATGCAGGACTCCGCCTTGACCTGGGCCGGCGGGGGCTCCTTGTGGCAGACGGCGCAATCGAACCCCCTGTCCTTATGCCGGTCCGCCAGGGGTTTCCTGTCCTGTGCCGAGGGGACCCCGGCCGTCGACCCCAGGAGCACCGCCGACAGGAACACAACCGCAAGCACCGAGGAGACGCTTCTGATCATCCTTCCGTGACCCCACCTCATGGGTCGCATCCTCCTTTCCGCTTCATGGGATGGCCTGCTTCGACCGCAGACCGGATTATCATAAAAGGCTCGTCAGGGCAATGACTTCCGGGGAGTTCCCGAGCCCTTCCGGATTCCGGACGGGAGCGGGGGGCCCGGGAACGGTCCCGCAGGGCGAAGCCTTGAGAATCACGATGGACGGAAGGCCGGAAGGGTTGCGGGAAATTCAACTTTTACCATGAAAGTGCCCCTGATTTGTGATAGGAATGCCGTGATTGTCAGTGAAACACTCCCATTTTCGCGGAGCGTCCATGTTCAGGGTCACGATCACCAGGAGCTTCTCCGCCGCCCATGTGCTGAGAGACATCGGCGGCAAGTGCGAATCCCTCCACGGCCACAACTTCAGGGTGGACGTAACCGTGTCGTCCCGTCGGCTGAACGACGAGGACATCCTCATCGATTTCAGGGTCCTCAAGGGCTGGACGGGGGAGATCCTCGAGGAGCTGGATCACCGGTACCTCAATGACCTGCCCCAGTTCGACGGGGTGAACCCTTCTTCGGAAATCGTCGCGAGGTACATCTACGACCGGCTTTCCCGGAAGGTGAAACCGCTCAAAGTGAGGGTCGACGAGGTGGTGGTCTGGGAATCCGACAATGCCCGGGTTTCCTACACCGGAGCGAGGACATGATCGACGTTCAAAACCGGACGGACGACCGGAACCTTGATATCAAGAAGGTCGGCGTCAAGGGCATCCACTACCCCGTTGTCGTCCTGGACCGCGCGAAGGGCGTCCAGCACGTGAACGCCACCGTCAACATGTATGTCAATCTGCCCCACCACTTCAAGGGCACCCACATGAGCCGTTTCATCGAGATCCTCAACGAGTACCGGGGCCGGATCAACATCAAGACCTTTCGGGTCATCCTCGGCAGGATGCGGGAGAAGCTCCACGCCAAGTCCGCCCACATGGAGATTGAATTCCCCTATTTCATCGAGAAGAGCGCGCCCGTCACGGGCGCGAAGAGCATCATGGATTACGTCTGTTCCTTCATCGGGGAGGACGACGGGGAAAAGACGGACTTCAAGGTGGGGGTCATGGTCCCGGTGACCACCGTCTGTCCCTGTTCCAAGGAAATGAGCCTCAGGGGCGCGCACACCCAGCGGAGCATCGTCCGGGTGAACGTCCGCTTCAGAAGGTTTTTCTGGATCGAGGACCTCATCCGGCTCGTGGAGGACTCGGCCAGCGGCGAGGTGTACTCCCTGCTGAAGAGGCCCGACGAGAAGTATGTCACGGAGCGCTCCTACGAGAACCCCATGTTCGTCGAGGACGTCGTGAGAAGCGTGGCCGAGAAGCTGAGCGCCGATGAGAACTTCATCTGGTACAGCGTGGAGTCCGAAAACATCGAGAGCATCCACAACCACAGCGCCTACGCCTACCTGGAAAAAGAGTAACCCCCGAGACGGGCGGTCAGACCTCATCCTCCATGGGAAGGATGAACCCCTTGATGCCGGAACGGGGGTGCTCCTTCCGAAGGTAGGCGATCACCTCCCGGATGAGGGGCACCTGAACCTCCTCGGCGGCGATGATGAGGACGTTGTTTTTCCCGGGCCAGCATTGGGTCCCGAGCTTGGGTTCCGTGTCCGTCCCCACACCGCGAACCTCCTGCAACTTCGTATAGGCCTTGACCCCCGACCGGGTGAAGGCTTCGATGACGTCCTGGTCGGCGGCATCACAGTAGACAATCAGGAACATCTTCACGGCAATCCCCCCTCGGATTCCATAAAAAGGCTCCGGGTTCGTCCGGTCCCTACTTCAAGCTCCCTTTCCGTCTGTTTCGGCTCCCGGCCCCGGACAGGCCCCTCACGGCATTGAGCAGCATCCCCGGTACGCTCGCCAGTTGTCCCAGGGCCGCGAAAAGCGCCGCCGGACCCCGTCTGAGCGCCCCCCGCCAGTAGGCGAAAGATGCGAGTTTCCTGACCTCCCCCCTGCGGAACCCCTCCTGCCCGTCATCGAAAAGATCGTAGGCCGCCGGAACCACGACGAGGGTCAGGAAGAGCGACGTCAGAAGCCCCCCGATCACCGCGACCCCCATGGGCGAGCGGGTCTCGGCTCCTTCCCCGACCCCCAGCGCGACGGGCAGCATGCCGAAGACCATGGCAAAGGTGGTCATCAGGATGGGTCTCAGTCGCACCGGTCCCGCCTCGAGGATCGCCTCCCGCCGCTCGACACCCCTGGCCCGCAGGGTGTTGGTGTAGTCCACCAGCAGAATGGCGTTTTTCTTCACCAGTCCCAGCAGGAGGATGAGGCCGATATAACTGAAGACGTTCAAGGTCTTGCCGGTGATGAAAAGAGCCCCGAAGGCGCCGATGAACGAAAGGGGCATCGAAAGAAGAACCGTGAAGGGGTGGATGAAACTCTCGAACTGCGCCGCCAGGACCATGTAGGCCATGATCACGCCGAGCAGGACCGCGAACAGCAGATACTGAAAGGACTCCTGCATGACATTGGCCTGCCCTTTATAGCTCGTCGAGAAATCCGGAGGGAGCACCCTGGCCGTTATGCCGTTGAGCTCCGCCATGGCCTGTCCCATCGGTTTCTTTTCCAGATTGGCGAAGAGGGTCACGGCCCGCTGGCGGTCCACCCGGTTGATGATGCTCGGCCCGCCCCCCTCGACCAGCCGGACCATGTTCGAAAGCTCCAGCAACCGCCCGTCCTTCGATCGCACGTAGATCCTGCCGATATCGGAGGGGTTGACCCGGTTCTCGGGATTGAGTCTCGCCCGCACGTCATAGCGCCTGCCCTTGGCCTCGTCTTTGTACTTGGTCACGTCCACTTCGCCGCCGATCAGGAAATTGACGGCCTCGGCGATGGTTGCAGTGTTGACCCCCAGATCGGCCGCCTTCTCCCGGTCGATGTAGAGCTTGATTTCCGGCTTCCCAGCCTCGATGGTGGTGTCGACGTCGACGATGCCAGGCAGTTTGGAGAACTCGTCGGTGATCTGTTTGACGTACTTCGACAGGGCATCGAGATCGGTTCCCCGAACGGCATACTGAATGGGGACGTTCCGCTGGCCGCCCCCGATCAGGGAGATGTTCTCCGCCGAGGCTTTGAGGCCCGGAATCTGAGCCAGCTTCCTGCGGATCTCCGCCTGGATGTCCTGCTGGCTTCTTTTTCGTTCCTTCTTCGGCGAGAGGGTGATGAAGAAAACGGCCTTGTTGATCTCCCGGAACCGGCCGTAGCCCTGGGAATAGTAGAGACGGATGATCTCCGGGATCTCTTTAACGACGGCTTCGGCCTTCCGGAACAGTCTGTCCGTCTGGTCCACGGAGTAGTCCATGGGGGCCTCGAGGCGGACGATGAACTGGCTCTGATCCTCCTGCGGGACGAATTCCTTGCCGATGACCCGGGTCATCATCATGCTCAGGACGAAAATCACCACGGCAAGGACCAGGACGGTATTGCGGCGGTTGAGGCAGAAGACCAGGGTCCGCCGGTAGAGGTCTTCCGTTTTCTTGTAGAATCGTTCCAGCCGGTCCCCGGCGCGATGAAAAAGGCGGAAACGGGGGTTTCCCGGGTTGTGACCGGGGTTTCCCGCCGCGCGGACCCTGAGGTAACGCGAGGACATCATGGGTGTCAGCGTGAAGGACACGATGAGGGATACCAGAACGGCGAAGACAACGGTGAGGGCGAACTGCAGGAAGAAACGCCCGATGATCCCCTTCATGAAGGCAACGGGAAGAAAGATGGCCACAATGGCCATGGTCGTCGCCATGACGGCCAGACCGATCTCCGCCGTGGCGAAGGACGCCGCCTCCCTCGGCTTCATCCCTTCTTCCATATGGCGGTAGATATTTTCGATCACAATGATGGCGTCATCGATCAGGATTCCAATGGAGAGCGTGAGGCCCAGCATCGTCATGTTGTTGAAGGTGAAGTTGAACGTCTGGATCAGGAAAAAAGTGGAAATCACGGAAACAGGAAGGGCCAGAGCGCTGATCAGCGTCGTCCGGACATTCCGAAGAAACAGGAATACCGCCAGAACGGCAAGAAAGCCGCCGATGATGAGGTGGTGCTGGACCTCGCTGATGGACGTCTTGATAAACCGGGACTGATCGAAGGAGATGCTGAGCTTCATGCCGGGCGGCAGGGTCGGTTCGACTTTTTTCAGCTCCTTTTTGACGAGGTCGATCACCTCCACGGTGTTGGTGCCGGACTGCTTCTGGATCCCCAGGCCGACGGCCGTCTCCCCGTCGAGCCGGGCGATGGAGCGCCTCTCCTCGAGCCCGTCCTCGGCTCGGCCGATGTCCCGGATGCGCACCGGCGCCCCTTTGTAGTAGGCCACGATCAGATCGTTGAATTCGGGAACACGGGGGAATTCCCCCTTGATCTTGACGGCGTATTCCTTGGATTCCGTTTCAATCCGTCCGCCCGGCAGCTCCACATTTTCCCTGGCCAGGGCCTGGAAGACGTCGCTCGCCGTGATCTGATAGGCCTGGAGCTTGTTCTGGTCCAGCCAGATGCGCACCTGCCGGAGACGGAGCCCTCCCAGGTTGATCGCCCCGACGCCCGATATCTTCTGGAGCTTCTCCTTCAGAACCTCATCGGCATAGGTCGACAGCTCGCCGATGGACCGGCTGCCGGAGAGGCTCAGCCACAGAACCGGCGTTGCGTCGGGGTCCACCTTCTCAACGATCGGCTCGTCGATATCATTGGGGAGTTTCTTCCGAATGATGGAGATCTTCTCCCGCACATCCTGGACGGCCAGATCGATATCCCTCTCCAGGACAAACTCCACGGTGACGACGGAAACCCCCTCGGTGCTCTGGGAGGCGATCGTCTTGACGCCGTTGATCGTGTTGATGGCCTCCTCGATCTTGTCCGTCACGTCGATATCCATGATCTCGGGGCTCGCCCCCGTCAGGCGGGTCGTCACGTTCACGATGGGGAGATCCACCTTGGGGTAGAGGTCGACACCGATGCTCGGATAGCTGACGATCCCCAGGACCACAAGGGCCATCAGGAACATGGTCGCGAAGACAGGTCGTTTGATCGATGTGTCAGCGAGCCACATGGAGTTTCACCCCTTCCGCCAGGTTGCGCTGCCCCACGATGACCAGCGTCTCCCCTCCCTGGAGACCCTCCGTCACCTCCACGGTCTCTCCGTATTTGTTCCCGATTTTGATCTTCCTCTCCTTCGCCCGGTCGCTCTCGGCGATGAACACCTTCGTCGTCGTGTTCTCGTAGATGATCGATGTCACCGGAACCACCACGGTGTCGGCGGCGACATTCGTGTAGAGCTTGACCTTGGCAAACACTCCGGGTTTGAGGACATTCCGGGGATTTGGCACCAGTGCCTCGACCTGCAGGGTCCTTGTTTTGTCCTCGAGGGCGGGATAGATCGTCTGCAGCGTCCCCGTGAACTCCTGCCCCGCGTGGGTATCGACGTTGAAGATGACGTCCTGCCCTATTTTCAGTTTTCCGATCTCTCTTTCCGCCACCGTGAAGTCCAGTTTCAGCGGGTGGTTCTGCACAATGGTGAAGACCGGGTTCCCGTTCTTGACGAAATTCCCGACGGCATGCTTCTTCTCCTGGATGTACCCGCCCAGGGGGGAGTAGATCCTGGTTTTGTCGAGCTTCTCCCTGGCCATGGTCCGGGCCGCCCTGGCCCGGTCCA
>ERZ795049.6126-NODE-6126-length-10700-cov-5.856364_pt1 | contig 10700 bp, 8 predicted proteins | sample MGYA00375133_ERZ795049 | MGnify/ENA primary metagenome ERZ795049 (study PRJEB30178, sample SAMN05720147) | activated sludge metagenome | isolation source: anaerobic digester from wastewater treatment plant | place: Japan | collected 2015-04-20 ...
GGCGGATGATTTCAAAAGTATGAAACAGGTTTTAGAACAAATGGTGCCACTGGCAAATTATTAGTGAAATAATAAATATTTCACTTCAAATATTAAGGAGGCTAACAAGAATGAAGAAGTATGTTTACAATTTTAGTGAAGGCAAGGCTTCGATGAAAGACCTCTTGGGAGGCAAAGGTGCTAACCTTGCGGAAATGAGCAATATTGGGCTGCCGGTACCCCAGGGATTTACTATTACAACCGAAGCCTGCAACGAGTACTATAATCAGGGTGAACAAATTTGGAGCGAGCTTAAAGATGAGATATTTGCCAAGCTTAAGGAACTTGAAGCCAAAACAGGCAAAACCTTCGGCGGGGGGAGCAATCCTTTGCTTGTGTCGGTAAGGTCCGGTGCAAAGTTTTCAATGCCCGGTATGATGGACACTATACTTAATCTTGGATTGAATGACGAGGTTGTTGAAACCGTAAAGAATATTACCGGAAATGAAAGATTTGCAATGGACAGCTACAGGAGATTCATTCAGATGTTCGGCGATGTTGTCATGGAAATACCGAAGCCGAAATTTGAAAAAGTGCTTGATGAAATAAAAGAAGAAAAAAATGCAAAATATGATACCGACCTTACGGCTTCCGATCTGAGGAAAGTAGTGGAGAAGTTCAAGGATATCTACAGGAATGAAAAGGGTGAGGATTTCCCGCAGAATCCGGAGAATCAGCTTCTTCTTGCGGTAACGGCGGTATTCAGATCCTGGAACAATGAAAGGGCAATAATATACAGATCAATGAACAACATACCGGGAAACCTTGGTACTGCAGTCAATGTACAGTCAATGGTGTTTGGAAATATGGGGAACGACTGCGGAACGGGTGTTGCTTTCACTAGAAACCCCGCAACGGGAGAAAGAAAAATATTCGGAGAGTTTCTTATGAATGCGCAGGGGGAGGACGTCGTAGCGGGTATAAGAACACCCCAGACCATAGAAAAGCTAGGGGAAATAAATCAGGAAGTTTACGATCAGTTCATCGGCGTTGCCAACCTGTTGGAAGATCACTACAAAGATATGCAGGATATAGAATTTACCATCGAAAAGGGCAAGCTTTTCATGCTTCAGACAAGAAACGGCAAGAGGACGGCTGCTGCAGCACTGAGAGTTGCTGTTGAACTTGTTGAGGAAGGCAAGATAACCAAAGAGGAAGCAGTGCTGAGAGTAGATCCTGCACAGCTTGACCAGCTTCTTCACCCAACTTTTGATCCGGAGGTGCTGAAAAAGGCTTCACCGATAGCCAAAGGTCTCCCCGCTTCTCCTGGAGCTGCCTCAGGCAGAGCATACTTCACAGCTGCAGAAGCAGTAAGCGCTTCAAAAAATGGTGAAAAGGTAATACTTGTAAGACTTGAGACATCACCGGAAGATATTGAAGGAATGGCAGAATCTAAAGGAATTCTTACAGCAAGGGGAGGAATGACTTCCCATGCGGCTGTTGTTGCAAGAGGAATGGGAAAATGCTGCGTCGCCGGATGCGAAGAGATAAAGGTCAATGAAGAGACGAAGCAATTCACAGCCGGGGGCAAGGTATACAAGGAGGGTGACTTTATATCCCTGAATGGCGGTACCGGCTGCGTTTATGAAGGAGTCATCCCTACAAAGGAGCCTGAATTGTCAGGATACTTCGGAACGCTCATGTCATGGGCCGACGAAGCAAGGAGGATGAAGGTCAGAGCAAACGCAGACACACCGAAAGATGCAGAGCAGGCTGTGAAATTCGGCGCAGAAGGGATAGGGCTTTGCCGTACGGAGCACATGTTCTTCAGCGAGGATAGAATAGCTGCGGTAAGAGAAATGATTATATCGGAAACAGTAGAAGAGAGAAAGGTTGCATTGGCAAAGCTGCTTCCAATGCAGAGAGAGGACTTTGTCGGGATATTTGAAGCAATGGAAGAAAGACCGGTTACAATAAGGCTTTTAGACCCGCCGCTGCACGAGTTCCTGCCTCAGGTCGATGATGAGATAAAGGCCCTTTCAAAAACTATGGGAGTTGAATTTGAAAAGCTGAAGGCAAGGGTGGAAGGCCTTCATGAGTTCAATCCGATGCTTGGGCACAGGGGCTGCCGTCTTGCGATATCTTATCCTGAATTGGCCGAAATGCAGGCAAGGGCAATAATAGAAGCTGCTGTAAAGGTTAAGAAAAATAAAGGAATAGATGTTCATCCTGAAATAATGATACCTCTTGTAGGAGAAATAAAAGAGCTTACCTATATTGAGAAGGTAGTAAGGAAGGTGGCTGACCAGGTTATTGCAGATTCAGGCATAGAATTGAATTATCTGTACGGCACAATGATAGAAGTACCGAGAGGCGCCATAACAGCTGATGAAATTGCAGAAACGGCGGAATTCTTCTCCTTCGGCACAAATGACCTTACCCAGATGGCTTATGGCTTCTCAAGGGACGATGCAGGAAAGTTTATTAATGAATATATCAGTAAAGGCATATTTGAGCGTGATCCCTTCCAGACTCTTGACCAGAAGGGCGTAGGGAAATTAGTAGAAATGGCAGTAGAGCTTGGAAGAAAGTCAAGACCGGACATCAAGCTCGGTATCTGCGGAGAGCATGGCGGAGATCCGGAATCAGTGGAATTCTGCCACAGGGTAGGACTCAGCTATGTGTCCTGCTCACCCTTCAGGGTGCCTATAGCAAGACTTGCTGCCGCCCAGGCCTCGATAAAGGATAAGAAAAAGCAATAGGGACGGTTCTTTCTGCTTTTCATAAACATCAAAACAGGGTATTGGCACCTGATTTCAGGGGCAAAACCCTGTTTTTTGTGTGCGCGTTTCTGCACTTAAAAAACACTTTTATACAGAAAAATGGTTTTTTATGCAGGACAAAGCAGGTAAATGGCGAATATAACGAATAACGAAGAGAATCCAAAAGGAGTGAATGCGGTGATTAAAAACATTCAAGATCAGTTCATCGAAAAAGCCCCTTTAGCTTTTTCTTTTTATGAAGTAATTTTTAATGCTCAAGGCTTGCCTATTGATTACAAATTATTAGAGTACAATTCTGCCTTTGAAAAAAACTTTAATCCTGAAAAGTCAAAGATAATTGGTAAAAACATGTCGGAATGGCTATTTAAATCAGAGAAAACTCGGGGAAAATGGTACAATGCTTTCGCAGATTTAATATTAACGGAATACAGCAGGGAATTCGATGAAATGCTGGAGATTAACGGCCATTGGTATCTCGTTTCTGCTTTCGTACCTTTTTCCGGTTATTTGATTGTTTTATTTCATGACGCAACCAAATTCGAGAAAGCAAAAATGAAGCCCCGGGGAATGCAGGATTTATCGGAGGTTAATAAGGTTTTCAGCCAAAGTATCTTTGATTATTCTCCCCTTGCTATCATCATTTATCAGGTAAAAGGAGATGGCGCATCAAGCAGCGACTATATTATTCAGAGTGTGAATCCTGCCAGTCTTAGAATTGAAGGATGGCGCGAGGAGAATGTCATTGGTAAACCTTTAGGGGAGGTCCGGCCCGGAGTTGATGAATTTGGCATTATCAATATTTTTCAACAAGTATGGAAAACAGGCAGGACTGCATATTACCCAGCCAGGGTCTATAAGGAAGGTGAGGAGCACCGCTGGTTCAAAAATACTATTTTTAAACTCCCAACCGGGGAGATTGTAGCAGTTTATAGTGATGTTACAGAAAAGATTGAAGCAGAAAAAGAATTATTTGCGGAAAAAGAAAAGCTAAGAGTGACACTGTATTCCATAGGGGATGGGGTAATAACTACTGACAGGCGGGGCAGAATAGAAATGATTAATCAGGTGACTGAGAACCTTACCGGCTGGAAACAGGATGAGGCTAAAGGCATGCTTCTAACCACCGTATTTGATATTTACAGTGAAGCTACCGGGAAGCCCTGTGAGAATCCGGTGGATATGGTTTTAAAAAGCGGTAACATTGTAGGTTTGGCTAACCACACTGTTTTAAGGGCTAAGGACGGCAAGGAAAAGCCTATTGTAGACAGCGCAGCTCCTATTAAAAACCAGCAGGGGGAGATATTAGGAGTTGTTTTAGTGTTTCGGGACGTATCGGAGGCTAAAGAAAAAGAGGCTCAAATCAAGTTCTTAAGCTATAGGGACTCTTTAACTGGACTTTATAACAGAACTTTTTTTGAGGAGGAATTAAAAAGGCTGGATACGGAAAGCCAATTGCCCTTAACATTTATAATCGGGGATTTGGATGGTCTCAAGCTGATTAATGATGTTTTTGGGCATCAGGCAGGAGATCAGGCTTTGGTCAAGATGGCTGAAACAATCAGCGTTTCCTGCAGGGGTTCAGATGTAATATCCCGCTGGGGCGGGGATGAATTCGTTGTCTTGCTCCCTAAAACCCCGGAAGACATAGGACAGAAAATCTGTGATAGAATAAAAAAGATTTTTTGCGATAAAGAGGTCACAGGTACTAAACTAAGCATCTCCCTTGGTTGTTCCAGCAAGACTGACAAGAGTGAAAAATGGCAGGAAATCCTTAAAAAAGCAGAGGATAATATGTATAAAAGTAAACTTTTAGGCGCAAAAAGCTATCGGAGTACTATCTTATCTTCTATTAAAAACACTCTATTTGAAAAAAGCTACGAAACAGAAGAGCATGGCGAAAGATTGGGGCATTTTTGCAGGGAAATAGGCAGAATAATGGATTTACCTTCCTTTAATATAGACGAATTAGAAGTTCTAGCAATGCTTCATGACATAGGTAAAATTGCAATTGATGATCAAATATTGAATAAACCCGGCAAGTTAACAGAAGCCGAGATGCTTATAATAAAAAAGCATCCTGAAACCGGTTGCCGGATTGCCCAGACTGTCCCCGAACTGTCAAATATAGCAGATTATATTTTAGCCCACCATGAAAGATGGGATGGCAAAGGCTACCCCAAGGGTTTGGCCGGAGAGGCGATTCCCTTGTTATCCAGGATTTTGGCAGTGGCGGACGCTTATGATGCCATGACTCAGGACAGGCCCTATCGAAAAGCTGTTTCTCCGGCAGAAGCAAAAGAAGAATTAAGGAGAAATGCAGGCACCCAGTTTGATCCTCAAATAGTGGACATTTTTCTTGAGTATTTAGAGGGAATTGTTCCCTGAACAGCATTAATGTAAAAAGAAGCCTACTGGACAGGTAAAACCAATAAAAGATATACAGCATTAAATACACGACTGGGTAAACATGATACCCAGTCGTGTTATTTTATAGTATTTAAGTGCCCGTGCCATTATTTCCTCATTCTTGGGAAAAGGCACATGAGCTTCAAATGCGGCGAAGCCGCTTTTGTTTTCTGGTTGTAGCAACAGAATGTACAAGTCATATAATGCTATTGAAAGATGATAAACCTGTACGAATTCTATTATTTAAGAAGGAAGGAGGTGAGCCTATGAAGGATAGCGTAAGGATTCCGGAAATGCTGACCCCGGAGTTAGCTAAGGCTTTAGCAGGTAATGTATATGTAATTAAGGACGAGTCCAGCCCTAAAGAAGAAATTACTGCATCACGGAAAGGGTTTTTTAAATCAGATAATAAACCGGGTAAAAAGAAAGAAAAAGAGTGCGTACCGCAAAAAAACATGAGAGATATTGATATGTGCTGCCAGAAAAAAGTCAAGTGCATATTTGTATTGAACAGTGCTGTAGTAATCAACATCAATTCAGTCTGTGAAGAGGATCACCGTACGGCGTAAAGACTGTATTAAATGAATAGGTATATAATGTTCAAGCAATTGTACCTACACTTTATTGTGCGTATCATGGTCGGAAAGTGAGGTGATGGAAAACATGGAACAAGTTGTTATGCCTGAGCTTATTACTCCCAAGTTTGCAGAAGTGATAGCTGAAAACCCGGAGATGTTTAAAATAATCACAGACCATCAGTCTGGTGAGGGGGTAATAGCAGGAAAGAACTGTACTATAGATTGCGGCAATAATCCGGCAAATATAAAGCTGGTATTATGCAATGTAACTATCGGTATAGATGAAAATGCAGATGAGAGCGATAAAGTCTACAGCTCAAAAAAAGCAGAAGAACAGATTGAAGACTTGCATATAAAAATAGTCGGCAACGGCCAAAAACAAGGAAACAAAAGCTGGGGGGAACTTCTGAAGGAACAGAGCCAATTAAAGCTTGATATAGCAGTGCTTGAAGCAAGAGTAAGCGTAATTAGAAATATACTGAGACTGATACCCAGACAGATATTTAACAGAAAGCTGGTTGCACGATGTAAAAAAGAGATTATTGAAGCAGAAGTGCAATTAGCCTCCAAAAAGAAGGAATTGGAATATTCGGTCTTGTTTAAGGAATACGGAGAGCATTAGGGGAAAGACGGCAGGAGTATTTTTTACAATCAGTAGCAACAGAATGTACAAGTCATATAATGCTAATGGAAGAGGACAAACCGGTTCACATCCTCCATCCTGTAAAAGAAAGGAGGTGACTTTATGGAATATGTAAAGATGCCTGAATTACTGTCGGCCGAAGCAGCAAAAGCTCTTACCGGTAATATGGAGGCGGTAAGGGATTTGATAAGCTCAAGAGAAGTTGACAGCGGATGCCATGGCGAAGAGGAATGCTGCTGCCCGAAAAAGGTTAAGTTTATATTTATACTAAACAACGTGGTGATAATAAACATCAATGCAGTATGCGAACAAGAAAATAATGGGCCGCCTAAACAATCCTAAATCCTTATAACAAGAATACAGGTATAGAGAGTGCGCAATCTCTATACCTATACTTTATTTAGGAGCGGTCTCATATCCGGTGCTATTAAAAGTTTCTGCCGAATGCTCTGTTGCCCCTTCCGAAGCCGCCCATTCCGCAGCCACCGTTCATTCTTCCCATGCCGGGAACCTGACCGTTGCAGTCTTCGATATTGCTTTTTAATCTTTCTTTAATAAGCTTGCCCTGTTCTTCCGTAAGTCTGCCGGCTTTTACTTGTTCATCGATATATGCGTTTTTCTTTTCAATAAGGTCATTTTTGTAATCCTCAGCCTTTATTCCCTCTTCCTCTGCAATCTGGTAATATGATTTACCTGCCTGCCTTTGTGCCAATACATCTTTAATATCCATATCAAGTCTGTCGGCAAGTACTGATGCAGGAATGAGCCGGCCGTATCCGACCTTCTGGTTTCGAAGCTCTGATATTTCATTGTCGCTTAATCCGGTAACCTTTGATAATATACTCTGATCGGTACCGGCAAAAACTGAAAATGAAGAGAGCACCAATGCAAAGGTCAAAACAATTGCCAATATAGCTTTTTTCATTTCATACACCTCCTCTCCTGAAAATTTCTTATTTCTATATTGATTGAGCTCTAATTTTATTTTACACATCAGGTTTGTTGGTATAATGATGAAATTGTGATGGATTTATGAAAATTGAACAGGTGAGAGTTAAACAGTTACTTTAATCGATAATATATGTAATAATATTGCTATAACGAGGTGTATGGGTGATTTACGAATTACCCGTATAAATATGCAGGGGAACGGGAGGAGTGATTCTATGGCAGGGGAAAAAATCCTTTTGGTAGAGGATGAAGACAGGATCAGAGAGATGATAAAGGAATATCTGGAAAATGAGGGCTTTATTGTAACGGAAGCGATAGATGGGGCAGACGCGTTGGAAAAGTTTAAAAGCTTTGAATATGATATGATGGTGCTGGATGTAATGCTTCCCAGGGTGGATGGATGGAGTGTATGCAGAGAGGTCAGGAGGACTTCTTCGATACCAATGTTAATGCTCACAGCCAGGGGGGAAGAATATGACAGACTTTTCGGGTTTGAACTGGGAGTCGATGATTACATTGTAAAACCTTTCAGTCCCAAGGAGCTTGTTGCCAGAATGAAGGCAGTGCTGAAACGCAGCAGAAATGCCGCAGGCAATGGCTTTTCTGCCGAACTGTTTGAATATAAAGGGCTCTCAGTTAATATTAGCTCCAGAAGAGTTGCAATAGACGGTAAAAATATAGATATGACACCCAAAGAATTTGATCTGATAAGCTTCTTTGTAAAAAACAGGGACAGGGTATTTACAAGGGAGCAGCTGTTAAATCAGGTATGGGGCTATGAGTTCGGAGGGGATTACAGGACGGTTGACACTCATATAAAAATGCTCAGGGAGAGCCTTGGAGAGTATAGGGGCCTCATTGTAACTGTCTGGGGCGTAGGATACAGGTTCGAGACGGAGGGATAAGAGATGAAAAAGATATCTGTCAGGCTATGGGTGCAAATGCTTCTTCTTATTGGGATTACCCTCGGGCTTCTTTGGTTTTCTCAGATTGTCATGCTGGAACGATATTATTTGTACAGTCAGGTTAGAAATATTAAACAGGAAGGATTGGCACTGGCAAAGGTTTATGAAGATGGGGGATCCGTTGACCTGCTCGAAAAAGGGGCTGAGGAGCTAAACCTGAAATATAATGCAGGAGTCGAGGCATACTCCATAAGCGGGGAGAGGGTATTCGGGTATTCCCTTATGCCTATGATGATGGGCAGGGCAGTATATAAGCAGGAGGTATTCAGTGAAACAGCCAAAGGCGGCATAGTGGTCAGGCAGACAAAGCACAACAGGCTCAACAGCAATATTCTGCTTGTCGGAATCCCTATAGGGGAGCCGGAATCGATAAAAGGGGTTCTAATCATTAGTTCACCTCTTGCTGCCATCAAAGAGACAAAGATAATAATAAAAGAGCAGCTGGTAATAATAACCTTTATACTTGTACTAATATCTTCAATACTGGCATATTATTTTTCAAAAGCTTTCACAAAACCGATGCTAAAAATCAATGAAGCTGCTGCAAGGATGGCGGAGGGCAATTTATCCGTAAAAGTAGATGTGGAGAGCCAGGACGAGCTTGGAATGCTGGCAGGTACAATAAGGAATCTTTCGGAGCAGCTGCAGAAAATCGAAAAATTGAGGAGAGACCTTGTAGCAAATGTATCCCATGAGTTCAGAACCCCCCTCAGTCTGATCAAGGGATATGCGGAAACCATAAGGGATGTTACAGGGGATGTAAAAGAGAAAAGGGACAGGCAGCTGGATATCATACTGGAGGAGACTGACAGATTAAGAAGCATGGTTGATGACACCTTGAATATGTCGCAAATGCAGACGGATACCTTTAAATTGAATATTGGGGCCTTTGATATTTCAGCTGCAATAGGCAGTATTGCGGGCAAATTCTCATATATGACGGAGAAGAAAGGAATAGACATGGAGATGCAGGGGACTGATAAGGTTATCACAGTTATGGGAGATGAGCCGCAGATAGAACAGGTTCTATATAATTTTGTGAATAATGCTTACAATCATACTCCTTCGGGAGGTTGGATACGAATAAAAGTTGCAGAGGACAAGAACAATGTCAAAGTCGAAATCTCGGATAATGGGGAGGGCATATCGGAAGAAGAACTTCCATATATCTGGGATAGGTTTTATAAGGTTTCGAAGGGTAGTAAAGGAACCGGGCTGGGGCTTTCAATAGCAAAGGAGATATTGAAGGCCCATGACAGCAATTATGGTGCAGAAAGCATGCAGAATGAGGAAACTAAATTTTGGTTTACCCTTGAAAAAGTATAATAATGCCCAATTTCAGGCGAAAAGGGTAATTAGGCATGGGGTGATAGGTACGAGGTGCGGGGTGAACAGTGTTCGCCCGCACAGATTACGACCCATATCGTTCCGTATCCTGATGATTCGAATATTTGGCATAATAGTTGCTATACACAATTATGATAATAATAAATCATTGAGGAGGTTATAAATACTATGAGAGAAGTTGTTATAGCAGCCGCCGTAAGAACCGCAATCGGCAACTTTAACGGCAGCCTTGCGGGGGTATCTGCAGTAGATCTTGGGGCTGTTGTAGTTAAAGAAGCCATTAAGAGGGCAGGCATCAGTGCTGAAATGGTGGATGATACTATTATGGGCTGCATTCTCCAGGCAGGCCTGGGACAGGGAGTAGCAAGGCAAGCAGCAGTAAAAGCAGGGATACCGGTAGAAAAACCGGCTTACACAATCAATATGATATGCGGCTCCGGTTTGAGGGCCGTACAGATTGCCGCTCAGCAGATAATATCCGGAGAATGTGATATTGTTGTTGCAGGAGGTACGGAGAACATGAGTGCCGCTCCTTACCTGCTCAGAAATGCAAGAACGGGTTATAGGATGGGGCATGGAGAAATAGTTGATTCAATGATATTTGACTCCCTCACTGATATATTTAACAATTACCATATGGGTGTGACTGCCGAAAATTTGGCGGAAAAATACAACATATCCAGAGAAGAGCAGGATGCATTCTCGGCAGCCAGCCAGAACAAAGCCGAAGCTGCAATAAAAGAAGGCAAATTCAAGGAAGAAATTGTACCGGTAGTTATCCCTTCAAAGAAAGGGGATATTGTTTTTGATGCTGATGAATTTCCGAGGGCAGGGGTTACAGCAGAAGCCCTGGCTAAGCTAAGACCTGCCTTTAAGAAGGACGGAACGGTGACGGCCGGTAATGCATCAGGTATAAATGACGGTGCGGCAGCCTTGGTGGTAATGGCGGCTGAAAAGGCGGAGGAGCTAGGCTTGAAACCCCTTGCCAAAATAGTGAGTTATGCATCTGCCGGCGTGGATCCCGGTATTATGGGCATAGGACCTGTTA
>ERZ795049.6135-NODE-6135-length-10689-cov-5.045608_pt1 | contig 10689 bp, 5 predicted proteins | sample MGYA00375133_ERZ795049 | MGnify/ENA primary metagenome ERZ795049 (study PRJEB30178, sample SAMN05720147) | activated sludge metagenome | isolation source: anaerobic digester from wastewater treatment plant | place: Japan | collected 2015-04-20 ...
AAGCGCGACGAGAAGACGAAGGGGATGGGGATGAGCGTCCACTTCTCCTCCAGGTCGATGATGACGGCGGCGTGGTCGCCCCGGTGCGCATACCGGATGTCGATGCGCTTGAAGAGCCCCACCGCGTGGAGCTGCTGCAGCAGCCGCTCCGGATCAACGCGCGAAAGCGGCGCCCCCGGCGCGAGGTCCACGCTGTCGAACACCACCGACGCGCGCGTTTTCGCAAGCCCATGGACCGATACCTCGCCCACGGGGAGGTCGCCATGCTGCGCGATGAAGGCGTCGCGCTTCGCGACAAGATCATTCCCCGGCGCGTCGCCACCCTGGGCGGCGGCCGCGATCATCACGACCGCAAGCGCACACAGGAATCGCGCGAGACGCGTCATGACGATGGGGCGCCCGGTCGCAGCCGGTCGCGCGCCAGGAAGTAGCCGATCACGAGCACGGAGGCGATGTTGGTGCAGTAGTTGAACATCATCCAGCCCACCCAGCCGAACTTGAGGAGCACGCTGGCCACGTAGCACAGCTCCCCCGTGAGCCACAACGCCAGGAAGAGCGGGTTGATGCCGCGCGCGGTCCGGTCGCGCACGCACTGCCACGCCTGCGGGACGCCGCAGAGGGCGAAGGCGAGCGAACCGATCCAGCCGATGATGTCGGCGGTATGCATTGCGGTGGCGTTATCTGCCGCAACAGTCCTTGTATTTCTTGCCGCTCCCGCAGGGACAGGGATCGGTGCGTTTCACTTCGCGCGTTGATCGGTTTTTTTTCTTTGCCGGCCGTCGCTTCGCCGGTCGATCGGCGGATTTCGTTGCGTTACGCTTTTTCCTTGTTTTCCCTGCGAATGTATCGAACGCGGACGCGAAATACCCGTCAAGCACCTCCGGGTCGTCCATGTCGTACCCTTCGGCCCGCCCCTGCATGACGATCTGCTTCGCCATGCTCCAGCGCGTGCTGTCGCGGGAGCGCTCCACGATGGCGTCCGCGATTTTCAAGGCCGCGCGTGCTATAAGCTTTCCATGGGAGTGGATGCCCTCGTCCTCCATGAAGGAGAAAAAGGCGGCAAGGACCGGCGCGATCGCCCGAAAAAACGGCTCCTCGTTGGGAATCTCGGCGGGAAGAATCTCCAGGCAGCATGTTTCCATCGATTGACGGTCGCATTCCTCGTGTGGGATGTTGTGCGTTCGAAACAGGTGTTCCGCGAATGTCGCAAGGATGGACGGAGCGAGCCCCCTCTGCTCGTCGGACAGTTTCTTGAACCGCTGACTCGTGGAAAAACGGCCATATTGCTGTTTTCCTCGATTGTGGAGTTGCTCAATTTCGTCCCGCAGGGGGTCGTCGTCGTTGTCAACGGTATTCACGCTCTCGTACTCTTCGGCGTAATTGAGGCAGGCGATAATTGTCCATGTATTGAATAACAGGACGGGTTCGTTCTTGCGGCGGATGAATGATTTCCTCGGGTTTTCGGGATCGGGTTCTGTTATTAGGCTGATGGCGAACGCCATAAGATTCGGTTGACCGGAGAGATCTAAGAGCGTATCGAACATCTGTTCGAAATCGGTCTGAGATGTGCTCATCTCGGCGATCGGTCCCTCGAAGCGGTCCATGACGCAATCAACCATCGTCTCCGTGACCTCGGGAATGGCGGTATTGTAGGAGCGCATAATATGCCAGGTCAGCGTGCTGGCTACGAGCAGGAGCGTGCGTTCTTTGTCGTTCAGGCTTTTCTCGTCGACCGCGGCAAACGCATGGAACAGGTGCGGCTGTTTCTCCTCGAATTCCTCGACGATCTGGTCGGTAATAACGGATGGGTCATCGTCGATTCCATTCAATACTTTTTCGATTTGCTTTTTTGTGATCCGTTTCATAGTGCCTGGGCCCCCGCGTGAATTGGACGCCATTTGACGACGCCAACCGGCGAAATCAAACACTTTTCCGCGTCGGTTGCCTGCGAGGTTCCGCGTATGTCTTGACATGGATAATCCGTCCGGTATGATCCGTACCGGTGATACGGACTGCGGACGCCCATGAGAGAATCAACAAAAACGCTGATGCGCAAACACGGCCGGCGGATCGACCGCGCTCTGCACAACTACCTCTATTTCCGCTGGTACTATCCCTACGTGAAGGCGGCGAGCCTGGCGGTGGGCGCGCTCAAGTATGTTTCGTGGATTGCGCCCCTGAAGTATGTCGGGCGCGCGGTCTTTAACCGCTACCACAGCAAGGTCCTCTCCGGCGAGGACGCGCGCAGGATCCTTGTGCTGAACGAGGACGTCCGCGTGGTCTCCGACGCGAACCGGCGCATCGTGCCCTATCCCTACGCGCACAGCATCATCTTTCAGGACCCGGAGTTCGTCGCGGTGATGGACTGCCCGTGCAAGAAATCCTATCGCGCGCCGGCGGACACGATCAATTCGTGCATCGTGGTCGGGAGCGGCACCGGGCGGTTCTGGCTGGATACGTGCGCGAAATACAATGCGCGGCGCGTCTCGCAGCAGGAGGCGCTCGCGATCGTGCGCCGGTTCCGCGGGATGGGCTACGTGACCCAAGCCTTCTTCAAGGTGGCGACGGGCGGCAGCACGGGCGTCATCTGCAACTGCCACCCGGATTCCTGCGTGAGCCTCAAGGCCACGGCGGAAGCGCGGCGGCTTGATCCGTCCCTCTCGATGAATGCCGAATCCGGCTATGCCGTGCGGCGTGATACATCGACGTGCGTCGCGTGCGGCGCCTGCGCGTCCGCGTGCCATTTCGGGGCCATGGCGATGACGAACGGCGCGCCCGAATATGCCATGGGGCGTTGCATGGGCTGCGGCCTCTGCGTGGAGCGATGTCGGCACGGGGCGATAACGCTCCATCGCGATCCGGGGAAGACGATGCCGCTGGATCTGGATTTGGTGAAAGACGGGATGGGGAGGTAGCGCCGCATGGACAGTATCCCCGGATACCATATCACCGAGACCGTTCGCGAGGGCGTCAAGAGCGTCATCTATCGCGCAACGCGCCTTGAGGATTCCGCTTCGGTCATCATCAAGACCCACCGAACGGACAACCCATCGGGGCGGGAGACGGCGAGGCTGCAGAACGAGTACGACATCCTGCGCTCGCTCGACATCGAGGGCGTCCCGCGGGCGCTGTCCATGGAGAAGCACGGAGGTCGGACCTCGGTCGTGCTTGAGAACGTCAGCGGGGCCGACCTGAAGATGAAACTGTCGGAAGGCGGTCTCGACATGGAGGCGTTGTACGCGATTGCCATCGGAATTGCCGGTATCCTGGGGGAGCTGCACCGGCACCACGTGGTTCACAAGGATATCAATCCGAGCAACGTCATCGTATCGCACCTCATCCCCCCATCCCCCTTCTCCCAAAAGGAGAAGGGGGCATTGGCCGGAGGGATTTCAGGCTCAAAGCCCCTCTCCTCCCGGGAGAGCGGCGCGGCGGAGCCGGGGGCGAGGTCGGATCTGCATCTCATCGATTTCGGGATCGCGTCGCGTCTTTCCACGAAGGGGCAGGAGGTGATCAATCCGCATCTGCTCGAGGGGAGCCTGGCCTATATCTCGCCGGAGCAGACCGGCCGGATGAACCGCGCACTCGACTACCGCACCGACTTCTATTCGCTCGGCGTGTTGTTCTACGAGATGTTCACGGGGCGGCTGCCGTTCGAGACCGACGATCCGGTAGAGCTCGTTCACGCGCACATCGCGAGGGTCCCCGCGTCTCCCGCGAAGATCGATACGGTTGTGCCGCCGGCGCTATCCGCGATCATAATGAAGCTGCTCGAAAAGAACGCCGAGGACCGCTATGCGAGCGCCTTCGGACTGAAGGCGGATCTCGAACGCTGCCTCGAATCGTACCGGTCGGGCAGGCCATTGACGGAGTTCGTGCCGGGAGCGCTGGACACCAGCGGCACCTTCTATATACCACAGAAGCTGTATGGACGGCGCGCGGAGATCGGCCTGATCCTGGATTGCTTCGAACGTGTAGGGTTCGGCGAGAGCCTCATCCTTCTAGTGTCCGGCTATGCCGGCGTCGGAAAGTCGGCGCTGGTTTCGGAGGTGCAGCGACCGGTGATCGAGCGCGGCGGATATTTCGTGAGCGGTAAATTCGACCAGTTCATGAAGGACACGCCCTTCAGCGCCGTCGTAAAGGCGTTCCAGGACCTCACGCGGCAGGTGCTCACCGGAAGCGCGGAGTCGATCGCAGCCTGGCGCGACCGACTCGTCGGCGCGCTTTCGCCGAACACCAGGCTCATTATCGATGTGATCCCCGAGATTGAGCTCATCACGGGGCCGCAACCGGCCGTGCCGGAGGTTGGACCCACCGAGACGCGCAATCGCTTCAACTATTACTTCCAGCGCTTCATCACCGCCTGCGCGACGATGGAGCACCCGCTCGTGGTCTTTCTGGACGACTTGCAATGGGCGGATTCGGCCAGCCTCAACCTCATGAAGATCCTCTCGACGGACAGCGAGACCGGCCACCTTCTGATGATAGGCGCGTTCCGCGACAACGAGGTGAGCGCATCGCACCCGCTCATGTTCACCATCGACGAGATCGCGAAGGCCGGCACGCAGATCGAACGGCTCGAGCTCGCGCCGCTCGCGAGCACCCACATCCATGAGCTCATCGCCGAGACCCTGTCCCTGCCGTTGGGCGAGATGGCCGATCTTGGCGATGTCGTATTCTCCAAGACGCAGGGTAATCCGTTCTTCGTTCGCGAATACCTGAAGACGCTCTACGAAGAGGGGCTGCTGTGGTTCGGCGAGGCGTCAGATGGCCGCCTTCAAGGAGAACCGGGGAGCGCGAAGCATGCGGAGTGTTAATGGCACGGATTATAGGGTTTTTGGATACCCCGTGATCAGTTGTGATATTGAGCGGTTTTCAATGATTGGAGCATTAATGCTGATTTCAACCTCTTCCGTTCCACCGTGTTTACGTGTGAGGCAAAGGTTCGACTCAATTGTCTCCGCACCTCCGCTATGCTGCGAGATTAGCATTCATAGTATGGATGTACGCATATGACCTCCTACCGCTGGCGCTGGGACATCGGGAGAATCCGCCAGACGGCCGTGGCCGACAACGTGGTGGACCTCATGGTGCGAAAGATCGAACGGCTGCCCGCCGCGACGATCGAGTTGCTCACAACCGCCTCCTGCATCGGAAACAGCTTTAAGCTCTCCCTGCTAGCGCTCGTCCATGATGCATCATCAGATGAGGTCCTGGCTGACCTCTCCCCCGCTGTTGCAGAGGGATTCGTGATCCCGGCGGCCGACTTCATCAAGTTCTCCCACGATCGGATTCAAGAAGCGGTGTATTCGCTTATTTCTGATGACGATAGGACGAGGATCCATTACCGCATCGGGACACTTCTGCTCGCAAACACACCCGAGGCCGAATTCGACGAGAAACTGTTTATGATCGTCGATCAGCTCAATGCGGGTTCGGCGATCATAGTCAACCAGGAGGAGAAGTATCGACTTGCGGAGCTCAATCTGCGGGCGGGGAAGAAGGCGATATCATCAATTGCGTATGAGATGGCTGCCCGGTATTTTAAATCAGGCATGGAAAATCTATCCATTGCACACTGGGAAAGCGACTACCAAGTAATATTCGATTTACATTACGAACGCGCGGCTTGTGAATATTTAATTAATAACTACGCTGCTGCTGAAAATATTTTTAAAGAATTGGGCATGAGTAAAATTAATAATAAAGATTTAGTAAAGCTTTATTTTTTAAAAATCGAGCTCTTTGCCATTACACATCGATTCCGTGAAGCTGTCGAAATAGGAGTTAACCTATTAAAACAATGTAAAATATACGTTCCGATGAAACCATCATATTTGCGATTGGTGGCTCAGTACTATTGGACATTATTTTCAGTGAGGAGGAACATTAAAACCAATTTGCCCAGGAGCGACAATCCCGAGAGTGTTGAAAAGTGGAACATTTTCAATCATTTCATGATGTATTGTTATTATTACGACAACAAGTTAACCGTATTATTGCTCCTAAAATATATTCCATTAGCATCCAAAACTGGTATAAGCCCGCATACAGTATATTCAATAACGGGAATCCCTATCGCATTCAGAATCAATAACCATTATCTTAAGTTTAAGTCTCTGTTTAAAGAATGCTTTGCTTGTGCAAACGCCACAGACAATAAGGTGCTGAGAACAAAAATACTCTTCAATTACTGCACCTTTGTAAATCACTGGATTAGCAACTTAAGTCAAAGTAAAAATATTTTAAGGCAATGCTTCCATCATTCACTTGAGAGCGGCGATTTTTCTTTAGCGAATGCTTCAGCGTTCTGTCTATTGAGCACCGAAATAATTTGCGGCGATAATCTTGCCGAAATATACGAAAGCTACATTACGCGTTATGAGTCATTTATTAAAAACATCTCTAATCCCTCCTACCAGATGTCTTTCTCGGTCTCGATTCAATTTGTCAAAAATTTGATGGGTAGAACAAAATCTATAGGCAGTTTTTCTGATGGCGACTATGATGAATATATAAATTATTCTCAAATGAGAAGTTTTAAAAACCAGATGGTAACCTGCTGGTACTTAACTTATAAGTTAATGACATATGCGATATTTGACGATTGCGACCTGGAAACAAATACACTCCATGACATTATTATTCTCTTGGAGAAATATTCTTTCTTGTTTTTTGCTCAACCAATGTATTGTGAGTACGTATTTCATCATTCACTGGTCATGCTTAAAAAGTACCAACGTTTAAATATTAAACGGGTATATCGTTTATACAAAAATAGAAAGAACCTTCTCTGCTGGTTGGAAAACTGCCCTGAAAACTTCCTCCATAAGTACCTCCTCGTCCAGGCGGAGCTGGCGCGCGTAACGGGGAAAAAACAAAAGGACGAAACCGGCAAGCGCTGCGAGCCTGAAGAGCTCTATGACCGAGCCATCGCATCGGCGCATGAAAACGAGTATCAGCAGAACGAGGCCATCGCGAACGAGCTGGCCGCGAAATATTATCTCTCGAAAGGACGAACGAAGGTCGCGGCCTTGTACATGAAGGAGGCGCGCGACGGATTCGCACGCTGGGGCGCAACGGCGAAGGTGCGGCAGCTTGAGGGAAAGTACTCGGAGCTGCTGTCGCGAGACCGTCGTGAAGAGACGGGTTCCGGTGTCAGCGAGATTTCGGCGTTTACGACCGTGGAGCTGCAGTCAAAGGCGCTTGACCACATGAGCGCGGTCAAGGCCTCACAGGCAATTGCCGGTGAAATCGTGCTCCCAAATCTACTTGAGAAACTCATGAAGATCGCGATGGAGAATGCAGGTGCGACGGGCGGGTGCATTCTCATGGAACAGAACGATGCACTTGACGTCGAAGTGTCGGGCGACCCGGAGGGAATATTTGTCAATGCATATGCCCGTTACGACAGGCCCGGCGAAACGCCAAGTCCCACCCCCGAGGGGCAAGGGGGATACCCGCAGCAGATCGTCAACCTTGCGTGGCGGACGAACGAACCCGTTGTAATCGCCGATGTGCATCGTGAATCCCGCTTTGCTGCAGATCCCTACATCCAATCCCGAAAACCCAAATCAATCTTGTGCATGACGCTGTCGAACCATCGAAAGGTGATCGGGGTGATCTATTTGGAGAATGCCGTTTCGGCCGGGGCGTTCACGCCGGCGCGTATAGAAACGCTGCGGATGATCCTTTCGCAGGGTGCGGTATCCATAGAGAACGCGCGCCTGTACGCGGAGATGGAGGGACGCGTACGGGAGCGCACGCACGCGCTCGAGGCGGCCAACGATCAGCTCAAATCCCTGGACCGCGCCAAGACGGAGTTTTTCGCCAACGTCTCCCACGAGCTGCGTACGCCGCTGACGCTCATGCTCTCACCGATATCGTCGGTGCTGCAGGGCGCCTATCCGGGGACGGTAGACGAGACCTTCTTTCGGAAGCTGTACAGCAACGGCGCGCGCCTCCTGGGCCTCATCAACAACCTGCTGGATTTCTCGAAGATCGAGGCGGGGCGCATGACCGTGAAGGCCGAGCGGGTGGACGTGTCGCGCGAGCTGGAGCTGTGCGCGGCGAACTTCCACTCCGCCGCGCAGGCGAAGGGATTGACGCTCTCCTGCGAGGACCACGCCGGGGGCGTCGAGGCGCATGTGGACCGCGATCTCTTCCGCAAGGCGGTGTACAATCTCCTGGGGAACGCGATCAAGTTTACATCGGGTGGTGGGAAGATCAGCGTGGTCCTCTATGTGAGCGAAGGATCGTTCACGGTATCGGTTGCGGACACGGGGATTGGCATACCGGCGGACAAGCATGGGATTATATTCGAGCGCTTTGCGCAGGCGGATGCCTCATCGACAAGAAAATACGAGGGGACGGGGATCGGGCTTTCGCTCACCCGGGAGATCGCGCGGCTTCATGGCGGCGACGTGACGTTCCGGAGCGTTGAGGGTGAGGGATCGACCTTTTATCTTACCATGCCGCTGCACATGGAGGCACTTGAGGGTTCAGAGCCTCAGATTAAGGGGTCAGAGCCCCGCGCTGAGGGATTTATCGGGGAGTCAGAGCCTCGGGTGGATCGTAAGTCACCCGCCGAGGGGTCAGATCCCCCGATATGCGAGTGCTCGGACCCGGACGCGCCGCGCGTTCTCATCGTTGAGGACAATCCGGACATGCTCTCGTTCCTTTCGGAGATCGTCGGGAGCCGGTACCGCGTCATCCGTGCACGAAACGGGAAGGAGGCGCTCGCGGCGATCGGCGAAGCGGCCGAGCCGTTTGACCTCATCCTGTCGGACGTGATGATGCCGGAGATGGACGGGCTGGAACTCCTTGCCGCGGTGCGCGCCGACGCCGCGTACGAGGGCGTACCGGTGCTCCTGCTCACGGCGAAGGCCGACGACGCCATGAAGCTCGAGGGCTTCGGGAAGGGGGCGACGGACTACATCGTGAAGCCCTTCAACGCGCTTGAGCTTCTGGCGCGGATCGCCTCGCAGCTCGAGCTCAAGGAGGTGCGCGACCGTCTGGCGCGCGCCAACGCGGTGCTGTACCGGCGTCTGTCGGAGCGGGGCGCGTCTTCCGCCACGGTGGGGGCATCCGCCGAGGAGAAGGTGGCGCGGGTGGTGGAGTTCATCGCGGAGAACTTCACGGCGGACATCTCGCGTGAGGGTCTTGCCGCGGCGGTGGACCTTTCGCCGGACCATCTCTCGCGCGCGTTCAACAAGGTGACCGGGAGGCGGATCGACGAGCACATCAACGAGCTCCGGATCGAGGAGGCGAAGCGGCGCCTCCGGGAGACGGACGAGACGGTCATCTCGATCGCGATGGGGGTCGGCTTCGAGAGCGTGCGCACGTTCAACAAGGTCTTCGCGAAGATCGCGGGGATGCCGCCGACCCGGTGGCGGGAGGGGAAATTAACCTAAGCTGATCCCTAAAATATACTAAAATATAGTTGACCATAAAACATTATTATGGTGGTATATACCATAATATATGAATCACGATAACTACATTAAAGTAATTGATTTCTGGAAACAGTCCCTTGCCGAATCCGTTTCGGACCGGCTGTTCGCCAGGCAGATCACAAATAGAATCGATATCGCGAGCAAAGAAATTGTCGATATCGTAGGTCCGCGCAGAAGCGGAAAATCGACCGTTCTCAAACTTGTCGCGCGTCAGATAGGCGAAGAGCGGAAGACGCTCTTTGTCAATTTCGAAGATCCTTTCTTTATCGCAAATAACTCCGCCGATGTCATCGGCGACATGATAGACGTATATCGCGAATACTTTGATAGGGATATCCGCTACCTTTTTTTCGACGAGATTCAGAACATCGACACGTGGGAGCGGGCGCTACGAAAGCTCAGGGACGGCGATCGATTTAAAATCTTCATTACGGGCTCATCTTCTAAGCTGATGGAGGGAGCGCTCTCGACGCTGTTGACGGGACGCCATTTATCATACACGGTTTTACCCTTATCCTTTCCCGAGTTTATTTCATTCAAGGGCATGCCGTCGCCCGGCGTCAAGGAGCTGGCGGTCAACGGCGCCAGATACGCCAAGCTGTTCGATGAATATCTCACCGCGGGGGGGTTCCCGGAAATCGTCCTCACCGGCAGCGAGGAGCTGATCAAGCAGTATTATCGCGATATCGTCGGCCGGGACATTCTCGGAAGATACGAGGTGCGCCAGAAGGCGGTCCTGGAAAAGATGGGTGCGCTGCTCATGGGCAACGCCGCGAAGCACGTTTCCATTGCTTCGCTCGAAAAGACCTATTCGATATCCTATGAGCTCGCGTCGACCTACCTTGAATATTTCAAGGAGGCGTTTTTAATTTTCGACCTGCCGCAGTTTTCATATTCCGTCAAGACGCAGCAAAAATCGATAAAGAAGATTTACGCGGTGGATACCGGCCTTGCGAAAGCCGTTTCGTTCCGGTTTTCCGAAGACCGGGGGAGGATGCTTGAAAACGCCATATTTTTGCATCTGAAACGATTGCCGGTTGCGCTGTATTATTACAAGACCAAGAGTAACCGCGAAGTCGATTTCCTCGTCCAGTCGTCGGATGGTAAAAACGTACTGATCCAGGCGTGTTCAACGCTTAATGACGCCGCTACGCGCGACCGCGAGGTGAAAGCGCTTGCGGAGGCGATGCGGGAAATGGCTCTTTCGACCGGCTATATCGTAGCCGAGTCGGCC
>ERZ795049.6145-NODE-6145-length-10664-cov-7.471298_pt1 | contig 10664 bp, 8 predicted proteins | sample MGYA00375133_ERZ795049 | MGnify/ENA primary metagenome ERZ795049 (study PRJEB30178, sample SAMN05720147) | activated sludge metagenome | isolation source: anaerobic digester from wastewater treatment plant | place: Japan | collected 2015-04-20 ...
CAAATAGGAGGCGTTTGTACAAAAACCGATGAGCGAAATCGCGGTTATGCACAGTTTTTAGTGCAAAGTCTTGTTAATTATTTTCAAAAAAAAGAGAAAAAACAAGTTGCCCTCTTTGTAAAAGAAAATAATGAAAGTGCAAAAAAAGCATATTATAACCTCGGCTTTGTGTTTGATTCTTACTTCAAAATTGTGTATTATTGAAAGATATGAAGTATATTGAATTTTTAGATCTAAGCTTTTCTTACCCCCTTGAAGGAGAAGCAAAAAACGAAGACCAAAATCTCGATGCCAGTCTAAATGAAAAAGAAGATATAAAAAATATCTTTGAACACTTTACTGCTGAACTACCTCCCTCTTTTGTAAGCCTTATCGGTCCAAATGGTTCGGGAAAAACAACGCTCATGCTTCTTGCAAGTGGCAGACTTCTTCCAACGAGTGGTACAGCCCGCCTTTTCGGCATAGATACAAAAACACTGACAAATGAAGAAGAACGAAATCTTCTCGCAAGCTTTATCTATCAAAATATGGAGCTCGAAACGGATGAAACTGTAGGCGACTTGCTTCAGTCTATTTTTGAAAATGGACAACATCCAAAAGAAAATCTCTTTCTTGTTCAGGAAGCAATCGATGCGCTTTCTCTAGAAGCGAGTTTAGAAAAAAAACTCACCGCTCTTTCTAAGGGTGAAATGCAACGAAGCCTTATTGCCTTTTCAATCCTTTATGGCTCGCGATCTATTTTTATGGATGAACCTCTATTTGCCCTCGAATATACACAAAAAGAAGAGGCACTTTCATACATACAATCTTACTCAAGACGGTTTCAGATACCCGTTTATATTGCGATGCATGAACTCGAATTGAGTCGAAAATGGGCAGACAATGTCTTATTGATTTTTCCCAACCGTGATATGAGCTTCGGTAGTCCAGAAGAAGTACTGACTGCAGAAGATTTAGAAAAAGCCTATGGTATACCTGCGGCAATGCTCAAGGAAAGTGAGCGTTTAACGCAAAGAACGCTTTTAGAATTACAAAGCGAAATTGAAAAAAACAAAGACATACGAGCGTAGAAAAAAATGAATATTGTTTTATTTAGCGACGAGGAAATACTTGAACCACTTTCTCTTTTTGATGAACGCGCCCAACATATTTTAAAGGTGCTGAAAAAACAAGAAGGTGATTATTTCGAAGCTGGCATTATACACGGAATGGCTGGCAAGGCTCATATTCAATGCATTGATGAGCGCGGCATTCACTTCCATTTTACCCCGAGCAGTAATGGCAAGCCACTCTATCCCGTTTCTGTTATCATTGGCTTTCCTCGACCAATTCAGTTAAAACGTGCCTTCCGCGACATGGCTGGTCTCGGCGTCAGCGATATATTTCTCGTGGGGACAGAGCTAGGAGAAAAATCCTATCTTAGCTCACGCATTGTAAAAGAGGGCGCTGCATATGAGGCTCTCAAAGACGGTTGCGCACAAGCAAAAAGCACTCATATTCCGAACCTCTCTGTCCATGATGATTCAGAAAGCTGTTTAGATTATTTAGCAAATCAAAACAAACACTATCAAAACCCTTCCTCTATAAAAATAATTCTCGATCCAAATAAGGGGAAGGGTTCTTTACAATCGCTTTTTGCACAAAACTATGGCGCAGTCGATGCTGTTTTAGATTATTACTATATGGGACAAACAGATACAGCACCTCATATTTTTCTTTCGATTGGAAGTGAACGAGGGTGGACTGAAAATGAATTGAACATTTTTCTTAAGCACTCTTTTGCACCCTGTCTTTTAGGCGAGAGAATTTTACGAACAGAAACGGCTGCAACAACCGCAGTGAGCATAATTCTTTCTCAACTGGCGATGCTATGAATAACGAAAAAATAAAACAAATCTTGCTTTCTATACAAGAATCTTCCATAGAATTTGCCGTTACAATGAGTGGAAAGGCAAGCAAAAAAGTAAATGGCTTATATAATCCTGAAACAAAGGAAATAATTCTCCACAATAAAAACTTTCAAAACGATAATCAACTGATATATACCGCAATTCACGAATACACCCACCATATTTTAAACGAAGAATTGCTTGAACGGACGCAGGGTTTGGGAAAAATGAAAAGCGCACGAAGTCATACTAACGAATTTTGGGCACGTTTTCATAGCCTTCTTGAAGTTGCAGAAAAAAAAGGTTTTTATACGATTGCTATCGAAACTTCTCCAGAACTCCAAGCCTTAACAGAAACCATAAAAAAAGATTATTTAGAAAAAAATGCGCTCCTTATGAGCGAGTTTGGAAAACTCCTTTTAGAAGCACATGCGCTTTGTCTCAAGGAAAACATTCGCTATGAAGATTATATCGATCGTGTGTTACAAATACCCCGAACTGAGGCAAAAAACATTGTAAAAATAAGCTCTGCAAGTTTTAAACCCGAAATCGGTTTTGAAAACATGAAAATGCTTGCCAAAATTGGAAACAGTGAGAAACGAGAGGCTGCGGAATCGCAATTGCTTCAAGGAAAAAGCCCCGATTCTGTAAAATCCTTTGTTAGAGCGAGACCAGAAGCCCTCGACATAAAAGAAGAACTTATAAAAGAAAGAGGACGCATTGAAAAAACAATAGACCAATTGTCAAATCGTCTCGATCAAATAAACGCAAACCTTTCTGTACTCTAATTATAGACAATCTTTTTTATTGCCGCGCAAAAAAAGATAGACCATTGCATATAAACTTTCACTTCGAACAGGCTTTGTTAAATACTCATTCATGCCAATACTTTGCGCCAGTTTTATCTCTTCTGCAAAGGCATCTGCAGACATTGCAACAATAGGGATTTTTTTTAAATCTTCTCGAGTAGAACTCCGTATCAACTTTGTTGCCTCGCGCCCATCCATAACTGGCATGCGAATATCCATTAAAACAAGACTATAATAAGTCGCCTCTGTTTCAAGCAATCGGTCAACCGCTTCCTTACCGTCATGTACTATATCTACCGTCAAATTTTTTCTTTCAAGCATCATTCGCACAATATCTGCATTCAAGTCATTATCTTCAACAACGAGAATTTTTTCTTTATTGTACATCTCTTCTATCTCACCGATAGAATCGCTTTTACGACGTTTTTCCTTCGTTGCTTGCAAAATCTTAAGCGGAACAGAAAATAAAAAAGCACTGCCTTCATTCGGGGTTGATTCAACCTGAACAGTCCCACCCATCAAATGCACAAGACTTTTCACTATAGATAAACCAAGCCCAAAACTTCCCTTTGTTTTTATCTTTGTCTTACCTTTTTCAAAAGGCTCCCAAATACTGCGAAGACGTTCTGACTCTATTCCCTGCCCTGTATCTTTTACCACAAAGGTAAATAAAGAAAAAACCGATGCTCTTTTTTCTTCAAAAACAGTCACTTCGATTTTTCCTTTTTCCGTATACTTTAATGCATTATCTAAAAGATTTATAAGTACTTGTTCAATATGTTCTCTGTCGCCATAGACATAATCGTTTTCTATTTTGTTTGTGCGTATAAGAAGTTGAATCCCCTTGTCTTTGGTTTTTCCCTCAAATAACGAGGCAATAGTATCCATAACAGAACTAATAAAAAAACTATCGTTATTGATCACTGTTTTTCCACGCTCTATCCGTGACATATCGAGAACGTCATTTACCAAAGCAAGTAAATAATCTGAAGCAGAAGAAATTTTTTTTAGCGCATCGAAAATAAAATCCTGGTCAGAAACTTTATCAAAAGACAGGTCGGTCATACCAGTTATGATATGAATCGGAGTACGGATTTCATGTGATATTCGAGATAGAAAATCTGTTTTAGCCCTATTTGCTTGTTCCGCATAGCTAAAAGCTTTTTGCAATTCATGATTTGCCTTTGAAAGAGCTTCATTTGCCCTTCTCCGTCTAAAGTTTATGCTTGCTAAAAAAGCAAGAAAAACAATAAAAATTAGCACTGTAAAAACTAAAATCATAATGAGAAAAAAATGTTTATATAAAAACGTTTGTATAGTATCGGGCTCTTTTAAATACAAGGTATTATTGTATATTGCATTATTTATCTCTATTTCTGTCAAACTATTAACCGCTTTGTTTATAATCGAGAAAAGTAATGGATCGCAATTTTCATCGAGTGCGAATGAAATTTTATAGGGCATATCCGCAAGAGAGTAATAAAACAAACGAGCATTTTGTGGTTTTTGTAGCAATTTTTCAGCAGAATAGGTTGGAATAAAGGCAATATCTGCTTTTTTTTCACGTATCGCATTGACACATTCTTCTACACTTCCCACAATGATATAATTCTTATGCGGAAGCACATATTTTTCTGTTAAATAATACCCATCTATTCCAACGAAGGTTAAAGAATCCTTGTGTATATCTTCATGATGTTCGCGGACTACCGCACTAACAGGTAAATTCAAATAGGGGTTTGTCATTATCATTTTATGTTTGTCAGCCCATGCATAATCATGTGCAAAACTCGCTAAAATAATATTTTTTTTATCCGCTAATATAGGGAAAAAATTTTTGTATTTGTCTGACGAAATATACGAAAAAACTATGCCTGTTTTAGCTGCAATATAATCAAAGATAGAGGGAGTTATCCCTTTTGCCTTACCATCTTTATCTTCATAATCAATGGGCATCCAATTTGTTTCATGGGCAACTTGTATAACGGGATTTTCTTTTATATATTTTTTTTCTTCCTCTGTTAATGATAAAACTGCATCCATTTGGTTTTGATAGTACCTTGCATAAAGCCTATCTTCAAAAGAGGGTTTTTGAAGAAACAGTTGATCATGCGCATAATTAAACTCAGCTAAAATGTCTGGACGCGTTTTTGAAATAGCAAAATAATGCTCAAAGGAATTAAATTTTCTAAGCATCTGTTCGCCAGAAAATTCGCGTAAGGAAGTGCTCAGTATATAATCTATTTCTTTTGTCTCATGTAAGGCTTTTATCAAATCGCTATAATGTTCGTAATACATAAAAACAATTGGTTGTGGAAATAGATCCCGAAACAAATCCGAAAAATCTTTTTCTTGAACAGCTCCTAAACGCAAACCTAGTTTTATCGTTTTTCTATTTTCAAACTCGTCGTTATCGACAAGCGTAGTAATAGTTTCATAACCATGACCACTGCTAAACTTTGGGAAAAAATATAGCTCTTCTCGTTCTTTTGTTTTTCGAATGCTTCCTACAATGTCGAGTTCTCCATTTGCAAGCATCTCTAAGGCTCGACTATAAGAGAGTTTTTCAGTTCTCGAAGTCGGTTGCCCCTGAGTATCAAGAACTGGAACTCTAGTAATATATTCAAACTTCCAGTCTGTAAATTTCTGTAGTTCGCGTAAATATTCATAGCCAAAACCAGAGAGGTTTCCATCTTCGATTATGTGGAAAGGTTTATACTCAAAAAAGCCAACTCGTACTGATTTTGCAAAAAGAACAAAACTGAAAGAGAATAATAAAACTACAAAAGCAAAAGGTCTTTTTATTTTCATATATTTGTTCTCCGCAAAGATAAAAGCCCTGTTTAAAAAAGCTAAACTTCTTCAACTGTTTTTAAAACACATTCTCTAAAATCTGCTTCAACTTCCCTAAAACAATCAAAGATTTTATCCGAAAAAGAGCCACATTCGCCATCATAAATCATTTGTACGGATTTTTCATGACTATAGGCTTTTTTATACACTCGATCGCTCACAAGTGCATCGTAAACATCGGCTAAAGAAACAATTTGTGCAACAAAGGGTATTTCCTCACCTTTTAGACCGTCAGGATAGCCATTTCCGTCGTAGCGCTCATGATGAGATCGACAAATATCATAACAATAGCCATAAAACTCTGGATCGTTCACATAGGCTAATTTTGACAAAATACTACAACCAATAAGCGTATGATTTTTCATCAAGTCAAATTCTTCGGGTGTCAGTTTTCCTGGTTTGAGTAAAATAGTATCAGGAATGCCTATTTTGCCGATATCATGCATAGCAGAAGCATTTACAATTTTTATCTTGCTTTGCATATCATCCAAGACGATATAGCCTTTTTCTATAGCCTTGTCCAAAAGCAAGGAAACAAAGGTCCGTATCCTCTGAATGTGATAGCCTGACTCCAAATCACGAAATTCTACAACCGTACTTAAAACATCTATTACGGACTCATTTATTTTGCGTAAATGCACATTTTGCTCGTGAATTTTATCGGTTTGTATAGCAATCATAGCCTCTAATTCATTTTTATGAAGATAGAGGCTGAGTACGTTTTCAACACGTCGACGAACGATATACGGGTCAAAAGGTTTTGTTATAATGTCCGACACACCTAGGTCATAAGAAATTTTTTCGTTTTCTTTACTCGTAGAACCTGTTATCAGAACAACGGGGATAGTATGCAAATCACCAGTACGAGCCATTTCTTTTACAACATCAATACCCGTTTTTCGTGGCATAATAATATCAAGCAGAACTATATGAATAGAATTAGCATGTTTTTCTAAAAGCTCTATAGCTTCCTGCCCATCGGATGCGATTAGAAGAGAATACTCTTTTTTAAAAATTTCAGATAAAATGCTTCTACTTATCTCATCATCATCTGCAATTAAAATAGTTCTATTCATGCTATCTCCTTCGCATACGATTATAACACATTTTTTTTGACTATGCAAAATAAAAGCTCTGAAAATCAGATAAATTCAGTACTAACAAAAAAAGCCCCTTCGATAAAAAAGGGGCCTAGCTGTTCTTCATTTTTTACCAATCAAGGAGGGTTCGTCTGCCTTCAAGACTACGTATTTCTGTTGCATCCATACTCATTTCAAGAGTACCGAGATATTCTCCGGCTTTGTTATAAATGGGCTTATATGTGATATAAATAAATTTTCCGTTTAATTCAAGCCAAAAAGATGCATCGGTTTTTTCTTTTTTCTTAAAAGAGTCGAGTATCTTTTCAACGGTTTCTACGCTTTTATGTGGATGGCAATTTCTTACATCGCGCCCTATAACTCCAGGACTTCGTGGAAATACACGATGCGGATTGTCAGAATAATATAAAACCTTGTCATCTGCATCTACAAAGGAAAAATCTACAGGCAATGAGGTTAAAATCAGATTGAGCACTTCGAGGGGAAGTTTGCCCACATCGAGATTGATGAGGGAGGCGGGATTTTGTACTTCAGTTTTTTCTGTTAAGCTCGAAACAGCCTTGTCAAAGTTTGCATACATCGAAGTTTTTTCTGGCTTAACCAAGATGGGGTCGTACTCTGCTCCAGGGCGAATCCAAGCAAAACCGATCGCATCTTCACCTTTTCGAATTTCTGCCCAATCAGCTTCGCTCAATAAACGTTTTGCATTTGGAAAAAGTATTTTTTCTTCCATAAAAAATAAGGCTTTTATTTTTCCTGCTAGAACTCGTGCTATTTTTTTTGCCTGAGCACTATTATTTTCCTCAGAGGCCTTATCAAAAAGCTTAAATTGCTCGCGAACCTCATCGTGTTTTCCCCACATAACGCGTGAGGGGCCAGTAAAATTCTTTTTTTCAAGATAGGGAAAAAGTTGGTTTTCTTTCCGCGTATAATGCGTAATAATCGGCTTCAGTTCTTGCACCGCTGTTTTTAAGGCATCAAGACTTCCAAAAAGTCGCGTTCGATTAAGTGTTTTTACTTTTCTGCGAGCAATTTTATTTTCAGCTAGATAGGTATGAATCGGATGTCCCGAAATCTGTTTTATAGAGCTTCCTTTTTCTAAGCCAGCTCGAAATAAATCAGCATGCACCTCGCATAGTTTTTGTAACTCATCTACAGGAAGTCCGTCTTCTATAAGTGACTGCTCCATGGCAGCAACTTCTGCAGCATCAGTGGTTTTAATAATATCATGAAATTCTTTTTTTACTGCTTCTGGATTTTCTCCTGCAGTTAAGGCGTCGATAACCGCTTTTAAACGTTTTGTTTTTACAGGATCGACTTCAAAGGTTTTTGTTTTTATTAGTTCACTCATCTTTTAACTCCTACTAAATCAGTATGATATAAAGGTAAGCTTTTTTTCCTTCTTTGTCAAGCAAGTTGCTAGCATTTATTTTTCGAATACATATACTAGTATTATGGATACAAATACGAAGCAAAGAAAAACAATAGCAATCAGTATGGGAGACCCCGCTGGCATCGGTCCCGAAATTATCGTAAAAGCACTCTTTCTCCTCCTCGAAGAAAGAAGGGCAAAGTCAGAAACCCTTGCCCAATGCGCTATCCACATGAAAACATCTTCTTCAAAATTTCTTCTCGTCGGCGACCGCTCTGTACTTGAAGAAGCTTGCGAAATAACAGATATTCCAAAAAAAATACTCTCAGATCCCGACCTCGAGATTATCGACTTAAACAATGCAGCTGCAAAAAGTTTTACGCATGGAGCTGTTTCCGCGCTTTGTGGCAAAGCTGCTTATGAATATATAGAAAAAGCAACAAGTCTTTGTATGGAAGGAAAAGCCCATGCCCTTGTAACCGCTCCGATTAACAAGGAATCGCTCCGTGCGGGCTCTGTCCCCTTCATCGGGCATACAGAAATTATCGCAGAACTTACAAACACAAATGATCCCTTAACCTTATTTGAAGTGAAAAATCTTCGAGTCTTTTTTTTATCGCGTCATGTTTCCTTACGAAAAGCATGCGACTTGGTTAAAAAAGAGCGTATAGTCGACTATGTAGTGCGTTGCACAAAGGCGCTCAAACAACTTGGCATAGAAGAAGGAACGATGGCTATTGCAGGACTCAATCCTCATTCTGGGGAAAACGGACTTTTTGGCGATGAAGAAGTGAGCGAAATCATTCCAGCTATAAAAACACTCCAAGAAATGGGCTATAAGGTTGCCGGTCCCATTGGTGCTGACTCGGTTTTTCATCAAGCCTTAGAAGGCAAATACAATAGCGTACTTTCACTCTACCACGACCAAGGGCATATCGCAACAAAAACCTATGACTTTGAACGCACTATTTCCATAACCTGTGGCATGCCAATACTACGAAGCTCTGTCGACCATGGCACCGCCTTTGACATTGCCGGAAAGGGCATTGCAAGCCCCATAAGTATGATAGAAGCTATTAAAGTTGCAGAAAAATATAGCTAGTTCGCAAGCCTAAAATTGCCTCGCTTTTTCCAAGCCTAAAAACTTCAGACTAGCAGGTTTTGTTTCTGCCATTTTTTTGCGAGATTTTCTGGCTTTTTTGTAAGCAATTTCAGAAAAAAATCGTCCATTTGAGCAAATACTTGTCCAAGAATAATGCTCTCATCGTCAGTAAAATCGGATAAAACCCAGTTTGATACATCTCCGTGAACCGGTCGACCGATTCCCAAACGAAGGCGCCAAAAATCAGCAGTTCCCAAGCATTCCTTTGTTGAACGCAAACCATTGTGCCCACCCAAACCGCCTGCCCATTTAAGACTCACTGTCCCCAAGGGAAGTTCAAGCTCATCGTGAACTACGAGGAGATTTTCTGGTTTTAACTTATAAAAACTAAGCAGGGGTCCTATACTTTGCCCTGAAAGATTCATATAGGTTTCTGGAAAAAGAAAATACAAGGGCTCTTCGCGATCCGCAAAATGCTGTATACTGCCCATTTGACCATTGAACTTTGTTTGAAAATATATATCAGATAAAAACGAAAGATTTCGTGCAAACAACCAGGCAATATTATGTCTATTTTGTTGATATTTTTTTCCATGATTTCCCAAAAAAGCTACCGCGCTAATCATCAAAAACTCCTCATCTAAAAAACTACAAAACCAGTATAGCGAAATCATTCGACATACACAAGTTTAGCTAAAAAATCGTATATCCTAGCTTTTTGCTTGCTTTTTTTCCTGTTTATGAATAAATTAAATAGATGAATAAAAATACAAACGATAAGACAAAAGAAAATGCGAAAATCCCTCAGTATCCAGAAAAAATCACCCTTTCTTGCACTCTCGCAAAAGAAATGCACCCCTTTATGAAAACACTTTCAGATGGAATCTCAGAGTTTTCTTTTCCCAGCCTCTTCCTTCATAGAAAAAAATATAATTATTCACTGAGCAAAGTTTCGGACGAACTGTATCTTCTCTTTGGAGAGCAAAACAAAAAAAGTTTTTTTTCTGTCCTCGGCAACTTCATCGATGCAAATCAAGCAGAAGCAGAATCACTTTTTATAAAACTCCTTGAAAATGGGCTGTATTGGAAAAACATGAGTGAAAGCCAAAAAAATGCCTTGAGTCCAGATTTTTTATCACGTATCGAGGAAAAATACACCCTCATCGACGATCGCGACAATGCCGATTATATATATCTTCGAGAAGATTTAGCACAACTTGTGGGAAAAACTTATCATAAAAAACGCAATCTCATAAATGCCTTCGAGCAATCCTACACCCCGCGAGTTGAGCCTTTGAGCGAAGACAATCTCGCGGACGCCTTCCATATCTTAGAAGAATGGAAAAACAATACAAGCGAAACATTTACAGACTATGAGCAATGTGTAGAAGCACTCAATAGCTTAAAACTCGATAATATAAAATCTTGCATGGCCTTTGAAGGAATTATCGTATACGCTGACGATAAACCTGCGGCATGGACACTTGGCGAAAAAATAGCACAAGACAGAAGCTTTGTCGTGCATTTTGAAAAAGCCAT
>ERZ795049.6149-NODE-6149-length-10661-cov-5.613521_pt1 | contig 10661 bp, 11 predicted proteins | sample MGYA00375133_ERZ795049 | MGnify/ENA primary metagenome ERZ795049 (study PRJEB30178, sample SAMN05720147) | activated sludge metagenome | isolation source: anaerobic digester from wastewater treatment plant | place: Japan | collected 2015-04-20 ...
TCGCATTCTTCTCCAAATGCGAAACATGTGGATAAAAGGGAGGAATTTAATTGACCGATATCAGTGAAGCAAGATTGAAGAAGTTGAATGAATTTGAGATTCTGATAGGATATTCGTTCAAAAATATCAATGTTTTGAACACTGCCCTTACCCATAGCTCATATATATCCTCAAAATCGGATTTGCTTGAGCATAATCAAAGACTTGAATTCATCGGGGATGCAATTTTAGATATGGTAATAAGTCTTTATTTATATGACAAGTGCAAGAACTCCCCGGAAGGCAGTCTTACCAGATTCAGATCCGGAATCGTGTGTGAGCAGTCTCTTTACAATGCTTCAGCCAGCTTGAAGCTTGGGGATTACCTGCTTTTGGGCAAAGGGGAGGAAAACACGGGGGGCAGGAAACGGGTTTCAATACTTGCAGACGCTTTTGAAGCTGTTGTTGCAGCAATTTATATTGATGGTGGTATTAGAAGGGCGAAAACCTTTATTCTGGCTAATCTAAAGGAAACAATAAATGATGCTGTAGAACACAGGATATTCAGCGATTATAAGTCCTTCCTCCAGGAATATATCCAAAAAAAGAATTCAGGCAAGTTAAGTTACAAGCTGCTAACAGAAAAAGGGCCCGACCATGATAAAACCTTTGAAATCGCTTTATATTTGGATAATGATGTTATAGGGAAAGGTGCCGGTCATAGCAAGAAAGACGCCCAGCAGGCAGCTGCAAGAGATGCAATAATCAAAATGGGTGTCAAAAATGGATAAAAAACACTACATTATTCCGATTTTTGTACCTCATAAGGGGTGCCCCCATGATTGTATATTCTGTAATCAGAAAAAGATTACGGGTGAGACTGCGGAAGTGACGGCTGAAGAAGTAAAAGCCAGGATTGAGGAATATTTGGCAACAATACCTTCGGGGGGCAGCCATATAGAAGCAGCATTTTTTGGGGGAAGCTTTACTGCCACACCCCTGGGCTATCAAAAAGAACTATTGGAAGCCGCCTTCAGCTATGTCGAGGATGGAAGGATATCAAGCATCCGGATTTCGACAAGGCCGGACTGCATAGATGCAGAGATTGCCGAAAACTTAAAAAGATATGGGGTAGGAATAGTAGAGCTTGGGGTTCAGTCGATGGATGAAACTGTCCTTAAACTATGTAACAGGGGTCATACCTCAGAAGATGTGATTGAATCCATACGGCTTTTAAAGGAATATGGCTTCACTGTAGGGGTTCAGATTATGATAGGACTTCCCGGCGACAGTGAGGCAAAGGCTCTAAGAACGGCAAAGGAGCTTATTGACTCAAAGCCTGATATAGCCAGGATTTATCCGGCTCTGGTAATAAAAAACACCTATATGGAGGATATGTATATTAAGGGGGAGTATAATCCCCTGACGCTTGAAGCAGCTGTCGAAATTTCAAAGAAGCTGCTGATACTTTTTGAGGGTAATGGGGTAAAGGTTATAAGGATTGGGCTTCAGCCTACAGATAATATCAATTCGGGAAAGGATGTTGTTGCCGGTCCTTTCCATCCTGCCTTCAGACAATTGGTCGAATCTCTAATTTATAGGGAAATGCTTGCATTTATGATAGGAAAATCAGAGAAAAAATATAAGACTATTACTGTAAAAGCAAATCCAAGAAATATTTCTGAATTGGCAGGGCATAAAAAAAGTAATCTTAGTTATATAAAATCAAGATTTTTTATAGACAAATTTGTAGTTTTACAGGATTTAAGTGTTGAAGCCGACAGTATAGTGTTGTCTGCCGGGGAAGATAGTATTATTATGTCAAAAAAATACTACTATTCCATTTCATATAAATAAAGGTATTTCTAAACTTTTATAGAATACTCTATAAAATACTATAATTAACTATAGAGACAAATTTAGGGGGTATTCTAAAATGGAGGTACTAAAAGTATCAGCTCATTCGCAACCAAAATCAGTTGCCGGGGCACTTGCTGCCGTATTAAGAGACAAAGCGGCTGCAGAGATACAGGCAGTTGGTGCAGGTGCTGTAAATCAAGCAGTCAAAGCAATAGCGATTACAAGAGGTTTTGTTGCACCTAACGGCATAGACCTGGTAGTAGTTCCGGCATTTTCTGAGATCAAAATTGATGGGGAGGACAGAACTGCAATAAAATTTATAGTTGAGCCTAGATAATTATCGGTGGAGTCAAATATATTTATTCCATAAAAGCCTATACTGAATACGGTAAAAGGCTTTTTGTTTTACTATATGTACAAGTTGTGGTAAAATTAATTGTCGTAATTAATAATCGGGAGTGACTGAATTTGTATTTGAAACAAATTGAAATACACGGTTTTAAGTCTTTTGCCCAAAAAATTGAACTTAATTTCGGAAATACCATCAATGCCATAGTCGGTCCAAATGGAAGCGGCAAAAGCAATGTTTCCGATGCAATCAGGTGGGTATTAGGAGAGCAGAGCGTGAAAGCCCTAAGAGGAAACAGGATGGAAGACATTATTTTTGCAGGGAGCGACAGTGAAAAGGCTCTTGGTTTTGCAGAGGTGTCCCTATGCATTGACAATAGCGACAGGAAAATTCCCGTAGATTTTACAGAAATAAATATTATGCGAAGAATGTATCGCTCCGGCGAGAGTGAATATTTTATAAATAAAACCAACTGCAGACTGAAGGATATATATGAGCTTTTTATGGATACAGGGATTGGCAGGGATGGGTATTCCATAATAGGACAGGGAAGAATTGACGAAATATTGAGTAATAAATCCGAAGATAGAAGAAACGTATTTGAAGAGGCCGCGGGCATAGTAAAGTACAAAACAAGAAAGCGTGAAGCCGAGAAAAAGCTTGAGCTTACAAAACAGAATATTATCAGGGTAACTGATATTATTGAAGAGCTTCAGACTCAGTTGGGACCTCTTAAGGAACAGGCAGAGGCTGCAAAGCGCTATAGGGGCATTCTGGAAGAACTGAAAGTAATTGAGATAAACTTGATGTTAAACAGCATAGATAAATACCGCATCAGGCTTCTGAATGTAAAACAGGAAGCGGAGGCAATTCAAAGCCTTATTGATGAAAAAACCTCTTTTGAATCACAGCTTGAACTGAAGCATGACGAACTGAGGGTACTGCTGAACGATCTGGAAAAAGACATCAATGAAATAAGTGAGCAGATTCACCATCTGGAAAACAACAGGGAGAAATTTGAGGGTGAATGTAATGTGCTTCAGGAAAGGATAAAAAACCTTGACCAAAATTCCATAAGGCTCAAAAAGAAAGATGTTGAGCTTAGGGATGAAATGGCAGAATCCAAACTGAGCATCGAACAGAACAGTATAAGACTCTCTGAGCTTGGCTCTGCCTTTGCTGAAGTATACGAAAAAATAAATGAAAAAAACGCTGACTTTGAATTGAATTTCAAAGCAATTAATAATATAGAATCAGAATTAAATGATAAACAGCAAAAATTCATTGATTTGATTAACAATTACTCAGAGTTGAAAAGTAAGCTAAATAGTGCAAATGCTTTTATCGAGAACATTAGGAAAAGAAAGAGCCAGGTGGAAGGTGACGCGAACCTGCTTAATCTGCAGCATGAGGATAAAAAGAAGCAGTACAGGAAATCCATCGAGGATATGGAGGACTTTAGCAGAAAGATAGAAGACTGCAAGGGACAGATTGAGGATATCAGAGGGAAAAGGCAGGAATGCGAAAGCGAAATACAGGTACTTGAGGATATGTCGGAAACAATGAAAGCAGAAAAAGAAGCGTTGTTTTCAAGGCTTAAGGTTTTAGAGGATATGGAAAGGGACCATGGGGGATATAGCAGAGCGGTTAAGGCACTTATGGCGGAGCATAACAACATTGTTAAAGGGTTCTGCGGGGTTGTAGGGGAAATGATTAAAGTTCCCTCCCAATATGTAATTGCAATAGAAATAGCCTTAGCCGGTTCTGTGCAAAGCATAATAACAAACACTGAAAATGATGCGAAGCTCCTGATAGAGCATTTGAAGGAGCAAAAGTCGGGCAGAGCAACTTTCCTTCCTATCAGCTCAGTGAAACCAAGATATTTCAATGACAGGGAAAAACAACTTTTTAATATTGAAGGGTTTGTTGGCATTGCAGCAGACCTTGTCAAGCATGATCCTAAAATAGAGGTAGTTGTAAAAAATCTCTTGGGAAGGACCGCTGTTGTTGTTGATATTGATACGGCAATAAAGCTTGCAAGAAAAGCGGGATACGAATACAAAATAGTAACACTGGCCGGAGAGGTTATAAATGCAGGTGGTTCTATTACAGGCGGAAGCCTTCAATCATCCTCAAGCTCGGTTTTATCCAGAAAAGCTGAAATAGAAGCCTTGCAAAGACAGAATAGAGAAAAGCAGACAGAACTTGAAGAGCTTAACAATAAGATTGAGAAGCTAAGCAAACAGTCCGAAGATATGGGCAGTGATATAGAGTTTAAGACAGAAATATTGCATTCCCTGCAAATAGATATAAATAATCATAAAAATAGGTGTGAAAACCTGGAGAATGATATTCAAGTTGTCAAAGATAGGATTTCAATTAACATGAAAGATCTTGCAGATTTAGACAAAGAGCTTGATGAAACCCAAAAAATGGTGAGCGATAACAGGGAGAAAGCGGAATTGGCTGAAACAGAAAAATCTGTAATAGAGGCTCAGATTGCGGAGCTTCAGGAGCAGATGAAACAGTTTAAAGAAGTGAGAGATGATTATAACGAAGAGATTACAGAGCTAAAAATAAAACTGGCATCTGTAGAGCATAATAAAGAAACACTCGAAAACTCCGTGGCCAGCGCGGAGGAAAGAGTCGGAGAGATAGAAGAAGAAATAAAAGCCAATAAGACAGAAATCGAAGAACAGGAAGCTGAAATGGAAACACTGAAAGCAGATCTTGAAGAAAAGAAAAAAGCAATTATCAGAGATGTTCTTGAAGCGGATGAAAAGCACAAACTTCATACCGGCAGGGAAAGGGAGAGGACTCTTCGGAATGATGAACTTCAGAAGATTGAATCAGATATAAAAGACTACAGCAAAGATATAGCTGCTTTGCAGTCAGATTTTCACAAGGCCGAGATGCAGTATGCCAGATTGGAGATGGAGCTTGAAAGTATGGAAATAAAGCTCTTGGAGACCTATGAAATTAACTACGACAGAGCCCAGGAGTTCAGGGATCAGAGCCTGAGCCTGTCATGGGCATCCAAGCGCTGTGAAGAGCTTAAAAATGACATTAGATCCATGGGAACTGTAAATGTAAATGCTATAGAGGAATACGGCAAGCTTAGTGATCGTCATGCGTTCCTTAGCACACAGGCGGAAGACCTGATAAAAGCCAGGAACAATCTGAATGATATTATTGACGAAATATCAGAGAATATGAAGCTTCAGTTTGTTACCGAGTTCAAGAAAATTAATGAAAACTTTAATGAAGTATTCAAACTGCTTTTTGGCGGAGGCTATGCCGAATTGATACTGACAGACGAAGAAAATATATTGGATTCGGGAATAGAAATAATAGCCAAACCTCCTGGAAAGAAGCTGCAGAATCTTATGCTGCTTTCAGGAGGGGAAAGAGCACTTACGGCAATAGCATTACTTTTTGGAATACTAAAGATGAAGCCTGCTCCCTTTTGTGTTCTGGATGAAATTGATGCAGGCCTGGACGATGCAAATGTCGATAGATTTGCCGAGTTTCTTGCGAGTTACTCAGCTAATACACAGTTTATTGTAGTAACCCATAGAAAGGGAACTATGGAATCGGCGGATTGCCTGTACGGTGTGAGCATGGAGGACAATGGGGTATCAAAGCTTGTATCGGTAAAGCTTGAGGATAAAGTCAGTTAGCAAAAGGAGCGTATCAGCAGTGGCAGGTTTATTTAAAAAGTTTTTCAACAAAGCGCATGAGGAAGAGCAGAAGGAGGAGCTGCTGCAGGAATCGGAGGAGCAGCTTTCCGATGAAGAAATTGAAGCTATACTTGTTGAGGAAATGGATGAAGGACCCTTGGAAGTCGAATCGGAGCATGCTGATGAAGCCGGCGGCAGCGATTTTTTCTTTTCGAGGTTAAAAGAAGGGTTATTAAAAACAAGAAAGAATATTGCCGGGAAGATAAATAATGTTCTGTCTGGCTTCAAAAGCGTGGATGAGGACTTATTTGAACAGTTGGAGGAGATATTGATTACTTCTGATGTAGGGATTTCTACCTCAATTTCCATTCTGGATAACCTGAGGGAAAAGGTTAAGGAGCAGAAGATTAAAACGCCTGCAGAGATAAAAGATCTTCTTAAACAGGAGATACTTGCCATTATGGAAGACAGCACCGAAAAGTTTGGAGAAAAAACTCCGGCAGTCATATTGATAATCGGGGTAAATGGGGTAGGAAAGACTACGTCAATAGGAAAAATAGCTTCAAAGATGAAGAATTCAGGAAAAAAGATAATAATAGCTGCAGCCGATACCTTTAGAGCAGCAGCCATAGATCAGCTTGAAGTATGGGGGAATAGGGCAGGGGTCGATATAATAAAACACCAAGAGGGTTCTGATCCGGCAGCAGTAATATTTGATGCAATTAATTCGGCAAAATCAAAGAAAGCTGATATGCTTATCTGCGATACTGCCGGGAGGCTTCATAACAAAAAGAACCTGATGGATGAACTTAAGAAGATTTATAGAGTAATCGAAAGGGAGTATCCGGAAGCCCATAAGGAAACCCTTCTTGTGCTTGATGCCGCTACAGGCCAGAACGCCATTTCACAGGCAAAACTTTTTAAAGAAGCAGCGGATATAACGGGATTGGTACTGACAAAACTTGACGGCACGGCAAAAGGTGGAATAGTTATCGCCATAAAGTCAGAATTGGGAATACCGGTTAAGTTCATAGGCGTAGGGGAGAAAATTAACGATTTGCAGGATTTCGCAGCGGTCGATTTTGTAAATGCTTTATTCGATGATTAGCGCAATAAAAAACAATTGACAAATCAACAACACTAATTTAAAATATCAATGTAAAGGCAAATACCTTTACATTGATATTTTAGAGGTAAAATATGGATGATAAGATTCTGGAAACAACTCTCTTGCTTGATTTCTACGGCTATCTGCTTACAGACAAACAGATGAACATAGTTGATATGTACTATAATTATGACCTTTCCCTGGGAGAAATATCCGAACAGCAGGGTATAAGCAGGCAAGGAGTTTATGATACACTTAAGAGAGCCGAAAAAATACTTTATGGATATGAAGAAAAGCTGGGCCTCGTGAAAAGGTTTTTGATGCAGAAGAAAAGCATGAAAGAAATAATAGAAATGATTGATGATATATTGGGGAAAAATGAACTTAATGAAGAAGAAATAAAAAGAAAACTAACTGATATTAAGGAATTTATTAGCGGAATAATATGAGACATGAATCCTAAGCATGAGACATGGGATATAGGACGCAAAATTCAGAGTTTGGACAGAGCTTCGAAGGCCTTTCTTAAAAGCTCGGATCTCGTATCTGGTATCTCGAATCTGTAAAATGGGGTGAGATATTTGGCATTTGAAGGTTTGGCTGATAAGCTGCATCAGATTCTAAAAAGGCTCAAGGGCACCGGAAAGCTGAATGAAAAAGACATTAAGGATGCAATGAGAGAGGTAAAAATGGCCCTGCTGGAAGCTGATGTAAGCTTCAAAGTAGTTAAAGATTTCATTGACAAGGTTACCGAAAGGGCAGTAGGGAATGAAGTATTGGAGAGCCTTACACCCGGCCAGCAGGTAATTAAGATAGTAAACGAACAGATGACGGAGCTTATGGGAAGCACCAACAGTAAAATAATGTTTTCTTCAAAGCCCCCTACTATTCTTATGATGGTAGGACTGCAGGGGTCAGGGAAGACGACCACCTGCGGCAAGCTGGGGTTGACACTGAAAAAACAGGGCAAGAATCCGATTCTTGTTGCCTGTGACGTATACAGGCCTGCGGCAATCAAACAGCTGCAGGTTGTAGGAGAGCAGGCAGGTATAGAAGTATTCTCGATGGGCGACAATATTGACCCGGTAGATATTTCAAAAGCAGCAGCGGCTCATGCTTCAAAAAACAGCAATGATGTAATTATTATAGACACAGCCGGTAGGCTTCATATAGATGACGAGCTTATGGATGAACTTTCGGATATAAAGAAAAATATTAAGCCCACAGAAATACTCCTTGTTGTTGATTCGATGACAGGACAGGATGCAGTAAATATTGCCGAAAGCTTCAATGAAAAACTCGGGATAGACGGTGTTATCCTGACAAAGCTGGATGGGGATACAAGGGGCGGCGCGGCGTTATCGGTCAAGGCCATTACAGGGAAACCCATTAAGTTTGCAGGTATGGGAGAGAAGCTGAATGATTTGGAGCCTTTTCACCCAGACAGAATGGCCTCAAGAATACTTGGGATGGGGGACATGCTGAGCCTTATTGAGAAAGCCCAGTCAGCATTTGACGAGAAGAAAGCCTTGGAGCTGGAGAAAAGAATAAGAAATCAACAGTTCACCTTTGATGATTTTCTTGAGCAGCTTCAGCAGATGAAGAAAATGGGCCCGCTAAGCTCAATAATTGAAATGATACCGGGAATGAATTCGGGCAAGCTCAAGGGTATGGAGGTAAGCGACAAGGAGCTTGTCAAAGTAGAGGCAATTATCAGGTCAATGACCAAAAAAGAAAGGCAGAGCCCCGATATCATAAACGGGAACAGAAGAAAAAGAATCGCCGCAGGAAGCGGAACAAGCATACAGGATGTCAACAGAATTATGAAGAACTTTGAACAGTCAAAGAAAATGATGAAGCAGTTTGCAGGTATGGAAAAAGATATGAGGAAGGGCAAAATGAAAATGCCTTTTTTCAGATAGCATTATAATTTCGCAAGGAGGTGAGTCCAATGTCAGTTAAGATCAGACTAAAAAGAATGGGAGCAAAAAAAGCGCCTTTCTATAGAGTGGTAGTTGCCGATTCAAGATCCCCAAGAGATGGCAAGTTTATTGAGGAAATTGGATACTATAACCCTATTTCTGAACCTGTTGAAATTAAGATAGACACTGAAAAGGTTAAAAAGTGGGTTGATAATGGAGCACAGATGTCAGATACGGTAAAATCACTTTTAAAGAAGATTGAGACAACAAAAGCATAGAATATGAGTCAAATATTCATTAGGAGTGTTGCAATTGAAAGAGTTGGTTGAAGTAATTGCAAAAGCCCTTGTAGACTATCCTGAAATGGTAAAGGTCAAGGAAACTGAAAATGACAGGACAATAATATTAGAACTTACAGTTGCTTCGGAAGATATGGGAAAAGTAATAGGAAAGAATGGCAGGATCGCAAGAGCAATAAGAACTATTGTAAAGTCCGGTTCGGCAAAGTTAGAAAAAAGGGTAATTGTTGAGATAGTATAATTACCGGTAAGTATTTTTTTAGAGGCCGTTTTGGTTATTGAAAGACGGCCTTTTATCCAATTTTTACGTATTTTGCACATCTATGCTTTCTATGAAGCAGTTTGTGCAAAGTATGGGGAGTAGATTATATATGTTAGAGTACCTGAGTATTGGACAAATTGTGAACGTACACGGCTTTAAGGGGGAGTTGAAGGTTTACCCTCTTACCGATGATATAAAAAGATTCAGGAAGCTTAAGGAAATTTTTGTAGAAGAAAATTCTCTATTAGTAAAATATGAAGTAGAGAGTGTAAAGTTTTCGAGTAATTTTGTCATAATTAAGCTTAAAGGAATCGATACGGAGAAAGAGGCAAACAGGCTGAGGGATTTTTATTTGAAGGTTGACAGGGAATCAGCTGTAAAGCTGCCGAAGGATTCATATTTCATCTGTGATTTGATTGGACTGGGAGTATTTGATAAGAATGGATTGCTTCTTGGTACAATAAAGGATGTGCTGCAAACGGGCAGCAATGATGTGTATGTAGTCCGGACCGATGGAAAGGATATACTGATTCCTGCCCTGAAAGATATAGTCAAGGAAATAGATTTAGAAAACCAAAGTATTATGGTGGAATTGCCGGAAGGTTTGATTTAAGTGCGGATAGACGTATTGACTCTTTTCCCTGATATGTTCAGGGCAGTGCTCGAGGAGAGCATTTTGGGCAGAGCAGCCGAAAAACAGATTATAAAGCTTGTGTTCCATAATATAAGGGATTATTCTGAGAACAGGCACAGGAAGGTAGATGACTATCCATACGGAGGGGGGCTGGGTATGGTAATGCAGTGCCAGCCTATTTTCTCTGCAGTGGAAGAAATAGCCGCAGAGGTTGGGAAGAAACCCTATACCATCCTGATGAGCCCTCAGGGCAGAACCTTTAATCAGTCAAAAGCCAAAGAACTCAGTACATATGATAATCTTATGATTATTTGCGGGCACTATGAGGGGATAGATGAGAGAGTGACTGAAGCTCTTGTCGATGAAGAGATTTCCATAGGAGATTTTGTGCTTACCGGAGGAGAAATTGCCGCTATGGCAGTTGTTGATGCAACCTGCAGGCTTATTCCCGGAGTACTTAAAGAGGATGCATCTCATGCAGTTGAATCTTTCAGCGAAGGACTTCTTGAATTTCCCCAATATACCAGGCCAATTATTTTTAGAGATATGAAGGTTCCGGAGATATTGC
>ERZ795049.6153-NODE-6153-length-10652-cov-10.687081_pt1 | contig 10652 bp, 8 predicted proteins | sample MGYA00375133_ERZ795049 | MGnify/ENA primary metagenome ERZ795049 (study PRJEB30178, sample SAMN05720147) | activated sludge metagenome | isolation source: anaerobic digester from wastewater treatment plant | place: Japan | collected 2015-04-20 ...
ACCTGATTTGAAGGGATTGCGACTTTTCGGCGGCGGCTTTCTCAGCCGCCGCCTTCTCGACCGATGGAAATTACCGACCTGATTTGAAGGGATTGCGACTTTGATAGCCCAGGATGGACATGGGTGGCCTGACGATGGAAATTACCGACCTGATTTGAAGGGATTGCGACTTCGTAGCCGCATTGTATGCGGCTACGAATTCCTCTTGATGGAAATTACCGACCTGATTTGAAGGGATTGCGACATAGACCGGTGCATAGACCGGTCTAGACAAAAGAAAAGGATGGAAATTACCGACCTGATTTGAAGGGATTGCGACTTACCCTGTCGCGCACTGCCTCGACAAGGTTTGGATTGGGATGGAAATTACCGACCTGATTTGAAGGGATTGCGACCAAACGGATGTGTTAGTTCTTTGCATACCGTGCCGCTGATGGAAATTACCGACCTGATTTGAAGGGATTGCGACATGCGTTGATTCTCCGATGCCATAGGCTATACCAGCTCCGATGGAAATTACCGACCTGATTTGAAGGGATTGCGACCTACATGAGGCAATGGGATGCTTGCATATTTTTCTATCGATGGAAATTACCGACCTGATTTGAAGGGATTGCGACTAATTATGCATATCTCCCCAACTACAGTGGGGGTTTTGATGGAAATTACCGACCTGATTTGAAGGGATTGCGACCATACAGGGCGGGGAAGCCCCCCTTTCGGAGGGCATCTTGATGGAAATTACCGACCTGATTTGAAGGGATTGCGACCAATACTTCAGAGCATTGATAGCATGCCCTTGATTTCGGATGGAAATTACCGACCTGATTTGAAGGGATTGCGACATAACGGTTGAGGTCTTCCCCTCATCAGGGAAGAACTCAGATGGAAATTACCGACCTGATTTGAAGGGATTGCGACGCATGGCCACTCGGCCATGCACTGCCTTAGCAAGGTGATGGAAATTACCGACCTGATTTGAAGGGATTGCGACTATGCCGCTACAAACGCCTCCCTGCTTGAAAGCAGGGGATGGAAATTACCGACCTGATTTGAAGGGATTGCGACGTAGGTACGGCCTCTCCGCATCAACTCGTGATGCGGATGGAAATTACCGACCTGATTTGAAGGGATTGCGACATAACGGTTGAGGTCTTCCCCTCATCAGGGAAGAACTCAGATGGAAATTACCGACCTGATTTGAAGGGATTGCGACGCATGGCCACTCGGCCATGCACTGCCTTAGCAAGGTGATGGAAATTACCGACCTGATTTGAAGGGATTGCGACTATGCCGCTACAAACGCCTCCCTGCTTGAAAGCAGGGGATGGAAATTACCGACCTGATTTGAAGGGATTGCGACGCTACAAACGCCTCCCTGCTTGAAAGCAGGGAGGAGTAGGATGGAAATTACCGACCTGATTTGAAGGGATTGCGACAATACCGGAGCTGAGAATTGCCGCGATGGCGTGCGGCAGATGGAAATTACCGACCTGATTTGAAGGGATTGCGACATTCCCTGTATTCCATATCTCCACCTCGCCGGATTTCATGATGGAAATTACCGAACTGATTTGAAGGGATTGCGACATCTCCCCTTTTCGGGGAAGAGGGTAAGCGCGACGGCGGATGGAAATTACCGAAACGCCCAACTGCAGGAGTTGTCCATATCCAACCACCGTCCGCAGCCCTGGCGCAAAGCAGGGCGAAGGTGATTTCGTAGTCGAGGGCATCAGCAAAGCTGAGACGGATCTTCCGTATCCTGACAAGCTGGTTATCCTGTCAACCTTGATGACCAATATCGAGAAGCCCGGGGTGTCTGATCGAAATGATGTATTGGCGGTTTTAGTTGGCGGCAATGTTGCCATTGTTGCCGGAGCGGGATTTGTCCGTTATGAATGGGTTAAAAGCCAAAAACAAGATCGAGGAGGCTTTTCCCTATGGCAAAAGAGTTGACGGACAGGGCCGATGCCCTCAGGAAAAGGCAACAATACTTGGAAGCGGCAGCCCATTATGAGGCCGCCTGGCAAAAGGAAGCCTCTCCCTATGTTGCCCGCTGGCTGATTTATTGCCGGCGGAAATCGGGCGATCTTACCGGTGCCGCCGCCACCGCAGCCGCGTCTCTGAATAGATTTCCCGATCATTCCTATCTAAAAACCGAATATGCCTGGGTATTCTATGACGGTAAAGTCAAGGAGGCCCGGGATAGCGGTGACCTGGAGCGGCTCATCGCCTGTGCGTGGGAAACCTTGGGATTAAGTTCCGACGAGCTGTTGACGGCCCGGGTGGCCCAAGCCGTGGTCAAGTTGGCGAAGGCCCAGCCACAGCCTTCCTGGGAGGTTATCGCCGAGTGGGCGGCCATGATAAATCCGGAGCGGCTTTCCGACAGTAAACGGGTAACCGGTGAAGGAAAAACTTTTATGTCTGAGCGGGAAGAATGGTTCGTCGGCCTGGCCAGGGCCCTGATGGAAACGGGTCGCTACGAGGAGGCCCGGCGCATGGCCCAGGAGGGATTGAAGCAGTTTCCCGGAGAGATATTCCTACTGCGTACCTCGGCGCTGGCCCGTTTTCATGGCGGTGATTTCGAGGCCGGGGCGGCGGAGATGAGGAATCTCCGGCATCTACCCCGCTTCGATTGGTACATGAAGGCGGAACTGGCGGAGATGGAATCATATCTCGGGCACAAGGAAGAGGCTTACCGGCTCATCTGTGAAGCCCTGGAAAACCGCCAGGACGACAAATTCAAGCTCCGCTCCTTCGAGATTCTGGCCGATCTGGCCCTCGACCTGGGAAAACCGGCCGTTGCCGCCGCCCATGTCACCCTGGCCGGGGCAATCCGGACGAAGGAAGGATGGAAGAAACCGGTGCCGCTGGAAGAACTGGAACGACGCACCCATACCGCCCTCACCGAGGCGGGAAAGGAATGGCCGGAGCTTCCGGATGATTTACGGGAGTTGTCCCGCTATTGCCGGCTGCTGCGTGTCGGCGAACAAAAAGCGAGGGAGGAGAAAGTCGCTCCGGGGGTGATCGGGAAGTCCGCACGACAGGCGGCAAGAGAAATTCCGGGAGTAAAGACCGGGCCGGGAGGGGGAGAGGAAGGCGGTGGCGGACATACTAACGCGAGCTTGGAAAGGCGGCAAACAGGGACCATCATCAAGATCGATCCCGACCGGCCTTTCACCTTCATCAAGCCCGACGGAGGCGGCGAAGCGATATTCGTCGCCCTGCGGGATCTGCCGCCGGAATGCGCCCGTGCCGGCAACCGCGTCACGTTCCAACTGGAAGAGAGCTTCGACCGGAAGAAGAACCGTGCCTCGGTCCGCGCCGTGGCCGTAAAAGTCGTCTGATTTAAAGTTGCCATGGCGATCCTTTACGTTACGGAGCAGGGGGCGTCGTTGCTGAAACGGGGAAACCGTCTTGTCGTGGAAAAGATGGGGCGGCCCATTCGCTGGATTCACAGTTTCCGCCTGGAGCAGGTGGTCCTGATGGGCAACATAAGCCTGTCGCCGGGAACAGTTGCTTTCCTCCTGGAAGAAGGCATCGATACGGTGTTTCTATCCATCTACGGCCGTTACCGGGGGCGGCTGATCTCCCAGTTCGGCAAGAACATCGACTTGCGTCGTTTGCAATTCCAGCGTCTGGAAGACCCGGAATTCCGCCTCGCCTCCGCCCGGAGCTGCGTGGCGGGAAAAATTGCCAACTGCCGCACCCTGCTACGCCGTTACAATCAGGAACTGCAGCGGGAAGAGATAACGAAGACGCTCCACGTTCTGAGAAGGCTCCTGCGGCAGCTCGGCGAATGCCCCACTGTCGAGAGCGTCATGGGCGTGGAAGGCGCGGGGGCGGCGGCCTACTTCGGTTGCTGGCGCCATCTCTTCCGAACGGAGGAGGCGACCTTCAACGGGAGAAACCGCCGGCCACCCCGGGATCCTGTAAATGTTCTTCTCAGTCTCGGCTATACCCTCCTGGCCAATGTCGTGCAAACGCAGGTCAACGTGGCGGGTCTGGATCCCTACGCGGGCTGTCTCCACAGCGTGGAATACGGTCGGCCTTCCCTGGTCCTGGATTTGATGGAGGAGTTCCGGCCGGTTCTGGTGGACAGTCTGACGCTGACCCTGTTCAATAAACGGATTATCCGCCCTACGGATTTCTATCGCCCCGAGGACCGGGAACCGGCGGCGTTCGATTTTGCCGAGAAGGAACCGGTACGGGAGGAATACCCCATTTATCTCGGCCATGAAGGGATGAAGAAATTTGTTTCTCATTTCGAGGCCCGTTTGAATCAGAAGATCCTCTATGTCCCTAAAGGGCAGCGTCTGACCTACCGGGAGATCTGCCTGGAACAGGTCCGCCTCTGGGTACGGAGCCTCAGGGGTGAAGAATCATACACGGCCTTCACCACCCGTTGAGTATCCAAACCGTCTTTTCGTAAGTGTCTATGATGTATTGAGTGCCGTCGGTCTGCCGCAATCCAGAAGGGATTCCTTGTTTTGCGAAGGCATTTATGAAGTAAAAACGATACGATATAGTTTATCGCGGGATGGAAAATGTTTATCGTCGTTTCCTATGACGTCGTCGCCGACAAGCGACGGAACAAAATCGCCAAGACCCTGGTGGGCTTCGGGAACCGGGTCCAGAAGAGCGTCTTCGAGTGCGAACTGGACGACCGCAACTATCTGAAGATGAAAGACTCCCTGGAGAAGCTCATCGACCGGGAAGAAGACAGCGTCCGTTATTACTTCCTCTGCGGTCGTTGCCGTGGGCATGTGGAGGTCAGCGGACTCGGCGCCCTCCGGGATGAGGAGGAGCTGATCATCGTTTAGTTCCTCCCATAGCGGCGGGCGCCCCCACAGCCCCCGCCCCGGCAGCTTCGCTCATGGTCCGGGCGTTTATCGCGGCAGGGCCACGAGATAGAACTTGCTGTTCCGCCAGACGATCCGGGCTTCCGGAAAGGAACGCTGCAGGGTCGCCAGATTGCCCTTCCCTTCCGTGACGGCGAACGAGACGGCGCCCGTTGTCATCGTTTTCACCGCCGCCGCTGTCTCCGTGGCCGCCGGCGCCGGCGCCGTGGGCGCCTCCCCTCCCGGACGGACTGTTTGTTGCGGACTTGACGGCGGTGAACCCGGCCCCTGCGGAACCGGGGGCGGTGGAACCGGCCCTGGCGTTCCTGACGGCGACATTGTTGTCCCCGGGGCACTGTCCGCCCCTTCCCTCCCGCGCCCAGCGGCCTTCACGGCCCGGACAAACTCCTCCTCGGTGGGGAAGCGACGTTCCCGCTCCGCCGGGGAAATCCGGTCCGCCCCGAATTTCAACTCGCCCAGATCCTCCACAATGGCTGTTTGCCGCCCGGTATAAAAATCGATGCCGTACATCGTCATCCGGTACTGGTAAAGGGGGGCCGGCGGCGGGACATGCTCCCGTACCGCCCGCACGACGTCCAGGGAGGACTTCCCCGGGGTCAGGTAGTGGGACAGGGGCAGCAGGAGGCTGAGCAGATAAATGGCAAAGAGCAGATAAATGGACGCAAACCAACCGCTCTTTCCCCGCCGGCGGATCATTTCCGGGACAAACAGCAGGGCTGCCGCCGCAAGCAGGGGGACGGCGAGGGATAACACGCAGCCGCCGGGGGGGCCGAGCTCCCGGTATTCGGCGACGAACAGGGGAACGAAAGCCACCCCCCCGAGGGCCAGGGACTGGACGATGACCGGCGCCAAAGCCCAGCCCGGCCCCCGCTTCGCCCCTTCCCCACCGCCGGTGCCGTCGTCTCCCGCTCCGGAACCGGGATCCTCACTGCCGGGATCATCATGCGCGGGAGCGTCACCGCCGGAAGCGTCATAGCGCTGAAATATCCGCCCCATAACCACGGCCACAGGCAAGACCGCCGGGGCGATATAGGATGCCAGCTTCGACGAGGAAAGGGAAAAGAAGAGGAGAATAAAACCCACCCAGACGACAAACAGGCGGATTTCGGCGCCGGCGAAGAGGCGCCCCTGAGGACGGCCTTGACCGCCGGCGGCTCCCCCGGACAAGGGTTTTTCCCCCGCTTTGTCCGTCATCACCGTTGCGCCCGTGCTGCCGCCACCCCGCCGCAGCCCCGCCCAAGCCTGGACAACATAGGCCCACCAGGGGGTGACCCCGAGGAGGAGCACCGGCAGGTAGTACCAGAAGGGCTCGACGCGTTCATGGATCTTTGTGGTGTAGCGGAGAAAGTGCTCGTGAATGAAAAAGAACCAGAAGAAATCGGGGTTGGCCCGCTGCACCACCGCCAGCCACAATCCTACGGGCAGGGCGAAGATCAGAAACCCCCGCAGGGAAATGAGCCGCCCGATCTCCCGCCACCGCCGGGACCACAGCAGCCACAGGACCAGCACGGCGGGGGGAAATATCGCCCCGATCACCCCTTTGGTCAGAAAGGCCAGGGCGCAGGCGCCGTAAAAAACGTCCCGCCATTTCCTGTCCCCGGCGCCGCCGGGCTTTTCCTCCCCCGGCGGGGCGAGCGCCGCTCCGGCGCCATCACCGGCTTTACCGTCCCGACGGCTGCCGGCCCTTCCCGCCGCCGGAGCCGGCGGCCCCTCCCGGCGCGGAGGGGCAAAAAAACGGTAGCCGCACCAGATGGCCAGGCAGAGGAAGAACGTCAGGGGCATATCGAGGATATTGATGCGGCCCAGGGCAAAGGGGAGGAGACAGACGGACAGGACGGCGGCACTGTAAATCCCCACCCGTCGATTGTACAGAAAAGCGCCCATGTTGAAGGCCAGGAGGATGCAGCCCCAGGCGCACACCCCGGCGAAAAGGCGGGCGGCGAAGGCGTTCTCGCCAAAGACCTTGAAGAGCGCCGCCGTCGCCCAGTAGGCCAGGGGGGGCTTTTCCAGATAGGCCACCCCCTTGAGATGGGGCGTGACATAATCACCGGTTAAATTCATGTGTTGGGGGATCAGGGCATAACGGGTCTCGTCGGGCTCCATGAGGGGGAGCGCCGGCAAAGACGCCACATACATGATCAACGGCAGGAGGAAGAGGACGAAAAAGGGGCTGAGGACCCATGCCGCCCGGCGGCTGCTCACCCCCGCTGCCGGGGAGGGCTGCCCCGGCGGCTGCGGCAAATAGATGTCGTCATTACGCTTCTTCATCAGTAGTTCAAAAATCGTTTTCGCCTCTGGTCGGCATCTATACGAGTCAAACTGTTTCAGGGGTTCGGTAGTGCTCCTGTCGCTTACCGCCCTTCGCCGATTTCGTCCATACCGGGACACCCGGCAGAGGATCGCTTTGCCGCCAGGGCGGCGGCCACCTTTTCGTAGACCTCCGCCACGGTTATGGATTGCATGCAGAGATTGTTCCGGCAGGGGGAAAAGCGATGGTTGAACACGTTGACACAGGGGCTGCAGGCCAGACGGGGATGGATCACCTCGAAGCGGCCGCCGATGGCCCCGAAGAGGGCCGGGGTCTCCGGGCCGTACATGACGATGCTGTGGATCGGCGTCAGGGAGGCGAAATGGCCGGGACCGCTGTCGTTGGTCACCAGGATGTCGGCCAGTCCATAAAGGACGAGGAGTTCCCGAAGGGTGGTCTTCCCCGCCAGAGATGCCACCCGCGGCGACGATGGGACGTCGTGCGGTTCCCCGATCCGGCGGCATACCGCCTCCGCCGCCTCCCGTTCCGAAGGGGCGCCGGTGATGACGACGGCGGCCTCGGGATGGCGCGCCAGGATCATCCTCCCCAGCTCCACGAAACGCTCCGTAGGCCACTTGCGCAGGGGGAGCATATCGCTGGCGTTGGGATTGAGCAGGATGACCGGGCCCTTTTCCCAGTCCGGAATTTCCCGGTGCAACAATTCCCGGATCCGCCGACGCTCCTGCTCCTGTGGTGCAAAGACGGGCAGGGTCTCGGTAAATTCCCGGATATCCAACTTCATCAGGGGCAGGTCGTCGGCATCGACGGTGAGGGCCGCCACGAGGAGATGGTAGAATTTAGCCGTGTGGAGATAAGGGTTGTACTGGACCCGGTGGGTGAGCAGATCACCCCGGTAGGGCGCCTCGCTTGTAAAACGGTGCAGGCCGACCCGGCGGCGCGCCCCGGTGAGGAAGGCGAGGATCGCCGAAGCCCGGGCGAAGAACTCCATGTCCACCGTGGCGTCGATCTGCAGGCGCCATACCTCTTTGAGCATCTGCCAGACATCCCAGAGAAAGACCCCGAAGGTCTGATGGCGGATGGGAAAGACGTTCTCCGGCGGCACGATCCCCAGGATGTCGAGGATCGGCCGGTTTTCCTCGAAGACGCAGAAATAGACGTTCTCCCGGCCCACCATCGCCACGGCCCGCTGCAGGGCGCTGTAGGCCAAAACCGTCGCCCCCTGCTCGATGAGTTTGAGAAAGAGGATCTTCCGGGCGGGTATCGCTGCGTCGCCATCGCCATTCCCCAGCGCATCCCCAACACGCCTCACCCCGGTAAGGAAGAAGCAGGCCAGGCGCCCCATCCAGATGTCGATCATTCTTATTGTTTCCGGATTCAATAACCGTTTTCCCCCGCGAAAAGTTCCCCTGCCTTAATCAAAAATCAACGTTACTGTCAAACAATGATTGTCGATCATTTCCTTTCGCAAGCTTGCATATTTTTCCCTACATATCAAGGGAACAACAAATCAGCCGTCATAAACTTTCCCTCACTGATGGGCCTGATCTTCAGCGCATCCGCACCATGGTCATTTTCGGAACAATTATGTCTCATTGTTAATTTAATGGACAATAATGTCTGCCTTCATAATGGCCTTACCCATGTATTCATCTGAATATTAAAGATATTTTCCTTAAGAAGATAATGGCAACATATTTGCATTTGGTTTGGCCGGTTGTTTCAGATTCCGGGAGGAGATATAGCATGATCAATCAGATAAACGCGGGCGACACCGCCTGGATACTGGTGTGCTGTTCCCTGGTCTTATTGATGACCCCGGCACTGGCCCTTTTTTATGGAGGCATGGTCCGCCGGAAGAACGTTCTTTCCACTTTAACCTTGAGCTATATCTTCATGGCCCTGATCGGGGTCCAGTGGGTGCTCTATGGGTACTCCCTGGCCTTCGCCGCCGATATCGGCGGCCTTATCGGAGGATTGAATTATCTCGGCCTTGCGGGGGTGGGGGAGCTACCCAACGGAGACTACAGCAAGACCATTCCCCATGGACTCTTTGCCGCCTTTCAGATGATGTTCGCCGTCATCACCCCGGCCCTGATTACCGGCGCCTTCGTGGAAAGGGTCAAATTCAAGAGTTTCCTGCTGTTCAGTCTCCTCTGGGCAACGCTGGTATATGATCCCCTTTGTCACTGGGTCTGGGGAAAGGGCGGCTGGCTGAAAGAAATGGGGGTTCTGGATTTTGCCGGGGGCACGGTCGTACACATCGCCGCCGGATTTTCTGCCCTCGCCTTTGCCCTGGTAATCGGTCCCCGCAAGGGTTTTGGCAAATGCCCCATGGAACCGAGCAATATTCCGCTCACCGTTCTGGGCGCCGGCCTCCTGTGGGTGGGCTGGTTCGGCTTTAACGCCGGCAGCGCCCTGGCCGCTAACGGGGTGGCGGTAAATGCCCTTTTGACGACCAACACTTCCGCCGCTACCGCCGGTTTGGTCTGGATGCTCCTCTCCTGGCTGGACGGTCGGCCCAGCACCCTGGGCATCGCCACGGGGATGGTGGTCGGCCTCGCGGCGGTAACCCCCGCTTCCGGTTACATCACCCCCCTGGCGGCGATGGCAATCGGGGCCGTCGCGGCGCCGCTGTCGTATTATACCATACGTTTCCGGGACAGACGCAGGCTCGACGAGTCCCTCGATGTCTGGGCCTGTCACGGTATTGCCAGCACCTGGGGTATGGTCGCCACAGGTCTGTTTGCCACCGTCGCCGTGAACGGCGACGGTGGCAACGGCCTGTTTTTCGGCAACCCCGGACAGGTCGGCATCCAACTATTTGCCATCATTGTCACCATTGTCTTCTGTTTCGGCGCCACCTATTTGCTCGCCAAGCTGCTGCATTGGAGCATCGGGTTGCGGGTAAGCGCCATGGAAGAGGAGGTTGGCCTGGACATCAGTTGTCACGGAGAGAGATCCTACTCTTAGCGGCGATTTAAAGCCTGTTATTCGGAGTTTATATGCTGAAAAAGATCGAAGCCATCATACGGGAAGACAAGGTTAACGACGTCAAGGATGCCCTGGCGGAAATCGGCATCGTGGGCCTGAATATGTTCGAGGTCCGGGGTCATGGGCGGCAGGGAGGCATCAAGCTGGTAGGCCGCGCCGGCACCTACCAGGTGAACATGCTGCCGAAAATGCAGGTCAACATTGTCTTGAGTGACCGCAATTTAGAGGATGCCATCGCCACGATCCTGAAAGCTGCCTATACGGGAGAACCGGGAGACGGCATTATCTTTGTTTACCCCGTGGAAGAGGTAATCCGTGTCCGAACCGGTGAACGCGGGCAGGGGGCCATGATGTATCCCGGAGATATTGACGTAAAAAAAGGAAGAGTAAAAACCGCCACCGCCACGCCGTGAATATTCCCGACAGCGGCGCCGGATTTTAAGTTGTGCATTGAGGGGTCGTCTAACGGTAGGACGTCAGGTTCTGGCCCTGCAAATTGAGGTTCGAGTCCTCGCCCCTCAGCCATTTAT
>ERZ795049.6155-NODE-6155-length-10650-cov-3.764228_pt1 | contig 10650 bp, 8 predicted proteins | sample MGYA00375133_ERZ795049 | MGnify/ENA primary metagenome ERZ795049 (study PRJEB30178, sample SAMN05720147) | activated sludge metagenome | isolation source: anaerobic digester from wastewater treatment plant | place: Japan | collected 2015-04-20 ...
AAGTGGACCGATGCGTTTGTGGCGGGCATTACCGGCAAGCTGTTGCCCGGCAAACACTCCCTGACCTTGCTCAACGCGGATAACAACGCCGCTATCATGGGCATCGACTATTTCCAGGCGTTGCCCGCGACCAAGTTCGAGGCCGAGACGCTCAAGGTGCTTGAGGTCCAAGGGGGGCGGGTGGAAGTCCAACCCATGGAAGATTTTGGCAGCGGCTGGAGTGGGGGAGCCCAGTGTTTTTTCATCAACGAATGCGAGACAGGCGCGCTCGCGCTCGAGGTTCTCATGCCTTCGGACGGAAGGCGCAAGGTCTCCGTTTTTTATGCCCAGGCCCCGGATTATGGCATGTTTCAGTGCAGCGTTGATGGCGTGCCGTTGGGGCAGCCTTTCAACGGCTATGCCGCGACCGTCAGGCGGGCCGATCGCGTGGACTACGGCGAAGTGGAGTTGAGCGAGGGCGCGCATATCTTCCGGTTCGAGTGCACAGGAAAGGACCCTGCCTCGACCGCACGCTTTCTGGGGATTGATCTGGTGGTGATCGAGTGAGGGGGAGAGCGCCTTGTAACGAATGGCCAAGATGCCGGTAGTGTGCATGAGCGCGGAGATCGAAGGTAGGGCGAGATCGCCCAGATGTTCGGTCTCAAACGGTTCCAGGCCATAGCCTGCAAGCGCCCCGCACGGCGCGTGCAGGTTCCATACAACGAAGGGAGAGACCTACCCCGAAGGCTCTCCCTTCCCCTCTATACGCCTCTATACGCCTCTATCCGGCTATTCTCCCTTGGCGCGTCTGTGCCGTCTTCATTCCGTTTGGCAAAGAGGGTTGCCGGTCTCCAGGGAATGCGCCAACGCATCCAGAATGGCGGGCAGGTCCTCGTGGGTGACGTGGCTGAACCACGCGTTGTCGGGAAAGACCATGAGATTGGGGCCTTTTTCGCATCTGTCCATGCAGCCGGATTGGCTGACGCGAATGCGGCCATTGAGGCGCCTTTCTTTTACCATGGCTTTCAGGACATCGCGCAGTTCTTTCCCTCCACTGGCTCCGCATGAGCAGCGGACTTCCGGGGGGCGTTCATTTCCGCAAACAAAGACGATTTTCTGATACGGGAGGGGATGTATTTCCACGCGGCTCCTTTCCAGATCGACGCTGCGGGCAGCGTGCGTCGGCTCATCCGGGTTCGTTTATGCGTAAATCATCTTGATGGTCATGCCGCCGTCAACGATGAGATGCTGGCCGGTGATGAAGCCGGAGGCCTTGGTGTCGGCCAGAAACAGGCACGCTTCGGCGACGTCCTCGGGCATTCCAACGCGTCCGACGGGGTGTTGTTCGTGGTCTGCCTCGGAAAGAACGGGCTCGTGGCGGACGGCGCGGCGTTTCCAGCGGGAGGTCTCGATCCATCCTGGACAGATCGCGTTGACGCGAATGCGTTGGGGCGACAGCGTCACGGCCAGCGCGTGCGTCAACGAGAGCAGTCCTCCTTTGGAGGCCGAGTAGGGTTCGGTGTTGGGCTCGGACATTAATGCGCGGGTCGAACTGATGTTCACGATGGCGCTTCCGGGCGGCATCATGGGCGCGGCGTTCTGTACGCAAAGGTAGGGCCCGCGCAGATTCACCGCGAGGACGCGATCCCAAAGCTGGGTAGGATTGTCGAGGGACTCGGGATCGACGAGAACGGCCGCGTTGTTGATCAGGACATCCACCCGGCCATAGTCGGCGCGGATTTCGTTCATGAGCGCGACCACCTCGTTTTCGAGCCCCACGTCCGCCTGCATGAAACGCAGTGAAGCGCCGGCCCGTTCAATATCATGCGCCAGTTCCTCGCCGGCGATTTTGTCGATGTCGGTCACCACTACCTGGGCGCGCTCGCGCAAAAACGCCATGGCCGTGGCCTTGCCGATGCCCTGCGCGCCCCCCGTCACCACGATCACCTTATCCCGAAAACGCATACCGACTCCTTCCGAACCGCCCCGCCCGTTCTGCCGCCTGCCGGGGCGTTTCGATACACTACAACGGCGTCTCCGGCAATGCAACGGCACGAAGCGGACGGCCAAGGCGGTTACGGCCGCTGATCGGAGTCGGTTCCGGTTTTCCGAGCTACCCCACGCCTTTCACGGGATTGTGAGAGGTTGCATCCTCCTTGACGGATTGCGTATCTCTACATATGCTGGTTTTCAAAAGAGGAGGTCGATCTGCACCATGTCCAGTCTTGTCCACGATGGCCTTGATCGCACGTATCTGCTGCATGCGCCGTCCAACGTGACGGAGGGGGGACACATGCCGCTGTTCATCACGTTGCATGGGAGCGGCGGCTCGGGCCGTCATATGATGAAACTGACCGGATTCGATGATCTCGCGGATGCGCGCGGGTTTGTCGTGTGTTATCCGGATGCCTACCAGCGAAGCTGGAACGACGGGCGCCGTCTCGAAAATGTCCCGGCCATGGCGCAAAACATCGACGATGTGGGGTTTGTGTCGGCGCTCATCGACGCAATTGCGGAGCAATTGCCCATCGATCTCAGCCGGGTATACCTCGTGGGCGCATCGAACGGCGGGATGATGTCGCTCTACTATGCCTGCCGTTGCGCAGCGCGCATCGCCGCGGTAGGGGCGGTCATGGCGACCGTGGCCGATTTGTGGGGCCGTTCGCTGCGGCCTGCTTTGCCCGTCCCGGCTGTGCTCATTCACGGGACCCACGACCCCATTCTTCCGTATGACGGCGGGTTTGTGACGTTCCAGGGAGAGACGTTCGGAAGGGCCGTTTCGGTGCAGGAAACCGCCCGGCTGTGGGCGTCGCACAATGATTGCGATCCGATTCCTGCCGTTGTCGATCTCACGAAGCCTGACGCGGACATGCGCGTCTATTCGGAGACCTACGGCAATCGCTGCAACGGCAGCGAGGTGATCGCCGTCACCGTCGAAGGCGGCGGTCACACGTGGCCAGGGGGGCCCCAGTACCTGGCAGAATGGATCATCGGAAACACCTGCCGGTCCTTCGATGCCAGCAGGTATATCGTTGATTTCTTGCTGCGTCATCGGAGGAGTGAGGACAGCGTTCCGGGCTTGTCTTGACACATCCGGCTATAGGGCGCACAATAGGCAAGGCCGAGAGAAAGGGACGCATTTTTTCGCTTCCGCGCAAGGCAGAGGCTGCCTCATGAAAGGGGACGCGCCATGGCCCATTCCGAGGAATCCCACAGCGTCTTGTTGATCGAGCCCAGCGAAGATTTGCTGTTGGTCCTGCGCCACCATCTATTGCGATCGGGGTTCAAGGTCCACAGCGCAGGGTCCGGGAAAGCCGCCTTGGCGCTCATCAAGGACGCGAGACCGGAACTGCTCGTTTCGGACGATGCCCTGCCTGACATGTCCGCGGCGGAATTTCGCCGCAGCCTGTTTCTCGATCCCGGCACGCGCGACCTGCCCGTCCTGTTCCTGTCGAGCAAACGTCATCGGGAAGGGGCGGACCCCATGTTGCGGGTGGGGTTGGACGAGTGTTTGCCCAAGCCTTGCGACACGCTTCTTCTCGTGACGCGGGCCCAGTCGATTATCGCACGGCGCAAATCCCAGGACGAGTTGATGCGAATCGATCCCTTGACACGCTTGTTGAACAAGACTTCCCTGCAGCGTCAGGTGGCGGAAGACCTGGCCCGGCTCGATCGGTATAAACGCTTTGCGTGTCTGGCGCTGCTGGATTTGGATCATCTTGCGAGCCTGAACGAGGCCCACGGGGTTCCCATCGGCGATCTGCTCCTGAGCGCGCTGGCGAATAAGGCCTACGCCTTTATCCGAACGACGGACCTTGCCGGGCGCTACGGAGGCGGCCAATTGCTTTTGTACCTGCCGGAGACGCGCGAGAAGGGCGCACGAATACTGGCGGAGCGTTTGCTCCAGCAGTATCGCAAGACGTCGGAGGAACTTGCGGGCCGGGCTGTCACGTTTTGCGGCGCTCTGTTGGAGCCGCCTCGCGATGGCGCAACATGGGAGACGCTCTGTGCGCGCGCCGAGGAAACCATGCGCGCCGCGAAGGCTTGCGGCGGCGGGACCATTTTGGATTGGCGCGCCGGCGTGAACGAAAAGAAAGAGCGCCGACGTCAGGGAACTATCTCGCCGGTTGCCGGGTCATAGCGCCAGCTTTTGTCTTCGTAGGGATGTTTCGGAATGGCCGTCATGATCTGGCGGCTGACAAGATCGTCGAGGCTTCCGGGCCAGGAGCCAGCGTCCTTGCGATACAAGCGCACGGCATTGCGCAATTGGCCCAGCGCCCGATCGACGCTTTCGTTCAATAACGATGTGTTCTGCACGCGGCCTGTCGAATCCAGGAAAAACGTTCCGCCAAGGGGGTCGATCCGCTCTGCGTTGTCCGTAATGTCCCGGAGCGATCGCGGCGGACTCCCCGTGCGCGCGGCATACGCCTCGGCTGCTTGTTCCAGTTCCTCGCACGCAAGGCGCATGTCCAGCAACGCCAGTTTGCGCGAAGCCAGGTCGCGCATGAACTTGTCTGCATGATGCTGGGCCATATCGGTCCACATGGCCCGCTCCATGTCCGTAAGCTTGTTTTTGCGCTGCAATCCCGCCGCGACATGCGCGACGTTTTCCGGGGCTGTTCCTGTCGCCACGGCCAGTTTGAGATAGGCGGCGGCGGCCTCGGCGGCGCCGGGCTGATCGCGCCGATTCACCATGTGGACCATGGCGATCTCGTAGGGCAACTCCCAGCGGTCCGGATTGGGGGGAATGCCCGACTTGAGCAGACGGATGCTGGCGTCATCGTCGGCCTTGAGAGCGGCCAGGAAAATGCCCCCGTAGCGATAGACATCCACGAAATACGGGTCGAGCCGCGTAATCATCGTGCACATATGATCGAGCCACGTGAATTTGAAGTCTCCCCGGAAATGCGTTGACGTGTATTGGATGCACTTGAGCCAGAGCACGTCGGCCACGACGCCGCTCAGCCCCGCCGTGAAATGGTCGAGCAGATGTTCGTTGGGCAGGTACAGCAGTTCCTCATCGAAGGCCGCCGTGCGCATCGCATCCAGGCGGCGTTGCGACAGCGCCGTGAGACTCAAGGAGGCCGAGACGACCAACAACGCCACGATCGCCTTGCGTCCTCTCATACGTCCTTGTCCTCGAACGCCAACGCCGCCAAGGTCAGCAGCATGGCGGTGTACACGGTTCCATAGGCAAGCGCCCATACAACGTAGGATGGAGCGATTGCAACGCCGTTGGCGGCCTCGGAGGCGATATCGAAATGGGAAAGATTGGGGAGAACGTAGTAGAGCGCTTGGAGAACCTGTTTCGAGACGGTTCCGTCGAATTGGGGCGGCAAGTTGATGAAGATGTTCGTGGCGTGGCCGACAACGTAGGCGGCGAACACGATGATCGCCCCGAGGATGGGCGCGGTCAGAGCGGAAAGCAGCACGGCCAAGGCGGTGATGAGCAGCAGTTTCCAGTAGATGAGCAGCGCGGCCAGATAGAACGAGCTCGTGAGCCTTCCGCCGAGGAGGAAGACGTAGACGGCGGCGATGGCGGTCATCACGAAGACCACGACGGCCAGCAATCCCGCAAGGCCAAGGCACTTGCCCAGCACGAATTCGTAGCGGGCCATCGGGCGGCAGAGAATCGTGTAGATGGTGCGTTTGTCGATTTCCTTATGGACGAGATTCGTGCCCACGAAAATGGCGATGAGGACGCCGAACACGCTGATCGCCGCGAGAGATATGTCTACCATGATCTTGATGTCCTGCCCGATGCTGATCCAGCCCAAGGCTTTCGATCCGAAAATGGAGGCGGCGGCGAAAAAGACCAGCACGTAGAGAACCCTGTCTCGCACCGCTTCCCGGAAGGTGTTGTGCGCCACGGCCCATATTCTCATGATTCGATCTCCTGATGTCGCATGAAATAATCTTCAAGCGAATCGCGCACGGGCGTGAATTCAACCAATTTGGCGCCCGCCGCCTGTCCCGCGCGCACCGCTTCGTTGGCGCTGTCAAGATCGTCATAGACGAAATGCCGGCCCGCCTCTGACACGCGCGCCAGTTTGGCGTCCGCCGCAAGCGCCGCGGCGGCGGTTTCGTTCAATCCATGGAGAATTACTTCGACTTTGTGGAAGCGTTGGGCGATCAGTTCCTCGATCCGGCCTTGGACGACAAGCTTTCCTTTCACCAAGATGCCGACGCGATCGCAAATTTGCTCCACGTCTCCCAGGACGTGGGAACTGAAAAAGATGGTTTTTCCCTCGTCGCGCAGGCGCAGGATGAGTTCCCGGATCATCCGCCTTCCCATCGGATCGAGGCCGCTCATTGGTTCGTCCAGGATAAGCGCCGGCGGATCGCCGACAAGCGCCACCGCAAATCCGAGGCGCTGGCGCATTCCCTTTGAAAACCCGCGGACTCGCTGATCGGCGATCGTGGCCAGATCAAGGCATTCGGAGAGCTTCAACCATTCCGCCGCGCGTTCGGAACGGTCCAATCCCTGCAGTTGCCCGTAGAAGTCGAGGGTTTCGCGCGGATTCAGATATTCGTAGAAGTAGGGGTTTTCCGGCAGATAGCCGATGCGTTGACGCGCTTTGCGGCTTCTGGCATCGAAACCCATGACGGACGCCGTCCCCCGGGTCGGGCGCAACAAACTGCACAATAGTTTGATCGTCGTGGTTTTTCCCGCGCCGTTTTTGCCTAGAAATCCGAAGACTTCGTTTTGCTGGACCGCGAGGTTCAGGCCATCCAACGAGGTCACGGAACCGCGCCCCACGTGACTTTGGTATGTCTTGGTCAGATCGTGCGTGACAATGGCGTCCATGATGCGCCTACTCCTTCCATTCCTGACCGCCCGCCGGAGGCGGGGCGATCGAAACGCCTTTCGGGCGCTTGGGGGTTATTGCGCGGCCATGCCGGCGCCGCAACAGCCCGCCGCCTCGACGTAACAGAAGGCATGCTGTTTGAGCGTGTTGGCGCATACGTGAAAGCGGGTTGCGCCTCCCTGTCCTACGTCGAAAATTTTGATCACGTTGGCGAAGGCGGCGGCTTCGGGCAGTAATTCCTCGAGACGATTGGGGACGCCTTCGAAGTAGTCTTTTTGGAGGATGTTGTCGTCTTGGCTCGGAAAGACGGCAAGGTACAGCATGTCCATTTCGACCAGTTCGCTAAAAAAGTGCGTGCCCATGGAAACGTCGGGCACAAGGTCATCGCGCATCGCCACGATCTCGCACAGCACTGAGACCGAGTTGATCTCCGCGAAATTGACGGGGACGCCGAGGGAGGGGGTCGTCGTTCCCCATCGTCCCGGTCCCAGCAACATCAGCGTTTCGGGCTTGGCTTCGTCGTCGAGATGCGTGAGACGTCCGATCAGCCTAGCGACGGAATACCGCTCCGACAGAGGCAGATGCCCATACACCGAGGGAACGACATAAATGATCCGGTCCACTTCCGCCACGCGGCTCTGCCCGATAATCGGGCCGTGCGTCTCCAGCACGAGGTTTTCGCGCGCGATCGTTGCCGGGTCTGGCAGCGCGACGACGCCGGTGTCGCTTTTGACCTGCAGGGGCCGGCATTGCACGATGTTCACCCGGTAGACGCCGTTTTCGGTGAAATTCGCGGTGAATTCGATGTCCACGGGGTAGTCATAGGCCTGTTGAATGCGTTGCAGCATTTCCCGCATGTTCTCGATAAACGTGGTGCTGGAAACCAGTTCCTCGAAAGCGAGCACCCACGGGGCCGATCCGCGCGGTCCGCCGGATGCGTGATCCTGCGAGGCGAACAAGCGGAGGGGCAGATCGTTTGCCTGCTTGATCACGTCCTCGAATTCGATGGAAACGAGTTGGTTGGCGTTGATGTCCAGGACGTCCACCTTGCGCTGTGCGAAGCGGCGCACGTCGTTGAGAGTCGCCTCGGGTCTGCGTTCCGGGTCGTTCAGGGCGATCACGCGCGTATAGTCGTCGTCGAAGCGATCGACCGCGCGCGTGCCCAATCCGAACACCAGGCGCAACAGGCCCGCTTTGGGATCGATATACTCGTTCCAAACGTAGGGGTTGAAGGAAAAGCCGACGCCCGCGATGTTGGGGAAGAACAGCCCCCCTTGAAGCGATCCCGAGACGCGTTGGACGAGCAGGGCCATCTGCTCGTCTTTGTCGAGAATGCCGAAGCGCGCGCGGTATGACAGCGCCTTTTCGCTCATCGTGCTCGCGTAGATGGTTTTCACGGCGGTGATGAAGTCCGCGAGACGCTTATGCCGCGACCCTTGATTCACACAAAACACGCTGTCGTATTTTCCAGCGAATGCATTGCCGAAATTGTCCTCGAGCAAACTGCTGGAGCGGACGATGATCGGCGATTGCCCGAAGTAATCGAGCATATCGAGGAATTGCTGTTCGATATGCTCCGGGAAGGTTCCCATCATGATGCGCTGGCGCGCTTTTTCCGCGCCGGTGAGGAAAGCGGCGGGATCTTTCTGGGTCTCGCGCATCCACCAGCATCCGTTTTTGACCAGGAAGGTGTAGAACACGTCCGAACCGATATAGAACGAATCGTGCACCTCGAGCCATTCGTCCCATCGCGCGTCCGTCTGGTGCAGAATGGCCCGGGCCAGCAGCATTCCCACCGCCTTTCCGCCAATGAGGCCCGTTCCGATGGTTCGGCGCCCGATGTTGAGCAGGTCCTCCAGGCTGAAATATTTCTCGGCAAGCGCCAGGACGCGCGGATCGCGCGAAACCGCCATGCGCAGCAACCGCGCTTTTATCTCCTCCGCGTCCGGGTTTTGATCGGAGGTCTTCATGGCCGGGTCTGCGGCTCCTTCGGCCTTCATGAATGCGCGGTGCCAAACGTCCAACTGGGTGCTCACGGACTCGAAAGCGGAACGCGGGCATGACGTGAGGACTTCGGCGATCGTGGCGCTGTCCGTCACGGCGACGAACTGGTCGTCTTTCCATGCGTGCAGCATGTGCATCGTGGGAGAATAGCGTTGTTGCACTTTGAGGGGATGCACGTAGAGCTTGTTCTTGTGTTGATACACGTCGAGAAAGAGCTGGGTCGTTTCGGAAATGGCCATCGTGGCATGCGGCGAATGATAATTCCGCATCAAGCCGAAGTAGGCCACCGTTTCCATATCGAACAGATATGGACACGTGAGCATGAAGAAATTGCCGAGCATCTGATCGCTGTACCAATCGGCCGTCAAGTCGGAAAGACAGTCGAAGACGTAGAAGGCTCCTTTCCCGGCGCGTTCGATTTCCTTGTGGACGCCTCCCAGAAAGGTTTCAAAGCCGGCTTGGGGATCGAGCGTGCGAATGGCCACGCCCGCCCCTTCGGGCACGAGCGGGGCATGACGCGCGAATCGGAAATAGATGACGTTGCGGCCGCGCTGGACGGCCGTCTCGTAATACGCCTTGACAAAAGGGGAATACGAGGCGATCGCATCCACCTGCCACACGATGTTGTCGCCCAGCATGACGCCTTTGAGCATTTGATCGAGCGCTGGGAGCCCCGTGCTCAACTGCGCGTTTACCTGCACCATATCGTCCCTCCCTCGTGAGATCGCTGGCATGCCGACGCGAAAGCCATTCCGGAAGAGAACGCTACACCACGCCCCCCGCTCCATGCAACCGCTGGGAACAGCAGAGCCGGATCTGGGATCCAATCTCTACAGGCGCCCAGTCCGACTTGACCGATCAATGGCATCACAGCAAAGTCTTGACCCAGCCGCGCTTTTCGCTACAATAGGAACGGGGCCGCTTTCAGGGAGGGAGGGACGCGTGGGAAAGGGCAGCGCTTCGAAACGTTTTGGGGAAACGTTATGTACGCGGGTGCTGGAAGCGGCTGCGGTGGGCCTTGTCGTCACCGACGCGCGCGCAACGGGCTACCCCGTCAAAGCCAGCAATCCCGCCTTCACCTCCCTGTCGGGCTATTCGCGGGAAATCGTGTCCTCGTGGACGGCCGATAACCTTATTGGAGACCATACGCCGGAGAGCGTGCGCGCCCAGGTTCTCGCGGCGTTGCGAAACGGGACTTCGTGCCGCGTCATCACGCAGCAGGCGCGCAACGACGGCATTCCCTACTGGGCGGAACTGACGTTGTCGATCATTCACGGATGCGCGAACCGGCCCGAAGGGCATATCTGGGCGTTTCGCGATGTGACCCATCAAGTCGCGCTCGATGAATTGTGGCGCCGGTATGAGTTCATCGTGGATACGGCGGGGGACTTGCTGGCGCTCATTGGCGGCGATTATACGTATACCGCCGTGAACGCCTCCTTCGCGAACGCCTTCCAATTGGAAACCGCGGCGGCGATCGGGCGTCCCGTCGAAAAAATCTGGGGGCAGGCAAGCTTTCGGGAGAAATTGACGGGGGCGATCGAGCGTTGTTTCGCCGGCCATTTGGCGCATGCGGAAGGGCGGTTCGAACTGCCCGGCCTGGGCGTGCGGTATCTTGACATCAACTACTATCCCTACCGGGACAGCGCCGGCGTCGTCACGCATGTCGTCGAGGTCGCTCGCGACATCACCCAGCGCAAGGCCGCGGAAGACGCCGTCATGCGCCTCAACGCCGATCTCGAAAAACGCGTGATCGAACGCACCGCGCGGCTCCAGGAAGTCGTGCGGGAACTGGATTCTTTCAACTATACGGTCGCGCACGACTTGCGCACTCCGCTGCGCGCCCTGGCGACGTTGG
>ERZ795049.6156-NODE-6156-length-10648-cov-7.912017_pt1 | contig 10648 bp, 5 predicted proteins | sample MGYA00375133_ERZ795049 | MGnify/ENA primary metagenome ERZ795049 (study PRJEB30178, sample SAMN05720147) | activated sludge metagenome | isolation source: anaerobic digester from wastewater treatment plant | place: Japan | collected 2015-04-20 ...
TGCCGACGGTGCTCGGTTGGGCCATCCATGAGGGGCAGTGGGGCCGCGACGGCGCGCTGCTCGCCGAGCGCCAAGCCGATGTGGCCGCCATCTACCAGGGCCACAACGCCGCCACCGTGCGTGCGCTGCTCGACAAGTATGGCGTCGCGTATGTCTACGTGGGTCCCTTCGAGCGCCAGAAGTACGGCCTTGGCACGAACACCATCGCGCTCTTTGACCGCATCATGGAGCGTGCGTACGACCAGGATGAGGTGATCATCTACCGGCGCTAGAACGGCAGACTCAGTTGCCGCGCCTGCTCACACTGCGGGCCGCTCGGCCCAGACCCGCCAGTTCACGCCGCGCCAGCAGGGCGGACCCGCCCCTCCGGGCAGGCTCAGGCTGCGGCGCTGTGTGCTGAGGATGCTAAAGCCGGCGAAGAGCCCGTAGAGGTCCAGCTCATCACACGGCCGTGCACTATCGCTCGCGACGGCCGTACCTTTGCACACCGGGCACACCGCCCCCAGCGGCCGCTCGAGCAGGCAGCGGCAATCGCGAGGCCCCGCGAGCACAGCCAGGAACAGCCCGCCGGGCCGCAACACGCGCCAGACCTCCTCCACCGCCCTGCGCGCCTCGCCCGGCTGCGCATGGTGCAAGACGTTGACGCTCAGCACCGCGTCGAACGTCTCGGGCGCGAACGGCAGCGCCACCATGTCGAGCTGCGTCAGGCTGGCCCGCAACTGCTCGCGCTGCAGCCAGCGCCTGGTCTCTTCGAGGGCCAGCGCCGACTGATCGCCAGCGGTCACCCGCAGGCCCAGCCGCGCCAGGTAGATGGTGTGCCGCCCGCCCCCGCAGCCGACGTCGAGTACGCGCCGGCGCCCGGAGCGCAGCAACAGCGGCCCCCAGTGCCGCACGGTGCGGTCCGGTTCCTCGGGTGTGAACCAGGTGCGAGCCTCCTGCCAGGGTTGACTCCTCGCCACTACAGCCTGCCCTCCGCTGCCCGAATGGACTCCCGCACGCGCGGGTAGAGGCTGTCACCAAGGCTGCGGCCCAACCGGGGTACCTTGCCTCATAGCAATTCGCGGTCCAGATAGCCCTGGCGGCCAAGGGAGTCGTGAGCACGGGGCAAAATCTAAGGCGGGGGGCACATTGTCATTGCGAGTACCACAGGGGCTCGGAACCCCGTGTCCAGCGCAGAGCCTTGACCTATCATTGCGAGCCGCAGCGAGGCAATCTCCAATACCAGGCGTGGAGATTGCTCCGCTGCGGCTCGCAATGACGGTCTGCAACGTGCGGGCAACCTTACGAGGATTGCCTAACCCTCGCAAGGTTGCCCGCGCTTGGCTACGGCTTGGGGATGGCCAGGTCCTTGGCACCGCGCTCGGAGAGCTGCGCCTCGGGATAGTTCTCCTGGATCAGCTCGTGGATGATCTGCGCGTACTTGACCTTCTCGCGCGCCAACGCGGCCAGCGCCTCGACGCTCGTCCACGGCTTGTAGAGCGCGCCCGGCCCAGCAGCGCAGGCCGGCCCCGGCTCGATCTTGAAGTAGCAGGGGGCGCAGCAGCGGGCCATCTCGGGCGCATCGTAGAAGCGGTTATAGCCGCCAAAGCTCTCGGCCAGGTAGATGTGCAGGTCGAGCGGCAGATTGGTGCCCTGGCGGATGGAGGCGAGCTGGGGCAGCGAGAGGTCGGCCACCGGGTTGAAGGTGCCGGCGCCGAGCATCTCCAGCACGTGCCCGCCCGCCGCCGAGGCGTGGCCGGCATAGATCGAGACCTTGAAGACCACGTCGGCCGGGATGTCGCCGCGCTGCTTCAGCTCGTTCAGCAGCCAGAGCAGGCCCTCGTCGATGACCAGAAAGCCGCGGAAGCCAAGCTCGATGGCGCGCATGATGTCGGTGATGACGTAGCGCAACTGGTCGGAGCCACGGAAGCGCAGGCCCGAGAGCGCGCCCTCAGGTGTGGCAACCTGGCGGCCCGTATCCCACGCCGAGCGCGGCCCGGGCGTGATGATCACCTCCATGCGGGCGTCGGCGGCCAGCCGGGCGAAGCGGCGCAGCTCGTCCTTGTCGAGCAGCGTCGCGCCCATCACCGTCGAGATCAGGCGGTGGATGGGCACGCGCCGCCGGTCGGCCTCGTCGACCAGGGCCTCCAGCACCTCGGGGCGCTCGACTCCAGAGACCTCCATGCGATACCAGGCGCCATCGGGGAAGCGGGCCGAGCTCGTGGGCAGGTCGTAGGCGTCACGCGGTGGGATGCCGGCGCGCGCCATGGCGGCCGAAACACGATCCATCTTCATTGATGTCGCTCCTCTCTAGGTGGCACAGACCAAGCTTGCCCTGCGGACACACAATACCAACATACTGCACTGTGCTGGAAATGTCAAGGCATGGACTATTGACAGGCCCCGTGCTTCTCCTATAATGGCCCTATCGACTGCACCGTGAATGCTCAGGATGTCATTGCGAGTACCTCAGGGTCTCCGAACCCTGGGCCAAGCACAGAATCTTGGCCTGTCATTGCGAGGAGGCGGCCGCAGCCGTCGACGAAGCAATCTCCTTGAGCGCGCAATGGTCCAGTTGGGGATCGCTTCGCTGCCCATGACGTAGGCCGCCGGACTGTAGGCGCGGCATGTTGCCGCGGGACTCTCCCGCGCGGCACGATGCCGCGGCTGCAGTGCGACGTCATCTGCCTGCCGCAGGGTTACGGCAACTCTGGGGTGCTCGCAATGACACCGTTGGTACACCGCAGCGCTGAGGGAAGCGAAAGGCTCGAGAGGGTGGACAAGGAGCACCTGCCAACGCGGCTGTACGGCCTGGCCCTGGCCGCCATCGTGGCGGTGGCGCTGGCCGCGCGCCTGGCCGGGTTCGGGCACATCCCTCCGGGGCTGTACCACGACGAGGCCTACAACGGGCTCGATGCCCTGCAGGTACTCTCGGGGTCGCACCCCCTCTGGTTCCCCGCCAACAACGGCCGCGAGCCCTTCTTCATCTACCTGGTGGCGTTGAGCGTGGCCGCGCTGGGCCGCAGCGCCGTGGCCGTGCGTGCGCCGGCGCTGCTCTTGGGGCTGCTCACCGTGCCGGCCACCGCCTTTGTGGCCACGACGATGTTCAACCGCCGCGTAGGGCTGCTCAGCGCCGCCGTTGCCGCCGTCGCCTTCTGGCCGGTACACCTGAGCCGGGTCGGCTTCCGCGCCGTGGCCCTGCCCCTGTTCACCGCCCTGGCGCTGGGCTTTCTCTGGCGCGGGCTAAAGCGCGGCCGCTGGACCGACTATGTGGCGGCGGGGCTGTGCTACGGCGCCTCGCTCTACACCTACCTGGCCGCGCGCTTTACGCCGGTGGCGCTCCTGCTGCTCGGCGCCCTGCTGCTGTGGCCGGCGGCGCGCCTGCCCCGGCCCAGGGCGCGGCACGTGCTCATCTTCCTGGCCGTGGCCCTGCTCACCGCGGCACCGCTCGCGGCCTACGTGGCCGGCCACCCCGAGGCGCTCGGCGAGCGTGCCGGGCAGGTGTCGATCCTCAACCCGGCCATCTCGCACGGCGACCCCTGGGGCACCCTGGCGCGGCAGACGCTCCTGGCGCTCGAGGCCTTTTTCGTGCGCGGCGACCGCATCCCGCGCCACAACCTGCCCTGGCGGCCGATCTTCGACCCGGCCTTGGGCGCGGCCTTTGTCGCCGGCACCGTAGCGGCCATACGGCGGCGCGGCGCGGGCTGGTTCGTGCTGCTCTGGGTGGCGGTGTTGCTCGTGCCCACCATCGTCGCCGAAGACACGCCGCACTTCTTGCGCGCCGTGGGCGTGCAGCCGCTGCTCTTCATCGTGCCCGCGCTGGGGCTGGAGGCCGCCTGGGGCTGGCTCGAACGCTGCGGCCGACCCCGCATCGGCGCCATGGCTGCAGCGGCCGTCCTGCTCATCGGGCTGGCAAGCACCGTCTACGCCTACCAGGGCCCATACGCCCAGCAGCAGACCGTCTACTATCACTTTGAGGCCGGCGCCCGCGAGTTGGCCGAGCGCATCACGGCCTTCCTGGGCGCGCCGGGCACCTCGCGCACAGCCCATGTCTCCGAGCGCCTCTGGCGCGATTGGCCCTCACTGCGCTTCCTCGTGCCCGAGGGGCCGGCCCTGCGGCTGATCGCGCCCGACCAGCCGCCGCCGGCAACGACTACGGGCGAGACGTTGTTGGCCGTCTGGCCGTTCGAGCCCTACCGGCCGGCGCTGGCCTGCCTGCCGGCGGCCTCGCGCATCGAGGTGCTGGCTGACCTGCAGGAGCGAGGCGACCTCGACCCCGAAGCGCGCCAATTGGCCCTTCTCTTCCGCGCCAGCGTCCGGCCCGAGGGCGGCCCCCCCGTGGCGGCCCTCGAGCGCGGCATCGGCCTGATCGAGGCGCAGGTCGAACAGGTGGCGCCGCAGCGGCTGCGCGTGCGCCTGGTCTGGCAGGCCGCCGAGCCGCCCGCCATCGACTATGTGGCCTTTGTCCACGTCGTGCGCGGCGGCGCGATGCTCGGCCAGCACGACGGCCCGCCCGCGGGCGGCGCACTGCCCAGCACGGCCTGGCGCGCCGGCGACCAGGTCGTCGATGTGCACGAGATCGACCTCTCGGCCCCGTATGATCCGACAAGCGACCGCGTCATCGCCGGCCTGTACGACCCGGCCACAGTGACCCGTCTGCGCGTCATCGAATCGCGCGTGCCCACACAGGACGATGCCGTCCTGGTCAGCACGCCCTGAGCTTTCCAACCGATCCCGCGTTGCCGACTGCGTCCGCGCCGGCTCGCGTCGGCCAACCTGTAGCCTAGTAGTCTGTCGCACTGATTTTGATGGGCGTAGCCTAGCCCCCCTTGGCCGCCGCAGGCGGCTTGGTGGGCGTCGTAGCCCATCAGAACCAGTGCGACAGACTACTAGCCCCTTGTGGGCCTCGCTACAGGCCGGCGAACACGAGTCGCGCGGCGCCCAACTCAAGGGAGGAAACCATCCATGCAAACGCGTCTGCGGCTCGTGCTCGTGGTACTCGTGCTGTGCCTGACCCTCGTGGCCGGCCCGTTCATGGCTCAGCCCGTGCGCGCCGACTGCGGGCTGAACAACAACAGCTTTGAAGGCGCCTACATCGACCACTTTGGCGGCGGCTACGGCTACGCGGCCCCCGGTTGGAACCCCTGGTTCCAGGACGGCCCCGACCAGTCCTTTGGCAAGAACTGGCGGCCCTCATTTGGCGGCTTCGATGCCGGCTATCTGGGCGGCAAGCGCGTGCACGGCGGCAGTTGGGCGCAAAAGCTCGGCACGCAGTGGGCGACGCACAACGCCGGGCTGTACCAACGGGTGGCAGTGCCGCGCAGCAGCCAGGTCACCTTTACGGCCTGGGCGCTGGCCTGGAGCTCGGACGGCGATGACCCGACCAGCGTCTCGGGGCCTGGGAACTATCGCCTCTCGGTAGGCATTGACCCCACCGGCGGCACCGACTGGGCCGCGCCGAGCGTGCGCTGGAGCGATCCGCGCATCGAGTACAACAACTGGATACAGCTCTCGATCAGCGCCCGCGCCGAGAGCGACGCCGTCACCGTCTTTGTGCGCGGCCAGTGCGAGTTCCCGGTCAAGAACAACGAGTCGACCTGGGACGATGCCTGCCTGACGGTGGTGCCGCCCACGCCGCGGCCCAGCAACACGCCGCAGCCCACAGCGCCGCCCACGGTCACGCCCACGCCAGAGCCGACGGCCACGGCCACACCGACGGCGACGCCGGTCACCGGCTCCATCTGTGTGCAAGCGTTCAACGACAAGGACGGCAACGGCACGCGCGGCGCCGGCGAGGAAGCGCTCGGCGGCGCGCAATTTGCGCTGATCGATGCGGGCAGGGCCGAGACGTCGAGCCCGGCGCTGGGCACCGAGCCTTTCTGCTTTGGCGGCCTGCTCGAGGGCAGCTACACCGTCAAGGGCGTCGTGCCGGTGGGCTATGCCGCCACCACGCCGCTCGAATGGACGGTAACCTTGCCGCCGGGCGGCTCGCCCACCGTCGCGCTCGGCTTGCAGGCGCTGCCGACGCCCACGCCGCCGCCGACGGCGACGCCCACGCCGACGCCGGTGCCTGCCGGTGTGGCACTGGCCTCGTCGATGGGCCGGGGCCTCTATGGCGTGAGTGGCGTGTTGTTGGCCCTCGTCGCCGTCGCCCTGCTGTTCGGGCCGCGCCTGCTGCGCCGCAACCCGCCGCAGGCATAGCAGGGGTTTGGTGGGTTGGCCGGCGAGGCCGGCCAACCCACCAAACCCCCATTGGAATGTTCTTTGCTGAGAGAGTGTGATGCATGAGTTCAGGCGTTGAGAAGGGTCCGAGCCGCCTGCGAGACCTCTGGCTGGCGGCCGCGCTCGTCGTCGCCACATTGGCGGCCTGGCCGCTGCTGGCCACGCCCGGCCTCGTCAACACGCGCGCCGGCGGCGATAGCCCCTTCCTGCTCCTGCGCACCTATGAGCTGCAGGCAAATCTGCGGGCGGGCACGCTACCCGCCCGCTGGATGCCCGACGCGGCCTATGGCCTGGGCTACCCCTTCTTCAACTACTATGCCTCGCTGCCCTACTACCTGGGCGCGGCGCTCAGCCTGGCCGGTGCGGGCGTGCTCTGGGGCCTCAAGCTGGCGCAGCTCATCGGCTTCCTCGGCGCTGCCGTAGCGATGTACGCCCTGGCCGGCGAGCTGTTCGACGATCATGCCGCCGGCTTCCTGGCCGCCGCGGCCTACACCTTGGCCCCCTTTCACATGGTCAACGTCTACGTGCGGGGCGACTCGCTCAGCGAGTTCTATGCCTTTGTCTTCTACCCGCTGATCCTGTGGAGCATCCTGCGCCTGCGCCGCCGGCCCACGGCCGGGCACATCGCCATCCTGGCCTGTGCCTACGCCGGGCTCATGCTCAGCCACAACATCTCGGCGCTCATCTTCTCGCCGCTGGCCGGGCTGGTGCTCCTCGTGGCCGCGGCCACGGCGCCGCGGGCGCGGCTGCGCGTCTTCCTGCTCGGCGCCGCAGGCTTGCTGCTGGGGGCAGCACTCAGCGCCTGGTTCTGGGTGCCCGCGCTGCTCGAACGAGGCGCCGTGTCGCTCAACGACATGACCACCGGCTACTTTAACTATGCCGGGCACTTTCGCTGGGCCGAGCTGGTGCAGCGTTCGCTGCGCTTCGACTATGCCATCGACGCCGCGCGCACCCCCTTCGCCATGGGCGGTTTGCAGGCCGGGCTGGCCGCCATGGGGCTCGCGGCCCTGCTCGTGGCCGGCCTCCGGCAACGCCGCCGGCTGGCCCTCGCCTTGGGCCTGGCGCTGCTGGCCGGCTATGCCATCTGGCCCATCACACCGAGCTCCTCCGCGCTCTGGGCGCACGTGCCGCTCCTGCCCATGGTACAGTTCCCCTGGCGCTTCCTGTCGATTGCCTCCCTCGCCACCGCGCTGCTCACCGGCGCCGGGCTGGCCGCATTACGTTCGCCTCGCATCGGCAAGGGGGCCCTCACCCCTGCGGGCCGAGCCCTCGGGGCGCAGGCCCCCGGCTCCCCTGCCACGTGCGCGGGGAGAGGGGAGGCGTTGGTGACCTCGGTCGGCGCAAATGGCCGCGACTTCCCAGAGCCCGGCTGCGGACACACCTCCCCTCTCCCCGCGCACGTGGCAGGGGAGCCGACTGCTCCGGCACAGACGACGCACGAAAGCGGCAGCACCTCCCCTCTCCCCGCGCACGTGGCAGGGGAGCCGACTGCTCCGGCACAGACGACGCACGAAAGCGGCAGCACCTCCCCTCTCCCCGCGCACGTGGGAGAGGGGCCGGGGGTGAGGGAGCCCATCCCCACGATCCTGCGCAGCCTGCTGGCCGTGGCCCTCGGTGCCCTGCTCGCCTACTCGGCGCTCGCCCTCCTGCGGCCCGAGCCACTGCCGGTGACCGAGGCCGACATCACCCCCGAGCGGCTGCAGCTCTACGAGCACCTCACCGGCAACGTGGGCAGCACCGTGCGCGCCGAGTACCTGCCCGGGCAGGCCGTGCCGCGGCCCTTCACCGGCGCGGCGCTGCTCGCGGGCGACCCCCACCCCGCGCCCGTCGCCGTCGCAGGCACGCTCGCCGGCGCGCACCTGCTCGCCGCCGCCCCCACGTCGCAAACCTGGACGCTGGAGGTCACCGCACCCGAGGCCACCGTCGCCTTTCGGACCTACGCCTTCCCCGGCTGGCAGGCCACAGTCGACGGCCTCCCGGCGGCCATCGACGCGCGTATCGCCAACGGCCGCATTGCGCTCACGCTCGCCGCAGGCCGGCATGAAGTGGCGCTGCGCCTCACGCCGACGCCCCTGCGCCGCGCCGCCGAAGCGCTTTCGCTCGCCGCCGCGCTGGCCGCGCTCGCCCTCGCCGTCATCGCCCTCATCCGTGCGCGCGCCTGGCGCGGCGCCGCCTTTGCTGCCGGGCTGGTGGCGCTCACGCTCGGCGCAGGCCTTCTGCTCGGCGTGCTGAGCGCCCACGCCGCGCCGTCGCACGGCGCATTGGCCACCGAGACGATGGACTTTATCCGCCTGCCCTACCTGCACCGCAACCCCAGCGGCGTGGCCTTTGGAGATACCCTGCGCCTCGCCGGATATGAGCTTTCGACGCAAGAGGCCGCCGAGGGCGACGTGGTGCAGGTGCGGCTGCACTGGCAGGCCACGAGCGATGCGCCGCTGCGCGTGGCCGTGCGCCTGACGACGGCGGCCGAGCCACTCCTGCAGGCGCCCAGCCTGGCGCAGAGCGAGGCGCCGCTGGCGGCCGTGACCGAACACGCGCTCACCATCCCACCCGAGGCAGCGCCGGGCCTGGCGTTGCTGGCCGTGGAGGTGCGCGGGCCTGACGGCCCCCTGTCGCCGCACACCGGCCAGGGCGCCGGGCTCGGCACGATCTATCTCGCCCCGGTGCGCGTGCGTCCGCCCGCCCCCTCCAGCCAGCCTGCGGTCGGCCGGCTGGGGCAATCGACCGTTGACCTGCTGCAAGCCGCGGTGACAGAGCCCTCGCCCGGCGCGCTGGACGTGCGCCTGACCTGGCGGCCCAATGCGCCACTCGGCGAGGACTATGTCACCACCGTGCGCCTGCTCGATGCCGAGGGCCACGCCGTGCCCGGCGCTGGGCTCGACGTGCAGCCGCGCTATGGCATGTACCCCACCAGCCTCTGGCCGGCCGGCGTGCCCGTGGCCGACCTCTACCGGCTCACCGTGCCGCGCGGCACGCCACCGGGCTCGAGCTACCAGGTGGAGGTGGGGTTCTACCAGGCGCGCACGCTCAGGGGGCTGGGGTCGCTGCGCATCGCCGATGTGACACTGGCGCAGCCGACGATCGACGCCGGCGCACCGCTGCTGCACGAGTTCGGGGGGTTGGCGCTGAGCAGTTGGCAGCTCGAGCGCGAGGAGATCAGCGACGGCGAGGAGTTGGCTGCCCAGGTGCAGTGGGCAGCCACGGCGGCGCCCCTGCTCGACGCGGCCTGGCGCCTCGTCCTCATTGACGAGCAGGGCCGCGAAGTCGCTGCACGCCAGGCGGCCATCACGCCCGGCTTTCCGCCCAGCCGCTGGCCCGAGCACGCCCTCGTCAACGGCCGTGTGAGCGGGCACGTGGCGCCGGGCACGCCCGAAGGTCGCTACGACCTGACGCTCGAGGTCCTGGCGCCCGACGGCCGCGCGCTCGGCCGCTGGCAGGCGCCCAACGAGATCCGCGTCAAGGCGGCACAGCGCCAGACGACGCTGCCGGCCTTTGCCCACCCCGTCGGCGTCGTTTTTGGCGGCCAGATCCGCCTGCCGGGCTACGACCTGGAGACGAGCGACCGCGAGCTCGCCGTCACCCTGCACTGGCAGGCGCTCGAGGCGCCGCAGGCCAGCTACAAAGTCTTCCTGCACCTCTACGACCCGACCACGAACGAGAACGTCGCCCAACGCGACGCCTTCCCCCTCGGCGATACCTACTTTACCATCCAGTGGGCGCCGGGCGAGGTCGTCAGCGACCGCCTCGTGCTCGACATGGCCCAGGTTCCCCACGGCCGCTACCTCCTGGCCGCCGGCTGGTACGACCCGGTGAGCGGCGAGCGCCTCGAGCCCGCCGGCGACCCGGCGCGCATCAGCGACCGCAGGGTGGTGCTGCAGGAGGTTGCGTGGTAATGCGTAATACGTAATGCGTAATGCGTAAGGAGAGTCTGCGCCTCACGCATCACGCGCCGGCATCAGCGGCCCAGCGTCAGCTCGCTCGCCCCACCGGCACCGAGCACCTGGCTTCCCTGCCACGTCCACAGTAAAGCCCCCGGCCGGTAGGCCTCGTCGAGCAGAAACACCGGCCCCACAGCCTCGATGCCCACGCTGCAAGCAGAGTCGCCGTACGCGCACAGTTGCAGTCGGGCCAGTTGCTCGGCCCGGATGCCCGGCGGCAGCTCGATGGCCATGCGCCGCCAGCCATCGAGCGAGACGCGCATGCTGGGGTCGTCGTGGTCCGAGGTGTACCAGGCGCCCGCCGCACTGTCATAGACCGCGGCGGCCAGGCGCGGCGCGCAGGCGCCCGGATCCAGTCGCGCCTTGTACGTCACGTAGAGATAGTTGCGAGGGTCACTGACGTTGGGTGTTGCGGCGTTGCCGGGCACTTCCATGCCCTCGCGCCGCCGTTCCTCGGCCATCACACGGTAGCTCCAGGGGTGGCTGTCCATCACGGCCTCGCGCGGGCA
>ERZ795049.6157-NODE-6157-length-10646-cov-5.032858_pt1 | contig 10646 bp, 7 predicted proteins | sample MGYA00375133_ERZ795049 | MGnify/ENA primary metagenome ERZ795049 (study PRJEB30178, sample SAMN05720147) | activated sludge metagenome | isolation source: anaerobic digester from wastewater treatment plant | place: Japan | collected 2015-04-20 ...
CCCTTACCCCAAAACCAGCAATAAGAATACAGCGATTTCTGCGCTAACAAATTATACTTCTACAATAACTTTGAAAAACCCTTTTAAAATGCTATTTTTTTTAATCATTCATGTCACTTCGCAAATAAATTACAAAACCCCTGATTTTTCTCATCAGGGGTTAGAATTACAGACTACTATGCAGGTTTAATGAAACTGCCTATCCAATCCTTCATATATACGCTAAAAGTTAAATTTATCCAAAGCACCCGTACTGCTGCCTTTTTCAACTCTCGCCTCCGTAAGGCTATAAACCACCGGTATTACCACCAGGGTCAGAATTGTGGACAGCATAAGTCCGAACATAAGGGATATGGACATGGGTCTGAAAAGCTGGCTGCCTGACATTACAAGGGGTATAAGCCCTATGACAGTAGTCGTTGTAGTCAGCATAATAGGCCTGAAACGCATATTTACAGCGCCCTTGCATGCTTCCTCAACAGGCTTCCCCTGCTTTCTCTCGGAATTGATATAATCCACCAATACTATTGCATTGTTTACAACTACTCCCAGGAGACTTACTATTCCCAGTAAAGCGGTGAAGGAAAGGACTTGTCTGAATATGAAAAGTCCAAGTACCGAGCCAATTATTGAAAGGGGTATGGTAAGCATAATAATCAGGGGTTGCGAAAAGGAATCAAATTGAACAAGCAGTATGATAAATATCACAAACATAGCAAAGATGGAAGAGTTTCCAAGTTCCCCAAAATACTGAATGATTTTACTTTTTTCACCGCTGTATACTATGCTGACGTCGTCCAGCTCCATCTTACTGATTTCCTTTTTCAACGCTTCCTCAATACCAACCGCACTGAAGCCTGACTGCACATCACTATACACTGTGACGCAAAGTTCTCCATCGTGTTTCCTGATGCAGGGCAGCTCACTTTCAAGCCCTACATCAGCAAGATCCTTTAATATTACCTTATTTCCTGCAGCTGCAGACTTTATTCTGAAGTTCTCCAGATCTTCCTTGCTCTTTATGTTCCCCTTAAGCACTATATCATATTCTTTGCCGTCCTTTCTGAATACCGATACGGTTCTGCCCTGCAGCAATATGTTTATCTCATTCTGCAGATCATAATTTGTTATGCCGGAAATGCTTGTTTTGTCGCTTTCAATACCTATGCTGAATTTGTATACTCTGTCCGAAAAATCATCATCAATATTCATTGCCCCTTCAATGCCCGAAAGAGCCATTCTTATTTGTTCCGAAACCTCTCCAAGCCTCTCGATATCTCTGCCGGTTATTCTGACAGTGACAGGGGAGCCTATGGGGTCACCCTGCTCCAATTCCTTTACAGTTACGATCCCCCCTGAAACATTGTCGTTCAATTGTTTTTGTATATAGCTGACAAACTGTGTATTGTTCCTGAAGCGACCATCCTTCTTCAGATCCAGCCTTACCAGATACTGTCCGAAATCCTGGGATTTTGTATATATCGGGGTTGCATTGTAAAACTTGGGAAGTCCACCCCCTATGGCAGCAGTAAGGCTTATTACCTCCTTCTGCTGCTGCAGAATAACGGCGACCTCTTCCATAAGCTGCTCTGTCTTTCCTATGTCTGTATTCTGTTCGGTCCTTACATCTATATAAATCATATTTTTATCTGCCTTAGGGAAAAACTGAAGCCCCAGGATCAGAGCAACGGCAATAGTAATTGTAAAAGCCAGTATCGACAAAGCTACAACAGTCCTCTTTTTCTTCATTCCAAGCTGAAGCAGCCTGTCGAAAAATCCCTTTATTTTATATGCCCTTTCTTTGTCATGTCCCGGCTTGAAAAATATATAAGCCATTGTCGGCGTAACAAAAAGTGCTACCAGGTAGGACAATGACAACGAAATCATTATAATCTGGGGTATGCTTCTTACATACTCACCGGCAACCGAAGTCATCAGCATAAGAGGCAGGAATGCCCCCACAGTAGTCAGGGTGGATGTAAAGACAGGAATAGCTACTTCTTTTACCCCTTCCACACAGGCTTCCATTTTTTCCTGACCCAGATCTATTCTTACCTGTATTGCGTCGCTTACAACTATTGCATTATCCACCAGCATCCCCAAGGCTATAATAAGTGCCGCCACAGATATCTGATGCAGTTTGATGTCTGCAATATACATGAAGATAAAAGTGCTTATCATGGAAACAGGTATTGCAGTTGAAACAATAAGCGCATTCCTCATTCCCATACTGACAAATACCACAATGACTACAAACAGAACACCCTCAAGCAGGTTCAGCACGAAATTGTTTATTGACTTCCCTATATCCTCAGGCTCAAACAAAACCTTATCGAATATTATATCCTGGGGCAGCCTGTTCTTAAATTTGTCAATGATTTTTTCCACATTCTTTCCCACAAGCACTGCATTCATGTTTTCCTTGAAATAGCCGGTAAGAAGCACTGTATTTTTGCCATTATGTTTTATTTTATAATTCGCTTCCTCCAAATCCATTGATACCGTAGCAATATCCTTTATTTTTGCTGCAGAACCGTTTTCCGGAGACACAGCAATAACTGTGTTTTCTATATCCGAAACAGAGGAGTATGCCGCAGGCACACTGACATCTATTTTTGTATTTCCGTCATTTATCTGCCCCGGGGGAATCCTTATGTTCTGCGCAGAAATTATGTTCCCCAAATCCCCCATGGAAAGGCCCATATAATCAAGCCTATATGCATCAACTTCTATCTTTACTTCTTTTTCCTGCTTTCCCACAACCTCAAATCGAGACACCCCAGAAACCGAACTTAAATCGCTTTTCAACTCTTCCGCATAGGAGGCCAGTTCTTCATAACTGTAGCTGTCCCCGGACATGCTTATTATCATCCCCGCCGTATCAATTAAATCGGTGTTTATATCAATCTCTCCGCTGCCCTGAGGTAGTTCAGCCTGAAGATCCTCCATCTTCCTCCTAAGCTCAGTCAATGACTTATCAATATCCGTACCCTTCTCCAACCTCAGCACCACTATTGAAACACTGTTCTTCGAGGTTGAATCAGAATAATCATAGCCTTCAAGCTCCTTTATTTTGTTTTCAATCTTGCTTGTAATAAGTCTTTCCATATCGACGGGGGACGCCCCCGGATATATAGTTGTCATTACAGCTACAGGAGGAGTTATATCCGGATACTCCTGTCTTGGAAGCATATAATAGCTGTACAACCCTAAAACCATAAGAGACGCTACTATGAATAATGTTATTTTTTTATGCTTTACTGCGGCATATACTATTCCTTTTTTCATGACTGCACCTCAAATTATTTTAATACTGAGATTCCGTCCCCAGCCCTTAACCTTTTCATCCCTTCAACCACAAGCTGTTCTCCGGGTTTAAGCCCTTTTACCTTTGCCGTATTTCCGGTTATGCCTTCAATAACGACCTCCCTTTTTTCAGCTATGCTTCCCTTGGCTAAATATACATAGTCCGTTCCATCAGAGAGCATTGAAGTCAGAGGTATCCATATGCCGCTTTCATTTCCTGTTATTATTTCAACCTTTGCTACAGCACCCAGATTGAGGCTGTCTTCAATGGTTATTTCAGTGTCATAAGTCCTGGTTTGGGCGTCAGGCACCTGGGATATATTCGTAACTGTCCCCTCAATTATTCTATCCCCGGATATCACATTTGCTTCTTTGCCTATAATCACTCTGCTGTAATCTTTTTCTGCAAGCCCGACATTTACCACAATACCTTTGTTTCTTATTACAACTGCAGGATAGCCTGCCGGCACCAGTTCACCCTTCTCGTACAATATATCCACCACATATCCTTCAATATCGGATACCATGACCGCATCTTTGAGCAGGCCCGCTTTGTAATCATAATCCGCCTTTGCCTGCTCCAGCTGATTAAGCAGTGCTTTTTTGTCCTCGCTTCTGGCACCGTTTTTCACCTGGTTCAGAAGCTCCCTGGCTTGATTGTACTCCGACTCCTTGATATCCGCTTCAAGCTTTACCTTATCAAGCTCATTTTTGGGTATGGCCCCGCTGTTGTACAGGGCCTCTACTTTTTTGCAATTGCTAATCACGTAATCATAGGCATCCTGAGCCTTCTTTACGTTTAATTCTGCATTCCTGAGTTCCTCCGGGGATGCACCGTTTAACGCTTTTTCATAAGCTGATTGAGCGGCACCCAATTGACCCTTTGATGCTGCCAGGGCATACTGCAGATCCTGGCTCTCCAGCTCCATCAGCATATCTCCCTTTTTTACATACTGCCCTTCTTTGGCATGAATCTTACCCGCCCTGCCGTTACTCTTGAAGGCAAGCTTCTTAAGCTCACTGGGGCCTACTATCCCCGAATAGCTGATTATGGCGGGGCTTTCCTGCTCCTTTACTTCTACAGTCTTGACCGGTTTGATCCTCTCCTGGGCTGCATTGCCCTTATTAAAGCAGGCTGTCGTGGAAACAACAATCAACACCGCCATTGCCAATACAAAATACCTTTTCATCTTCCCTGCACCCCTTATCAGAATCATATTAATAAACCAATGTTCATTTTAATCCCAAAAAAATTACCGAAACCTTCTCTGTATATCACTGAAATAAAAAGCAATAAATTGAGCAGCTACCTTCTGAAGCTTCTCAGCATTCTCATATTTCTTGTTAATCATTGTCATACCTTCCACAAAGCCTACAGCTATCACCCTAAGCAGATAAATATCCTCTATTTCCACATTCTCTTCTTTGAACCTTCTTAATAAATCTCCTTTCAGGAAATTTTCTACCACCGATACTATCTCTTCCTTGATTCTCTCATACTTTGTTCCCTGACTTCCTTCAAATAGTATCAACAATTCAATTTTATGCTCTTTGGAGATCTTTAGAATCTGCTCTGAAAGGAATTCAAAAAAGCTTGTGTCAAATCTATACTTTACCATCTCCACACTCTTTCCGACCAGCTCCATAAGACAGTCATAGGCAGGGCTGATGACACCATAGAATAATGCTTCCTTTCCCTCGAAATACCTGTACAGGTTCCCGACAGTCATCCCCGCGCCCTTTGCAATGTCTCGCATGGATGCTTTGGCAAAGCCTTTCACCGAGAATTCCTTTATAGCAGCTTCATATATACGGTTTCTCATTTCATCCTTTAGAACTTGCATCAGTAAACACCCGCTTATTATTCATTAATTATACTTTATTACTATTCCTGATTTTTGTCAAGAAAGCAGAGGGAAGCAGAGGGGACGTTCTTTTTGCTTATGATTCCCCCAATTCCTTTTTTATTTTCTGTCCCGAAGAAGTAACCGAAAGGCCGCCCAAACCCGTGCATCTAAGTTCACGAGGAATGGATTTTCCTACCGAATCCATGGCCTTTATTGTTTCGTCAATGGGAATAACCTCTGAAAATCCGGAAATGGCCATATTCGCACTTGCTATCCCATTAAATCCGCACATTATATTTTTCCCCAGGCAGGGCACTTCCACCTTATTGGAAACTGGGTCGCAGACCATTCCAAAGACATTTTGCAGCGCCATTGAAGCTGCTGCCAGGCACTCTTCTGCGGAACCACCCATTATTTCCGTGCAAGCTCCGGCGCACATTCCTGAGCCTGCACCGCATTCAGCCTGGCAGCCGCACACTTCGGCGGCAAAGGTGCTGTAGTATGCGATAATAACTCCGATTAAGCCTGCTGAGAGCATTGCTTTTGCCATGGCTTCATCATCAAGCTCCATTTCTTTTGAAAGAGCAAAAACTGTTCCCGGAAGACATCCGCAAGAACCGGCTGTGGGAGCAGCAACAAAAACCCCCATGGAGCTTTTGATATCCATGAACCAAGTAATGTATTCAATAACCCTTTTTGTAAAGCTTCCCCCAAGCAGGTTTTTGCCTTCAAGGAGATGGTGCTGATTGTGGAGAATTCTTCTCGAGAAATCTTCGCTTAAAGGCGTATCAAGGGATTTTTTCAAAATTGAGATAATATCAAGCATTTTGTTCATTACTTCGTCTTTGCTCAAACCGCTTCTTTCACTTTCATATATAATTGCCAGCTGCCACAGAGGCAAATGCTTTTCTTTAGCAAAATTCTTCATTTTCCCCCCGGTAATAAAGGGGACATGGGGATTAATCTGGGAAGTAACAGGCATAATGGGCCGGATAACCCTGACGTCTGAATATTGGAGCAATAAATCACTAATCTCCTTTTCGGATTTAATATTTATAAGTGACTTCTCCCCTTTATCAGAGACTTCTGCAATATGCCCGGAGGGTAGCTTTTCCTTTAAGATACCGGTGATAAGTTCCTTATCGTTTCTTTCGCAAATGACTAATATTTCAAAAAAGCCCCCATCTATTAGGACCGGAAAACCCATATACTCAATAATTTCGAACATGCCTCCCCCGGTGGATACAGCTGTTAGCTTTATAACCTTTCCGATTTTGCAGATGAATTCTATATAATATGTATTAGGATGACCGGGGCCAATATCCTTGACTTCAAAATCATACTGAATGCCGTTCTCTTCCGCCAGTTTAAATGCCTCAAGTATTTCCCGGTCATAGGTGTCATACCCTAAGATTCCGGCCAAAAGACCCAAATCAGAGCCCTGTGAGTTATAGGTAGCGGCAAGGGAACTGTTTTTATCAAAGGAAAATTTAACATGCTTTACCGAATCATTTCCCGCCAGCTGCCTTATCACGCGGCCGATTCTTACGGAGGCTGCCGTGTGCGAGCTGGAATGCCCGATCATGACCGGGCCGATCACATCATTAAAAATACTTGGAAATTGTTTCATATTTACCTCCCATACCTGTGACGCTTTTAGACAATTACATTCTACAATTAGATTCATGCAAAGGGAAGGGGTATTTTGCCCCTTCCCTTTGCCCCGGACCTTCTATTTGCTTTTTAATATCATTTTTATCCTCTCTATCGTCTTATTTCTAAGCCTTGTTACTGCGTCAAAATCCATGCTTCCAATATAGCTTTTTTCCAAATCATCATGAAGGGTCTTTGCCATCTTTATTCTGCTTATCCCTTCTTCCAACATCTTGTCATATAATTCCTTGTCTTTTGCAAGAAGCTCCGCCTTGTCTTCAAATTTGCTTTTATCAATGACTGTATCAAGATCTATTACTCTATATGCCCTTGCCTCCATTTTGGGATTTATGGTCACCGCTATCTTGAAATCTTCAACTATCAAAGTCTGAAGTCTCTCGGGATTCAATGGCTGATGATACAATTCAATATCGTATCCCTTTATGTTATATTCACCTGTCAGGTAAGACAATATTTCGGTGGATACGGTGCCTGCCCCGCCCTTCAGACAGTAGCAGATATAGTTGTTTTGTATAATGGTTTCAATATAGTCTACCAAACCATCCGGAGTAATTGCGCTGTCAAAAAGGTGCCTGATTTTTCCTTCCTTATCAATGGTATTAACACCTTCCACCAGCTCATATCTGAGGTTTATTTTAATTCTGTTCAGCTTTTCCCTATCGATTCCTTCGCCGATGATTGCCTCCATATCATCCTGGATTTCCTTTGCAGATGCCAAATACCTGTATGCACTGCAAAATCTCATTCTTATCTGCTTGCTCAAATTGATAATGTTATGCTTATCCTTTATAAGCTCCGACTCACTCCAATATTCCCCTAAATTCAGTATTTCATCAACCGCACCTGGATTTTTGGGGTCTGTTGCATGGGGTGAGGTTCCATCCAGCAGCGCCACATTTGCCTTTTTTATTACCAATCCATCCAGTGATTTGCTGTCTGCGGAGCAGCAATGGAGTTCCACATCATATCCCTGTTTAATAAATTCCTCCCCTATTGCCCGCATAAAGTTTGACTTTCCTACCCCGGGTCCTCCTTTTATCACGAATATTCTTTCCGCATCCTCAGATATGATCTGATCATAGAAAGAATAAAATCCTTTGCTTGTGTTGCCTCCCGGAAAAACCTTCTTCGTGCCTCCTTTTTGAGCCATGCATATACCTCCAAAGTATTAGATATATTACTATATGATACGTATGGCTTCTGTATTCTGTTAGAACAGTCCGGGCAATAACATTAATTTCAGCCTGGAGACCTGAAAAAGTTTAGTATTTTATTTCTTCGCAATCAAAGGATACTCTGAGAATCAAATGCTTATCTACCACATCTACAAAATCCTTATGTAAATCATGCTCCAAGTACGATGTTAATGCATTTTTATTTTTAAAATCCATTTCAATCATTATATCCATGTTAGAATCGCGATTTACACAATTTTTATAAATATTAACGTTTTGAATATCCTCCAGTGTATTACTTATATCACTAAAAACTTTCCTTGCATAATTAAAAACATCCTCGCAATAATAATTTGGATCAAACTTAAGTAATACATAATGCTTCATTTTATATCTCCTTCAAATTATCTATAATTATTCTAATGTTAATTCCTTGTGATAGTCATATAGTGCAATTTTTATGCCAGCCCAGTATTTTATTATTAGACATACTTTGCAGCCTGAATTATACAAACATGTACAACCTTTTGATAATTTCCGGAGAACATACGGTTTAATATAAGTGCATTTCAAAAATGAAATTTTTGTTTTATTTGCGAAACCAAAATTGTCACATATATGAGTAGATTATTGAAATTACAGAAGTATTCCATTAAAATATAAGATAATAGCTTATACAATACATAGGATAGGATGTTTAAAATGGAAAATAATTTTAGCGTTGAAAAGCAGTTCTTAGCTATTATTCCTGATAAGGAAGAAGTACATAAAATAAGTGATAACACAGAAGTAGAGCGGTATATTCATAAAACAATAATATCAAAACCATGTGATGAGTTACTTTCTGTAATAGATGAGATTATCAAAACATCTACTATTTCGGGTATTATTACAAGGGGAAGTCTAGCTCATTTCCTATTTTCAAATAATGTTCCTATACCTATATTTGATTTAAAATTTGATTTACCCACCTTGCTGAGAATTATGGAAAAATGCTCCTTAAATAAATATAAAAAAATATGTATCTTTGAAATTGGATATGATGATTCAGAAATTTATTCCCAGAATATATTTACTCACAATTATTTTGGAGATTACGAGCTTTATTATTATAAAATGTTCAATTATGATGAAGTGGAAAAGACTATTGCCGAGCTGTTAAAAAGCAAAAGTATAGATGTTATGATCGGAGATGTTGAACCAACCCGTATTGCAGTAAAGTATAATATACCCGTTTATCCTATCATAATAGGTGTAAATTCATGGAAGGAGGCTATAAACCAAGCAAGACACTCTACCGATATTGCTTTCAGAGAAAAATCAAAAAATAATTTCATTGAAGTAATAACCAGTATTATGTCTGAAGCAGTAATAATAGTTGATAATACGGGAATTATTAAACGCTTTAATCTGCAGGCAGAAAAATTGTTTTTTAAAAATGAAAGCCTCGTCAGTATTCAAGATGTATTCAATGTGAAAATGGAAACTTTATTGACAGCTCCAGCGAATCATATAGTAAAAAATAAGGAAAACAATTACGTTATTAACCAAATACCTGTTATATTAGAGAACGAACAATTATTTGCCATTATAATTAACAATGTCCAGCATGTAGAGAATCTTGAGATGTCTATTAGAACGCAAAATCAACAAAGAGGATTAACTGCAAAAACATTTTTTAAAGACATTGTTTTCAAGGATACAAAGACAAAAAAAATTGTTGAAACCGCAAAAAAATACGCAAAATCTAACAGTACAATCGTTATTTATGGTGAATCCGGAACAGGCAAAGAAGTTTTTGCATCGAGTATTCATAATGAAAGCCTGCGTTCAACCGGCCCTTTTGTAGCAATAAATTGTGCAGCATTTAATGAAAATTTAATTGAAAGTGAACTTTTTGGGTACGAAAAAGGAGCATTTACCGGAGCTCTAAATATTGGTAAGAAAGGGCTATTTGAAATAGCTCATCATGGTACACTTTTCCTGGATGAAATAGGCGAGCTTCCGATAAATTTACAGGCTAAGCTTTTAAGAGTTATTCAGGAGAAAGAAATAATGAGAATTGGGGGTAATAAAGTTATTCCTGTAGATGTTAGAATTATCTCGGCCACAAACGAAGATCTCAAATACATGGTTAAAGAAAAACTATTCCGTGAGGATTTATATTATAGATTAGCTTTGCTTGAAATCGAAATACCTCCGCTTCGCCATAGGCCAAATGACATTATACCATTGTTTATAACATTCCTAACCGAAATTACCGAAGAAGAAAACAAGTCTATATACTGGGATGATTCGTCTGTATTTAATTCACTTCTTGACTATGATTGGCCGGGAAATGTAAGAGAATTAAGAAATTTTGCGGAAAGGATCGTAATACTGGCAGATAAGAATAAAATCGAAGAGAAATTTATAAAAGAAATAATAAGTGAAAAATATAATATTGATAGCACCCCAACCTATAATGCTCCTATAACCAACGATTTAAAAGAGTATGAAACTAATTATATACATTTTTTGTTGGATAAATTCGGTGGTAACAAAGAAAAATTATGTGAATTTTTAAATATCAGCAAAACAACATTATGGCGTAAGCTGCATAATTCTTAGTTTTATACCTATAAAAAAAGAACTTCAAAGAAAA
>ERZ795049.6158-NODE-6158-length-10644-cov-7.678440_pt1 | contig 10644 bp, 4 predicted proteins | sample MGYA00375133_ERZ795049 | MGnify/ENA primary metagenome ERZ795049 (study PRJEB30178, sample SAMN05720147) | activated sludge metagenome | isolation source: anaerobic digester from wastewater treatment plant | place: Japan | collected 2015-04-20 ...
CATCATGCCCATTGAGACCGCAGTATGGAAGCTAGGGTCGCAGCTCGAGAAGATTGCGTCATCGGTACTGGAGAAAGAGAACACACTTGAAGACTGCATTGCAGCAGATCCGTCAATCGTCGATGACAACATCATGATCATCGGTCGCCAGGTCTTGACTCCATATGGCGGGGTAATCGACTTGCTGGCCATCGACTCTGAGGGCGATCCGGTAGCAGGGCATGTTCGCGAACCAGAACAGCGTATGCGGGCTGCGTAGCAAGTTCACTCTGGAGCGACTACTGAAGAGATTCGATATAGAGGACTGAATGGAGAATGCCAGTCTAGCAGCACATGCTGGCGATGACCGTAGTCAAGTCAGGGCAGGGGGAAGGTAATTGGCCTCTCACCTTTCATGGATCGACTTCTCCGAAAACGACCGTCGGACTATGCTCAACATCATCAGCATGTTCAGCGGTAAGGAGACCCTTGATGAACTGGGGATCGGCTCAGTTCGTGACGCCTTTGCCGACAGGTTCTTCCCGGGCACGAGCACTATCCACACCCGCGCCAAGTACATGCTATTCGTGCCTTGGACATATCAGCTTGTGGAGAAAACTCGTCTGGGAAAGGACGAAGCTCGCAAAAGGGTCAGGAAGATCGAACTGCGGACCATCTATGCTCTACTGGAATCTCCCGATACGAGCGGTCTCATAGGCAAGGAAGCCAAGGACCGACTTCAGCGATTTCCCAGTAGCATCTACTGGGGCGGTCTCTATTCCTGGGGCATACGCCATTGCCCCGGATCACAGTCCTACTATTTTGAGAGAAGATTCCCTCGAAGGCTGCAGCAAGACGCGTCACCCAACTGGGATCCTTATCTCCCCTCGATCCCGGACGAGTTCCCCGACGAAGCTAGCTTCCAGCTTACTCACGGAGAGGCTATGTATCTGATGGACCGAATACGCCTATCGCATCCAGATAGCCTCATGACTGTGTTGCTTGATTGCCGTAGACCGACATACACTGACTTCCTGTGGCAGCAGCCAGTGGTGGGGCAGCTCGAGGCTGACCTCGGGGCTGATGTAGAACACGCGAAGAACTTCTCCGAGACCATGTGGGGAGCCACGGTCCTGTACAACCTCATGCTTGCCCAGCTCCGCGACGGCGACAGCCCCGAATATCGTGATGATTTACGGCAATGGGCTTTGGCCATCCGGGATAGGTGGGATGCCCTTTCCAGATGGGCCTCATCGCCGACGACCTTCTGGGGCAGCACTGCCCTGAGGACTGCCAGAATACCCTCGCGGACCCGCACGTTCGTGGGGAATTGGTTCCGCCTGGTATATTCGGGCAAGCCGGAGAGCATGACCGAGAACGAGCAGGCCCGTGAACTCATCAGCCGGAGAGAATGGGAACTCAAAGGAAGCCGGGCCAGGCTCCACAATGAGCGAGCCCGCAACCAGTGGTCGGGGAGCTCAGGCTACTTCCAGCTCAACTACAGATGGCCGATAGCCTTTCGCCTGTTAAACGACATACTGGACGGCTACGAGGGGGAGTGCGACAATGCTTGACCCTTCTGCCAGGCAGGTATACCTGGAGCAGCTTATGCCGCCTGAAGGATGTTCTCTCGATCTCGCCCTAGCGTGCACTTACTCTCTCGACCTCATCACGCTTCTGATGGCGCCGTTGGCAATGGCTCTCTGCGACGTAGATGGCAGCGAAGCCGCGCTGGCACAACCCCTGGTCCTGGCAGAGGCAGTGAGGCGTGCTGCCGACAAGGTGATGGTATTCTGCCACAAGGGCCGAATCACAGTCCCCAAGTCCAGCACTACACTCTACTCCTATCTCGAACCTATGGTGATCCAGTCGAGGTCGCCGCGCGGTGGGTCATTCCACCCCAAGGTGTGGCTTCTCCGGTTCGCGCATTCGTCGGGTCAGGCGCTGTATCGGCTGATCTGTCTATCGCGGAACATGACATTCGACAGGTCGTGGGATGTATCGATCCGTCTGGAGGGTGAGGTGAACCACGGCAGGGTGAGGGGCTACTCAGGCAATCGACCCCTCAGGGATTTCGTGCGGTCGCTGCCGGGGCTTGCCGCAGATGGAGCGCCTGAGCGGGTGCATGAGAACATCAGGCTCATGGCCGATGAGGTAGGCAGAGTGCCTGAATGGGAGATACCAGATGGTTTCGACGAATTGGAATTCTGCCCGTCCGGGATACCTGGATACTCCGGCCTAAGCATGCCGGAGAAACCCACGCGGGTGTTCGCGATGTCGCCTTTCCTTACGGAACAGACGGTTGCGTCTCTGTGCAGCTCGGGTAGGGAGAACGTTTTGGTATCGACACTTGACGCCCTTGATGGGCTATCCCCGGAAGCCTTTGGCGCCCTGGCTGCGACCACGGACGTCTATACGCTGTCAGACTGGAGCCAGGGAGATGGCGAGGACTCGCAGATGGCGTGTGGACTGCACGCCAAGGCGTATCTAGTGGAGAACGGCGGAAGCGTTGAGCTGATCGTCGGATCAGCAAACGCGACTCATCGGGCTTTCGGCGGCGCCAATGTGGAGTTCATGGTGAAGCTGTACGGAAGGCGATACAAGGCGGGCATTGCGAAGATCATCGGGACTCGCGAACAACCGACGCAGTTCACTACCATGCTGCAGCCGTACTCGCGCTCGCGGGAGCCGGAGGCTGATACGAAGCGCAAGGAACTCGAGGCGATTCTCGAAGCGGCGAGGGAGGCTCTTGCCAATTCCGACATGTGGGTCACAGTCACCGCCGACGCGGACGGCTCATTCAGAATGAAAGTGGAGAGTGCCTCCGGCTTCGAACTGCCCACGGATGCGAGATGCACATGCCGTCCCATTACAGTGCATCCCAGCATGGCCGTTGATGCCGGTCCGTTGGCCCGACAGGGCAGCGTGGAATTCAGGGGGCTTGATGCGACGTCTCTCACGTCCTTCATGGCCTTCGAGATCAGCCTCAGCGCATGCGAGGTTCAATCATCCATCGGGTTCGTGCTGAACCTCGGCACCGAGGGAATGCCGGAGGACCGGCATGCGGCAGTGCTGCGGGGGCTGATCCGCGATGAGGACAGCTTCATCAACTACGTGAAGATGTTGCTCGCCGATGATCTTGACGCTCTGGCTGCGGGTGGTGAGGGCTTTCGGATTGTGAACGGGCGCGGAACAGATGCGGCAATGTCGCGCTGGAGCCATTCCTCGCTTCTTGAGCCGCTAGTTCGTGTGTACAGCCGTGAGCCCGAGAAGATTGAGTACATAGAACGACTGCTAGATGATCTGAAGTGCTCGGCTGGCGAAGGCGACATAATACCGCCGGCATTCACGGCAGTTTGGGCGACGCTCAAGGAGGCGGCCAGCGCGAAGGAGACAAGATCATGATCCGAGGAAAGTGGCAGAAGCCTGACCTTGAGAGCACATTGGGCGGCCTGAAGGACTTCCAGCGTAGCACTGTGGATTACGTATACCATCGACTGTACGAAGCTGGAGACCGAGTGGATAGGTTCCTTGTCGCCGATGAAACCGGATTGGGCAAGACGTATGTTGCGCGCGGCATTATCGCGCGGATAGTGGACAGGCTCTGGGACGAGGCCATCGAGAGCATCGATATCGTGTACATATGCTCTAACTCCGCGATCGCCGCCCAGAACGTACGGAAGCTTGTCAGCGCCGAGTTCGCCGGGATAGTGGGCTCCAGCAGGATCACTCTGCTGCCGCCCGAGCTTAGCAGGCTCCACGAGGCGGGGCACAGGGTGAACGTGATAGCGTTCACTCCCAGAACATCGTTCGACATGGGAAACAGCAGCGGCGTGGTTCGGGAACGTGCGATCATCTACAACATACTCAGGCGCCACTGGGGACTTGGCGACCGCGAGGGCCCCCTTCGCCTGCTCAGGTGCAATGTTGGCCAGAAGCGTTGGCTGGAAACGATAGAAGCTGAGAAAGCCCAGCCGCTTGATAAGGTGATAGTGCAGGATTTTGTCCGGAGATGCGAGCCCTACAGGGATGAGTTCACTGCACTCACGCGTCAGGCTGCCCGTGTAGACAGAACCGGGTATGAACCGGCGGGGTTCAGACGGGCACAGCTTGCGATGGTGGGCCGGCTCCGTCTGGACTTGGCGCGGGCCTGCATGTCAGGAATGAGGCCTGCATCAGTCATCATGGACGAATTCCACAGGTTTCGTGACTTGCTTGACGACGAATCTGAAGCCGGAAACCTGTTCAGGGCGCTTGTGGAGACTGACACGAGGGTGCTTCTGCTGTCGGCCACGCCGTACAAGATGTACACGGTGGGCAATGAAGAAGGCGACGATCACTACCGCGATTTCGTGCAGACCGTAGGGTTCTTGCTAGACGACGATGTGCTAGAGGGGCGATTCACTCAGAGCCTTGCCCGGCTGAGGCTCGAGCTTCAGCGTGCGAGGGCGAACGATGGGGCCGAGCTGGAGAGCGCCAGGGCGGCGGTGGAGGGTCAGCTGCGCAGAGTGATGGTACGTACGGAGCGCCTTGCGGCCACAGCCGACCGAAGCGGGATGCTGCAAGAGCTGCCTGAAGAGTGCATGCCAACCCCAAGCGACCTGGAGCATTTTCGTATGGTTGACGCCGTATGCCGCGAGCTTGGGGCCCGCGATGCCGTGGAGTACTGGAAGTCGAGCCCCTACATACTCAACCTCATGGACTCAAACTACGATGTCAAGAACCGCCTTGAGAAAGCGATTGACAGCCGGGCAGACTCGGCGCAGATCAATGAGGCCCTGGAAGACGCCATACACGATGGGCTCCAATGGAAGGCCGTGCAGCACTACCGGGAGATTCCTTTTCCCAACGCGAGAATGCGCGCTCTGCGTAAGAACACCGTAGAAACGGGCCTATGGCGATTGCTGTGGATGCCGCCGTCGATGCCATACTATGACTCGGGGCATCGCGCTTACCGAGGTCTACCCAGCGAAGGTGTGAGCAAGGCCCTGGTCTTCTCGAAATGGCAGGTCGTTCCTAAGGCCATTTCATTGCTGCTCAGTTACGAAGCAGAACGGTTGGGGATGAAATCCGCAGGCGGGCGACGAAGGCTTTACGACAGCAAGCGCAGAGGCGCAGCGACGCTCGCTTTCGGCCGCGATGATACGGGCGGCCCCGCCAACATGGCCAACATGGCGCTGATCTACCCGTGTTGGACTCTTGCCACCCGCATCGACCCCGCCCTGCTTGCAGCGGAGCTTACAGCGTCCAGCGGTGCATTGCCATCACAGAAGGCCATTGTAGCCGAGGCGGGCAGGCTCGTACGAAGGCTCCTTGCCCAGATACAGGTGTCCGCAGATACTGTCAACCAGGCAGGTGGACGCGACAGCCAAAGGGGACCATCTGGCACTGCATGGGTCTGGATCAGCCTAGCAGCTCTCGACGCACACCTCAGCCCCACCTGCGCCAGCAGATGGCTTCACACATCCGAGGCCGAGGCGGCGCCGGCGTGGAGGGGGATGGTCCAGGCACGGCAAGGCGATGCAGATGACACTGGATTCGCTCTGCATGTCGACCAGTTCACAGCGGAGTTTGACAGGCAACTGCAATCCCGCGATACTGATGATTCACGACCGCTGCTGCACTCGATGGGTGGCGCCGGCGACTATGTCGTGAACATGCTAGCAATGGCGGCGCTGAGCTCGCCGGCTGTAGTAGCGTTGAGGGCTTTTCTCAGGCTGCAGAACACAAGACGCACCGATGCCTGTAGTGACGACATGGCTATGGCGCTCGCGGCCAGGATCGCACTGTGTTTTCGAGACATGTTCAACCTAGCAGAATCATCAGTTCTCGTGCGACCGCGCAGGAAGACCAGAACAGAGCCATACTGGTCGGCAGTGCTCTCCTACTGCCTGGGCGGGAACCTGCAGGCAGTGATGGACGAGTACCTCCATGTCCTTAATGAGCCCGACCGCAAACTGAGCGACATATGCGAGGAGGTCGTAAATGCGATCAGCATCAGGTCCGGGGCTCTCAGCTTCGACGAAATCGTGCGTGCTCCCGAAGCCTCTCCATCAGGCGTTGCGTTGAGACAGCGCAAGATGCGGTGCAGATTCGCCATGCGATTCGGCGAGAGCGCCGCAGATGATGTGACGTACGGCTCTTCAGACGTCATAAGGCCTACACAGGTGATGTCGGCCTTCAACTCGCCATTCCGCCCATTCGTGCTTGCGACTACGTCCATCGGGCAGGAAGGCCTCGACATGCATCGCTACTGCCACGACGTGTATCACTGGAATCTCCCCACTAACCCTGTCGATCTTGAGCAACGCGAGGGCAGGGTGCACCGGTACAAATGCTACGCCATACGACGCAATCTGGCGGCGATATACGGCGGTGAGGTCCTCTCCGGTAGCAGAGATCCGATCGCCGCTACCGCCGACAGAGTCTGTGACCCAGTGTTCGACCCCTGGAGCTTGATGTTCGGCATGGCGCTGGATGAGCGTTCCGGGCAAGAGAATGATCTGAAGCCCTACTGGATACTGGACATGCCCGACGGGGTGAAGATCAACCGCCGAATCCTGGCTCCGGCGCTCAGCTGGGAGACTCAGGCCGTGACTCCCCTCAAGAACAGCCTGGCACTATACCGGATGGTATTCGGCCAACCCAGGCAGCAGGACCTCCTGGGACTTCTACAGGATCGAATGAAGGGCGGCGACATACCGACCGAACTGGCTGAGTTCATGATAGATCTGAGCCCACCGAACGGCAAGCCGAGGCAAGGCTGAGCCGTCTGCTAAGTAGGCTCCAGAATCCGAAACCTCCGGATAGGTAGTCAGCCTCATCCAGAGAGGAAACCGCTTAGCAGACCATCAGCCTCGCCACACAGGTTGAGACGTTGCGAGTGCCAGTCGCAACCCGCCTGCCTTCTTTCGTAGATAGGCGTCTAGCTTCTGCCGCGACCGACGTCGTGACGATCTCTGAGAATAGCGGCTGGATGCTCGGGTACGAATTCCCAAACAGTCCCCCATGCCGACAATGTCGGCGCCACGCAGGATGAAAATGCAGCGCTTGACTCATCCGGCGGCTTACGGCTTCGACGGGGGCTGCTTTCGAGGTAGGATGAACGTACTCTCCGTCGGGGCATGGCCGTGTCGGTCTGGCAAGACATCATGGCAGTAGATGGGAATTACCGGGTCCGGACGCGATTCGCGCGGAAACCGTATATAGCGTTACTGGGGTCTAGCTGCGGGTTTGCCGCGGATCCTTCCGAACAGATGCCGGGCCGCGCCAAGGTTTCTCTCCAGGTCTGAAGGCTCCGCGCACAACCTGTCGAGATCCCGACAGGCCGCAACTCGAGCCCCGAAAATCATGCGTTACCCACCTCACTGGAAGAGACACGAGTCTCGCTCATGGAGCGAACACCTCGCGCGGGGTGTGCCTGCGCCTGGAGGCACCGGTTGTCGGCAAAACGGCATTGTGCATGCTATTGGGCAGAACCGCGCTTGGTGAGCCAGATGAGCTGAGAGGTTCAAGTACGGTTCCGCGGGGGCCTCGGGGTGCGATTCACCGGGGCTACTCACCTGGGCCGGAATATGCGCTGCGGTCCCATTGAAACAGAAGGGCGCCCTCATTAAAGCCTGCCTTAACAAGAGTACCGATTTCGCAGAGCTTATTAAACAATACGGGCGTTATCTTTAATAAGGAGGCCCTCCGTCTTGTCACACGTGTCCACGCAACCGCGTGCTGAGGGCTTGATCCACTGCTGTAGATGCTTCGAAAGTCGCATCATCGTCGCATAGAATCGACAGATAGTCGCGATAGGCATATAGCTTTCCTCTCATACCCCCTGTAGTCTCCACAAGGATTCCAAGATCCTCAAAGGACCGCACCAACTTCGTGGCGGTTGGGATGCTTACACTCAGTGCTTCGGCAGCTTTCCGTATCGACGTTATCGGATTATCATACAACCACTCAAGCAAAGCCGGAGCCTGCGGCGACCTCGCAAATCCGCTGGTTACGCGATGCCGATGAACCGCATTCAAACCCACTATCTGCCTGGCTATGCTGGTGGCATGGTTGGCGGTATCGATCACGGCGTGAAGGAAGAACCTTATCCAACCTTCAAAATCACCCGCATCCCTGACTGCCATCAAACGCTCATAGTACTCTGACCGATATCGTTTGAGGTAGTATGAAAGGTAAAGCATCGGTTTCTTCAGCGCGCCCTTCTCACAAAGAACAAGAGTCACCAGAAGCCTCCCGAGACGCCCATTCCCATCAAGGAACGGATGTATCGTTTCAAACTGGTAGTGAACCAACGCCACCCTGACAAGCACCGGCATAGGAAGGTCAGATTGCATGAACTCCTCCAAGTCATACAGAGCCCTTAACATGACGTTGGGAGGCGGAGGCACAAACGAAGCCTTCGTGATATCGGCCCCCGAACCGATCCAGTTCTGAATCCTGCGAAACTCCCCCGGATCCCTGGCCGATCCGCGGGAATCCTGCATTAGCCGCGCATGTGTCTCTTTGATGAGCCTGAGAGACAAAGGGAGCTGCGCCAAACGGCTCAACCCATAGTTGATAGCGGCAACGTAGCTGACAACCTCACCGATTTCGGCCTGAATCTCTCCTTCACCGCGTTCAGCCTCGAACCTCAGAACATCAAGAAGGGTAGCCTGAGTTCCTTCGATTTGTGACGACATGACCGCTTCTTTGCGGACATACATGGCAAGGAATAGGTTGGGGTTGGGAGTGAACTCCGCCACACCGTCAAGCCTTCCAAGCGCGATGTCAGCCTCGGAGAGAAGGTTGATAGTGTCGCCGTTCAATTCCAATGGCGGATCAGGAGGAAGTGCCGCCGGGATAAACATGCGGTATCCTTGACCAGCATCTTCATAGCTGCCGGCTCTGCCTGGAACGTGCTTCATGTGGAACGCCACCTCCTGTATCCCGCTTCCCACTGCAAAGGCTATGTTCGCTGAGCCCTCTTCATTGTCCTTCAAGCGGTTCGCGCACTCCTCCGTCATTCAACAAGACACACGTTGGGTTTGGGAAGGTATTCAGCCGGCGCGCGGCTGGTTATCGCAGACGCCGTTCGGTGGCGATCCAACCTTGTCCATTCCCGCTCAACCTCAGAATCGTAGAACCGGGCGATCTTCTGTGTTCCCATGGCGCCTTGGCCTCCTCTGGTCGTAGTTGGCGGGCATACCGACAGACTCCGCGTCCAGTGCGCGATAATACGCATCGCGGGCACGCTCTGCGAACGCCGTGTTTCGCGGCGAGTCTGGGAGAGCCTATGTAGCAGCTGGCCAGGAGGTCCGCTCATACTGCGGCATCCTTCCGGAAACGCGCAGGGGGAGCTGAGGCATCCGTCGAAGGATCACGGAACGTAACAGGTCGAAAGAGGGAATGGAGCTGAGCCCCGCAGGAGGGCATGCCGAGGGCCTGAACTGCGGTGTAAGGCTGTGAGTCTAGTTCCGATAGTCAAGACGGAGACCCTAAGGGCCGTGGGAAGGAGCGTATGCGGCGATGAGTGTGGGCGAGCGAGTGGACATCTGAAGGCTCGAAACGCCAGACGCGAAGAGAGATCTCGATGCGCATTCTCACTGATCTGGGAAAATGGTTTGGCACACCCGAGGCGACGGAGTCTCACATGGGCAGGAGTGAGGCATTGCCTTTCTGGGCGGCCTATGACGTAGGGTTCATAGCGATCCTGAAGCACTTCGAATGGGCTGCCGAGATCTGCGTCACTAGGTTAAGACGTTGTCGGCCACGCATCCCGACGTGCATTACTCGAGAACCAGGTGAAAGCCTCACGTCCGCCTACACGCACGTCAACCATCCGCACAGTCCTTCCAACTGATTGGTAATGACGCTCCAGTCACGATTGAGATCGAGTGTTTTCAGGCTAATTCGATTGCCGCCAATGATCATGTCCTCATCTGGCGTAACGGTCTCGTCGGTCTTGGCGTAAAGCAGAACTCCCGCGACGTTTCCGGTCGAGCCCTTGTCGCTATTCTTAACGTAGGTGTAAACCTGATAGATGTTGCTTGAGATATAGGTCCTGCTATCATAGAGCGCGTTGAACTGCATTGTCCGACCGTAATACTTCGTATCGATAATGAGCCGCCTATCACCACTGTGCAGGGTGATGTCGGACTTCATTACAGGCAGATAGACACTCTTCTCGTCATCAGGAATATCCCAGTCGATGAATGCGGCTTTCGGCAGAAACTCGGGATGATGCCGCGAGTAATACGACAGTACAAACCTTTCATACAGGCGGTGCATTTCCTCGTCCTGAAGCCACGCGGCGAGTTTGTGCATCCCGGCTTCTGTGGTCAGAAGCAGGCCCTTAACCGTCAGTCGGCAGATGCCCAGAAGCATACGGTATGATGCATTGTTGCGATGGCACTTCAATGCGTGCCACCGAATGGTAGCAGGTGCGACGTTTGTGACACCGGCGAAGTAGAGCAGTAGTCTGCCGAGTGCCTTCTTGTTCTCTGGCTTCACATCTCCGTGGCGAAGGAGCAGGAGCATAACGCTTTTCAAAGCCTGGTTGTGCGGAGAGTCGGGAGAGAATTCATCATATGAGCAAACCAGTCTTCCTTGGGATTGGGTGTGTTGCTTGATTGAATCGCCGCGCATACTCGTGACTTCAGTCGTGAGTAAGCGGCGACA
>ERZ795049.6161-NODE-6161-length-10640-cov-7.897213_pt1 | contig 10640 bp, 8 predicted proteins | sample MGYA00375133_ERZ795049 | MGnify/ENA primary metagenome ERZ795049 (study PRJEB30178, sample SAMN05720147) | activated sludge metagenome | isolation source: anaerobic digester from wastewater treatment plant | place: Japan | collected 2015-04-20 ...
TGATCCACGCACCCCGCCCCGGCAAGACCGTGGAGATCGTCCAGCTGAAGGGCTCTAGCTACTACGAGCCGATGGCCTGGTCCATCAAGCGGTACACCAAGACCGGTGCCACGGCCTGACTCACGCACTCGCCGGCCGCAACCGGTCCGCGGGCAGCCACTCCTGAACCGTCACGTCCCCACCGTCCTGCTCGAGCACGAACACCACCAGGGCCACCCAGCCTCGCTGGTCCTGCGCCCACTGCAACACCAAGCCCTGGGCCAGACCATGCACCGGGTGGTTCACCACGCACCACCGCTGACGCGCCGGCGCGTCAGCCGGAGCAAGCTCCTCACGCGCGACTCCGTTGACCGGACGGTCCTTCAACGGAATTCCGGCCCGGACCGGTGGCCCGGCCTGGCCCGACGTCGACATGCGACCGAGCGTAGATCGCCGCACTGACCCCCGTCACAGACCGCCCCGCAATGACCTTTCCCAGAACGCACATCCACCCGCATCCTCAAAAGGAACGGAACGCCGTCGTGACCCAAACGCCGCACCGCCAGACCGGTCGGATGACTGCCATCCTGGGCGTGGCCACGGTGGCCGCCACCGCCGCAGTGATCTCCTTCTCCCACGTGCAGGCACTCGCTCGCACAGCCGGAGAACCCGAGCTGACCGCCTGGCTTCTCCCGCTCAGCATCGACGGGGCGATCGCCGCCGCGGCCGCGGTCGTCCTGGCCGACTCCAAGGCCAGCCGGCGGACCACCTTCTTGACCTGGCTCATGCTCGCCCTCGGCCTGGCCGCCAGTCTGGCCGCCAACATCGCCAGCGCCCAACCGACATGGACCGCCCGCGCCGTCGCCGCCTGGCCCCCGATCGCACTGGCCCTGGGCATCGAGGTGCTGGCCTCGATGTCCCGCCGGTCCGGCCCGGTCGCCCCTGCCCGGCCCGAGACCGCCACCTCCGAGCAGACCGAGCCCAGCCAGGCCTCGTCCCTGGCCTCATCCCGGAGCGTCTCGACGCCCACCTCCCCGCCCGCGCCACTCCCCGCAAGCGGACCATCCACCACCACCCCCGTCGGCCCGGCCCGCCCGGCGACGAGCGAGCAGCTGCACCTGGTCGACAAGCCGGCCCCGGCCAAGCCATCCCGCCCGGCCACGGAACGAACCGAGGACGACCACGCCATCGAGGTCATCCGCAGCCTGGACCAGGCCGCCGGCGGGCAAGCCTCACGCCGGACCATCCAGGACGAGCTGGGCTGCGGAGCCTCACGGGCAACCCGACTGGCAACCCTTGCCCGGACCGATGCCCGGTCCGGGCAGACTGGCCAACGATCGGCCTGATCGGGTGCTCGCGGGGTCTTGCCCGCACACACGATGACCATCTGGCGCAGCGCCCGAAATCGTTGGGCGCGCCCTCTTGCCCTCAGTGAGCGGATGGAGAAGCCTGAGCGGTAGAACCCACCAACCGCTGGGAGCCAAGCAGCCGTGAGCACCTCCTTCGAGACGCCGGTCGATCGGTCGGTGACGGCTGCTTTGGTGTCGGCCCTGGAGGACCTCACCTCAGCAGTCAGCAGCCAGAACGAGTCCCTGGACGGTCTTGGCGCCGGACCGGACCAGCGCATCTCTGGAGACTCCATCCTCTTCTCCCGCGTCCCGCCCCTTCGAGTGGTGGTGAGCGTCGTCCTCGAGGCGGACCTCTACGCGGAGCTCGAGGCGTCAGGTCATCCCGCGACCGTCCGGGAGAACCGCGGCACCAGGACCCTCAGTGACGTCTTCATCGAGGACGAGGGCCTCGGATGGCTCCGGATCTACGAGCCGAGCACCCCGGACTCCTTCTCCAAGACCAGCTGGAATCTGCTGATTCCGCTGGGTCAAATCGAAGCTGTGACGTCGTCGTCGACGACTGCCGCCTCCTAGAAAGAGGAGGGGGGCGCATGTCGAGATGCAGCGAAGACGACACCAGCTGTGCGGGCATATCTCGCACGATCGGACTCGATCTGGCGAGGCCACGCGAAGTAGCGTCGGGGCGAAAGCCACAGCGCGGTCAGTCGAGTCCTGCCGGGGGCGGTTCGTACGCCGCTGTTGGCGCCGCCTCAACATCGTGGAGTTTCACCACGGCGTACGGGACGCCGTCCGGCTCCAGCGGCGGGTCGGCTGGCCACGAACGGTCAGCGTTGAGCCTGGTCTGAAGGACAGCGCGGAGGCAACGCACTTCATCAAACGCTTCAAGATGTGAGCAGCCGTGAAGAGCTGGCGACCTAGTTAGATGCCCCGCTGTCAGTCTCGAGTGGTCGAATAGACCAGTGACTGTAAACGTTCGACGCGCTGTCCTTAAGCACCTAGGCAACGGCGGCGCCTCGCGATTTGGTCGCCCGTATATCATCGCCACCATCCATCAGGAGACCGGCTGCTCCGAGACGGAGGTCTGGGAGGCGCTGTGGGGTCTCGTTGGTGACGGTCTGGTCTACCTCGACACCGCCGGCCAGGGCTCCGGCACCGATAACTGGCAGTGGCGTCTCTCCGCCGACGGGCACCAGGTCGCCAAGGGCGGAAGTTGGGAGCCTCGCGACCCGGATGGCTACCTCAGTCGGATTCATCGCGAGATTACCGACCTTGACGATCTCGTCGAGCTGTACTTGATCGAGGCACTGCAGTCGTTCAATGGGCGGTGCTACCTCGCGACGTCCGTCATGCTCGGCGTCGCCGCTGAGCGTGCCTTCCTGGTCATGGCTCAGGCGTATGCCGGGTCCTCGATGGCCGGGGCACCGGCCATGGCTAGTGAGTTGACCAAGCCACGCAGCAACTACTTTTCGCTCTGGACGGAGTTCCGAAAGCGCATCGAGCCAGTTCGACGCGATCTGCCGGACCAGCTCGCTGACGCACTCACGCTCGACGCCATCGCCGACCTCATTCGATCGACCCGCAACGAGGTCGGCCATCCAACCGGGCGTCAGATCGATGAGGACACCGCCCGCGTCCACCTGACGATCGCCCCGGTATACCTGCGCAAGATGCATCACCTCGCCGCTCACTTCGCGGGTCTGCCCGCAGGAGGCGGAGCATGACGCAGCTCCCGATCCCAGTTCACATCGGGTCTGAACCACCCGACCACTGGGATGACATCGAGGCCAGACAGCGTGAATACGGTGAGGAAGCGGCGCCATGGCTACAGGAACAGCGGCGTCCCGCGATTGCTGGCCCGGCTTATGACTGGACCGTCCTCGGCTTCGAGCCACGCTGGATCGGTTACGACACCGCCGACTGTGCTGCCGCCCTCCAGCCGAGCATCTACTCCGGCCAGGGAGCCGAGGAGTTCACCCGCTTCCGCCAGGGCGCTGGCGGCCGAGGCGAGATCGCCCTGGTGATCTGCCCGATCGGCGCTCTCGACAAGGAGGAGCGCAAGGTTCGTAATGTCTTCGGGCCGCCCGTGGACTCTGTCTCCATCGGGCAGAGTTACACGAGCATCAGCGGCCGCCTCCTCGGCAAGGAAGCTGGGGTGCGCCCCGCCGCCGACCTCGGCGACGCGGACGGTCATCTGGCACGGCGATTGTTGAACTGCAACCGTGCACCACGGTGGCGCACACTGTCGCTCAGCGGAACTGTTCTGGAGTCGATCCACGGCCGCGAGCCGCACCCTGCCGACGGCGCGCTCGTTCCGATCCTCGAGACCGAGCTCGGCGAGCCGGTCCTCGCGGCCTGGGTCTCACCGGATCGCGTCGAACGGCGCTACATCGTGCCGGTCGAGACTCCATGGACGACCCTGCTGCAGTGGTTGCTCGATCAGGCGTTACCGGAGTTCGTTCCTGGCGCGATGCGCCGGGCAAGGCGTCAGCTAGCGACCGACGTGTTCCTCATGACTCGTGCCGAGCGGGCCGCCCGCAACGCCCTTGCGGAACTTGAATCGGACTACGCCTCTAGTCGGGACGCGTTGCGGCGTCAGCTGAAGGAGGCTGAGACTGCGGCTTCGTCTGTGCGCGAGGGCTTGCTCTATGGAACCGGAAACCAGGTCGTCGATGCCGTGCGAGCGGTGTTTGAGGCGGCCGACATCACCGTGGTCGATCTCGACGAGAGGCTCGGTGGCACTAAAAACGCTGACTTGCTCTGCACCTACGGCGAGCAATCTCGATTGGTAGAGGTGAAGTCAGCCAGCGGCAGCGCCTCGGAACGGCTCTACCAGGATCTACTCCGGCACCTTCGGGAGTGGCCCAGCCTGCCGGGCAGCGCGCCCGTCGCTGGCGGTGCACTCGTGATCAACCAGGAACACCGCAAGGATCCGAAGGATCGGAACCGTCGACCCTTCGAACGACCAGAGTTCATGGCCGCTCAGACGGAGCCAGTCATCGCGACCCTCGACCTGTTCGACGCATGGCGACAGGAAGACTACGAGGCCATCCGCAAATTGCTCTTCGGGGCAGCGAGCGCAGCCACGGCCACTTCTTCACCACTCAATGCGGAGAAACAACCACCGTCTAAGCCTAAGCGCGCCTGGTTCGGGCGACGATGAGGGTGCTTGGCGCGAACCCAGGCAGATCAAGTTGTCACCTATCAGTGCAGCACGACCATCCGCTCGTTGGCACATGGCAAGGGTAGGGCTATCTGGGCGAGAGCCGATCCAGTTCGCCCGCACGATACGCGGCGCAATGACGCACTCCACTCGACGCAGGAAGCGGCGCCGCGTCTTAGGTAAAGGGAGCACCGGCGAGATTCGCGATGTGTAGCGACAAGCACTCGTCCAATAGGAAGTCTCAGGTTGCTTGTCACACTCTGCCGAGTCCGATTCGTTGGAGGCGGTTCGCACCGCGGATGGGCCGGACCTGGTCAGGGAGCCCGTACGCCTGATGATGGTGGTGCTGATCGACCCGAGGCGGCCGAGCACTTCGGCGCCGCCCGATACGAACGCAACCCAGCCCGTACCGGTGAGCGCGACGGTGCCCGGCTCAAGGTGATCACCAGGTGCCCTGTGCGCGTCGCCGCGAACATCACGTTCAGCGCAGTCGCGAGCGATTCACCCGCTACGTGCGTGGTTCTGCCTCGGCCTATGGGGCGGGCTCGAGTACCGCGTCGATACCGCTGCGGATCGCACCTGCGGTCGCGGACACCGGGTCAGGGCTGCCGTCCCACGGTTGGTTGTTCCAGCATTTACTCGTCAGGGTGTCGTCCGTCGGGTAGAAGCAGACGTGAAAGTCGCTGGCGGTGGCTAGGCCCTTTGCTCGATAAGTTCCGTCAGCATTTGTCCAGACCGTCCGACTGGAGTTCGTCGAGTCTGAACTGACTGACACTCGGACGTCTTGAATCGGCTGGTTGGAGGAATCGACGACACGACCCTCGATAGCGCCGCCGGTGGGTAGTGCCACGTTGATTCCGCTCGTCACCTTCCCGGCGACCACCGCGACAAGTCCGCTCCAGCATGCGTCGAGGTAGCCGAACGCGTCTGAGATTCCTCCGGTCTCATCTCCGTAAGTGCGGAAGCAAACGGTGTAGTCGTCAGCAACAGGCAGGAAGAACCCAGTGTTGAACGTGCCGTCGCTGTTGACGTCGCCCGCTCCACCGCCCACGGTTGGCGAAGACATTTCAACCACCGGCCCTGCCAAGCCATTCCCGGCACTATCGGTGACTTTGCCACTGATTGCGCCAACAGTGATGGCATCGAGGTAGTAGCCGGCGACGTCTGCGATCAGCTGCACAGTCCCGGCGGAGCTGTTCTTCAAGGCGACCTTGCCGTTGGATCCGACCTTAACGATCACCAGGTTCGGGATGGTCTGCCCGGCAGTGAAGTTCAGGTTGGATGCCGTGGGCAAGGTCGTCCCGTCGGGGTACGCGGTGACGTACCCGGACTTGGTCGGCGCGGTGACCGTCACGTTCAACACGACCGCAGCGACACCCGAAGCAGGCACCCCACCGCGACCGGCCACCTGCAGGCGCACCGTGCCCTGCGCAGCGACCGGACCCACTGCCCCGAGATTCTTGCGGGTATCCATCAACCGCGAAGGCGACAGCGAGGTAAAGGCTCCGGCCGTCTGCGGAGTCCCGTCCAGGTAGTAGCCGGCGACGTCTGCGATCAGCTGCACAGTCCCGGCGGAGCTGTTCTTCAAGGCGACCTTGCCGTTGGATCCGACCTTAACGATCACCAGGTTCGGGATGGTCTGCCCGGCAGTGAAGTTCAGGTTGGATGCCGTGGGCAAGGTCGTCCCGTCGGGGTACGCGGTGACGTACCCGGACTTGGTCGGCGCGGTGACCGTCACGTTCAACACGACCGCAGCGACACCCGAAGCAGGCACCCCACCGCGACCGGCCACCTGCAGGCGCACCGTGCCCTGCGCAGCGACCGGACCCACTGCCCCGAGATTCTTGCGGGTATCCATCAACCGCGAAGGCGACAGGGGTACATACGTCCCGGCCTCACCGGATGCCACCGACAGCGGTATCGGATTCTGAGGATGAGCAACAGACTGGGATGGGGATACCGCGAGAGCCAAGACAGTGGCCAGAACCGCCATGAGGACACGTCGCATACTTCGCTCCAGCGCTTGGGAAGGTGACTTGGATGCGCCCGGGACACTGCGAGGAGCAGGACCCACGCGTTCTTTGGCTGAGTCTGCCAAGGGCACCACATGACACAACAGTCCAGTGACGAACACACCCCACCAATAGGTTTGCCGTGCCGAAAACAGTGCAGATGTGAACCACGGCTCGGGACTGCTGAAGGTTTGGTTGTCACTTCCAGTGTGGTGTTTCAGGCCGCGTGAGCGGAGCCCATCGACCCGCGCAGCCGTACCGGTGCAGCGCGGCGACACAGCGCCGGGAGCGGAACTGCGACCGCGGTCGGCGTGGACCACACACCCGGCCACCTGGTCACGGCCGCGACGGGCGATGGCCATCCCGACCTCATTGAAGGCGAAAGGGTGTGCCCGTTCGAAGCGATGTGCGACGTACGCGCTAGGCGAAGACGGCGCTCTCGGTGGGCGCTGAGCCGCCGGCCTTCGGCACGCAGGTGGGCCTTCAGTACCCAAAGTTGGGGCGGGCGGCCTGCGCGTCGATCATGCCCCCTGCTGCCAGGAGGGATCTTCGCTATCAATGCTGCCACGAGGGGTGAGATCCCGGCTGGCCGCTGTGGTTGTGATGGGCTGCCGGCATCGGTGGCCCAGACGGGTAATGCGCCCACCATCTACTGGTCGACTTCACTAGGCGCTGCCTACGGGTCGTACTTGTGTCACCACTCCCAGGCGAGTGCGTAGATCCGACCAGGTGTTGGGCTCTGAAAGGTGATGGACACCTGGCCGTCGGGCCCGATAGGCAGTCTGCTGCACGCTTGAACCGGCGGGACGTCCGCTTCATCGTCTTCGAGTTCGTAGGTCCATGCGTCCTGCACGCTTCGTCGTCCTTCGAACGCCAGATGCAGGCTGGCCTTGGTTGTCGGACGGGAGACCTCGAGCCAGATCTCGGTATCTGGCTCAGCATCGCGTTGCACCCAGGACCTGAGGGCGAAGTCATGGACCTCCCCTCGGCGCAGACTCCGACCGAACTTGACAGTTGTGTGTTCGGTCCCGTCGGTGGTCGGTCCGTCGTCAAGGTAGCCGCCCCAGAGAACGTGGGTCTCTGTGATGAACTCCCGATCGTCGGTGCGCTTGATGCCGAGCACGTAACCGGTGACTCCAGATCTGACTGCTCGCACCCGCCGCACCTGGATGATCTCGCTGGGACTTTTGGACTCCTGGAACACGTAGGTGATCGTCAACTCGTCGATGACGAGGCTGGAATTGGACGATCCGGCCGGTTTGGGGAACTGGCCCCGTGTCACGGCTTGGTGCCACTGAGGAAGTTGCTCTTCCATCCGCCCGAGGAGATCGGCGGACATCCGATGGCGTCCGGCCTCAAGGTTCGCGACCGTGGACCTGCTTATGCCAAGTCGCTCCGCGACTTGACTCTGGCTGAGTCCTTCGTGGGTGCGCAGGTCGCGCAACAACCGGCCTGGGTGCGGCGACTGGGCCATGGCCACATCCTTGCGGTCGAGTCGGCCGCGAACCTTTATGTGTGGTGTGTTCGTCATTCCCATTCCACGGCCGGTGGTGAGTCGACAGACTCACCGTGACAGCGCATGCCGTGTCCGATGGGTCGCCGTGTGCGGGTGGCAGGGATGCGGAGGCTTCGCTGATGTTGCGTCGGGTTGGTGTGGCACTGGTCGTGACGTGTGTGGCCTTGTTGGGGATGTCGGTGCCGGCGCAGGCGGCGACCGCGACGACGGTGTCGGGGTGGTCGACAACGGCGACCACAGGCGCGGTGGGGTACGTGATCAAGGACGCGGTGACGGTCAAAACTGGCTCCGGGTACGTGGCCCGGTCTGTGAGTCTGCAGCGGCGCCCGTCGACCTCGAGCACCTGGTCCACGGTGGGCACGGGGACCACCACAAGTGCGGGGGCGTACACCGCCAGCTACACAGTGCCAGCGGTGGGCGTCTACTACTTCCGGCTGTACGTTAAGGCGACCAGCAACGCCGCCTCGGCTACCACAGGCTCACGCAAGGTCACCGGGATCACCGGGGCCACCACCACCGTGTCCGGTTGGGCTACCACTGCGACCAGCGGCGCCGTGGGATACGTCATCAATGACGCGGTGTCAGTCAAGACGGGCTCCGGTTACGTGGCCCGGTCGGTCACAGTGCAGCGGCGGCCGTCGACCTCGAGCACCTGGTCCACGGTGGGGACCGGCACCACCAGCAGCGCCGGGGCTTACACCGCCAGCTACACGGTGCCCGCGACTGGGGTGTACTACTTCCGGCTGGTGGTACCTGCAACGGCCACGGCGGCCGCCGCTACGACGAGCTCACGGACCGTCACCGGGATCACCGGGGCCGCAACCGCGGTGTCGGGGTGGGAGACCACCGCCACGACCACGGCGGTCACGGCGACGCTCACCAACGCCGTGACGGTCAAGACCGGCATCAGTTATGTGGCTCGCTCGGTCAGCGTGCAACGACGACCCTCCACCTCGAGCACCTGGTCCACGGTGATCACCGGCACCACCAGCACCAGCGGGGCGTACACCGCCTCCTACGCCGCGCCAGCAGCGGGTGTCTGGTTCTTCCGGCTCTACGTTCCGCCCACGGCCACCGCCGCGGCGACTACCACCGCTGACCGGCAGGTCACCGCCGTGCCTGCCCCCACCGTCACTAGCATCAGCCCAACCAGCGGTACCACTTCCGGCGGGACCGTCGTCACGATCACCGGCACCAACCTGACCGGCACCACCTCGGTGTCTTTCGGCGGCACTGCGGGCATCGGGCTGACGGTTAACAGCGCGACCAGCGTCACGGTCACCGCACCGGCTCACGCGGCCGGTGTGGTCTCGGTGAGCGTGACCACCCCTGGCGGCGCTAGCAACACGTTGAGCTTCACCTACACCGCACCGCCAGCAGTCCCGGCCATCTCTGTGCTGTCACCGGCTGGTGGAACCACGTCGGGCGGGACCGTGGTGACGATCACCGGCACCAACCTGACCGGCACCACCTCGGTGTCTTTCGGCGGCACTGCGGGCATCGGGCTGACGGTTAACAGCGCGACCAGCGTCACGGTCACCGCACCGGCTCACGCGGCCGGTGTGGTCTCGGTGAGCGTGACCACCCCTGGCGGCGCTAGCAACACGTTGAGCTTCACCTACACCGCACCGCCAGCAGTCCCGGCCATCTCTGTGCTGTCACCGGCTGGTGGAACCACGTCGGGCGGGACCGTGGTGACGATCACCGGCACCAACCTGACCGGCACCACAGGAGTGTCCTTCGGCGGCGTGGCAGGCACGAACATCCAGGTCAATGATGCGACCAGCGTGACAGTAACGTCCCCGTCCCATGTGGCAGGAGCCGTACCGGTCACACTCACGACAGCTGCCGGCACCAGCAGCGCCATGACGTACTTGTACTCCTCAAGGTGTGCGGCCCCCTATGCCCCGGTCTTGCACGTAAGCGGCACCCTTACCGAGGACACCACGTGGTCGGCCGATTGTGTCGGGGTTTACGTGGTGGATTCGGCGATCGATATACCGGCGGGCAGAGTCCTCGCCGTCGGCTCGGGTGTGGTGGTGAAGGTTCCGGATAGCTCCACTGGGTTCACGGTTAGTGGTGGGCGTTTGGCGTTGGTGGGTTCTGAGGCAGATCCGGTTGTTGTGACGGCGTTGGCGGATGACTCGGTCGGTGGGGACACCAACGGGGACGGTTCGGCTTCGTCGCCGGATCGGCTTGATTCGTGGCGGCTGCTGGTGTGGTACTCCGCTGGTTCGATCGAGTTGGATCATGTGAAGGCGACTTGGCTCTCGTCTTACGCCGAGGAGCGGGCCCGTTCGTCGGCAGGGTTCAAAGCTGTGGTCCGTGACTCCTCGTTTGGTCAGGACGCGCCGATGCTCACCCCCGCCGGGGCAGACCGGGGAGCGGCTGTGCTGAGGTTGGAAAATTGCTCTGATTGCGAGGTAGTGGGGAACCGGTTCAGGGCGACCAAGTTTGTGTCCGATCTCGCTGATGTCCGTATCGCGTCAAACGTTTTCGGGGGTGCTGCGGACCCCATGTACCTGCGGTCGAATGCGGACCTGTCCAAGGTGGATCTGTCCGGCCCTGATGCCAACGTGTTTCAGGGTGAAGGACCGGATCGAGCCGTTCACCTTGACGGCGGC
>ERZ795049.6180-NODE-6180-length-10616-cov-6.042420_pt1 | contig 10616 bp, 8 predicted proteins | sample MGYA00375133_ERZ795049 | MGnify/ENA primary metagenome ERZ795049 (study PRJEB30178, sample SAMN05720147) | activated sludge metagenome | isolation source: anaerobic digester from wastewater treatment plant | place: Japan | collected 2015-04-20 ...
CCCATGCGCCTTTTTCGAGTGTGCGAGAAAATTCTGGCGAGGGCACTTAAATTAAGGGTTTTTATTGTATAGGAAAGTTATACTTTCCTATACAATAAAAAAACATGAATCTGAAATATCTCTACTAAGTATTTCAAGACTCATGCCTAACGATCCGCACCTCGGTCCTGCGACCAGTAAAATGCCCCATCAGTAACACGTCTGCGTTTACACTTTTATTCAATTTTTGCTTTATTTTCGTTTATAGTTAAATTATACATGAGTTCCCAAAGGTTTTCAACACACTTTTTAAAGTTTTTATGATTAAACTCAATTGAATCAATTGAGTTTAATCAGGTTTTGCATGCGAGGGAACTTTAAGGAAAAATGCCACCTTATAATCTTCTTTCCACGGCCTGCCTATCAAGGTTTTGCCGGGGTCTTCTCAAAAATCACATTAATTTCGTTAATCAGTTTTTCTTCCTTCACCGGCTTGACCAGGAAGCTGCTCGCTCCTGCCTTGATACCCTCCATGACGTTATTCTTCTGACCCTGCTGGGAGCATATAAGTATCTTTGCCCCCGGATCAATGCTTTTTATCTGCCGTGTGGCTTCTATACCGTCCATAATAGGCATGGATATATCCATTATTACCAAGTCAGGCCTTTCAGTTTTGTATTTTCTAACGGCTTCCTTGCCATTGGCTGCCTCAATAAAAGAACTTACCCCATAATTCGAAAGCATTTTCTGCAGCGTAGCCCTCATGAAGATGGTATCGTCCGCAATAAGTACGCTGATATTTTTCATAATAGTCCTCCTAATAAAATAGTATACTATCTTCTCATGATAGCAGCAATATCAATTACCTGTGCAAAGCTGCCGTCTCCCAGTATACTGACCCCGGACACGCCCTCCATTTCCCCGAGCAGCTTGTCGCTTCCTGCAAAGTCTCCTATTGACTTTATAACTATCTCCTGCTCTCCTATAACCTGCTCAGTCATAAGGGCCAGCTTTCTCTCTCCGTTTCCAACCACTATAATGTAACTTTTGTCTCGGTTGACAGCTCTGTTCAGCCGGAAATAGCTCCCTATTCTTACAAGGGGAATTGCATGGTCTCCCCAGCTAAATACCTCATTTTTACCTGTTTTATGGATCAGTTCTTTGCAGTCAACGCCCCTCATCCTTATAATCTCAACAATTGAAGATACAGGAACAGCAAAGGTGCAAGGTCCCTCTTCCATCAGCACTGCCTTAATTATTGCCAGTGTGAGAGGAAGCTTAATAGTAAAGGTTGTTCCTTCATTGGGCGCCGTATCGATGTCAATTATACCATGCAGCTTACTTATATTTGACTTTACTACATCAAGGCCAACTCCACGGCCGGAAATCTCACTGACCTTCCTTGCGGTTGAGAAACCCGGTTCAAATATATATTGCAGCATGGCTTCATCAGACAAATTCACTGATTCTTTCCCGCTGATAATTCCCTTTTCCAGTGCTTTTTCTCTTACCCGGACCACATCTATACCCTTACCATCATCCTTCACAGTAATAGCCACATGGTTTTTACCCTGACTGGCACTCAATCTTATTGTTCCCACGGGATCCTTGCCATTCCTGATTCTTTCTTCCTCCGTTTCAAGGCCATGGTCAATTGAGTTCCTCAGTATGTGATTCAGAGGATCCACAAGTTCTTCAATAATTCCCCTATCTATTCCCGTTTCCTTGCCTTCAATAATAAAGTTTACCTTCTTGCTGTGCTTAATGGCCAGATCCCTTATCATCCGCGGAAATTGATCAAATATATTCCCGAGAGGCAGCATCCGTGTCGACAGCACCAGCTCCTCCATCTCGGATCCAAGGTAACTGATATGTGCAAATACATCAATAAGTCGTAATACCGAAGGGTCCTTACCGTACTTTTTTTTCAGTTCCTTTGAAAGCCTGCCGAGAGCTTCCTTGTCTAACACAAACTCCCCCATCAGATTTATGAGCTTGTCGATTTTGTTTATGTTTACCCTAACCGAAGTTTTTTCATCAATTTTTTTATCATATTTAAATTCGCAGCCTTTTGAAAATATATTTGGCTCGGCCTTAGAGGACTTCACTTTGGGGGTTCCTTCCGCCTCCGGTTTCATAAAGGCTTTTATCGATATATCCTTTAGCTCTGTAATAGACTCCAATACGCTGCGGACTGCCTCTTCTCCCTGTTCCGTGCAAAGCAGCAGAACAATCCGGCTGCCAAATTCTTCATCCTCAAGCTCTTCATAGTTGTCCGGGGAAATACTCATTATTTCACCCAGCTCTTCTATCCCGTGGCATATCATGAAGGCTTTAACACTCTTTAATTCCGCATCTTCATTCATAATTACGGTTATTTTCAATTTTTCACCGCTGCATTTTGCTTTTCTCAGCAGATTGGCTTCTTCATCGGTGAAGTCTGAATCCGTATGGATGCTTTTGTCCACTATATTTTCCGGTGCCGTCTTTGCCGCCTTGCCTTCGAACAATTTCAGCTTCGAAATCACACTCGTCGTATCCGGAGCTTCAAAGTCTTTATCCCATAGAAAGCGGTGAAGCTCTTTGAGGGTGTCTATAGCCTCAAGCACAATATCCATTACAAGCCCTTCCAGGGCAGCATCCCCGGATCTTACCTTCGTAAAAAGGCTTTCCAGCAGGTGAACCACTTCTTTTATTTCCGTCAGCTGCATAGTTGAAGCGGAGCCTTTTATGGAATGAGCCATCCTCAGTATAATATTGATAGTCTCACCATCCGCCCCTCCGGCTTCAAAGGCAAGAACTTCCTTTTCCATTTCTTCAAGCTGCTCTCTTGTCTCGTCAATAAATATGGCATGATACTGATCATTTATATCTAATCTATGCATATTCGCCTCTTTTCCCCTATGCCTGCAAGCCTGCTATTTTCCCTGCATCCAGCAGGAAAATTATCCGGTTTTCCGGTTTTCCCAGTCCGGATATATATTCGCCGCCTTTATCCCAATCTGTCGGTGCCGGGAGTATTTCCTCCTCTTTGAGTTCAACCACTCCCGATATCCTGTCTACCAGCATTCCTATCAACTTTGACTGTAGATCCACCACAATGATCCTGCTGTTTTTTGTTGGGGTCTCATCGTCAATGCCAAACTTTATCCTCAGGTTTATCACGGGGACAACATCACCGCGCAGATTTACAATACCTTCTATAAAAGCAGGAACCTTGGGTATTCCATATATGGTTATCTCCTTCAGCCTGTCTACTTCCCTGATATCCCTTATGCTTATCCCGTATTCTTCATTGCCAAGCCAGAAAGCCATAACCTGGTTATCAGTCATGGTATACTCCTCCATTCAAATAGTACCATTTTAAAGTTTAAATCTGGCAACCATTTGCAGAAGTCCCTTAGCCTGTTCATCCAATGCTTCAGATATAGCCTTGTACTCCCTGCTGGCGGCAGAAACATGCATTGCCATTCCGTTTACCTCTGTTGCGGTTACAGATATTTCCTCACTGTTTGCAGACTGTTCCTCTGAGTAGTCTGCAACCCTATGGGATATTTCATTAGCTCTTTCCATGCCCCTTATGATCTCCTCAACTGCCGCAAGCTGTTGCTCACTGGCAGCAGAAACATGCATGGTCAAATCGCTGACCTTGATTGTAGATTCGGTTATGGTTTTGTAAGCATCATATTCTTCGTTTGCCGCCAGGGCAATCTTCTTTATCAGGTTGGTGCTCTCCTCAATAGCACTATATATGTTTGTGAAGGCATTGCCGGTATCGGCAACCAGGGCAGCACCGCTTTTTATTCTCTCTGTGCTTGTAACAGCGCTGGAAACCGCATTTTCAACAACATTCTGCATTTGCCTTATAAGTTTTTCTATATCCTTTGTAGATTCTCCGGATTTTTCCGCCAGTCTTCCTATAGCACCGGCTACCACTGCAAAGCCGCGGCCATGCTCACCTGCTCTGGCTGCCTCAATAGAAGCATTCAGTGAAAGGAGATTGGTCTGTTCGGCAATATCTTCTATCACCTCGACTATTTCGCCTATCTGAACAGCAGCTTTCCCGAGGTCGGCAATTACCCGGGCCATATCCTGCATCGCCAAATCCGCATTCTCCATCTCCTGTATGGTATTCTCCACTATTTTCTTTCCCTGCAGGGCGATTTCTACGGTGTTTTCTCCATGTTCTCTGGCATAATCAGAACTTTCTTTAATTGCCGTTATTGCTGTATCCAACTCTTGAAGCGACCCGGCAACCCTGGACATAGCCTCTGAAGTATCGACAGCACTGTTTGCTATATCCTCCGCAGCTTGCCCCATCTCTTTCATGGAGGAGGTAATAACTTCGGAGTTTTTTGCCATTTCACCTATGTTACAGGTTACATCGGCTATTGACTTGCTCATATCCTCTATAGTCCGTGTCAGCTCAACCATTGCTTCTGATTGGTCCTGGCTAAGCCCATGGGAATTCCTTGCTACCTCGCTGGCCTGTTCGGACGAGGCGCTTACCGCATCTGCGGTTTCTTTTACCTGGTTTAAAATGCCCTTCTGCCCTTCAATCATATTGTTGAAGCTAAAAAGCAGCTTTCCTACCTCATCTCCGCCCTTTACTTCCGAATGTACGCTCAAATCACCGTTTTCGGCCTTACCCATAAGCTCTATCATATCTTTAATTGGCCTCAGGAAAAATGTATCCATCAGAAATAATAGTATCAGGCTGGCCAGTATACCCCAGAATATGAATATTACCAGAATCTTACCCAGCTTGTCCTTTACCGGAGTTACTTCCTTTTCAAGTTCTTCCCTGGGCATTATGCCTATAAGCTTCCAGCCTGTCTTATCTACAGTCAGATAGCTCAATATGACCTCTTTACCATCTATATCAATAGTAAAGGAACCTCTGTATTTTCCCAGGACGTCCTTTGCCCAAGTATTATCTTTAATATTTTTAATTAGGTCATCCTTCTCGGGAGACACGATGGTATCCCCATTTCTGTCCAGCAAAATTACATAACCGTTTTTCCCGATTCTTATTTCGGAAAGGAGCTGCATTAGCTTGTCCAATTTTACATCAAGGGACAGAACCCCAATCGAACCGTCATTCCCTTTCACATGTTTTGCCGCGCTCAAAATCATCCCATTGGTGCCGGCATCCGAGTAAGGTTCCGTCCAGATAACCTTCCCCGAATTATCCAAGGCGTCCTTATACCAGGGTCTTTCTCTTGGATCATAATCTTCGGGCAGCTCGTCATCAGGCGCCATATACATATCTCCGTCTATTGTTCCCATGTATATTGAGACTACATCCGGCATACTCTTTATTGAGCTCTCCCACTCTTCCACCAGTTCCGTGACATATTTCCGGTTTGTAAGAACCTGTCCTATATTAGGGTCCTCCGCGTATAGATTGAGGTAATTCTCAATCCTGTCGGTCAACTGAAGCAAATAATACCTGTCCACACTATCTATATTTTCCAGATTTGTTTGCTCCAGCTGATTTGCCAGCACATCCCTGACATCGCTGTACGAAAGTGAGCCAATTATGGCAACGGGTATTATTATGAACAGTAGAAATGCAATTATAACCTTGCTTTTTATGCTGATACTCTTCCTCATACTATACCCCCATGCTTATTATTCATTATAATAGTAGTGCTAATAGATAAGTTCGGCGCCTGATATTTCTAAGATCCAATAATGCGGAACCCTTCCGGCAGCGGATCCTCGGGGTCAAGTACAATATTGTTGAATCCGGTGATGTGAGCGGTACCTGATACTTCGGTAATCACGGCATCATAGTCGCCCTCCTTGCAGCGGCTTATCACCCTTGACTCCATAGGAGTGTCGTTTACACTTTTGTTTACAAGGATGTCGCCGTCCTGCATGATGCCCTTGCGCACAAGGAGCGCCGTGCGTCCGCCGGTGCCTGTTCCTGTGGGGCTGCGGTCGATCTGTCCCTCGGCAAAAATGCAGATATTGTTCGAGATCAGCCGATTCCCCTCCCGTTTGACCGGTGACGTCAGAATGGTGCCGTACAGCCAGTCAATGCCGGGTTCTGTAGGGTGCTTGAATTTGTGCTCACTCATCACTTTGTGCTTGATCTCCATGCCGATCTTCACCAACTGCTCGGCGTATTGGGGCTCTACCTTCAAATCAACCTTGCCGGCGTCAATGTAAACATAGAACGCGCCGCAATAGGCAATGTCGCAGATAACGTCTCTATGTAGGCTGTCAACGTGCACTGTAATATTCTCCCTGTAGACAAAGCAGGGTACATTTTGGAAGCGCACCCGCAGCACCTTGCCGTTTTCTACATCCGCGTATGCTGTTATACGGCCGGCAGGCGAATCGATTTTTATTACATTTTCACCTTCCCTGTGGCCTATCATTCCGGTTTCAATTACAACCTTCGTCACTCCGATAATACCGTGCCCGCACATGGAGCTGAGTCCCTCATTGTGGGTAAACAGTACACCGAAGTCGCCATCCGGGGTTACGGCAGGTACAAGAATGCAACCATACATTCCGGAGTGCCCACGGGGCTCCAGCATCAGCATACGGCGCAGTCCATCATAGTTCTGATTTACATAGTCGCGCTTTTCAAGAATTGTCTTGCCGGGTATGGGCGGAAAGCCTGCTGTAATGATGCGCAACGGCTCCCCTGCCGTGTGTGCATCAATGCATGTTATATAATGGGAAAAATTCATCATACTAAATCCCTCCATTAATTATTTGAATGTTTTTGTATCTTATTGACGGCCTTGTGCCGGAGAAAACTTGAAAAGAAGGTTACTGGTTAATTCTTTGGCCGATCCCTTGCTCTAAAGCCTTTTTATATATTTTCCCGGCGACAAAAATATCAAACAGCGCCATTCCGACAGATTTAAAAAATGTGGTCTTATTGCGATTGATACTGTTGGATTTGACAGCTGAATAGAGTGTCTGAATATTATCTTCCCTGAACCAACCCTTTTCGCAGGGTGTTATCAGATCCCCCGATTCCTCCTTGGCAAAATCAACATCAACATAAATTTTATCAAGCAGTTTATAAATACTTTCCGGGTACTCATGCATATTGGGTTTGTAAGATCCGATGCCGATATAATGCTTTCCCTCCAAAAGAGCAGCGTCATCAGGCAGCACCGGAGTGGAAGAGGGGGTTGCCGTAATTATTATATCCGCCTTTTTGACCAATTCAGCCGGGCTTACCGTAGGTATGATGTTAACCTTGGGCAGCTTCTCTTTAAGCCGTTTTGCAAAGTCTGTCATTTTCCCGGCGGTAGTATTATAAAGGTAGATGTTCTCTATATCACGGACTGCTGCCGCATACTGCGCTTGGTAGAAGGCCTGAACACCCGTACCTATAATCCCGAGATTACGGCAGTTCTCCCCGGATGTATATTTAATTCCCGCTGCGCCGACCGCGCCGGTGCGATAACCCGTGATCGAAGCGCCGTCTATAATACAGTCTATTGTACCGGTTTTTGGATCGTTAAGCAGCATGACTCCCTGAATCGTCGGCAGATTATATTTACTGTTTCCCTGCGACAGAGTCAGGATCTTGGTTCCTTTTATCTGTTCGGTAAAGCAGGGCATGTAGAGGTATGTCTCGCTATCAGACACATTGACTTTAATGCGATCCGGCTGCATGAATTGTTTCTTGTCATAGATTTCCATAGAGTGTTCTATGGCCTCGATCAGTTCATTAAAATCAATGAGTGAAGAGACATCCTGCCTGTTCAAGTATAACATGATATAACCCCCCTAATTTATCTTCTCTTGCTTCCTCTTCACAGCAGCTTTTCTGCCAGCTTCATACGCCGGTCAACATCTAACTTGCTGAACACTGAACGCAGATGATATCGCACGGTGTTTTCCGTAACAGCGAGTCGCTGGGCGATTTCAGTATTTCGAAGCCCTTGCGCCGCCAAGAGGGCGACCTCCCTCTCCTTGAGCGTCAAATCATCGGGCAGTCCGACGGTTTCCACTATGGTTACAATATATGGATTCAGCCTGCGCCCGGCGAGATTAAGCTGACTTTTCAGCTTAAGAAAGGCGGGCAGGCAGGAGGGGTATGATTTTTTCAATATTGGATCAAGAAGTCCCCCTAAAAGTTGTATATAAGATCCAAGGGGGAATATAAGCCCGTCGGGCAGCATCCTGTCCGCCGCATGTTGAATAAACATATCCGCCCTATCTTTGTCGCCCATGTTCATATACGCCGTGGCCACAGTAAGCGCCAGCAATGCATCCAATATTGGCGAGGTCTTGATTCCCTTCGGATAACGCACCTCGGCAAAGCCGATTAAGCGGGCAAACTCTCCCTTGCGGCATAGATATTGGGCATGAACGAAATGGGCGAAGGATAAAAGCTGCGGCATAGGGCGAAGCCTCTCGAAATCGCCTGTCTTCAGCCAGTCCGCAATATTGTCGGGATGGGTTAACTCCAAAAGCAGGATTCCGCGCATGGCGTCAATCATGTTTTGGATAAAAGCAGTTCTTGAGTTTTTGTTCGCAAGAAACATGGCGTCAATTGCCCTCTGCCAGCCATCCGCATCGCCCTTGCACAGAGCGATATGCCCCAGCAGAAGCGCCGAAGTCAGAACGATGGCGGTCTGTTTCTTTTCTCGCGCCATATACAGCGCTTTATGTGCAAGTATTTCCGATGTACTTAAATCTCCGCAGTAAAATAACATCTCAGCACGGTATGAAATGTCCGCCCCTGTGCCGTGACCGCCCGTGAGCGAGGCATAGAGAGGAATAAATTCATCTAAAAGCCGCGCTTCTTCCTGTGCGTTGCCCGGCTCGGTGTGATAGATGGAAAATACGCCAAGGCTTGCAAAAGGAAAGAGCGACGAGGGCAAAATCACCCGCGAGCATTTGCCTTGAAAATACGGCGCGGCTTCCTTAAGAACGGCAATCATTTTACTTAAATGGGGATGATGTTTGAAAGAGGATAAAAGCAGCCATTCGCCATAAAGCTCCGGCTCGTCCTGCCGCGCTTTTACAAGAGTGAGAAGCTTGTCAAGCAGAGCGTTAAATTCTTTGTTAAAACCATGAGCTTTAAGCTCCCACGCCTCGCGCAGCATGGATAGCGGATTACTGTCGCCGGGGCGGGACGAACACTCTCCCTTTAACTTTTCCTTTCTGGGTGTCAAACGTTGGTCTTCAGGCTTTTGCGCGTCCCCCGGAAGCATCCAGCATCGGCCGAAACGCTGTGCGCCCGGCACGCGGCCTTCCTCGCAAAGCTTCTGCACCCGCCGCTCGGAAATCCCCCAATTTTCAGCTGCTGCGCGTACGGATATGTAGTCCATCAAGACACCTCCGAATAATCTTGTAAAATATGTCTTTATTATATACGGTCGAACGAATAATCGCAAGTATTATCGAAAACGGCAGCTATCCCATGAGATCGTGGTATGTTGTGTCGCTGAAGAGAGGTTGTCAGAAATGGATAAGTTCGGTGCCTGGCACCTATCTAACCTGTCCCTTCGGGTGAGGCAAAAAATGGTTAATAATGCTATTATTTATCTAATTATACTCATATTTCAAGACCCTCGACCACTTCACCGACGCGGGGCAGATCGCATCCTGGGCGAAGGACGCCATGAGCGTGCTTGTTGGGGCCGGTACGATCTCCGGCAGTGACGGCGCGCTCAACCCGACGGGAACCACCACCAGAGCGGAGATGGCTCAGGTGCTGTACAACCTGCTGAGGCAATAAAGGGAATCAAACAGGCACTGTATTTAATGCTATGCACAGATAAGTGGATAAGTTCAGTGCCTGGCACTTATCTACTTATCTAAGGAGGAATTCATATGAAAATAAAAGCAAAACGGTTTTTGAGCCTGATTCTGTGCGTCTTGCTGACGCTGACGCTGCTGCCGCCCCTGACGGCCCGGGCGGACGGGCCGGCGGAGCAGTACACGAATCTCACCCCCGGTACCACTTACTACTTCGACCTGTCAAATATGAACATACCCGGTGAGTCAGATTGGCTGCCCGATAAAACGCTTCACTGGACGCCCTTCACCTACGCGGGAACGATTGACGCGTACTATAGCGATTCATTCGGCATAAGGCAGGACGGCGACGTCAATATCACCGCGCACAGTCTGTTCGTTGCCGACGCCCCCGTATGCCGCGCGTCTTTTGATAGTCTTGACGCCAATGGCCTTATGTTCAATAAAACCTATACGAAAAATGACATAAACGCGGTACTCCGCGCTCCCTCCGGCGGCAGCTTTGTGGCGTCCGGTTCGACGACGCCGGAAAGCAACGAGTATGACCAAATTATCAACAAGAACCCCGCCTATTATAAAGACATATTGACACACGATTTCCTTACGCAGGACAGCTATTTCCACCCCGAGGACCCGGGCACGACCTACGTCATGTGCCGGGGGGGGCTCAGTGGTACAAGGTATGATTTGACGACGAGTTCTGCGAACGAATACCGCCCGGTAATTCAACTGAAAGACACCGATGCCGAATATGTTAGGGCCTGCGCTCTTGATTTGGACGGCCTCGGAACCTTCGGCACGAAGCATGATATCACTCAGGTATCCGTCGTCTACAACATCGGAAACCCTTATTTCATTCTGCCCGGTTTCACCCCTGAAAACGGCATTGATCT
>ERZ795049.6188-NODE-6188-length-10608-cov-4.577750_pt1 | contig 10608 bp, 7 predicted proteins | sample MGYA00375133_ERZ795049 | MGnify/ENA primary metagenome ERZ795049 (study PRJEB30178, sample SAMN05720147) | activated sludge metagenome | isolation source: anaerobic digester from wastewater treatment plant | place: Japan | collected 2015-04-20 ...
CATGGAGCGCAGCATCAACCAAACCTTGAGCCGCACAACGTTGACGTCGTTGACGGTCTTGTTCACGGTGGTGGTGCTGTACTTCTTCGGCGGCGGCGTGATTCAGGACTTCGCCTTCGCGATGATCATCGGCGTCGTTGTGGGCACCTACTCCTCCATTTACATTGCCAGCCCGTTCGCCTACTACTGGGACAAGTACTTCAGCAAGCCGACGGCGACCGTCTCGGCCGATGGCGAGACCGCCGGTTCGCGGCGTCGACCCCAAGGAACCAAACGGACGGATGCGGCGGACGAGGCGACGGCCTAACGACGCGCCGTTTCATGCATGGAATCAACCTTCGCGGGCGCTGGGCGAAAAGCCTTGGCGCCCGCGAATCTTTTTTCCGCCGTCTTTGACTTTCTGCAGGGATGTGATATCGTGAACCAAAATGCGAGGGAACAGGAGGCCGCAACAGTCGGCGGCGCCACGGTGAAACCTTTTTTCGACAAAAAATTTTCGAGTTCGCTCGACGCGATGGGCCAGGTCTTGCACGAAGCGTTGCAAGCCTTGGTCGACCGGGACTGGATCGAGCAGGGCAGCATGTTCTACGCGCGTCTGTGCCTGGAAGAAGCTCTCGTAAACGCCGTAACGCACGGCAACGCATGCGACCCTTCCCGCGCCGTGCGCCTGACCATGACCGAGGAAAACGACGCGTGCCTCATCTGCGTTTACGACGAAGGACCGGGTTTCGCGCCGGAAACCCTACCGGCCCCGGAAGACAGCGGCATGGGCGGACGAGGCGTTGTTCTCATTCAGCATTGCATGGAGGAAGTGCGCTACAATAGCGCCGCGCGGCGCCTGGAAATGAAAATGCGGCGCAAGCCGTTCTGTATGGGAGAAAACGATCATGAGTGATCCATCCATCCTTGTATTCGAGAGCCACGGACGCATCGTGGAAGGACGCATTCAGGCGACCAGCGTGCTGGACGCGATGAACGTCGCCCGTTTCGGCGCCGAGGCGATAGGATTCATCAAGACGCATGCCGGCGTCAATCTGCTGCTGGACTTCACGCAGGTCGACTACCTGTCGAGCGCCGTGCTCACCGAATTGCTGCGCATTCACGAAACCATCAAAACCGTCAACGGTTCGTTGCGCCTGTGCGGCATGAATCCGGACATCCAGAAAGTCTTCGAAATCACCAACCTCAACAAGGTGTTCACCCTCTACGGATCCCGGAAAGACGCCGTGGCCAAGTACGAACGCTCCCTCGACATCCTCGCCCAAGAAGACGCGTGGGAAAACATCAGCAAGGAATCCTGACCCCGCCCCCGAGGCACGCCTGGTATTCGCGCAACACTGCCCGCGCTTGAACGTCGAGCGAAAAAGCGGCCACGGCCTTCTCGCGCGCCGCATGCCCAAACCGTCGCGCAAGCGCCCGATCGCAGGCAAGACGGCGCAACGCTTCAAAAAGACCCTCCGGGCTGCCGTCGCACACGAAACCGTTTGCGCCGTCATCCACGATCTCGCGCAACATCCCCCGATCGGCTGCGACAATCGGCTTGCCCATCGCCATTGCCTCGCGCACCGCGCGGCAGGTGCCGTCCGTGCCCGGAACGAGAAACGCCTTCACGTCAAACGATCGCAGCATGCCCACGTAATTCTCGCCATCGAGATAGCCGGGAAAATGCACGCGCCCCTCGAGACCCAAATCGCGCACGGGCTGCTTGCCCACGCGCTCTTGCTTGGTGCCGCGCCCCACGACGATCACGCGCACGTTGGGACAGTGATCCGCCAGCATCCGGATCGCCCTAAAAAAATCCTCATAATGCCGGTGCGTCTGCATGCGCGCCACAATCCCCACGACAAACGCGTCGGGCGGAATGCCCAGCCAGCGCCGGCCATCGGGCGTCTCCCGCAGGGGATCGAAACGCTCCACATCCACCGCGCCCGGCACGACCACGGCCCGTTCCGGCGCCACGCCCATCGCGCGAATGTCGTGATCGCGCGCTGCCTGGGACGGCTCGAAAATGCGGATTGCCCCCTGCGCAAGCCTGCGGAGCGCGGACGTTTCGGGCATGCCCATCCCGTGGTAGCTGCTGCGAACAAGCGGAACGCCCACCGCCCGCGCCGCGCCTGCCGCAATGCGGTGATCGTTGTCGAGATGGCAGTGGATCAGATCGTATCGCGCGGCCCTGAGATGCCGCTTGAGCGCGATGCCGTCCATGAAATTCGTGGCCGGATTGAAATGCTTATACAAAAAAAACCGCAGAATCGGCTCGATGCCTCGGTCGCGCGCGGTCTCGACGATTTTGTTGATCGAAGCGCCCGCGTCCGGACAGCACGCGAAATCCGCCTCAATCCCAAGCCTGCGCAACGCGACGCACAGGTTCAACGCCGGCTCCGCCGGGCCGGTCCATTTCGCATTGCTGAATAGGTGGAGGACTTTCATGAGAGTCACACGCTGAGAGAACGACGGGCAACGCAACGGCGCCGCGGCGCGAACGCGCAAAGGGATGAAACCACAGACCGAATCATCGCTTCGTCCCCTTTGTGTTCGTCATGTCCCTGTGCCGTCGCGGCGAATCATCTCTACGCCGCGGACACGCCCTTGCGCGCTTCGTCGAATTTCACGGAGACCAGTTGCGACACGCCGCGCTCCTGCATCGTGACGCCGTACAACGCGCCGGCGCGCGCCATCGTCTGCTTGTTATGCGTGATGACGATGAATTGACTCTCGCTCGTGAACTCCTCGACCATGTCGAGAAACCGCCCGATATTCGCGTCATCCAACGGCGCATCCACCTCGTCCAAGATGCAAAACGGACTCGGCTTCGCCTTGAAAATGCCGAACAGCAGCGCGATCGCCGTCATTGCGCTTTCGCCGCCGGAAAGCAACGAGATGCTCGTCGGCTTCTTGCCCGGCGGACGCGCTTCGATTTCAATGCCGCTCTCGAGCGGATCGTCCTCGTTCAGGAGATACACCCGCGCCTGGCCGCCGTTGAACAAGCGCCTGAAATACACCCGGAAATTGTCCGCGATTTGCGTGAAGGTTTCCATGAACAATTCGCGGATTTTCTTGTCGCACCGCGCGACGACGCCCAGCAAGGTTTCGCGCGCCTGTTGCAGATCCGCATACTGCGTCGTCAGGAATTCGTTGCGTTTCTCCAACGCCTCGTATTCCTCGATCGCCATCAAATTCACCTCGCCCATGCGCTGCAGTTTCGCGCGCAAATCGGCCACCATGCCGTCCCGCGTGGCATCGTCGTATTCGTCCGCGCCCGCCTGTTCCGCAGTGAGCGCCGGCAACGCGACGTTGTACTCCGTCAAAATGCGCTCCTGAAAAAAACCGACCCGATCCTCGTTGTGCCGCAACGCCATCTCCGTCTGATGCAACTGCGTCTGGGAACTGCGCGCTTTCTCGCGCAATTCGCGCAAGGATTTGTCGATGGCCTCGCCCTCGTTCAACAATTCGGCGCGCTGGTTTTCGGCCTCGATGACCTTGCCGCGGGCCTCTTCCTTGCTTTCCGACAGGGCTTTCGATCGCTCCACCTGCAGCGCGGCCTCCTCTTCGAGCATGGACGCCTGCCGTTTCAGTTGTTCCACGACCTCGTCGCGCCGGGTCGCTTCGCGCAGGGCCTCTTCGCGTTCGCGATCGAGGCGCGAACGATCGCGTTCCGCCTCTTCGCGATGCTGCGCAAGGGTCGCCTGCTGAAGACGCAACTCGGACACCTCGCTGCCGTGCACGGAAAGCTCCTGCCGCGCGTGCGACGCGCGCTCCTGCGCCTCCGACATCTCGCGCTGGAAGGTTTCGTCATCACTGTCCATGCCCTCGGCGCGCCGCAACACCTCGCGCTGCTGCTCTTCCAACCCGTCGCGCCGCACGCACAATTCGTCGCGCTGCTGGTCCAACTTCTGCGCGGCGTCGACCAGATTGTCGATCTCGGTCGTGCACCGCGCCAGCATCACGCCCAGCTCGTTGATTTCACGGCGCATGCCGTGCTCTTTGTGTTCGAGTTCGCGCGTCTGCGCCATCGATTTTTGGATCGATTCCTCCAAGCGACGGCTCTTCGCGATGGTTCCCTCGATATCGCCCTTGAGTTTTTCAAGCGCCACATCGAGTTCGCCGATCTCCGCGCTGCGCCCGAGCAGCCCCCGGCTCTCGTGCTTGTTGCGACCGCCGGTCACCGCGCCCGATGCCGACACGACCTCGCCGTCCAACGTGACCAGGCGCGGAATTTTCTCGTACTTGCGCGCGATGCGAATCGCGTCGTCGAGCGTCTCCACGATGAGCGTGCTGTGCAGCAGATATTCGACCGCAGGCCGCAATTTGGCGTCATACTGGACATAGTCGAGCGCAGGACCGACAATGCCCGGCTGCCCGGCAAGGTCCCCGCCGTCGTCGCCGCGTCCGCCGCGGATGATGTCCAGCGGCAAAAACGTAACGCGCCCGGCCTGACTCCGCTTCAAAAACGAAATGGCATTCTTCGCCGCTTCGGCGTCGTCCACCACGATATTGTTGATATTGCCGCCAAGAGCCGCTTCGATCGCCGCCTCGTAGGTTTTTTCCGTAGACAGCAGATCGCCGGCAGGGCCGATGACGCCGCGCGCCTCGGGCATTTTTTCGGCCTTGGCGCGCATGATCGCCCGCACGCCGACGGCGAAACCCTCGTACGCGTCGCGCAACTCGCGCAACGACGTCAGGCGCGCCTCGGTGCTGCTCTTGCGCTCGCGCTGGCCTTGCCACACCTGCTCGAGCGCCTTCAATTCCTGCGTCTGTTGCGCGAGTTGGTCGCGCGCCTGCGTGCGCTTCGACTCGATATCGGCCAGCGCTTCGAGCTTGATGTTTTCCTGGCCGCGCACGTCTTCCAACTGCAGCAACAGTTGGTCGCGGCGGGCGCCGATCGCGTTTTGCTGCTCATAGATCGCGCCGAGCTGCGTTTCAATGTTCGAAATGCCCACCGCGAGTTTTTCCAGCTCGGTCTGCGTTTTCGCGCGCGTGTTCATCTGCTCGACCGCGCGCGCGCGCATGGCCTCCAGCGCCGCATCGGCCTCTTCCACGCGCGCAATCGCCCCTGCGTGACCGCTCTGCTTGGCTTCGAACGCCTCCGTGCAGGCCTGAAGATCGCCGCCTATCCGTTCCAGGCGCTCTGCCGTTTGGGCGATCTCGGTCTCGATGGCCGCCGCGCGCCGCCGGTACGCCTCCTGCTCGCGCAAGGCCTGCTGTTGCTGTTCGCCCGAGAAATCGATCTGCTGCCGCAACAACGCGATTTGCCGCTCGATTTTTTCCATCTCGGAATCGATCTCGTGCACGCCCTCGCGCCGCGCCATCAACACGCGGTCCATCTCGAGCTTGGACAGGTTCAATTCCTCGCGCCGCGCCTCGAACTCGGAAATGCGGGCCGACTCGCCCTCGTAGGCGTCTTGCGCCGCGGCAAACGTCTCGCGCAACTGGACGATCTCGGCGCTCAACCGCGTGAACGTCAGCCACGCCGAACGAATCTCGATCTCCCGCAACTGTTCGCTGAGTTCGCGGTAGCGGATGGCCGCGTTCACCTGACGCTTCAACGACCGCATCTGGCGCTGCACTTCCGCGACGATGTCGTTCAGCCGGAGAAGGTTTTGCTCGGCCCCCTCCAATTTGCGCATGGCCACGCGCTTGCGGCTCTTGTATTTGATGATGCCCGCCGCCTCTTCGAACAAATAACGCCGGTCCTCGGGCTTCGAACTGAGGATCATGTCCATCTTGCCCTGTCCGACCATCGAATACGCCTGCGTGCCGATGCCGGTGTCCATGAACAACTCATGGATGTCCTTCAGCCGGCACGGAGCCTTGTTGAGAAGATATTCGCTCTCGCCGGAGCGATACACGCGGCGCGTCACCTCGACTTCCGAAAAATCCACCGGAAGAACCGAGTCCGAATTGTCAAAGACGATCGAGACCTCCGCCATGCCCATCGCATGCCGGTGCTCGCTGCCGTTGAACACGACATCCTGCATGTGCGACCCGCGCAGTTCGCGGGCGTTCTGCTCGCCCAATGCCCAGCGCATGGCGTCGAGAATATTGCTCTTGCCGCACCCGTTCGGTCCCACGACCGCCGTGATGCCCGGCTCCAGCCGGACCATCGTGCGGTCGGCAAACGACTTGAACCCCGTCATCTCAAGTTGCTTGAAATACATGACTCCCCGAAACCGCGGGCTACCCGCGCCCCTCGTCGAGCGCGCAAACCCGTTCGATGGATAAGGCCGCGCCCGTCCGATCGTCCGCTTCGACGACGACCCCGCACAGACCCGGCCGGTCTTCGGCCACTTTGAACTCGGAAGGCATCCCTGTCAGAAACTTCCGGATGATGATGTCCCGCTCCATGCCGATTACGGAATCCATGGGGCCGGTCATGCCCGCGTCGGTGATATACGCCGTGCCGCGCGGCAACACGCGCTCGTCAGCCGTTTGCACGTGCGTATGCGTGCCGATCACCGCCGTGCACGCGCCGTCCAAATGCCACCCCATCGCCACCTTCTCCGACGTGGCTTCGGCGTGAAAATCCACGATCACCACCGGCGTCATCTCGCGCATCCGGGTCGCCTCCCGCAAACCAACCTCGAACGGACACGCAACCGGCTCCATATACACCCTGCCCAGAAGATTGATCACCCCGGCCTTGCGGCCATCGGGCAAAACATACACCTGCGAACCGCGCCCCGGAACCCCTTGCGGATAATTGGCGGGCCTAAGCACGTTGTCGTACATGTCCAGCGCCGGCGCGAGCTGCTTTTTTCGCCACGTGTGGTTTCCCAACGTGACGAGATGAACCCCGCCTCGAAACAGCTCGTCCAACGTTTCCGGCGTGGCCCCCAAGCCGCCCGCGGCATTTTCGCCATTTGCGATCACCAAGTCAACGCCGTGCCGCGCGCGCAATCCGGGAACCAATTCCCGGACGCACCGGCGTCCCGGACGTCCGACCACGTCGCCGATAAAAAGAATTCTCATGGAACGTGCGCCTATTTGGCGGTGTCAACGGCGCGAGTCTCGCGGATCACCGTAACCTTGATTTGCCCGGGATACGTCATCTCGCTCTCGACCTTCCTGGCAATATCGCGGGCGAGCTGACTCGCTTCGGCGTCGGTGACCTTTTCCGGGTACACGGCGACGCGAATCTCGCGCCCTGCCTGGAGCGCATACGATTTTTCCACGCCCGAAAATCCGTCCGCGATGCCCTCGAGCTGTTCCAGACGCTTGATGTACGTCTCGAGCGTTTCCCGCCGGGCGCCCGGACGAGCCGCCGACAACGCATCCGCCGCTTGAACCAACACGGCAATCACCGACGACTGCTCCATCTCGGCATGGTGCGACCCGATGGCATTGGCGATGTGCTCGTTTTCGCCGTAGCGCTTGGCCAGGTCGTGCCCGATAACCGCGTGCGACCCCTCCACCTCGTGGTTGATCGCCTTGCCAATGTCATGAATGAGCGCGGCCCGCTTTGCCTCGTGGATGGGCAGTCCCAGTTCGGCGGCCATGAGCCCCGCCAGATGACATACCTCCATCGAATGCCGCAATACGTTCTGGCCGTACGACGTGCGGTACGTCAGACGTCCCAACAGCTTCACGATCTCCGGATGCAGCCCATGAATGTCCGTGTCCAGACACGCCCGCTCGCCATTCTCCTTGATCGTCTGATTCATCTCTTCCGTGACCTTCTGCACCACCTCCTCAATCCGGGCGGGGTGAATGCGGCCATCCTGAATGAGACGTTCCAGCGAAATGCGGGCAATTTCACGGCGAACCGGGTCAAAACCGGAAAGAATGACCGCCTCGGGCGTGTCATCAATGATGCAGTTGATGCCGGTCGCAGCCTCGAGCACGCGAATGTTGCGCCCTTCGCGTCCGATAATGCGCCCCTTCATTTCGTCGTTCGGAAGATTTACGACCGAGACGACCGCCTCGGCGACATGATCGGCGGCGCAACGTTGAATGGCCTGGGTGATGACCCATTTTGCCTTCTTTTCGGAATTTTCAACCATTTCGTCTTCAATGCGTTTGAGACGAATGGCGGTGTCGCGCCGGACCTCCGTTTCCAACTGATTGAACAACAGCCGTTTGGCTTCCTCGGCGCTCATGCCGGACACGGCTTCAAGCCGGGTCGTTTGCTCGTCGACCAGCGCCTTGATCTTATCGCGCTCCGTATCCAGCGCCTTCTCGCGATCGCCCAACTCACGCTCGCGCGCATTCAGATCATTCGCCTTTCGTTCGAGCGTTTCGACGCGCTTGTCGACCGTCTCTTCCTTGGCGAGAATGCGTTTCTCCAGAGCCACCAATTCTTTACGCTGCTCTCGAGTCTCCCTTTCCGTCTCCTCGCGGAGTTGTATCCGCTGCTCTTTTATGGATGTGTTGGCTTCCTTCAGGATAGAAGCGGCATCGCGCTCTGCGTTGGATATCGTCTGCGCGGCTTCCCGGCGAGCCTTTCCCAGCAAATTGCGTCCTGCAATGCGTGCGCTCACCACCGTGACGGCAACGCCCAGCAAACCGCCCGCCACTACCCACAATACGGTGATATACACCTGCGGCATGTCTCTCCTCCACCCAGTTCGGGGATGTTTCGCCCCTACGCCAAGGCATGAGGACAGCGGAAGCAAAAAAGCGGAACGCTAGCCACGACAACGGATTTCGATAGCGTCTACGCGCGGGGTCATCCTCTTCTTGGACAACAACGACTTGTGTAACCTAACAAAACCGCCCCGGTGGCGATCGCCTAGCCTACTGCTCGCTTTCTCAACCGTATCCCCATGCATAACCAAAATTCATACCCTTCAGGGTTATTCCCAACCCGGCACAGTATAAGGGTGCACGACCTCTATGTCAATCTGTACTTTTGGAGGAAGCGGCGGCAATCGTCCTCCGGCGCGCGCGCATTTCTTCCCTTGCATTGGCTATTCACGTAAAACTTCGTACAGCGCCCGCCGCCCTCATCCGCATACGAAAAGGCGGAATCGGGGAATGGCGTCATCGGTCCGACAAAATTCGCTCTGTTTTCTCGAAAATCGCCGCCGCCGCAAGCGCATGTCCAAGGGCGTTGAGATGAGGATCCGAAGGACTCACCCACAAGTCGCTTGGGGGATGCCCCTGCAACGCGTCCCACAAATCGAGGAACGGCGCGTTCGCGGTTGCGGCCACTTCGCGAAGAAAGCGCCCCCCCACCTGCAACTCGGGGTTGGCAAGGTCGCGGATATCCGGAATATTGACCAACAGCAGCGATATTCCCTTCTCCCGGCACAGATCGATCAATGTTTCCAGGGCCTTGCGGTTGGATTCCAGCGCCGGCGCGCCGTTTCGGTATAACGCTTGATAATACGCGCCGCAGTCAAATCGCGGGTCGAGAAAGGCGCGAATCCGAGCGTGAATATCAAAGATTACCGCCCCCAAGTAGGTGTGTGCGCGGATGGCCCGGCCCCACCGCGAAAAAACCGGCGTCGGTTCGGCGTCGTTGACGTAATAGCCGACGATAACCATGTCGGGCTGCAGCGGCAATCCTTTTTTCTGGAAAAGCGCCGTCTCCATCACGCTGTTGTAGTTGCCAATGCCCAGGTTGATGACCTCGATCCTGCGCCCGGCATCGTTCCAGCGCTGCTCCAGAACCTTGGCGTACGTCTTGTCCAGGGGAACTCCCCACCCCATCGTCATGGAATCGCCAAGCGTCACGATTCGATACACGCCTGGCGGCTTGGTCAGGGAATATTCACGATCTCGAAATCCGAACGAATTCGTCTTTATTTCGACGCCATAATATGTGCCGCCCCGGTTGGGGTAATGGTGGAAAGGAAGCCGTGGATCGGGCAGACGTTCCTTGAGTTCCGCCCCGTAGCGCCACATTTCCAGGTTGTAGTCCGCCAGAAATGGATAGAGGGCGCGCGCGGCGATTTCCCCCAGGAGCAGGGAACATCCCGCGGCGATCACGGTCAACCCGGCATTGACGATAGATCGTTTGACGCGTAGGCTTTTTTCGAACGCAAACATGATACAGGCCATTTCCCCCGGCGCCGTCGTGGAACGATGCAGAACGCGCGATCAGTCTCCCGTCCCCGCCGCTTTTCTATGGACGGCTGCCAGCGCCAGGAAAAAACCTTGGTCGGCCGCCCCGAGGGGTTCGCCGAGTCCTAGTTTTTCGATAATGCCGGCGACGCGGTTGATCAGACGCGAATTTTCTCGTTCCGGGGAAGGGTTGCGCAACTGCGCGAGGATTTCTTCAATCCGTCCCCAACTCATTTTGCGTCCGTTCAAGCGTTCCTCCGAATATAAGCGGAAAAAACTATCGATGGCCATGGCCACGCAGGGCGTCGCATGTTGGTTTCTTTGTTTGTAGGATTGCATGCGGACATGGACGTTTTCGCGCAGTTGTTCGATAGCGAGAGGAACTTTTTCGAGTTGCTCTTCGCTTAACCGCGCCGCGCCCGACATGCGCAAGGCGATCAATTTCTCGATCTGCGCGTTCGTTTCCTTGACAAGCCGGAAACAAGCCTCGCGCTCGTCGATGAGCGACAACAATTCGGCCAAATAGGCTTCATCCGGAGGCGCGGGTTTCTCGATGCGGGTCATGAGGACATCGGTGTTCCAGCACGTATTCCGTCCGGCTTT
>ERZ795049.6193-NODE-6193-length-10601-cov-4.039541_pt1 | contig 10601 bp, 6 predicted proteins | sample MGYA00375133_ERZ795049 | MGnify/ENA primary metagenome ERZ795049 (study PRJEB30178, sample SAMN05720147) | activated sludge metagenome | isolation source: anaerobic digester from wastewater treatment plant | place: Japan | collected 2015-04-20 ...
GGGTACCTTCAGTTGGTTTTGGCTGCTCTTGTTTTGTCTGGAAGAGCCTGCCTGTAATTGAGCCGCGCCCGCGCTGCTTGTTGTAAACGTCAAATACAACAGCAGCCAAAAGCACAAAGCCCTTTATAACCTGGGTGCGGTCAGCGCCAACACCAAGAAGCTGCAGGCCGTTGTTTAAAACAGCCATTACCATGCCTCCGACCATTGTAGCAATAACTGTGCCAATGCCGCCAGAAACTGCCGCTCCGCCAATAAATACAGAGGCTATTGCATCAAGCTCCCAGCCTGTGCCGTCTGACGGGCCTGCTGCTACTGAGCGGCCTACGAAGATTATTCCTGCAAGCGCTGCAAGGAAGGACATGTTGAGCATAGTAAGAAAATATGTTCTCCTTACATTTACGCCTGAGAGCGTAGCTGCGCTTTTATTGCCGCCTACTGCGTATATATGGCGGCCGAACCTTGTGCGCTGCGTGATTATATGGTAAATAATCACAAGCACAACGAGTATAAGCCCGGGAACAGGGAAGGATGTGCCAGGCCTCCCTGAGCTGTAAAGCCAAGTTACGTAGCCTATAACAAGCCCTACAAGCACAATGCGCACAAGTACCGGCCAAAGCGGCTCCTTCTTGCCGGAGAGCTTCTCTATACGCCTGCGCTTATGCAGCTGCGACCATGTAAAGGCTGCGATTGCTAAAAGCCCGAGAAGCACAGTGGAGTTGTTAAGCCCTGTATTCGGGCCCCAGTCAGGCAGATAACCCGCGCCAATGATTTTAAGCTCTTCGGGCGCTGGCACTGAAATCGACTTAGAAATCCAAATTACGCCGCCGCGGAAAATCATCATGCCGCCCAAGGTTGTAATAAAGCCAGGGATGTTGAACCTTGCAAGCCAAAACCCCTGCCAAGCGCCTGCAATTGCGCCAACTGCTAAGCCAATAAGCGCCGCGACCCACCACGGCAGGTTGAACTCCCTTGCACTAAGCGCCATAACCATACCTGCAAAGCCTGCAACTGAACCAACGGATAAGTCGATTTGCCCAATTACTATTACCATGAGCATCCCGACTGCAAGCACAAGCACATAAGCGTTGCCTGAGAGCAGGTTTTGGAAGTTGGAAGGCGTAACTACCTTCCCCCCTGTAGCGATGTTAAAGATAATTATGAGCGCAACAAGCGCAATTACCATTGTAAACTGACGCAACTCAGTGCCGAGAATTTGTTTTAGGTGTTTCATGATGCATCCCTTCCCTATGCGTTTATATCCGCGCAAGTATAGGAGTAAGCGTCCTGGGTGTTTATCATCATTTGCATAAGCTTTTCCTGGTCAGCCTCGCTTCGGTCTAATACGCCTGTGATGCTGCCCTCAAAAAGCGTATAAATCCTGTCGCACATGCCAAGAAGTTCAGGCAGCTCAGAAGAAACAATTATAACTGCCTTTCCCTGGTCTGCAAGTTCGTTTATAAGGCGGTGTATTTCGTATTTTGCGCCGACATCTATGCCGCGCGTGGGTTCATCTAAAATAAGCACATCAGGCTCTGTGAACATCCACTTTGCTACAACGACCTTTTGCTGGTTTCCGCCAGAGAGCGTATTTACGCATGCGTCAACGCTGTATGTTTTAATTCCGAGTTCTTCACGCTGCTTTTCAGCTGCCTGACGCTCCTTATCTAAATCGAGCAGCCAGCCGCGCGTTATAGCCTTTAGGTTTGCGCTTACGCAGGTCTTTCGCACAGAATCTATAAGATTTAGGCCGAAGTTTTTGCGGTCTTCCGGTATATAGGCAATGCCGTGCTTAATTGCCTCAGAAACTGAGTTTATTTTTACCTGTTTGCCCCTTATTTTAATTGAGCCGCAAATAAAGGAGCCGTAGTTCTGCCCGAAGATTGAGCGCATAAGCTCAGTTCTGCCTGCGCCCATAAGCCCTGCAAAGCCCACAATTTCGCCTGCGCGCACATAGAAGTTTGACCTTTTGCAGACCATTCTTCCCGGAATATTCGGGTCTTCAACGCACCAGTTATCAACTTCAAAAATAACCTCGCCTGGCTTTGACTCATGTGGGGGATAGCGGTTTTCCATAGAGCGGCCGACCATTGAGCGGATAATACGCTTTTCGTCAACATGCCCTTTTTCGACTGAAAACGTTTCAACTGTGCGCCCGTCGCGAAGCACAGTTACAACATCGGAAATTTCAGCAATTTCGTTAAGCTTGTGCGAAATCATTATGCAGGTGATGTCCTTGCCCTTTAAATCGCGCATAAGCTTGAACAGGTTTGCAGTATCGGCCTCGTTTAAGGCTGAGGTAGGCTCGTCAAGAATTAAGAGCTTCACATTTTTAGAGAGCGCTTTTGCAATTTCTACAAGCTGCTGCTGGCCAACGCCAAGATGCTTTACCTGAGTGTTCGGGTCGAGGTTCAGCCCAACGCGCAAAAGCAGCTCCTGTGCAAGGCGGCGCTGCTTTTCTCTGTCTATTAAGCCGCGCCTTACGATTTCGTTGCCCATAAAGATGTTTTCTGTAATAGAAAGCTCAGGAATCATAGTAAGCTCCTGGTGGATTATAACAATGCCTGCACTTTCGGATTCTTTTATGTTTTTAAAGGTCATCTCGCTGCCCATATATATGATTTTGCCCTCATACGAGCCATAGGGGTGAATGCCTGAGAGCACCTTCATAAGGGTGGATTTGCCTGCGCCGTTTTCGCCGCAAATTGCGTGGATATCGCCGCGGCGAACTGAAATAGTTACGCCGTCTAAAGCGCGCACTCCCGGGAAAACTTTGGTTATATCCTGCATTTGTAGAATTATGTCTTCCATTATGCCAACCTCCGGCTGCTTGACTATAAGGTAAGTTTGCTTCTAAATCTAAAGCTTGCTTAATCGGCAGCGTATTATGCCGCCGGCTTTATATATCCATATTTTACATTAAGCCATAACTGTGAGCCTTATGCCTTAAACGCCTTAAACCCTAAGGCAGCTTAAAAAAATTCGCGGGCGCAAGTGCCTTTAGTATAGACTTAGCCGTGTTCTATGATATTTCCGCCTTCTTTGCTTTTTTTAGCTAATTTTCGCGACTGTTAAAAGTTGCTTGAGTAGCATAATTGACCACTTTGTATATCATAGTATGTTGAGGCGCCTTGCGTGAACTTGGCGCCATAAAAAACAGACTACAGCCTGTTTGCTAATGTTTTTTCAATAACATCAAATTATCACAACTTTGTCAATTTGTCAGCACTTTAGTTATGATATGCAAGAAATGTCCACCCTAACAGCAGAAATATGGGTTCTTAGTTAAATCCCTCCCGTGGTAAGCTATAATAGTAATAGTAGCGCCTGTTTTTAGGCAAGGGCATTTTGGTAAAAGGAGTATAAAATGAGCAGCATTTCTTCAACCCGCTTGAAGTTGTTAAAAGAGCAGTTGTTTCATGGCTTCTTCGTTAAGAAGGAGTGGTGGGGCGATGACCTCACAATTTTAAATACGCCCGAAGTCGAAAAGAAGTCGATTTCAATGCGCAAAGCGCTTGCGTTTGAAAAGGTATGCCTCGAAATGCCTTTGGAAATTAAACCGCATGAGCTTATTGTAGGCCTTGCTACAATGTCCTCAGTAGGCTTTGGGCATACGTTCCCAAAATACGAAACTGACGAAGAAGCCAAATACTTCGCGCAGTTCTCTCTCGATAGAAAATCAGTGTGGGGGCATCACATGCCCTACTACAAAAAACTCCTCGAAGTCGGTTACAGCGGCATATTGGCTGAAATAGAGCAAAAGCTTAAAACAGAGGCAGACCCTGAAGTTATTGATTTTCTAACATCTGCAGCCCATACGCTAAAAGCTGCAGCAGCCTTATCAAAAAGATATGAAGCGCTTATAAAAGAAAGCGCGCAGTCAGAGCAGGATGACTTAAGGCGCACAGAGCTCTTAGAGCTTAGCCGTATTTGCGCAAAGGTTCCAAACGAACCTGCAGAGTCGTTTCATGAGGCGCTCCAAAGCGTATGGTTTGTGCACATGCTCTTGCACAGCACGCTCTCTTACACCCCGCTTGGGCGAATAGACCAGTACTTGTGGCCCTACTACGAAAAAGACTTTAACGAGGGCAGGCTCACAAGGCAGGAGGCAAAAGACCTTATAGGCTCATTCTTAATAAAATTCAACGAGCGCACGCAGTTTAGAAGCGAACATATGGAAAACCACATGTCAGAGGGCGACTGGTCTCAAGGCGGCGACCCAAACGAACCTACGACAACCTTTGATATGGAAAACGACGCAGACTACAACTTCGGCCAATCCGCAAACCATTGGCTCCAAAGCGCAACAGTAGGCGGCCTTAAGCCTGATGGTACAGACGCTACAAACGAACTGAGCTATTTGTTCATTGAGACTCTTAATGAGCTTGAGCTTGTCTCTCCTATGATAAGCGCACGCTTAAGCGACCTTACGCCAAAGGAGTATAAAAGCTTTGTTGGCGGCGAGCTTTGCGAGGGCGGCGCGCAGCCTGTTCTCTTTAACGATGAAGTCATAATAAAAGGGCTTACACAAAGGCTCAATATCCCAAAAGAAGATGCATTTGATTATGCAAGCGATGGCTGCTGGGAAGTGCTTATTTACGGAAGGACTGAGTACAGCTACGGCCATATCGAAGTAATGCCCTGCATGGAGGCGCTCTTTAACAAGGGCTGCTCCTTCGTTACAGGGCGCAAAATAGGCGTAGACCCAGGCGATACCCTAAATTCTCTAAACACCTTTGACGAGTTTTACGAGGCGTATTTTGAGCAGGTGCGCTATCGCATTGACAACGCAGTAAAAAATAAAATGAAATACTACGATAAGGTGCATCAAATCGCGCCTGAGCCGTATCTTAGCGCGCTTGTGGACGATTGCATAGAAAACGGGCGGGATTTAACAAACCGCGGCGCAAGGTATAGAATTTATTCGCTTTTTGCAACAGGGCTCTCTCACTGCATAGACTCTCTTAGCGCAATTAAAAAGCTGGTATATGACGAAAAAAGGCTTACGCTTTTAGAAGTTGCTGCAATCATAAAAGACAACTGGAAGGACAACGAAGCGCTGCGCCAATACTGCCTTAATAAAACCCCTAAATACGGCAATGATGACAAAGAGGCAGATGCTATTCTTGTTCGCTTTATGAACGACTTTTGCGACAGGGCAGATTATTGGAACAGCTCTATAGACTGGCTCACAATTACAGCAGGCGTTGCAACCTTTGAAAACTATCCGCGCTTTGGCAGGCAGGCATGGGCATCCTTTGACGGCAGGTTTGCGCATGAGGCGTTTTCAAGCAACTATTCTCCTGCAGTGGGGCGCGACCAGGAAGGGCCGACTGCAGTTGTGCTTTCCTCAACAAAGGTCGATTTATCCCGCTTAAACAGCGGCTGCCCGATTGACCTTCGCATAAGCTTCAACAAAAACTCAAAGGACGAATGCAAAGATATACTTTCCGCCTTTATAGAGAGCTTTAGGAGCCTTGGCGGGAACATTATGACAATTACAAAAGTAGATATAGAAACGCTTAAAAAAGCGCAGGAAAACCCTGAGCAGTATATGTCGCTCAGGGTGCGGCTTGGCGGGCTTACAGTATACTTTGTGCAGCTTGCAAAAGCGCAGCAGGATGAATACATGCGAAGAACTGAGCACAACTTTTAGCAGGATATAAATGAAGAACAACGAAGAAACAGTTTTAGGCACAGTGCTTGATATAGAGCGGTTTTCCGTACATGACGGCAGAGGAATACGCACAGTCGTGTTTTTAAAGGGCTGCCCGCTTAAGTGCGGGTGGTGCGCAAACCCGGAATCCCAGCAGCTTAAGCCGCAAATAGGCTTTTTTAGGGATAAATGCGCAGCCTGCATGAAATGCGCGGAAATTTGCCCAAACGGCAGGCTGTTTAAGGAGCAGGGTAAGCTCGATTTTTTAAACTGCACAGGCTGCATGAAATGCGTTGATGCCTGTTATTACGGGGCGCGCATACAGTACGGCAGGCAAATGTCAGCAGCTGAGGTAGTTAAAATTGTTAAGCGCGACAAAGTATTTTACGATAATTCAGGCGGTGGCGTAACTTTAAGCGGCGGCGAAATGAGTATGCAGCCCGGCTTTGCCCTTAATATTCTAAAGGGATGCAAAAGCGAGGGCATACATACTGCTGTTGAAACCTGCGGGTATTCAAACTGGGAGCAGTTTTCTAAAATACTCGAATATGTCGATATGCTCCTCTACGACATAAAACACATGGATTCTTCCATACATAAAGCTAAAACAGGCGTGCTTAACGCCCTTATTTTAGAAAACGCTATAAAGGCAGCTCCGCTCGTAAAAGAAATGATAATCCGCTATCCCGTAATCCCCGGGTTTAACGACTCCCTTGATAACGCGCTTGCCTTAGCCCGCTTTATGAAGGCTAAGCTTAAAGGGGTAAAGCGTGTGGATTTGCTGCCGTATCATTCAATGGGCTTATCAAAATGCGAGCGCATTGGCAAGCCTTATCCGTTTACGCTTCCCTATGAGCTAAGCACAGAAAAAGTGCAGCAGCTGTATGAGCTTTTAAAAGCAGAAGGGCTCGATGTTACAATAGGCGGGTAAAGCCTTGACCCTTTGAGCCGAATACTTATTAAGCGCAGACTTATGAACCTAAGCCTGCGCTTTGCTTTTTTGTATATTAAACCCTGTTCAATTTATGTTATAATATAACAGGTATTTAACAGCATACATACAGGCAAATTAAAAGCAGCTGACCTTAAACTTAAGCCCAATTTTCGGAGCAGGGTTATGGAGTATACGCAAAACAGCTTAAACAACGACTATAAGCTTATTTTAGAACATCTTAGCAGCACAGACATAAGCAAGGCAAAGATGGTCTTTTGCGAGAAAATAACCGAAACAAGCTCTATTTGGAACTTTAACCGTCATTCGCATGATTTTACTGAGTACATCTTCATTTTAGACGGTAAAATGCGCATAGATGTGCCCGGCAAAAAAATTACAAAAGCGCAGTATGATTTAATCGTTTACCCAAAAGGCGTGCGCCATCAGGAATATGTCAACATGCTTGAGCGGCAGCAGATTATTTGCATAGGCATAAGCGCGCCCTGCACAATCCCCCTTAAAACATCCTACGAAATGTGCGACAACAACGGCGTTATCCGCTGGCTTTTTGAGCAGATTTACCTTGAGCACACAAAGCACGCGCTTAAGGGAGAAGAAATCATACATACATATATTATGGCCTTTTTCCTGCACATGCAGCGGTATTTTGCAGACTCCGAGTCGAGGCAGCAGAACTTTATCGGCAGGTGCACCTGCTATATCCACGACCATATAAAAGAAAATATCTCCGTAGAGAAGCTCTCCAAAATCGCCTATGTGAGCCCCTCGCATTTAGCGCGCTCCTTCAAAAAAACGCTTGGCGTCTCGCCGCTTCAGTATATTAAGGCGTGCAGAATAGAAATAGCAAAGCGGCTCTTGGTTTCAACAAACACATATATAGGCGACATCGCGGCTTTAGCAGGCTTTAACGACGCAAAATATTTTTATAGGGTGTTCAAGGCGCAAACTAAAATGACGCCGCGCGAGTATAGAAATTACTACAAAACTTAGTAAGCTTAGAGCGCCAGGTTTAAAATTGCAAATACATCAGCTTCACCTAGCTGCTTAAGGTTACCTATAAGCCCGCGCTCAACAGCCTTTTTTGCCATTTGCGCAAAGCCTGAGCTGTCTATGCCAAGGTCACTTAGCCGCGTAGGCATGTGTATTTCTTTTAAGAACGCCTCAAACTGCTCTATGCCGAGGCGCGCTGTACGCTCAAGGTTTATTAAATCGTACTCAATATTAAAAATTCTATTTGCAAACTGCGCAAACCTGTTCACATCTGTTTTATAAACATACTTCATCCATGCAGGCAGAATAACCGCAAGCGCAGCACCGTGAATAGTGTTGTAGAGCGCGCTAAGCTCAAGCCCTATGCCGTGCGAAGCCCAATCCCCTATGCGGCCTGTTGAGAGCAGGTCGTTGTGCGCAAGCGTTGACGCCCACATAAGCTCAGCGCGCGCGTTGTAGTCGTGCGGCTCCTCTAAAAGAATGCGGCTGTTTTTAATTACTGAGGTTATTGTCGCCTCACAAAGCCTGTCCGTTAAGTCGACATTTTTCACAGACGTGAAGTATCGCTCCATCACATGCGAAATCATATCAGTTGCACCGCAAAAGGTCTGATGCTGCGGCAGGGTGTAAGTAAGTTCAGGGTTTAATATTGCGAACTTCGGTCTTAGGCATAAATCAATAACATCGAGCTTGTAGCCTGTTTTTTCGTTTGTTATAACTGCGCCATGGCTCGATTCGCTCCCTGTTGCAGGTATGGTTAAAATTACGCCTGTAGGGAGCGCCTTTTCGCATCTTTGCTTTTTAAGGAACATATCCCAAACATCGCCCTCATAGGGCACGCCTGCAGCAATTGCCTTTGCAGTATCTATTACACTGCCGCCTCCAAGCGCAAGTATAAAATCAATATCTTTTTCACGTGAGAGCGCAATGCCTTCATATACAAGCCCTAAAAGCGGGTTTGGCTTAACGCCTGTAAGCTCTGTATAGTTTACGCCGCTTAACTTAAGGCTTTCTGTTACACGCGTTAGCAAGCCTGAAGTCTTAATGTATTCATCCCCGTAATGCACAAGCATGATGTTCGTGCTAAATGCCTTTACTTCTTCGCCTACAGCAAGCTCCGTGTTTTTGCCAAAGATTATTTTAGTAGCGTTTTGAAAAACAAAATCAAGCATCTTAGCCTCCTGTTAAAGCTATTTTACTTCTTCGTCAAAAGAAATCTGTTTTACGCTTTCAAGCCCTGTATATACTATTGCCTTAAATGAAGTTGCAATGGTTTCGCCTGCAGCAATATGCCGTATTGTTCCATTTGCTTTAGCTGTTCTAATTCTGTCTGTATAGCTGTTCCAAAATTCAACGCTTATATTGTATGTTCTGCCATACCACGGATAGCCCAAGTTCCCGTTGCAGGCCTGCCAATATGTAATATACGGGAAAACATCAAGCTCAAAGCAAAAGCCTATTCCAAGCTTTAAGCGGGTATTAGTAAGCGCAAACCAGCCCTCCCTAAGCCCCCTTAAATAATAAATATCAGAGCAGGGCTTGCCTGCCTTTGGCATAAGGCTTAAATCAATAAGCTCATTATTTTTGCTTAATGCTTTTGGCCATTTGCCGGAAAACTCAGGCTCAAAATGCGCAGTAGGCGAGTTGAAAAAATCGCTTGTCGAAAACTCCTCAGCAGGTATGTCGAGCCTGCAGCAGTCATCTAAAAACGGGCTGCCGAAAGACGGGTGCTGCGCCCATAAAAACTCAAGCTCCTCTTCACCTTCGTTTGTAAGCCATTCCTTAAAGCCAAGCGCAAGGGAGTCATGCTTTAAGCTTAGGCGCTTCTTTATATGAAACGGAGTGCGTACAGCAAAGCATTCAAACTCGACTTCTACTAAATCTTTTGTATCCTCAATAACTCTATAGCTCCATGGGATTGTAGAAACTTCGCCGTGGAGCCCTAACTGGCAGCCCTTATAAGAAGCCGGCCCTCCTGCAGGCAAAAGCTCCTGGAAGCCGCCATAGTAGTTATCGAGGTAAGTGCATTCGTCATTGTACGCAGTAGGTATGTACTTGTTTGCTTCGCGCAGGCGGGTAGGGGATTTCCAAATAAAATCAATATCCATAGGTTTGTAGATTATTTCGTAAATATCCGCGCCCTTATCAACAAGAATTGTAACTTTAAGCAAGTTGTTTTCAAGAGTAAGAAATTGATAGCCCTTGTGCATAAACGAGAAGAGCCTGCAGCCATGGTTGCGCCAAGAAGAATAATCCATTTCACTATCCCCCTAAAGTTAATTTATCGAGAAGTAAAACCGCTTTATTTGTCGAGAAGGCCTTCCATGACCTGTTTAAGCGAGCCGCAGTTTTCCGCAATCCATGCATCCTCAGTCGGCGGGCAGCCCCCGACATATAAATAGTCGTCCTCATATTTTTTAAGGCAGCTGCCTATTAATATTTTAGTGCCTGCGTCTTTATATTCCTCCGGGTCAACATTCGGGCCTACGAAAATCGTAACCTTTTCAAACTCATTAAGCTTGTCTTTAAGCTCTGCTAAGGAGTTGCCAAGCTCGTTTAAGCAAATGCTGCAAGGGTTGCCCTGCACAATAGTAATTTTGCCATTGCTTGCCTTTGCTATTTCAAAAGGGTTCTGCGGCTTTGAAAACGTAAAGATGCAATTAAGCTCTTTAATAAACTCCTCAAGTTCAAGACCGACGACTTCGATTTTGCTTAAATCTATATTGCCTAAGCCGCGTTTGTTTGCAAGGCTCAAATGCTCCACCTCGCTTGCGTCAAAGCCCATAATGCTGCTGCAAACTGCGTCGGTTGCAACTGTATCTAAGCCTGCAAGTATAAGGCCAACTGGGTAGCTAACCTTTTTAGTCATATCCCTGCCAAAAGTGCAGTCAAGCACTGTAAGCACAGGCGGCAGAACGCTGTTTAAATCAACTATCCCCTGGTTTAAGCCCTCAGTATGGAACTTCCGCTTCCACTCCGGGCTTATTACGCCTTTCATATTCT
>ERZ795049.6196-NODE-6196-length-10598-cov-27.218818_pt1 | contig 10598 bp, 12 predicted proteins | sample MGYA00375133_ERZ795049 | MGnify/ENA primary metagenome ERZ795049 (study PRJEB30178, sample SAMN05720147) | activated sludge metagenome | isolation source: anaerobic digester from wastewater treatment plant | place: Japan | collected 2015-04-20 ...
CGCCATCGCGTATGCCGTCCAGGAACGGCTCGCTCCCCGCGCCCCTCTCGCTGCGCTCGCCACGAGAACCCGCCAAGGGCTCACCGCCCAAACCGCCCTCGCCGCCAGAACCCGCCAACGGCTCAACCACCCCGTGATGGATCTCGTAGGCGACCACGTCATGCCCCCGCCACCTACCCCGCGGCCGCCCCAACACTTTCTCCGGCTGGAACCGCACCCGCGCCGGCAGCAGCCCAAGCCCGGCAGCACCCCCGCTCGGCGACTCGACCGGGTCGTCGATCTCGGCCGTGAGCATCTGATAACCCCCACAGATCCCCAGGATCGGGCGCCCTGCCGCCGCCCGTCGCACCAGGGCGTCGGCCAGCCCGCGCTGCCGCAGCCACTCCAGATCGGCCACCGTGGCCCGGCTCCCCGGCAACACGACGAGGTCCGCATGCTCGATGTCGGCGGGCTCGGCGGTGGCGAACACATCGACCCCTGGCTCCGACGCGATGGCGTCCAAATCGGTGGCGTTGGAGATCCGCGGCAACCGGATCGCCGCGACCCGCAGCGTCCCGGCTCGCCCGGGCAACCGCGGCCACTTCGCGAAAGCGAGCGCATCCTCCGAGTCGAGCCACACCTGGTCCAGCCACGGGACAACTCCGAAGCACCGCAACCCGGTTCGCCGGGTCAACTCGTCGAGCCCGGGGTCAAGCACCGACTGGTCGCCGCGGAACTTGTTGATGAGATACCCCGCCAGCAGCGCCCGATCAGAGTCGTCGACGATCCCCCAGTGGCCGAAGATCGACGCCAACACCCCGCCGCGATCGATGTCGCCGACGAGCAGCGTGGGCAGTCCGAACCGCCGCGCCAGCCCGAAGTTGACGTAGTCACCCGCCCGCAGGTTGATCTCCGCCGGCGACCCGGCCCCCTCGCAGACGACCAACTCGTGAGTTCCCGCCAGCACGGCATACGCCTCGTATGCCGCGTCAGCCAACCGCGTCCGCCCGCCGACGTACTCGCCCGCCTCCAACGTGCCGCCCGGCTGACCGCGCAGGACGATGAACGCGCGGCGGTCGGTCGACGGCTTGAGCAGCACGGGGTTGTGCAGCGCGGAGGGCTCGACTCCGGCGGCGATCGCCTGCAGGTGTTGCGCGCGCCCGATCTCCGAGCCGTCGGCACAGACCATCGAGTTGTTGCTCATGTTCTGCGCCTTGAACGGCGCCACCCGCACGCCTTGGCGCGCCCACGCCCGGCACAGTCCGGCGACGATGAGCGACTTCCCGGCGTCGGAGCTCGTGCCTGCCACCAGGAGTCCCGCCATGCGCGTCATCCTCGCATCCGCGCGGCCCGCTGCCTCCAGTTTGCGTTTTGCTAACTAGAGCAAGCATAATGGTGTCATGACCCCGACACTCAAGCTCGACTTGGGCAGCTACCTGCGCGAACAGCGCCGGGCAGCCAAGCTCTCGTTGCGGCAGCTGTCCGAGTTGGCCGGGATCTCCAACCCCTACCTCTCCCAGATCGAACGCGGGCTCAAGAAGCCCAGCGCGGAGATCCTGCAACAGATCGCTCGCGGCTTGGAGGTGTCGGCCGAGTCGCTCTATGTCCGCGCCGGCATCCTCGACGAGTCCAGCCCCACGAGCGCACCCAGTGTCCTGGCCGCGATCGCCGCCGACAGTCGGCTGACCGATCGCCAACGCCAGGTCCTCGTCGATGTCTACCGCTCGTTTGTGGACATTGCCGACGAACCCAGAACCGCCCCGGCCACGGGGTCCGCACCCGACGGAGACGTGGCGACTCAACCGACAGAGACACCAGAATCCTGAGGAGGATTACCCACCATGGCCCGCAAGACCCGCATGGACGAAATGAAGAAGGACCTGCAGAAGACCGCCGCTGAGGCCCGCACCCAACTCATGGCCGTCGTCGGCGCGACCGACCTGGCCGTCGAGAAGATCCGCGTGGCCCAGGAGCACTTCGTCCAGGTCGCCCGCGAGATGGACGCCAAGAGCCTGCAGAAGGACGCCGAGCGCTTCCAGAAGGACGTCAAGAAGGTCCAGAAGAACCTCGCCAAGATCCAGGCCGACCTGACCAAGCGTCTCTCCAAGACGGCCAAGGACGTCCAGACCGTCCCGGCCAACGCCGTCGGCCACAGCATCGAGTTGGCCACCAAGGCCCAGGCCACGGTCGACGAGCTCGCCGAGCGCGGCGAGGCCCTCGTGCAGCGCATCCGCACCACGCGCTCGACCCAGGACCTCAAGTCCCAGGTCGAGACCACCGTTGCCGCTGGCAAGGGTGCCGTCACCACCGCCCGCAAGGCCGCCGTGTCCACCGAGCGCGCCGCCAAGGCCACCATCAAGTCCGCCGCCGAAGAGGCCAAGGTCGTCGCCGCCAAGGTCGCCGAGACTGTCGAGAAGGACGCCGAGACGGTCGCGTCGACCGTCAAGGCCTCCGCCGCCCGGACCCGCGCCGCGGCCCGCACCACCACCACGACGGCTCAGGCCGGGGTCAAGCGCACCACCGCTCGCACCCGCGCCACCGGAACCGGTGTCCGCAAGACCGCCGCCAAGACCACGACCGCCGCCAAGACGGCTGCCAAGAAGGTCGGCGACTGATCAACCCTGTCGTCGGGGGCGGCATCCGCCTCGACCACAGGCGGAACTCCCCGTAGGGGGGGTGCACAGAGGTGGGCCGGTTTCCCAGGGAAGCCGGCCCACCGGCATACCCGGGGTCTTGGGGGTATGCCGTCCCGCCGCCTTCGGGTCCGCGGGGCACCTGCCTCTGGCACACTGGCGCGCGTGTCGAACCCGTCCAGCCACGCAGCCGCACACCCCGTTTCGCCCGCGCTCACGCAGGGCCCCGTGCTCGCCCACGTCGTGCGGTGCGGCGTCGTCGAGAGCGTCCACCGAGGCTCCGCCGTCGTGACCAGCGCCGACGGCTCGATCGAGCAGGCGTGGGGCGACCCGACCGGCCTGATCTTCCCCCGGTCGGCGAGCAAGCCGATCCAGGCCGCAGCCATGGTCGCCGCCGGCCTCGACATCGCGCCCCATCAGCTCGCGCTCGTCGCCGCCAGCCACTCCGGCGAGGCCTTCCACCTCGCCGCGGCCCTCGAGATCCTCCACGGCGCCGGGCTCGACGAGACCCACCTGCTCAACACCCCCGACTACCCGGTCGACGAGCAGGCGCGCGACGAGTGGATCCGGGCAGGGCACCCCAAAACCTCACTCGCACAGAACTGTTCGGGCAAGCACTCCGGCATGCTCGCCACGACCGCGGCCAACGGGTGGGACCTCGCGACCTACCTCGACCCCGAGCACCCGCTCCAGCAGGCCATCACCGCGGCGGTCGCCCGCCTCTCCGGGACAGCGGTCGGCGCGATCGCGGTGGACGGCTGTGGGGCGCCGCTGCACGGCATACCCCTGACGGGGCTTGCGCACGCGTTCGGCCGGATCGCCGCGGCCCCCGCGGGCAGCCCCGAGGCGCGGGTCGCCGACGCGATCCGCACCCACCCCGAATACCTCGGCGGCACCCGCCGCGGTGTCACCACGCTCATCCGCGAAACGCCCGCCGACCAGCGCCTCATCGCCAAGGACGGCGCCGAGTCGGTGTATGCCGTGGGGCTGGGTGACGGTCGCGGCGTCGCCGTCAAGATCGCCGACGGTCACATGCGCGCCAAGCCAGTGGTTCTCGCGGCGATCCTGCGCCGCATCGGGGTCGGGTCCGAGGCGGGGTATGCCGCCCTTGAGGACGCTCCCGTCCTCGGCCACGGTCAGCCGGTCGGCTCGATCGTCGCAGTCGGGATCTGAGCCCGCCGTGCGGGTCGTCCTGCAACGGGTCTCCGCCGCGCGGGTCGAGGTTGACGGCGTTGTCGTCGGCGACCTCGACGGCCCGGGCTTGGTCGCCCTCGTCGGCGTCACCCATGGCGACGGCCCGACCCAGGTCGAGTGGATGGCCCGCAAGATCGCCCATCTGCGGGTCTTCGACGGGCCGGACGGCGACGAGAGCCCGGGGGCGGAGCGGTCCGCGGTCGAGGCGGGGCTGCCGGTCCTGGTCGTCAGCCAGTTCACCCTCTATGGCGATGTGCGCAAGGGTCGGCGGCCGTCGTGGTCGGCCGCGGCGCCCGGACCGGTCGCCGAGCCGCTTGTCGAGGCCGTCGCCGAGGCCCTGCGCGCAGAGGGCCTGCGGGTCGCCACGGGAACCTTCGGTGCCCATATGAGGGTTCATCTGGTGAACGACGGCCCGGTTACCCTGGTGCTGGACGTCTAAGAGGTTCACTCACGCCGTCGGAAGGCCACCCATGTTTTCCTCGATCTCTTCGGTTCAGGGCGTGGTCGTCCTGGTCCTGGGTCTGGCCGCCCTGGGCGCGGAGGTCTTCGCCCTGCTCGACGCCCTGCGGCATCGACCGGATGCTTTCGTGGCAGCAGGCAAGCGCACCAAGAACTTCTGGCTCCTCGTGCTGGGAGTTGCGACGGCGGTCGGCTTCGTCTCCAACGTCCTGTCGATGTTCGGCGTCATCGCCTTCGTTGCTGCCGCGGTCTACCTCGCCGACGTGCGGCCTGCGCTCAAGCAGGTCTCGGGCCGCGGAGGCGGGCGCCTGGGTCCCTACGGCCCATGGTGACCGGCCCTGGGCGAGGCGCGTGCGGCATACTGGCTGGTCGAGCGCGTGCACGCGCGTTCTGCTCATGAGGAGTTTTGTGACTGACACCCCGCCCCCCGTGGTCCACCACCGCACCGAATACGTCGAAGGCCTGCGCGACCCACGGGTGGACATTTTCGTGGCCAACCGGCCGTGGGGGTCGTTCACCCAGTTCGTCTCCAACGAGACCGTGACCGTCAAGACGATCCTTGTCGAGGCCGGCCATCGGCTGAGCCTGCAGCGGCACGAGCACCGCGGCGAGATGTGGACGATGCTCGACGTCCCGATCGACGTCACCGTTGACGAGCGCACCTGGACCGCGGCCGTCGGCGAGACCGTCTGGGTGCCGCGCGGCGCGACCCACCGGATCGCCAACCCGGGTGAGAAGGCCGGGCGCATCCTCGAGGTCGGCTTCGGCTTCTTCGACGAGAGCGACATCGAGCGACTCGAGGACGATTACGCCCGCCACGACGACGCCGAAGGATCCGACCACGCCGAGGCGTAGGTCACGCTGCGCAGAAGGTCACCCGGGCCGGACGGCATCCCAGCGGATGCTCAGCTCCCCGAGGCGCCATCGCGCGGGCCCGTCGAGCACGGGCCACCCGTTGGCCCGCATCCGCGCCGCCGTCTCCAGGAACCTCGCGCGCACCCCGTATGCCGCCTGCGGCGCGGCATACCGCCAGGCCTGGTCAAGTGCGACGAGGAAGCCGTGGACCCGCTCGCCGGGGACGTTGCGGTGGATGAGGGCCTTGGGCAGCCGCTCGGCCACGTCGGCCGGAGTGCTCAGTTCGCGCAGTCGCATCGACAGCGTGAGGCTGACCGGGCCGGCCGCGGGCTCGACGGCGATCCACGACGCGAGCCGACCGAGTTCGTCGCAGGTCCCGTCGATGAGGACCCCGTCCGGAGCCAGCCGTGAACGCACCTTGGCCCAGATCGCCTCGACCTCGTCCTCCTCGTATTGACGCAGGACGTTGAAGGCTCGCACGACGGTCACGGCTCGCCCGTCGGCGGTCGGCACCTCGAAGCCGCCGCGTCGGAAGCTCAGCCCCGGCCGCTCCAACCCGGCGGCCGCCGTGACGCGGGCCGGGTCGATCTCCAGGCCGAGCACCTCCACGTCGCCGCGCACCCGGCGAAGCCGCTCGAACAACTCGACGGCCGTCACCGGGGAGGCACCGTAGCCGAGGTCCACAACCACCGGCGGGTCCATCGGCAGGCGCAGCCGCCAGGCCTGCGTCCCGGCCAGCCAACGGTCGCAGCGGCGCAGCCGATTGGGGTTCGTCGTCCCTCGCGTGATCCTGCCCAAAGGGGGTCCACCCTCGGCTCTGGTGCGGTTCACACACCGCAGCGTATGCCGCCCGGGAATCTCGACAGCGGCGTCGGTGTTGTCGAGAAACGTGTGCCGCTGACATGTGTGCATCTTCTGTGCATCTGTGGAAAGGATCGGGGAGCTGTGACGCCGGAGGAGATCCGTCGGGTTGCGATGTTCAGCGTCCACACCAGCCCGCTGGAGCAGCCGGGCACCGGTGACGCCGGCGGGATGAACGTCTACATCGCCGAGGTCGCCAAGGAGTTGGCCCGCCAGAACCGCGAGGTCGAGATCTTCACGCGGGCCACCACCGGCGCCCTCCCGCCCACGGTCGAGCTGGTCCCCGGAGTTACCGTCCGGCACATCACCGCGGGGCCGTATGAGGGGTTGGCCAAAAACGACCTTCCCGGTCAGCTGTGCGCGTTCGCCGCAGGCGTGATGCGCGCCGGCGCGGCCCGCCCCGAAGGCTGGTACGACCTCGTCCACTCGCACTATTGGCTCTCCGGCCAGGTCGGCTGGCTGGCGGCCGACCGGTGGCGCGTCCCGCTCGTCCACACGATGCACACGATGGCCCGGGTCAAGAACGCCGCGCTCGCCGACGGCGAGCGTCCCGAGCCGGCCGGCCGCGAGATCGGCGAGGCCCAGGTCGTCGAAGCCGCCGACCTGCTCACCGCCAACACCGCCGACGAAGCCTGCCAGTTGGTGTCGCTCTACGACGCCGACCCGGCCCGCGTGGTCGTCGTCCCGCCGGGCGTTGACCTTGAGGTCTTCACCCCCGGCGACCGGTATGCCGCGCGCAGCCGCCTCGGGCTCCCGCAGGGTGCGCACGTGGTCCTCTTCGTGGGTCGCATCCAGCCGCTCAAGGCTCCCGACCTGCTCGTCAAGGCGGCCCGGCGGCTGCTCGACGCGCACCCCGACTGGACGCCCGACGACCTGGTCGTCGGCATCCTCGGTGGCCCGAGCGGCACCGGTTTGGAACACCCCGAGAGCCTGGCCACGCTGGCCGCGGAGCTGGGGATGACGGCATACGTGCGCTTCGTGCCGCCGGCCGACCGGGCGACTCTCGCGCAGTGGTACCGCGCGTCCGACCTGGTGACCGTTCCCTCCTACAACGAGTCGTTCGGCCTGGTCGCGATCGAGTCGCTCGCGTGCGGGACCCCGGTGGTTGCCGCGCGGGTCGGCGGGCTGCCGACGGCGGTCGGTCCTGGGGGAGTGCTCGTCGATGGGCACGATGTCGATGACTGGGCGACAACCCTCGACCGCCTGCTCGCCGACCCCGGCCTGCGGGCCGAGTTGGGCCGCCGCGCCGTGCGCCACGCGCGCAGTTTCGGGTGGGGAGCCACGACCGAGCGGCTGCTGCAGGCTTACGGCGAAGCATGTCGCACACGGACCCCGTCACCGATCTTCGAGGCGAGCCTGTTGACGGGAGTGCCGGCAGCGGTCGTCCCGTGACCGACCCGGCCCGGCCCGCTGGCGAATGGGCAAGCCCGGCTGCGAACCATTTCTGACCAGCATGACATTCAGCCCCGACTCCGACATCTGAGCCGATTCCGCGCCAGCAATTCGGTAGTCTCCAAGACATGCGCATAGCCGTTGCAGGAGCAGGTCTGATCGGGCGCCGTCACATCGAAGAGCTCGTCAAGTCGCCGCACGCGAGCTTGGCCTCGATCATCGATCCGTCGCCGGAAGCCGGTGCCCTCGCCGCCGAGCTCGGGGTGCCTCATTACGCCACTCTCGAGCGAGCGCTGGCCGACGATCGGCCCGACGGCGTGATCCTCGCCACCCCCAATCGCCTCCATGTCGAAGGCGGCTTGACCTGCATCGCGGCTGGGGTGCCGGTCATCGTCGAGAAGCCGTTGGCCGAGACTGCCGCCGGGGCCAAGCAGCTCGTCGAGGCCGCAGAGGCTGCTCACGTTCCACTGCTCACCGGCCATCACCGCAACTACTCCGCCAACATGGCCGCAGCCCGTGAGGTGATCAGTTCAGGCGTACTCGGACGCTTGGTGGCTATCGTCGGTCAGGCCACGTTCTACAAGCCGGACGACTACTTCGATGTCGGCGACGGGTGGCGGCGCAAGGCCGGGGGTGGCCCGATTCTGCTCAACCTCACGCACGAGGTGAACAACCTGATGGCGCTGGCCGGTGACATCACCGCTGTCCAGGCCACCACAAGCTCTGCGACCCGAGGCTTCGAGGTCGAAGACACAGCCGCCATGATCTTTCACTTCGCTGGCGGCGTGCTCGGCACCTTCATGCTCTCCGATACCGCAGCCTCTCCTCGATCATGGGAGCAAACCAGCGGGGAGAACACCTCCTACGCCACCTATCCGGACGAGGACAGCTATCACGTCATGGGCACGGTTGGGTCGCTCTCGATCCCGACCATGCGACTCAAGACGTATCCCGGAGTGCAGTCGTGGTGGTCTGCCACTGACGACAGCCGCATCGACGTTGCCGTCGAAGATCCGCTGGCAAACCAGATCGCGCACTTCGCCGCAGTGATCCGCGGCGAAGCCGAGCCGATATGCGACGGGCGCGCTGGGCTCAAGACGATTCAGGTGTGCGACGCGGTGCAAGAAGCGGCGCGCACGGGTGCCGTCGTCAACACCGGCATCTCGTGAAGCGAGACATCACGGTCGATCCAGCGCGCGGGTTGTGATCGTGGCCCAAGAACACGACGTGCCGGCAGCGGTGGTCCCGTGACCGACCCGGCCGACGCCACGCCTGGGCAGCGCGCGGTGGCCGCGCTCGCGGCATACGTCGCCGATGCCGAGTTGACCAGCGAGCCCGGCGCGCGTGACGGGGAAGTGGTCGTCACGATTCCCGGGGAGCGCAAGCTCAAGACCGTCGCGTCGTTCCTCGTGCGCGACGAACTCACCTCGGTGAGCGCATTCGTCATCCGCAACCCCGACGAGAATCATGCGGAGTTCTATCGCTTCCTGCTGCGGCGGGTGATGCGTCGCCCCCTGCTGGGGTATGCCGTCGACGGCTCCGGTGACGTGTATGTCCGCGGCCAGGTGCCGACGGTGGCTTTGGATGGGCGGTATCTGGATCTGCTGGTGGGCGCGCTGCTGGAGGCCGCCGATGAGCCGTTCAACGATCTGTTGGCGATCGGCTTCCTCACCTCGATGAAGCGGGAGTGGGCCTGGCGGGTCGCGCGCGGCGAGTCGCTGGCCAATCTTGAAGCGTTCCGATCTCTGTTGAGCGGCAGCGAGGACGACCCTCTGTATGCCGTCGGCACCCTTCCCGCAGACCCGGCGTGACGCAGCGGACGTTGGATTCGAGGAATGGGCTGGGGAGCGTCGGGCCACGGTTGGTCCGCAGTGAGTCTCATTGGAGTGCGTGTGCACGCCTTTCTGCATGGCGCGCCGGGACCAATGCTGGGGACGCGGCCTAGTAGTGCCGTGCATGTTCCGGCCTCGTTAGGCCGAGTGATCGTGTCCCGACGGGCAGCGTCACCGTTCCGGTTCGGGTTCATCGCCACCGTCACCGGGACCACCGTGTCCGACTCGTGTCGGCCGGCCACCCGTACGACCCGAGCGTTGTCAACTTCGGTTCCAATGGATGCAGGCGAAACTTCTTGCAGGGCGATTGGTCGTTGCTGTGGCGACGTCTAAACGACACAGAACGGTCGTCGCGCTCCTCATCTTCTCGCTGATCGTCGTGCTGGCTGTGCTTCTGTTGAAAAGGGGTGCGGCTAATGATCGGGAGTCATGGCACGCAGTGATCCGCGACACCGCAGCTGTCGCCAGCTTGAACGGGGCGACCGTAACCTATTCCCAAGATCCTTGCACCGACGAGTCCTTGGACCTCGCATACATGGACGTAACCCTCTCCTTCTCGCCCGTCGACATCACAGACATAGACGCTCGCCTTCGAAATCAAGGCTGGACCGGGGATGCCGGACTTGCAGGCAATGGGTACGTGCGGTCTGATCTATTCCTGTTGAAGGACTTCAATGGCCGCAATGCCTCCGTGAGCGTGAACGTTGCGTCCAACGACACCCAAATCGTCATTGCGATGCACCCGAACTACTGTTGGATGACCCGCCTTCTTGGTATGTAATCCAGTGTCGTCGACGTCCGCGAACGGGATCACCCCCCATAGCTGCCACGACATACTGCAGCGATTCATGGGGCCGGCGTGGACGAGGACGTGGAACGTATGGGAGAGTGAAGGATGAAAGGCCTCAAAGCGCTGCTCGAACGGCTTGATCGAAAACGTCCCGACGTTCCGATGGATAATCATGATTATCGTCGCAGGGATAATCACCTCCGATGTTGTCTACACGGCTGACATGATCCGCAATTCCCCAACGGGCGTGGGAGTGGTGCAAGCTTTTGACGACGGTGTCAACTCAATTGCGGTCGCGTTGTTCAATAATGGCCAGAATGATATTGTCAACGTTAACGGTACCCGGCGGGGACTCAGCGTCGGAGACAGAGTTGAATTGAGGCGCGAAGGTCCGACGTGGAAAATCGTCAGTTGGACCGGATGGCTGCCGATCTTTCTTGTCCCTCTGGGGATGCTGGCCGGGATCGAGTGGGGCTGTTTCGTGTATCTGCGGTGGCGGAAACAGGAAACCGCTAAGGGAGTCCAGGATCATCCGGTAGGGGACTGATCCCGGATCCACCGGCGCTGATTTTCGGGTTGGGTGCTGACGTGCTTGGCGGGTGA
>ERZ795049.6197-NODE-6197-length-10598-cov-4.192260_pt1 | contig 10598 bp, 13 predicted proteins | sample MGYA00375133_ERZ795049 | MGnify/ENA primary metagenome ERZ795049 (study PRJEB30178, sample SAMN05720147) | activated sludge metagenome | isolation source: anaerobic digester from wastewater treatment plant | place: Japan | collected 2015-04-20 ...
CCGCGATGTCGAGGGCGCGGTGATAATCGCTGTTGTTGTCAAAGGGCGATCCGCGCCATCCGAAGCGCGAGGAGACCCTTCCCTCCACCGGCGGTATGGAAGGTATGTCCGGCGACGTGTACTGGAGGGACGCCAGGACGATGTGAAGCGGGGTGCTGCCGTCGTCGGCTTTCATGTTTGCATCGCCGCCCCGGTCCAGTAAAAGGGAAACCATTTCCCGGGCCCGTAGTGATTCGTCCTCGGTTTTCTGCGTGACGGTGAAGATGCCGGTCCGCTTGCCGTTGCTGTCGTCAAAGCAGCGGGTCACGACGCGGTAGGTGTCCCAACGCGCCGCAATGTGCAGAAGGGTCCATCCGTCCATAAACCGGTGGTTCGTGTTGAAACCGCGGGAGAGGAAGTTGCGCACTTCCTCGGTATCGTTGTTGACAACAGCAGCGGTGATATCGCTGTAGGCTTCATGGGTATCCTGGATTGAGCTGCAGCGGAAGCAGGCGCTGATTGCCGTTGCCAGGGCCAGAATGACCGTAATTTTTTTCATGCAAACACCCTGATTGCCGTCCGTACCGCGTCACATGAACTGTTCCCGGTGACGCTGTCTTTCTTCGCGTGAAATTGCTTCCTGGTCCCTGTACGGATACGGCATGGAAATACATCATGGAGAGCTGAAACCGGCGCGGCCCGCACGGCACGCGTCGGCGCTTCGTTAGGTAAAGAAATATATTCATATGTAAAATAGGCAAGAATTTTTTCACGGAAGGGGCCGTGCTGTCCTACAGCATCAGTCCCGGGCGGGCCTTTGCGTCGAGTTTGCCCCCGGCGTAGACGGGGACGCCGTTGATAAACACGGCCTCGATCCCATCCGGCTGCGCGTCGGTCAGTGTCACCGTGGTGTTGTCCCGGACGGCGGCATAGTCGAAGACGGTTATGTCGGCGGCCATTTTTTCCCTGATAATGCCCCTGTCTTTCAGGCCCATGCGCTCCGCGTTGGCGCCGGTCATCTTGCGCACGCATTCCTCCAGGGAGAGGACGCCCCTCTCCCGAGACATCTGGAGAAAACGCGGGAAGCAGCCGAAGGAGGCGGGGTTCTGAAATCCCGATGACTCCACCCATGCGTCCGTCATGAAGAGGGAGGCGCGGTGCTTCATGAGCTTGTCGATGATGGCGGGGTTGCTGTAGCGGTGATTGAGGACCCGGGCAGTCCCTTTGCTCATACGGGAAACGTCGATCAGGGCCCTGAACTTGGACGTGCCCCGGGCCTTAGCGATTTCGTCGGCGAACAGGCCGTTGAGAGGATTCAACTCCCCGTGGTTGCCATAGGTCACCTGCACGTCGCCGTAGCCGAAGCCGAGCAGGACGGTCATGGCGAATATCTCCAGGCGCAGGCGCCGCAGCGCCGCCGGTTTCTCGTAATTGGCGGGGATGTCCGCCAGGAACCAGGCCGGCAGAACCACGTTGATGACCGAAGCGCCGCAGGAGTAGGCGTAGGTGTCGAACTTCACGTCTATCCCTTCGTCGATGGCCCGGTCGATGATTTCCAGGGCCCGGTCGCAGGACGGCCATGTCTTTGTGCCCACGAAGATAAGGTGCGAGAGCTGGAGCTTCACGCCGGTGCGGCGGGCCACTTCTATCATCTCCTCCAGGGCAATGAGATTATGGGGCCTGCCGAAGGGCTTGATCGGGTATCCCGGGGACAGGGCCGAGTAGGCCCGGGAGTGTACCGTCAGTATCTTGTTCTTCCTGCTGACCAGCCGCGCGACGTCGGCGAGTTCGTTGAAGCCGGCGAAGATGCCCGGCTCGTACTGGAGTCCCAGGGAAACGCCGCGGGCCCCCTCGTCCATCGCCTGTTCCAGGAGTTTCAGCATTTCGGCCGACTCTTCCTTCGACAGCGGCGAAGCGTCGAAGCCCCGGATGGAGGCCCGGGCCGTTCCGTGTCCCGCCAGCATGGCCAGGTTGTGGGTGAGGCCGTTTTTTCTGCACACGGCAGTGTATTCCTTCAGCGAACGCCAGGTCAGGGCGTCGAAGCCCGCCTTGAAGAGGTTGTCGGATATGAGGGCAAGGTGCTCGGGCCTGATGTTCTTCTTTATGTTCGCGGCGCTGAAACCGCAGTTGCCGCCCACCATGGTGGTTATGCCCTGGCGCGTAAACGGGGCCTTGAATTCCATCCTCCCCGGAGAGGCGAGGAACCAGTCATTGTGGCTGTGCAGGTCGATGAAGCCCGGCGCGATGACCATGCCGGCGCAGTTTACCGTGGGGCACTTCACGTCGGCCGTGCCGTAGAAGACCTTCTCTATGACGCCACCCTTGAGCAGTACTGACCCTTTTTTCCCGGGCGCCCCCGTGCCGTCAACGATGAGCCCGTTTTGCAGCAACAACCGTTTGTTTGAAGCTGTGGCGCGTGTCATGATGGTCCTCCGGTGTGCCCGGGAAGGGCGGCGTTCTATCCTGCAATGAAATAACCCGTTCCTTGTTTCTTTTCAAGCTTAATTTTATAATAATAAAAAGAGGTCTTGCCGGGGACATGCTCTTTCCCCGTTTCATGGAGCATCGGGCACCCTGAAGGCACGGGATGAACCGCTCAACAGGGATGATAAAAGGCGGGAGATGCGCGCCCGGCAGGATTCGAACCTGCGACCTACGGATTCGTAGTCCGGCGCTCTATCCAACTGAGCTACGGACGCGTGTTTGTTGATACTTATTGGCATAAAATCAAATGTGTTGCTATAAATATCAATAAAAAAACTTAAATTTAGATTAAAAATTAAAAATTGAGGCATTGGCTGTGGCGTATGTTGCGATTTGTTTATTTTTGTATTCATGAATAGTCAAAATATGGTCAACGGGATATACAGGTCTATCACTTCATGGGCTCCATTACAAGAGATTTGTCGTCAATTGTCCATTCTATTGAATTGAGCGTACCGCATCATTATTTAAGTGGGCTGACTATCGATTATTATAAAGATAACCGCTATATCAGATTTGAGAATAAAGAATATGCAATGGATAGCGGGGTGAAACGGTCTCATCTCAGGGTTATATTGCCATCTCTTGAAACAAGTAACATTCATTCTCTTATGGAATTGTCAGATTATCTCAGGAAGATATTCTCGAATATTCCGGATGCCTATGACAGCAAAAATTTATTGGATGCTCTTACTAAGGGAAGGGTTCGGATTATTGAAGTTCACATCTATAAAAGGTTGGAGAAAAATGATTCCCTTATGGCCATGTTCCAGACCTTCAAATCAAATGTTTCGGCTTTTGAGATGATAATCCCTCATTGCAGTCATGTTAATGTGAGCAATGAAAATTCGGTGTACATCAACCTGAAGAACGGTAAAACCATTATAATTTATGATGAGAAGGAAAAAAGGAACCTTGACTGTTTGAAGCTGGAATTGAGGATTTCCCACCCGAAAAATCTATGTCCTGCCTTTAACATACATGATTCCGACCTTCTCTGCAATAACCACTGGCGCCAGCTTGATGTTGAAAGCTTAATACGATACTTGAATGTTCATGTGGATAAAATGTTGACCGCTTTGAATATAAAGTCGGCTTCGAAACGTTCACATAAACCTACGGACTCGATAAAGAAGCTGACCAGGCTTCTGAATATACCTCATAACGGTAATGAATACTTGAACCTGGAAGGACTTTTAGACTGTCTTAAAGATATAGACTATGCTCACCGTGAAAAGCCGTCTTTACTGCAAAACACCGGCGGTGACGAAGGGCTCGGTTCATTATTTTCAGACCTAATAGACGAAGCCAGAGACTCAAATATCTGTCGTGCTATAAAAAGATTTCGCCTCACTGATTTGAAAATTAAAGACTGGCTGATGGAGACCGACCCGGAACTATACGGTCGTATATTTCACGAAGAATTGGACAATTTTTTTTACTCTGGCGACCTTTCCTTCGTGCTGGCGTTTATTGATTTCGAGATTGAATTTCCGGTATTTACCCAGACAGAAAGAGCGCGAGAGGCTTTGCGTCAGTATAAGACTCAGTATTCTCCAATTAGCACGACAGGACTTGGGATGAAAGATGTCAAGATGTTGAAACAACAGACACGAATGGAAGTGACTAAGGCAGAGCGTAAACTGAAAATCTCAAACCAGATTCAATCGATACAAAAAAGGCACAGGCGCAATTATCGAATGAGATACTACATCTTTGACATGTTTGACCCCGTAGTTTACGATAAAGAAAAAATGAAAAACCGCATCCGTTCATATTATGCCCAAAATTTATCATATCAGGAAATTTTCAATGATAGTATTGAATTACTTCGGTTATTCAAATATACGGATTCATGATGCTGATATGTTGCCGGGTATTGGCATGAACATATCTGTTAAATTGTACAATGATAAGTTCTGGTACCCGCCAAGTAGTAATTATCGGAAATTTTTCAATTTTCCAATTAAGACTCCCAGTGAAATTTTTTTTATTATTTTAATAAAGATGAACCCCCGATGTTGACGTTTCCCATAAGTTTATTTATATTATTAAGTTCGGGTAGTAAAGATGCGGTGATTTGAATTTCTCAGCTTGCGACCGCATCGGTAACAATGGTGAAAAACAGCTAAAGCGAGATGACGCATGGCCTTTTATTGGCCGGAACAACCCGTCATGCTTTTTAGCTGGACGGGTTTTTTTATGCCCTGATGTCAACATTTTGAGGTTCATACATGAGATTGAGAGATATATATCTGCTGCCTGAGTCGATTTCACTGATGTTCGAGCATTTTAAGCTCAATAAGATTACATCATGCCTGATGCCTCTAAGTGACGACCGAGCATTGATTCAGCGTCTTCTTGATGGTCAATTTGTTGATTTTCAGTTTCTTAGCAACATTACACAGACATCATTCCAGATAACCACTGAACCTGTTGCCGAACCGGAATACTATATGTTCATCTTTAAAAAATCTGAGCATGATTACGGGAACGATGTCATGATAGAGATTTATGAAGATGGCTGTGCCTATCTGATATTTTCATTTGAGACAGAAAAATATTTGCCCTTCATCCGTGGGTTGATGGAAGAGGACTTGTTAAAGGTCTCATCACTACAAGAAGGGGATGAGTATCAAGCTGTTGATGATAAGGAAATAATGACTTTGGAGGAGTTTTCAGATTTCCTCAGTAGTAACAGTATACCGGGCAATATAATATTTATTGAAGTAGATTGAGGGGGTATATCAATGAGCGATGTTACCTGTCCCGTTTGCGGCGAATTGCTTGTCTTTCATAAGCCTATTTCACGACCCGCTTTCTGGTCTTGTCCCGTGCACGGATGGTTCATCTTGAAAGATGATAGGCTCGTACCGTGGCATTAACTATTCATCAGGGCTACCCTGCCAGCCCTTCGGTGATTCAAAATTTTAAATAAGGAGAGTCTATATGAAAAAGTTTATGCGTCTGGCAGGGGTTATCGCACTGTTCATCTTTGCCGTTGCCTGTGATGATTCTGGCAGCAGGGAAATCGTTCCTTTGCCTGTAGGCGGGGGGGATGCTGGAAGTCTGTCCATAACGTCGATGTTCAGCTCGGTAGCCGATGACTGGACAGGGAGCCATCTGGCCGTGAATGGAGGGTCAGACCCCTATGCGGCCCTCCTGGTCAACGGGGGAGGGATTTTTACCACATACAACATGTTCTTAACAGTTGATGGAACTGTGGATGTAGCTAACTCGCAGATATTCGTTGGCTATGTGTTCGGGTCGATTTTTAATAATTTGACCTTAACCGTAACAGGGAACGGCAACACTGTTCAGTTTAAGCCGCAATCATCGCCGTGGATAGTAGGCGAGTCGTATATATTATGCGGCTCCATAAAATCCACAGATGGCAGGATAGCGATTATTACACCGATTCGAGTCACTGCGAACAACTAAAAAAAAGGGATGGGCTCACACCCATCCCCGGTGAATCATGAAGAAGGAGATATTATGTTGGATTGTCATAATGAATTTGGGGATTCAATTATTCGACCTGCACAAGGATATTGGGTATCTCCATGTGGAGATATACTGGCGGTAAATACTACCCATATTGACGAAGTAATAAAGAATCCTGAATCATTTAGCCTGTCGCTGGACGCAATCAAGGCTGTTTATACTGATAAGTATGAGGAACTTGGTATTGAAGGGGAGGCCCGGAGGGAAATTATCATCAATTTGATAGCTCGGGGTTGGATACGGATTCGGCACTATACACGGCAAGGCATGTGGTCAGTCAACATCAACAGACTCAATAAGAAGACGATGGATATGCTTCAGTACTGGGCCAGCCAGATGATAAAGAATGGTTCATCGAAGTATGACATGGTACGACTGGATTTGCCCACTGGTCAAATGACATTGAGCGTTGACGAAGTGGCGGGGGATAAGTTGTACATGATGGAAAGGAAGAAGCCGGGCAGGGTGAGGGTGAAATTAAGGCCGGTAAAGGAGTTCCGTATGAAGAAAAGATATAAAAATTCGTTATCACCGGAGCAATTAAAACAACGTGAGGATTTTCCACTGTTTAAAACTGCTTATTCACGGCACGGTCTATTATTCAACGAAAGCTATCTTGATAAGGTTGAAGAATACCTTCGTGAAGGGGGATTCATTTTAGGTTCTGCCTTTAGGCCCAAAGAGGAAAGGACGGATGAGGAAAATATTCTGAAGCATAGAGAGCTTGTAAAGTGGATTCGTAGCAAAAAGTTAGAGTTCTTTGTGCTGGATGGGATATGGCGTGATAGTAAAACTAACATGGAGTACCCCGAACTTTCCGTTCTTGTTCCTTATAAATATTGGATAATGACCTTTGATGAGTATCTTGAATTTGCTCAGAAATGGGCAGTGATGTATAATCAAGATGCTGTACTGGTCAAAGACCCTGACCCGGCCTACGGGAAACTTTTTATACTAAATAAAGATGGCTCGACCAAGACTCTGAAGGGGAAAATGAATAAGAACCAAATACAGGATATATACTCACGTTTTAAGGGGGGGAAGGATAAAGGTAAGACGTTTTACTTTGAAGGAATACAGATACCCAGTAGTGGTTGGGGGTCTGAGTTGATGAGGCGTGAAGGTTATCTTTGGTAAACTGTGAATGACTGAGGCTCGTGAAGGAGCTTAAAAGATGAAACCCTACAAATCATTATTTGAATCTGGATATTCACGCTTGGCCCAAATTATGTTGGGTCTTGTGCCAACGGTAAAGACATTTGGTATAATGACGGCCGAAAATCCAATGGGGCGTAAATTTTCCAACGAGGAAAATAAGGAACGTAATAATACTCTGCTCAAAGATTTACGAAATTCACATCACGGATTTATTAAACCTGAGCGTGGAAAATTTGAGGGTAATATTGAACACCCTGTATTCATAGTGAATATTACTAAGAATGAGATATGTGCGCTGGCAGCGAAGTATGAACAGAAATCCGTTATATGGGGCAAGTGTGAGAGATATGGCCTCTCAACATTCTATTATCTGGAAACGGCTAATGAGAATATTGAATCGTTGAAGGATACTGATTATAAAGTCGTGTCCGTGCGGAAAGTGTTTCATCGTAAGGACAGTGCAGATGACTTCTATACTCAAACGAAGGGAAGAAAATTCATCATTCCATTCTTTGATGAGAAAATGCAGGATGCTGAATTTAAGGATGGATACATAATAAATAAAAAGACTGGGAAGAAAGTATATTTCAATCCTGAGTCGAATGAAACAGAATATCTCGATGAGACTGAAAGGGAAGTACTCCTTCGAGTGACCCGGTTGTTGGAAGAAAACAGGACAGGTAAATACCGCTGGGAGAACAGGGGTATTATCAAGACTGTTTTGAAATATAATTATTTTAAAGTGAAAGAGAGAGATTATGAAAACGTATAAAAGTGTTTATCAGGAAGGGGAAGTAACCATAAAATTACTCATCATGCGAGTGCCAGAAAAAGAGACAGCATATGATAAAAATATGGGTAAAGAGTACTGGATATTCCAGTGGTCAGATGGAACCTTTGGAGCAGACTCTTTATATTCAACGCAAATTGAAAAAGTGAAAAGGGCTAAGATTAACACGCCACCCATTAAATTGAAGGTAAAGAATAGCAAGCAATCTTCCATTGATAATGCGGCAATGCTTAATGCTATGAAGGGCAATAGTTACTGAGGCCCGTGAAGGAGTTTAAGATATGAAAAAGGCAAAATTTTATAAGTCACTCTACGAAAAGTCAACAACAGATATTGAATCTCAGTTACTATCATATCTGGATAGAGCGATTGTAAAATATCAGGAAGCCAGAGATATGCTGGCAACAATGAAAGTCACTGAGGCAATAAACATATCGAAAACACCAGCAAGTCTTACAACTCGTATTAAACAAGGTAACCGTTTACTGGATGCGTTTTGGGATAATGTGAAGAAAGCGGAAAAGTCTGGTTATGAGATTTCTCTCTATCTGTTTGTCATGTGCCGTTCCCGATTAGTGGGAGCGAGTACTGCTATCACGAAAGACTTCTCTATAAGCTCTCAATATTCCGGGGCATGTGTTAAGAGTATTTTGATAGAAATAAATGGAATGAAAAAGAACATTATTGGACAAGGGATGTTCTTTACCATGTACACATCGTATCAGGTAGCATGTTATTCATTTAATCAGTATGTGAATGGTAATCAAAAACGTCTGAACATTGTGCCAGTCAACAAGTTGCTTATTCCTAAAAAGGAAATATTTATATTTAAGGGATAGATGTACGAGTGAGGCCCGTGAAGGAATTTAACAGATGAAACCTTATAAATCAATATTTAGAGAAAAGAATAAGTATCTGGAAATGGCGACCCTTCTTAGGTTCTCTAAGAATGGTTATTACTATATTCAGGTAGTTTCGAGAGAGGGAGCTATACCACATTTTCATTTAACGAATAAACAGAAATTTATTCTTAAAGTGATTATACCTGATGTAGCCCCTGATGACTATAGCGATATACAATACATAAATTGGAAACAGCAACAAAAATTTATGCCTGACAACATTACGGATATTCTGAAAGAGTTGGTAGTGTTATTGAAGTCAAAGCCTGATAAGACTAATTTTCCAACATTGCTGGATGCTATAAAATATCAATGGGATGTAAACAATCCTGAGTATGCAAAATTTGGTTATAAGCCATATTAAATTATTACAAGTGAGGGGGAGAGTTATGAAAACGTATAAGAGTGTTTTTCAAGAGAGTGCTGGACTGACACGGGAGAAAATTGCCGATTCAATAACCCGGTATCTGATAGGGAATCCAAACAAGGCTATTCAAGATTTAAAGTCAGCAGTAGGAGCAAATGATAAAAAATTTGATTTTCGTATACCATCTATGAAAGCCGGTTCTGATTACAATAGTGTTTATGATGGTCTGGTAAAAGATTTTATCGATGTCTTATATAAATGGTTTCCGGATTAGATAAGGAATTTAGTACTGGGCAAAGTGCGTATGAGATTGAGGCCCATCAAGGAGTTTAAAATATGAAAAAAATAAAACCATACAAATCTGTTTTCTATGAGATGTCTAATCTGACACCTGACGATACTGGGTTGCCATTTATAGTATGGGTATCCCCAAAATCAGGTAAGGAAGGCCACTGGGCCAGAGTGAAGGTTGAATATGATGGAAAGCTGTACTCGATGTCAATTGATGATAATCCTGTATGGAAGATGCCGTCCCGTGTTAAAATTCCTTTTACTGGTAAACAGACCAAACTAATCAAGTCGTTTATCAAACAGAATAAGGATATTCTTCTGGCCTATTGGAACAGCAATGGCACAATGAGTATGAGAATTGTGTTGAACTCGATTAAGAAAGTACAGGATTGAGGCCCGTGAAGGAGTTTAAGGTATGAAACCGTATAAGTCAATACGAGAAAAAACACATCTCAGAGAAATGGCCCTCATCGGAACTGTGGGTCAAATGAGAATCGTTGTTTGGACTGACCATGACCAGCCTCATTTCCATGTTGAGAAAAAGGATGAGTATGAGGCAAGGGTATCAATAAAAGATATTGAAATTATTGATTATAAGTGGCAAAGAGCAGGGAAGGAGATGTCTTCAACGGAATTGAAAATATTAAAGAAGTGGTTAGATGAATTATCAAAAAAGAATAATAAAGTGACCAATTTAGAAATAATAAAAATCATATGGGATGCGTTAAATCCGAAGGACTGAGGCCCGTGAAGGAGTTTAAAAAATGAAAAAAGGTAAACCATATCAGTCATTGTACGAAAAAACCACATCTCCATTTGAAGCAGACCTGTTAGCTCTGTTGGATAAGGCTATTGTAAAATTGTCTGAGGCAAGGGACTTTTTACAGAAAGCTAATGTGGGCAGGACTGAATGGCACAATGAAGGGATAAAAGAAGCGGTCAATATCAGTAGTAAAAATTTTCAATATAGAATAAGTCAATTTAATACTATAATGACTCGCTTTTGGAATAGGATGGACGAAGCTGATGAAAGTGGTCGGGAACTTTCTCTTTATTTATTTGTAATGTGTCGTAGTAAACTGGTAGGAACGAACACTGCAATTACCATTAACGGTTCAACCAG
>ERZ795049.6198-NODE-6198-length-10597-cov-15.105293_pt1 | contig 10597 bp, 10 predicted proteins | sample MGYA00375133_ERZ795049 | MGnify/ENA primary metagenome ERZ795049 (study PRJEB30178, sample SAMN05720147) | activated sludge metagenome | isolation source: anaerobic digester from wastewater treatment plant | place: Japan | collected 2015-04-20 ...
GAAACCCTGAAACCCTGAAACCCTGAAACCCTGAAACCCTGAAACCCTGAAACCCAAGAATGTGTTCCGTGGTTAAACAATCGATCCCGATAGCGATAGCGATCCCGATTTGGATGAAACCTTGAAACCAGAAACCAAAGAGAGTTGAAGGTTCAACTTGCTCTTTTTAGGTTCCCCCCCCTTGCCCCCACCCTTCCACCAGCGCGGCGATCGTTTCGAGCGCCTCTGACTCGGGCAGCGTCTTGATCCGTTCGCCCCGCACGTAGAGCACAAAGCACCCTTGACCGCCCGCCACGGCGATGTCAGCGCCCTTGGCTTCGCCCGGTCCGTTCACGACACACCCCATCACCGCCACATGCGGTCGTGGTGCGTCGGGGTGCTCGCGGTAGAATCGCTCCAGTCGCTCCTCCACGCGCGCGGCCAGCCCAGCCACGTCCACACGCGTCCGGCCGCAGGTCGGACAGGAGGTCACCGCCGCGCCGGGTGCGCGCAGTCCCGTGCTACGCAGCAACTCGACCCCCACCCGCACCTCTTTCGCCGGCACGTCAGTAAGCGACACGCGGATCGTATCGCCGATGCCCTCCAGAAGCAACGCGCCCAATGCCACACAGGAGCGTACCGTGCCGGGCAGAAATGTACCGGCCTCCGTCACTCCAAGGTGTAGCGGATACACGGTACGCGCCGATAGCAGGCGATAGGCCGCCAGCGTGCGCGGCACGTCGGAGGCTTTGACCGAAATCTTGATCTCGCGGTACTCCTCGGCTTCAAGCAGCGCGACATGGCGCAACGCGCTCTCGACCAGTGCCTCGGCCGTCGCCGATCCATGCTTGGCCAAGATGTCGGCTTCGAGCGAGCCGCCATTCACGCCGATGCGGATCGGCACACGGCGGCCGCGAGCCGCCGCCACCACGGCGCGTACGCGCTCCGGTCCGCCGATGTTGCCGGGATTGATGCGCAGTCCGTCCGCACCGGCTTCCAGCGCCGCAAGCGCCAGCCGGTAATCAAAATGGATATCCGCCACCAGCGGCAGCGGCGACGAGGCGCGCACCTGCCTGAAGACAGCGGCCGAATCCGCGTCCGGAACAGTCAGCCGGATGATGTCGCACCCCAGATCGGCGGCCTCGCCGATCTGACGCAACAACGCCTGAGCGTCGTGCGGATCGGCGTTCGTCATGGTTTGCACGCTGACCGGCGCACCGCCGCCGACCGCCACCGGCCCCACAAAGATTTGGCGCGTCTCGCTACGCGGACGCACCGTCGCTGTTGCGTCAGTCCGCATGGTTGCTTGCTAAACTCCTAAATCCGCGCACAGCGCGGAAAGCGGCTCGTGGGGACACTCGCCCTCTAAAAAGCCTTTGTGCCCTTAGTGCCTTTGTGTGAAAAAATTCCTAATTCCTAAATCCTAAATCCTAAATGATAACTCCGCGACTCGCGCGTAACGCACGTCACGGGCGCGCCTCTGCCGCCGCAGGCGGCGCGTTGCTTTCAGTCGCTTCCTGTTGCCCTTGCGTCATCGCACGCAGCGCCCGGTTGGTCTTGATCTTACGCGTGATGTCGGTGTAAACCAACAGCAACATCAGCCCGATCAGAAGGACGGCAAAGGTGTTGACCAGCGCGGCGACCACTTTGGGGTGCGGCTTGCGGCGCGTAATAATCTCGTAAAGTGCGAAGATGATATGACCGCCGTCCAGCACCGGGAAGGGCAACAGGTTCAAGATCGCCAAGTTGACGCAGATCATGCGCAGGAGACCTAGCCCGTCGATCGGGCTGCCGCGTACCGTGCCGTAGAACATCATCACAATCGCCACCGGTCCGCCGATGTTACGTGCGACAGCCTTGCGCTCGCCCGGCGACTTAGGTGCGGACAGTGCCTGTAAAACCCGGACCACAGAGAGTGAATCCCATTTGAGTTGCTGCCACGGATCGCGGTACATCATCCACGGCTTCGTACCCTCACGACCGTCACTCCACCGGATACCGATCAGGTAGCGCTTGGCTTCTTCCTCGTAGCGCGGCGTCACCGAGAGCTGCATGTGCTCGGCGCCTCGCTTCAATGTGAGCAGCGCCGGTTTTGCACCTCGCTTGGCGATCAGTGATGAAAAATGGTACGCGCCCATCACCGGCTTCTCGTCTACCGCAAGGATCACGTCCTTAACTTGCAATCCGCTCTGCGCGGCCGCCGAACCGGGAATCACTTCTTTCACCTCGCAACGCGCTTCGGGGAAGACGCCGGCGAGTGTCCGCAAGCCCAGCACGTTATTGGTCTCAAACGTGATGGTCAGGTCGTGGCGCGCGCCGTTGCGCAACACGCCAAAGGTCGCCTCGCCGGAACCGCCCGCCAGTTGCCACTCTACTTCCATGTCAGTCCAGGTCGACACCTTGTGCCCATTGACGCTCTCAATACGGTCACCGGTACGCAGTCCCGCCTCCCAGGCCGCCGTCCCTTCCATCACCAGCCCAATGCGCGTATCCAACGCGCCGGTTCGCACGCCCGGCATCCAAGCAATGAATAAAGCCAGCGCCACCGCCAGCACCACATTGCCGAGCGGTCCCGCCACCGAAACCACGATCCGTCGCCATGCCGAGATGTCAGGCAGATCGTGCGACGTCTCGTCGCTGCTGCCTTGTATCTTTTCCATGCCGGAGGGATCGAGCTGGGGCAACGCCACGTACCCGCCGAAAGGTATGCAGCCGATCTTATACTCCACGCCGTTGACGGTGCGCTTCCAGAGCGACGGCCCAAAACCGATCGAAAAAGCGTCCACCTTCAGCCCCATCCAGCGCGCGGCCAGAAAATGGCCGAACTCGTGGATGAATATCGCCAAACCAAGCAGCAGGATCGCACACGCGCCCGCTAAGACCGACAGTACAAAACCCATGACACTCCACCACTCTTTCCCAGCCCGAATCCGTGATCAGGCCAAAACTTTATTCGCGTCCCGCATGCCGCATCGCTCGGAAGCCGCGATGTGCGCCCAGGCGTCCGCCTCCACAATCGCCTCGTATGTCGCGGCGGGCTGTACCGCATGCGCGGCCATCACCTGTTCGACCGTCCGCCAGATGCCGGCAAACGGGATCGCGCCCGCCAGAAATGCCTCGACCGCCACCTCATCCGCCGCGTTAAGTGCCGCCGGCAAGGTGCCGCCAATCGCCGCTGCCTCGCGCGCCAGCCGCAGGCAGGGGAAGCGTGACTCGTCCGGCGCCTCAAACGTCAGGCGGCCCTGGCGCACCAGGTCCAGCGGCGGCATCGCGACGGCCAGGCGGTCGGGCCAGGTCAGCGCGTACTGAATCGGGAAGCGCATATCCGGCACCGAAAGCTGCGCCAACTGCGTTCCGTCCGCAAAGGTCACCAGCGAATGCACGATGCTTTCGGGGTGTACGGCTACCCCGATCCGTGTGGCCGGCACGTTGAAAAGCCACTGCGCCTCCATGATCTCCAAGCCCTTGTTCATCATGGTGGCTGAGTCGATCGTCACCTTGCGCCCCATGTTCCAGCATGGATGATCCAGCGCCTGTTCGGGCGTCACCCGTTCGAAATCGACCTCGCGTCGCGCCGTGAAAGGCCCGCCCGAAGCGGTGAGCGTAAGGCATGCTACGCGATCTTCGGCTGCTGGTTCATTGTCGTGCGTACGCACGCAGGCCGGAGCGAAGGCAGAGGATTGCAGACACTGGAACAGTGCGCTGTGCTCGCTATCCACCGGTAACAGGCTGACTCCCGCCTCGGCGCGCCGCCGCATGACCAGTTCGCCGGCCGCGACCAACACCTCCTTGGTGGCCAACGCCACATCCTTGCCCGCCTCCAGCGCCGTCAGCACCGGCTGCAGACCGGACAGCCCCACCAACGCACAGAGCACGGTATCGGCTGCCGCCAGTCCAGCCAGCGCCGTCACGCCCTCCGCGCCAGCCCAAACCTGAATGCCGTGCGGACGCGCCAGCGCCTCCGCCTCGGCGGCAGCGGTCCGGCTCCCGACCGCGACCACCTTCACACTGAACTGCAACGCCTGCTCGATCACGCGCTTCACATTGGTGCGTGTGGCGAGACCGACCACCCGCACCGCATGCGGCAGGGCTTCGGCGACCTTGAGCGCATTCTCGCCGATCGAACCCGTACTCCCGAGTATGACGACAGATCTCATGGCGATACTGATTGTCCGACAAACCAAGCGAGATAGAAATAGAGGACCGCGGGCGTAAAGGTCAGACTATCGAACATGTCAAGGATACCGCCGCCACCTCCCGGCAGCAGACCGGCGGAGTCCTTAGTGTTTGCCGAACGTTTAAACATCGACTCGATCAAATCTCCCAGCGCACCGACCACCCCCAGCACCGCACCCAAGATCAGCGCATGCGGCACATTCAGCGCGGTCAGCGGGCCGCCCGGCAACCACGTGTAATGTTTCGCCGCCTGAATCATCGCCACGCTCACGAGCATGGCAACAGCGATCCCGCCGAAAAAGCCCTCCCACGATTTTTTAGGCGAGACGCGCGGGAACATCTTGTGACGCCCCATTGTAACCCCGACTGCAAACGCCCCCGCGTCACTGAACTTCACGACCGCAGCCAAGTAAGAGGCCAAGTACACACCAACGCGCGCCGAGGGGATTTCAAACATCGAGTCCGCCCCCCACTGCGCCAACCGGATAAAAAAGCTGAGCATAAAGGGCAGATAGAAGAAACCCAGTAGCGTGACGCCCGTGTGCTCGACCGGCCGCGCAATCCGCGAGTCAAACAGCACACGCAGCAGCAACACGAAGACCAGCGCCGCCAGCACCAGCGTTTCGAACTGATGGCCCATCGGCAACTCGTACGCCGCGCATGGCGGGAAGGCGTAACAAGCGAGCAACCACGCCGCGCCCATCAACATGCCGCCGTTGCGGCTGACCGGATGGCCGTTACGCTTCATCATCTGATAGAACTCATTCTGGCAAGCGCAAGACATCAGCAGCAGCACGCCGAAAAGCATCCATCCCGGCATATAGCACAGGGCCAAGAGCCAGGCCGCTCCCACCAGTACACCCGTAACAATTCGTTTCGTCAAGATTCTTGCTCCTGCTTAGGCCCCGCCGTTTCCGCGTATGGCGTCGTTGACTCTACGCCGCCGAAACGACGGTCACGCGCGGCATAGGCCGTCAGCGCCGCTTGGAAATCCGCCTCTCGGAAATCCGGCCACAGCACCGGGGTCACGTAGAACTCGCTGTAGGCGCATTGCCACAGCAGAAAATTACTGATGCGCAGTTCGCCGCTCGTACGAATGATCAAATCTGGATCCGGCACATCCGGCGCATCAAGGCGCGCGGCCACGGCAGCTTCGTCGACCTCTTCCGGCGCGAGCGTTCCGGCCTTGACCTCTTCGGCAATGCGCCGTGCGGCGCGCGCCAACTCACTACGTCCGCTGTAGCTGAGCGCAATGACGAGATGGCGGTCGAATGCGGCGGTCGCGCGTTCGATGCGCGCCAGCGCCTGTTGCAACGGACTGGAGAGGTCTTCGCGCCGTCCGATCACACGCAAACGCACCCGGCGCTCGATCATCTCACGCTCGTATTTGTCGATGAACGTACGGAGCAGGGTCATCAGCCCCGACACCTCCGCCTGCGGGCGCGACCAGTTTTCTGTACTGAAGGCGTAGAGCGTCAGATAATTGATTCCTGCGTCACGACAGAAATCGAGCACGCAGCGCACCGTCTCAGCACCGGCCTCATGCCCGGCAAGACGCGGCTTTCCGCGCTGCCTGGCCCAGCGGCCGTTACCATCCATGATGATGGCAACATGCGCGGGTACTCTGTTGGCTGGTTTTTCCACCGTGCGACTTCCCGTCTTCCGCGTTTGTGCGTTGAGTATCCACCAATCTCTTTTGTTTTTACAACCCGAGGCGCAACGTGGTTTCACGTGCTGGCCCGACAGAGAGGATGCCCAGCCGACCGCCGATCAGCGACGCCAGACGCTCCACGTAGGCGCGCGCCTTGATAGGGAGTTCCTCGTAGCGCGTGCAAGAACTGGTCGATGTCATCCAGCCCGGCATCTCCTCATAGACCGGCTTACAGCGCTCCAAAGTACTCAGGTCCGCCGGGAAGGTCTCATAGCGCACGCCATCATCGCGTTCGTATGCGACGCAGATTTTGACCGTCGGCAATTCGTCCAGCACATCCAGCTTGGTCATGGCCCAGAAGTCCACGCCGTTGACCATGGCAGAGTAACGCCCTACAACCGCGTCAAACCAGCCGCAGCGCCTAGGGCGACCGGTGGTCGCACCGAATTCGCCGCCCTTCTGGCGCAGATGCTCGCCGGTGGCGTCGGTCAACTCGGTGGGGAACGGCCCTGCGCCGACACGTGTCGTGTAGCACTTGATCACGCCCACCACCCGGTCTATCCTACGCGGTGAGAGCCCCGATCCGGTACACGCACCGCCAGCCGAGGGGTTGGACGATGTCACAAAGGGATAGGTTCCGAAATCGATATCCAGCATGGTGCCCTGCGCGCCTTCCAACAAAATGCTCTTGCCGGCGCGGTCAGCGGCATTCACGAGCGCCACCGTGTCCGTGATGTAGGGCTTCAGTGTCTCAGCCGCCTGCGCGTAGGCCGATACCGTCTCCTGCACGTCCAGCGTCGGCGCACCTCGGCTCGCGAGAACCGTGTTCGCCTCTTCAACCCCGGAGCGGACCTGATCGAGAAACCGCGGACTCAGCATCTCGCCGACACGCAGACCGACGCGGCTCATCTTGGCGCCGTAGGCAGGCCCGATGCCACGCCCCGTCGTGCCGATCTTGCGCTCCTGCGAACGGCGCGCTTCATCGGCCGCATCCAGCGCGCGATGCCAGCGCATCACCATGTGCGTACGGTCACTGATCGCCAACCGGCCCTCCAGATCGAAACCCTGCGCTTGCAGGCCCTCGATCTCCTGAATCAGGTCGAAGGGATCCATCACCACACCATTGCCAATTACGCACTGCTTATCGGGATGCAGGATGCCGGACGGGATCAGATGCAGGACATACTTTTTGCCCTCCGCTATCACGGTATGTCCGGCGTTGCTACCGCCTTGGTACCGTACAACCACATCCGCCTGTGACGTCAGGACATCGATCACCTTGCCCTTGCCTTCGTCACCCCACTGCGCACCCACTAAAATCGTATTCGGCATAAAAACTCCCATGAACGGTCTATCGGCCGCTACAGCCTTTTGTGAACAACAGCCGTAGAGTGTACCCTATTCCCTGCGGTCAGAGCAACCTTTCCCGTAACCTTTCCCGTAACCGCGCGTTGGCCTCATACAATTTTACAAGTACGACAGGACGTCTCTGATCGCCGAAGGAGGCCGGTCGTCAATGTAATAATCGTACCTAAAAAACGGTTCGTCCTGCAGCGCTCATGTGATAAGATGGCATCACAAGAATAGAGGAGGTTGTGATGATTGCGAGAAATGATGCGCTTCAGACGGAACTTCGTCCAAACATGCGCGGTGGCAAAGGTACGGTTAAGGTCGAGCACTGGTTCAAGCCCGAAGCGTTCAGTGCCAAGGCGCGGCTTTGCGCACGCTTGACGATTGAGCCCGGCGGCTCCATCGGCAGCCACACGCACGACGGCGAGGACGAGATCTATCTGGTTCTCTCCGGCAGCGGACTTATCGAGGAGCAGGGCAAATGGGTGCCCATCCAGCCCGGCGACGCGATCCTGACCGGCAAGGGCGCTTCACACGGCGTCGAAAACACCGGCAGCGAACCGCTGGTCATCGCCGCCATCATCGTGCAGGTTGCCTGAGTCTACCCGTACCCACATCTTTATCTTCAGAGAAAATCCTTATGAATCTTTTACCCGCATCCCTGCTCCTGCCGCAACGGACCGTCGCCGCTGAAGGCGCGGTGTTGCGCCTCACCAACCTTGCCGCTGAGTTCGGTTCGAACGGTGTATTGGTTCACGGTTGTTCGCTACAACGCTCCGAGTTACTGGACGCGATCTTAAACGAGCCACCGTTCGGCATGCGAGTTCGCGCTTGGCGCCATGCCGGTAACGAACCGACGGTCGATGCGGTCGATGCGTTGCGCGCCGATCTGAAAGCCGACCGTCCCGACTGGGTGGCGGCGGTCGGCGGCGGCAGTGTAATCGATCTGACCAAGGCGGCGGCGGGGCTGCTGGACGCGCCGGAAAACACCGCGTTTTACCAAATGCATCCGGCGTCGATTCCCCCGGCGGCACTGCCACTGATCGCGGCCCCTACCACCGCCGGTACCGGCGCAGAGGCTACGGTGGTGTCGGTGCTGACCGACCCGTCGCGAACCGTGAAACAATCGATCCGCCACCCCTCCTACATGCCGCGTCTGGTGATCCTCGATCCCTGCCTGCTCCGGTGCTGTCCGTCGAACACACGCGCGGCGGCGGGATTCGACGCCTTCGTGCAGGCCTTTGAGTCCTACACCAGCCTGCACGCCACGCCCCTCACGCGGGCGCTCTCGGAACTGGCCCTGACACGCATTGCACGCGCGTTGCTGCCTTTCTATCAAGGTAACAGCGATCTGGCGGGAGAAATGCTGGAGGCGAGTTATCTGGCGGGTGTCGCGCTGTCGCACGCGCGCCTGGGCATCATTCACGGTCTCGCTCACCCGCTGGGCGTGCGCTTCAACGTCGCGCACGGCCTGGCCTGCGCCTGCTGCCTGCCGGCCTGTCTCGCCTTTAACCGAAAGGCCGTGGCTCGCGACCTCAACACGCTTAAATCACAGCACGGGCTGGACGTGGAAGCGCAGATCGCCACGTGGATGACGGCAATGGAACTGAAAAATCCTTTTGCCGGTCAGCAGGTGACTGACCGCGAGGCCTTCATCCGCGAGACGCTCGCCTCGGGATCGACCGCCGCCAATCCCCGCCCCGTCACGGCGGATGACGTCTCGTCTCTGCTTGACACGATTCTAGAAAAACCTGCTACGATACCCGCATGAAAATCATTCGCTTCCTGACAGACACCTGCGCCGAACCGCAGACCGGCATCCTCCATCCCGACGGTTCGGCTGAGCCAATCATCGGCGACCTCTTCGGATCTTGGCAGCCCAGCGGACGCCGCGAGCGCGTCGCCAAGCTGCTCGCCCCGCTCCAGCCGCCCGTTATCTTGGCGATCGGCCTCAACTTCCGCGCCCACGCCCACGAGACGCGGCAGCCGATTCCGGAGCATCCGGTGCTCTTCATGAAAAGCCCGTGGAGCGTGCAGCACCCCGGCGATCCGATCCTCATCCCCACGCATCTGCCCAGCACCCAAGTGGACTATGAGGCCGAGTTGGTCGTGATTCTCGGCAAGCCGTGCAAGAATGCCACGCCTGACAATGCACTTGATTACGTGCTGGGCTACACCTGCGGCAATGACGTCACGGCGCGCGACTGGCAAAAGAGCTTTGGCGGTAATCAGTGGTGCCGCGGCAAATCCTTCGATACCTTCGCGCCGCTCGGCCCCGTGATCGTCACCCGCGACGAGATTCCCGATCCACAGAACCTCGCCCTGAAGGCTTGGGTCAACGGCGACCTGCGCCAATGCTCCAACACGGCGGACCACATCTTCAGCGTGGTCGACCTGATCGTCTTCCTGAGCGGCAGCACCACGTTGCCGGCCGGCACGGCGATCTTCACCGGCACCCCTGCCGGAGCCGGCTTCTCGCGCACACCGCAGCTTTATCTCGCGGCGGGCGACACCGTGACCGTCGCCATCGACGGCATCGGTGAACTCACCAACCCGGTCGCCCTCGAAGACGCGTAACGCGCCTATTTCGCGAGGATCGTCTTGATCGAAACCGGCGCCACGGTCGCGGTATTGCGCTTGTCCTCTTTGGAGCGGAAGTTTTTCGCCACCAGTAACTCGCTGCTGTCCGGCGCACGCGCAACGCCCACCGAGCAGTTGAAGGCGTGCTTGCCGAGGAAGCGAAAGGCGTCGTCGGTGCGCAACGTGACGGCCGGTTTGCCGTAGCAGCCGAACCACCATGTGCCGTCGTTAGCGCGGCAGACCGTCTGGATGCCCAAATGGGTCCAACCGCTCTCAATGACGTGCCGCTTCCGGAACTCAAACGATTCTGAGTATTCGTAGACGTAGTTGGCGGTATGCGTTTCCGGCAGTCCGCCGACAATGAAGAAGCGGCCATCGTGCCACTCCATGCCGCCCGCGCCATGTACCACCTCCGGCACGGCGTTTGAGGAGAGCAACGCGAGTGAATTGGCATCGTGTACGCAGACCCACGACTTCGCCTTGCCCGGCTCTTTGTTGAACGCGCCGTAATTGACCGCCACATAAACTTTGCCGTCGTGCCACGTCAGATCGCCGTAGTGGTTCGGCACCGCCACCTTCGCGCACTCGGTGCCCGACGTATCGGTCTTGATCAGGAATGTGGTGAACGACCAGTAGAGATTGCCATCGTCATCGCGTGCAATCCCTTGCAGGTGACCGGGATATGCGCCCGGACAAGCGACCTCGCCGCCGCGCGCCAGCACACAAACGGCAAGCGCCGCGACCATCAGCCATGCGCATCTGTTAGTCATACGCGCTCCCCTGCCTGCCCGTCGCTGCGGCACAGACTCTTCACCAGCCAGGCGATGGTTTCCCCCAGATCGTGCATGTTCTCGACCGCCT
>ERZ795049.6199-NODE-6199-length-10596-cov-10.810549_pt1 | contig 10596 bp, 11 predicted proteins | sample MGYA00375133_ERZ795049 | MGnify/ENA primary metagenome ERZ795049 (study PRJEB30178, sample SAMN05720147) | activated sludge metagenome | isolation source: anaerobic digester from wastewater treatment plant | place: Japan | collected 2015-04-20 ...
TTGCGGCGGTAACATTACTGTCGCAAGCCCACGACTTTAGTCGTGGGTAGTTGACGATCTTATCATACATGAATCCAGTCTGTTCATCCGGATACCCCAATGGGTTGCAGACGATCGAGGTCGACCCGAACGTGTAATCGCATGCGCCGTGGACATGACCATGGACCCACAGGGTCGGCGACCGGGTCCGAATAATCTCCTCTCCCCGCTCGCAGACAAAGAACCGGTTCAACGGCGACGCGATAAATTCCGGCGTCACACTCTGCATCGACGGGGCGTGATGGGTGACGACGATCGACCGGCTGGTAACGGTCTCGGCAAGGTAGCGAAGCGCCCGCTCGTTCTCCCGGTACACCCAGGGGACGAAGGAGGGAATGGCGGTGAAATCGTTCAGGTACATGCGGTATAGGGCATTTACCGGGTCATGAGGGAACCACATCGTGCATCCGACGAACTCCCTCTCTCCGATCGTCACCTTCCCGTTGTCCAGCCAGTGGAAGTTCGGCATCTTTGCCTGCACGCTCCGCAACTGGTAGAACAGTTTCGAGACATGGTTGTAATACAGTTCGTGGTTTCCGTACACGTAGACAACGTCGTCGAACTTCTTACAGAGCGCGCCCAGGGTCTGCACGATCGTCTTCTTCGTCCCCAGATCCCCCGCCACCACCACAATGTCGGCATCCGCCAGATCGGCGACGAATTGATGGCCCCGATCGTCGAGCGCGTCGGCGTGGATATCGCTGATCACCAGCATGTTCATGGTATCTCATCTGCCGCAACCCAGATAAATGTTATGCTAGAGATGTAATACAAACCGTAATTCTGCGAAACCTTTATGCTTTCGTTGTGAAGACATATAGAGTATGTCTGGAACAGACACGCAACCAGCACCGACCGATGTGAAGGCTATTGTACGGACGGCGATTCTGGAGAACGAGAAGATCCGAAAACAGCGGAACCGGAACCAGGAACGGAACCTGTGGCAGTGGCTGGCGACCACGTTTTTTGGATTTCTGGCACCATTGCTTCTGGCGCTCGTATCGTTATCGTCGATCACCAAGTTTCTGAACGCCGGGGCGATCACCGCGGATTCCTATGTCGTTGGACTCGCAGTCACGATGGCGGCACTCATCTTCATCTTCGTCGGGTTCGGCGTCGGCTGTATGCTGCTCGATGTCGGCGACAACCTGCGCGCGATCAACAGAAGCATCAAAAGCATGACCGAGAAAGACGAATACGGGATCGCCGAACTCATCGGCAACTAATTTTTTTTTTGAAAAATTAGGGGGTTTTTGCCGGGTTCAGGCTCGACCCGTCCAGCATGAACGGGAAGTTGCCTTTGCCGTCGGTCACCACGATGACCATGTTGCCATACTGTGCGGCTTCCGCCAGCTTCTCCTGCCCCCGCCACATGATCAGTCGATCGTCGATCCCTTCGGAGACCGTCTTCTGATAGTTGGCGACGGCTTCCGCCTCGATCTGCATCATCTCGGCTTCGACTTCTTTGATCTTCTTCTGGTTCAGCGCCGTCTGATACTTCTGTTCGACCGCCTGTTTCTCAGCCGCGGCATCCTTGACGACCTGTGGTGGATCGTAGTTCCGGAGATTGACGTCCAACAGAATCAGGTGCCGTTTCTCGAATTCCGGCCGCACCCGTTCCATCATCGCGGCTTTCACAACGTCTTTGCCTTCGGCATACACGTACATGGCGTTGTATTTTCCCAACACTTCCCGGCACGCGTCCCGCATCTGTGACGTGATGGCGACGTTCTCGTAATCCAACCCGATCTCGGTGTAGATCCAGGGCGCGTAATGTTTCTCAACCTGATAGATGAACGCGACCTCCGCCGTATACTGCAGTTCGTCCTTCGATCCTCCACTGACCGCTTGCGTTGATTCGTGCTGCTGCACATTAAACGGCACGACTTCGACCCACGGCATCTTGAGATGGAGGCCGGGAGGGTACACATTATCGCTGACTTTGCCGAACGTCTTCTCGATTCCGACGTGGCCGGCATCGACGGTCGCAAAACACCCGGCGGACAGGAACAAGAGAAGTCCGACCAGGAAGATGACACCGAGCTTCAGCGCACCGCCGATCGTCAGTTGTCGTTCAGAGAGTGGGGCAATACACCCGATTAAAGCCAATGCGCAGAGCCCGAAGCCGACTGCGCCAAAGAGTAGTCCTAACATAACAATCAACGTTCCAACTTGTATGACATCCTGTCAGTTTGCCGTGATCATATAGTCAACTACCACCGGTTAAAACCGGTGGCTTGCAACTAGATGCATCATCGAGAGAAGTATAAGAGGTTGCTGATGATGCCTCTGCTACCATAGGCTGGTTGGCGGCAGCCCTACGCGCAATATTTTTTGCCGCGTTAATGTCCGCAGGTTCGGCGTGGTTACAGGACATACAGGAGAACGAATTTCGTGTCTTCCGGTTCTTTTTGTCCGTATACCCACATACCGAACACTGCTGACTCGTATAGGCGGGATCGACCAGGACGACAGGAACTCCTGCGATCGTTGCCTTGTACTGAATGAACGTCCGAAGTTGGGCGAACGCCCACTTCGAATGCCGGTCACGCTGACCGTGCCTAACCGTTGTCCTCTCCCGAATCCCGGTAAGGTCTTCAAGAGCAATGCCGCGAGAGGTGCCTTTGGCGAGTCCAACCACATGTTTCGAGATCACGTGGTTGACCTGTTTCTTGAATCTGCTTTCTCCCGTAGAAATTTTCTTCAATCGCCGTTTTGCGGATTTCGTACCGACACTCTGGAGGATCTGCCGTCTCCCCTGATACCATTGCCGGACCTGTTCACAATCCGTGCCGGGAACCTGAACCCCGTCACTGGTTGCAGCGATGTTTACGATCCCCAGATCGACACCAAGGTAGTCAGTCACCGGATGTTCCGGTTCTTCCGGAACTTCAACGAGCATGTTTGCGTAGAACCGATTTTTCGATCGGTCGTAGCAGAGATCCATCTCGTTTTCGTTGGTTAACTGATACTTTGTCTGCGGCTGAACCTTGATCCGGCCTTGAATGGTCCAGAGGGAGAGAACGTTATCGGTGACCGAATACGTTCGACCATCGTAGGCAATTGCGCCACGTGGCCGGTATTCGTGCAACACCCATTCATCTCCCTTCTTGATACCCGCATAATAACTATCCGCGACTTTTCGGCAGGCGAGGATCGTCATCTGGGCACCAAGCGAGTAGTCGGCACGAACCGACCGGTACATCTGTTTCTGTACCTCGTATCGGTTCCAAACGCGATTGGTATACACAAATTCAGAAATGCCGTTACATGCCGTGTTCACTACCTTCATCGTTGCCAGAAGGATCGACTTCTGGTCGGGTGTCGGTAGCAGTTTCACGCGCACGGTTTTCAGCATCTATATACGTATTGGTGACGATATTATAAAAATGTTATCTGTGTGATTATCATGAATACAACTTATGGTTTAGACGCAATTCCTCCCCCGGTTAAAACCGGGGGACTCCTTGCTGTTTTCTTTGAAATCGCGCCCTATAAAAAGGTGGTGCCGTCACCGCAACCCATATATAAGAATGCGTGCAGATCCATACCTATGCTCTGTAACTTCGGTGGCTTCGTTCCCCTGAGCACCGTGGACTGGCACGGTCGATCGGTCTGCGTCGTCTTCCTTCGGGGGTGTCCGGCCCGGTGTTTTTACTGTCACAACATCGGTATTACGACCGGTATCGATATCTACCCGGTTGACACAGTTCTCGATATGATTCAGACCGCCCGCCCGTTCATCTCCGGCGTTATCTTTTCTGGCGGCGAGGCAACGGCGCAACCGGACGTTCTTGCCGCCCTCTGCAAGGAGTGTAAAGACCGGCAACTGGCGACCGGTATCCACACCAACGGGATGTTCCCCGCCACCGTCCAGTCGCTCATCGACCAGAATCTGATCGATAAGATTGCACTCGACGTCAAGACGACGTGGGACCTGTATCCGGACGTCGCCGCGGTCGATCCGGCTCCGATCAAGGCTACCCTTGACCTCTGTACCCATGCGTATCAAACCGGGATGTTAGCGGAGTTCGAGGTGGTCACGACCCTGTTCCGGGGGCACGAAGAGGATGTCGCGACCATCGCCGCCTACTTCCCCACCGATATCCCCTATGTTCTCCAACAAGGCGTGGTCCGGGGATTTAAGCCGTTGGCGGGGCCGGAGATCGAACAGGTCGCTGCCCCGATCGGGCGCCCCGTCCTGGTCCGGACCCGGCAGACCGGGGAATACCGGTATCCAAGCCGGATAGACCCGAACCTGTATGCTCTGAAACCGGAGTTCGACGCGATTGCCCGTGATCCCGATAGGGTGAAGGACGCGGACCGGCTCCGGAAAAAAATAGAGAGAGGATATTTTCCAAAATACTAATCTTTGTTTTTGCAATCTTCGTAGTTAACTATGTACAGCAGAATGATGGCGAGAACTATTAACTCATACATGAATAGCAACGGTATCCAGATGACAACACTAATTGATTGGAGATACTGATGAAGCCCGACAAAGAACAGCACCACCGGTATTACCATGATTGCGATTCCAATACAGATACCAACAACATTCTTCACAAGAGAAATGACAGTAGACCATGACAGTTCTCCAACAATCTCTTCTCCAATAGTGCGGATATCGTGAACCGTCATTTTCAAAGCGCAGAGTTCCCGGGACGCCATGTGTATACGTTACCTGTACGATACTATTTATAAGTTTGTCATACAGATGATAAGTAAGAATGTACTCACTCTGCGTCTTCACCAACATGTACCCGACCCCCACTCATCCGGTGAGCGGCACGTTCGTGGAAGCATCGTGCACCGCGCTCCGAGATCGAGGGGTGAAGGTCACAATCTGCCATAAATCCGACCCGTCGCCATTTGCCTACCCCGCGTGGTATCGCGACTGTCACACCGTAATACAAGATCACCGGAACGACTTTGATCTCATCGAATCAGCGTGGAGCCCACATGCCGCCCTGGTGCCGGCCATGGAGAAAGAAGATCTGCCGTTCACGGTGCGGTTTAACGGGTTCACGGACGCCGGCTACTACAAAATCTCGCCGGTCCACCGATGGATCGAACAGTATATCCTTGATCGCACCGACGCCGCGTTGGCGGTCAGCGATCGGGTCAAACAAACGTTGCTTGCCGCCCGGTATCCAGAGGAGAAGATCTTCGTCGTTCCGCCGTGCGGCATCGATACCGACCGGTTCAAACCGAAACCGACCGACACCTCACTCTTCTCGCCGTCCGCCACCGTCTTCCTCTACGCCGGCCGGATCGTCCGGGAGAAAGGGATGGCCACGTTGCTCCGGGTCGTTGACCATTGCCGCACCCACGTTCCGGCCGCCCAATTTCTTCTGGTCGGGACAGGGGACCAGGTGTATATCGACCGGTTCAATCAGTATCCGAACTGCCGGGTTGTGCCTCCCGCTCCCTACGACCAGATGCCGCTCTGGTTCAACGTTGCCGATTTCCTGATCCATCCGACGTTCTCGGAAGGGTTCGGGATGACGGTGGTCGAGAGTATGGCCTGCGGCACCCCCGCAATCGCGTCGTTCACCGGGGGTATCCGGGACCACCTGACGGCGCAGAACGGTATCCCGGTTCGGGACTTCATGAACCCGATGGCGTTCATCAAGGCCGTCACGCTCGCGACTACCTTGACCGACGGGCACCGCGCATTCCTCGCGCAGAACGCACGGAAAATGATCCTTGAGAGGTATACCGTCGACCGGGTCGCACAACAGACGATCGCTGTCCATCGGGAGGTGATCGATCGTGACTGATTGTACCGGGGAATATCCACCTGAATCAACGGGATACCATATTGTCGATATCCTATTTGTTCTTGGCCTGTTTGTCTGTGCCGCCGTCTGCCGGTTCCGTTAGAATGTCGGCGCAGACGATCCGGCTGAGGGCGGCGGGCGGCTGAGTTCCGTCGAGCACCCGGACGGTCGGGTCGTGACGTGCCAGATCCAGAAAATTGTCCCGCACGTGCATAAGGATCTCGCGGTGTTCGTACACGTCGGTGCCCGGCCTCCGGTGGATGCGGGCAAGAGCAACGTCGACCGGGACGTCGACGATATAGGACCGATCCGGCGTGGGGAACAAGGCATTGTTCAACCGCCGGATCTCGGCGACCGCGTCCGGCAACCGGTCCCGCAACAGGTATCCCTGATACGCGGCCGTGCTCAACCCGTAGCGGTCGGTGACGACAATCGCCTGCCGGTTCGGCACAACGACGTCGGCGACGTGGTGATCGCGGTCCATGAGGAAGAGACTGAGAGCCACGAACGGGTCGACCCCGCGCGCAATACGGTCCCGCACGTCCTGACAATACGGTTCCCGGGTATGCACGACAGAGAATCCGCGGTCGCGCAGCATCGTGATGACGTTGGTCACCAGCGTGCTCTTCCCGCACCCGTCAATTCCATCGATAGATACAAACATCTGACACCAGGAATGACAGTTATACCGTCATCGGGTATATACTTTTCGCACCCCCCGTTCCCCTGTCTCGCAGCGTGATGCACCTCTTGTTCTTATATAGGGTGACGGCACCATCTTTATATACTGAAGTGATGGTATGGCACGTTCTCATATATATATGATACTGGCGCTGGTTGGCGCAAGGCGTGGTAACGCGACCTCTACTGGCCGCAACGCCATGCCGCCGGCCGACCGCGCGCACACGATGGTCGTTGAGAATCGGTATCTGAAATTCGTATCATCATAATCAGGAGGCGTAGACTATGAATCTGAAGTATATAACGTTAATATTTGGAATACTGCTGCTGGTCGGCATCGTAGGCGCGGTAGGTGGACCGACGGATGTTGGAATCGATGTGCCCTATGAAAGAACGTTGACCGATTCACCGATGTGGTTCGAAGCCACTGCTAACGGCGCGACGTCGTGGTTCTGGGATTTCGGGGACGGGCAGACCAGCACCACGCAGAACGTGCAGCATGCATTCGCGGCCGAAGGAGAGTATTTCGTCACTCTGACCGCCACGAACATAAACGGGAATGTAACAATCGGACGAACTATTCAAGCACAAGAAAACGTGCTCACACCAAATGGTGATAGTTGGGATTATGTGGCGACACAGATACGATGGCCGGTGCGGACTAGGCATACTTCGCTGGTTTACGACGACAAGATGTGGGTGTTAGGGGGAAACGGGCCGTCCGGGCCGTCACCTGAATATAAAAACGATGTCTGGTGGTCGACGGACGGCATAACGTGGACCCGGGCGACGGCAAGCGCCGGGTGGAGTGGGCGATATGACCACACCTCCGTGGTCTATGACGGCAAGATGTGGGTGATGGGAGGATATGATGGATCATCCAAACGCGATGTCTGGTGGTCCACCGACGGTATCACGTGGACCCGGGCGACGGCAAGCGCCGGGTGGAGTGCGCGAAGTTGCCACACCTCCGTGGTCTATGACGGCAAGATGTGGGTGATGGGAGGAGATGATGGATCAGAGAAACGCGATGTCTGGTGGTCCACCGACGGCATAACGTGGACCCGGGCGACCGCGAGTGCGCCGTGGAGTGCGCGGCACGACCATACGTCCGTCGTGTATGACAACAAAATGTGGGTGATTGGAGGGTTAGGCAAGAATGATGTCTGGTGGTCGACAAACGGTAATGATTGGACGCGGGCAACTGCAAACGTAGCATGGGGAATACCACCCACCAGACATGCGTCTGTCGTGTACGATGACAAAATATTCGTGATGGGGGGACTTGGTAATCGAGAAGTCTGGTGGTCGACCGACGGCATCGCGTGGACGCAGACGAATGCAAATGTAGAGTGGGGTGAACGGACCGGTCCGAGCGTCATCGTATACAACGATAAGATGTGGGTGATGGGAGGGTACCATATCGTTACGTTTTACAACGATGTCTGGATCTCAGGCAATAGTGACACTGCCATTCAACATTCCGCGTCCGTAATCCGGGATACCCTTGCAACGTTCTCAACCCCCCTCTCCTCTTACAATGTGGCATCTTATCAATGGCAGTTCGGTGACGGCCAGACGGCAACCGGTGCCAACCCGACCCACACGTATACGGAATCCGGTACGTATACGGTCACGTTGACTATCCCCGATGAAGTAAACGGCCTGCAGACAACGTATACGAAACCGATCACGGTCGTGGCGGGAGAGGGATTGACGGCAGGGTTTACGACATCTCAACGAAGCGGAACCCCTCCACTGACCGTTCAATTTGTTGATACTTCCACCGGTAATCCGACAGCATGGGCCTGGAACTTCGGCGACGGGTCGGCGACCTCGAACACACGGAACCCGTCCCACACCTACGCCAGCATCGGTTCGTATACGGTTTCACTGTATGTTGAGAACGCTGAAGATTCTGATTGGGAAGTAAAGACCAATTATATCACGGTCTCATCGTTCCCGCCCATCATCGCGTCGCCGACGTTTAATACGACGATCCAATACGATATGGCGAACGGCACCTACCTGCAATACTGGCTGTTCAACGTCACGACGTTCGGCGACATCCCGGTATACGGATTCGCATACGGGATCATGGCCCCCCTCATGAACGTCTGGGGCTACTGGGTCTTCGTCATCTTCTGGCTCGCCTACTTGTTCATCGTCTGGATACGGACGAGCGATATCGGCCTTCCGATCGTTATCGGGTTGCTGACCGCCGGCGTGTGGGGTCTCTTCTTCCCTCCGGAAGCCATGCAGTTCGCGTACCTGATGTTCGGCCTCTCGATCGCAGCGCTCTTGACGAAACTGGCGATCGAATATCTATAACCTTTTTTCACGATCATTGGGCGAGGAGGCCCACGACTTTAGTCGTGGGTAGTTGACATGCGCCCACCCGGACTCGAACCGGGGTTCCCGCGTCCCAAACGCGGAAGGATCACCGACTACCCTATGAGCGCAAAGAGCCCGCGGAGGGATTCGAACCCCCGGCCTGCTGATTACAAGTCAGCCGCACTGCCGCTGTGCAACGCGGGCAATTCAGAATGGTGGATACTGATTGGCCGTCTGTCGGTCGACGATCGTGATGATCCAGAACCGTTTTCGGCATCGGGGACATGTCTTCACGACATCCCGTTCATACTTTGTTGTCCGATACGTGGTATTACAAAAATTGCAGCGTATGATAGTGTTCCCCATATAAGCCCCCGATAATTTCTGGTATTGTGGTGTGTCAGACCGGCGGTGCACCGATATAGACGCGCTATAACGGCCCGGTCGTCAGCGGGCTATACTTAGTTGCCCTACGACCTGATCGCCGGTTATACGCACGCCACGTCGGTCTGCCGGGCATCTGGCAGACCGGGTCAGACCGAACGGCGGGTTGCGGTGAGCGTCCGTTCGGCCTGCTCCACCCACCGTTGTTGCAGCGACTGGCGGGTCGCAAACAACGCACGGATGCGGGGGCTGTTATACTCCCCATGGTGCAGTAACCGATCGATCTCGTCGTTGATGCCCTGCAGTTCCACGACGATTGCAGTCCGCTGCGGTTCCGGTATATTCACAAGGGGTAATGGCATTCATGTTATTTATATGTTTTGCGCAACGCTGTGAACGGCATGGTGTCACCACGATTTTTGCAAGAATGTCACCGTATCGCGCAGTCTCCTGACCTGCATTCGGGGGTGGTGGAGTGCCCGCCTCCCCGTCACCGGGAGAGTCGGGCCGCATCAGTCAATTCGACCAACATGGTGTGCGCGTCCCGGTATCTGCACGCGTGACGCAAGACTGTGTTCGATGCGGATACCGGGAGAAGAAAGATCTGTCGCAGCGAACCCACGATTGTCCGGTCTGCGGCTACACGGTGTCCCGGGATCTGAATGCCGCGCAAAATATTCTCAGAAAGGCAATGGTAGGGTGGGGCACACCCGAATCAACGCTTGCGGAGATTGGGACCGCTACACCACCGATCCTGGTGGTGCAAGTCTCGGTCGATGAACCAAGAATCTCCCGGCTTTAGCCGGGGAGAGTGTCAAAATGTGCAAGAAAAGAGTATATAAGATTATCGGAACATCCGTTCGATGTTCCGGTGGATCTGTGCAAGCCCCGACGACTCCTGACCGCCGGGACTGATGACGGAATCGCAGATCGCGTCGATTACCTCGTTGATCCCCCCGTCCATCTCGCTTTCCAGCCGCATTGATTCGTAGGGCGCCCCATCGGGCCGGGACATCCGGGTGAGGTTGCTGATCGCGGTATCGGTCAGCCGGGCCGCGACCTGATTGCCGACCCGGTCGAATTTCGCTCCAAAATTACCTTCATCCACGACAAACTTGCGCATTGCAATCGGTATCCCATAATTTATAAAACTATAAAAAAGTTGGGGTGGGTCAGGGTGTTTTTCGGTTGATCCGCTGCACGACCACATGTTCCGCCCACCCCACCCCACCCCACGCACCGAGGCAGACGACGATGGCGATCCCGATCCCGTCTGGGTGGTGGATGGCGACGGACGCAAACCACGTCAGGATCGTGAGCATCAGGGCCGCGCACCCGCCCCGGACCAGGATCAGGGTATGCATGGGGTCGACCG
>ERZ795049.6216-NODE-6216-length-10580-cov-5.107078_pt1 | contig 10580 bp, 8 predicted proteins | sample MGYA00375133_ERZ795049 | MGnify/ENA primary metagenome ERZ795049 (study PRJEB30178, sample SAMN05720147) | activated sludge metagenome | isolation source: anaerobic digester from wastewater treatment plant | place: Japan | collected 2015-04-20 ...
AACAGACTCGAGTCAGAGTATGGTTACTTATACAAACTTAAGACTCCGTATGGCAGAAGCGCGGAAATAAATTACCTTGTATGGAGTGAGTGCCAAGTATGTCCCAACTGTAATGAGGAGTTTGTTTATTGGGATGCGGCCATAGATATATCCAGGGACCAACAGCTTGACGAGTACAGATGTCCTCATTGTGGAGCTTCTATTAACAAGAGCCACTCTATTAAGGCAATGCACACCGAATACGATAGCGTGCTTAAAGAGACTACGACGGTATGCAAGTTCGTTCCTGTCTTCGTCAACTATACGGAGAATGGACACCGATATGAGAAAGTTTTAGATGAACAAACAAGAAAAGAACTATCATACTTTTCTTTACCAGAAGATATAACTGTTCCCGTTGCAAAATTAGAAGCTGGAGACAAAACGACCGACCCTTTTAGGCTGGGCATTTATTATCTCCATCAGTTCTATACAAAGAAGAATCTGGCAATCCTGGCCCGTTTTAAAGAACTAATAGAACAATACAACTGTGATGAACGGCTCAAAGCGTTTTTAAGAATCTGGTTCACATCTTGTCAGAGTAGGCTTCATATGATGAACAGATATGCAGCTAAACATCATCGACACGTAGGGCCACTTGCAAATACTTTCTATGTCAGCGCCACGCCAACTGAGATTTCGCCGTTTTACTTCATCAAAAGCAAAATAGAAGATAACAGTCTCGATATAGACAGCGAGCATAATGTAATTAACCAAATTGTATCTGCTACAAACTCTGGGCTTGAAGATAATTCCATAGATTACATCTTTACAGATCCCCCTTTCGGTTCGAATATTATGTATTCGGAACTTAATTTCATTTGGGAGTCATGGCTTGGGATTAGAACAAACAATAAGGAGGAGGCGATTGCAAACAAGACGCAAGGAAAGACATTGTTTGACTATCAGGATATAATGACGAGATGTTTCAAAGAATATTATCGCGTCCTAAAGCCTGGTCGCTGGATTACTATCGAGTTTAGCAATACATCCGCAGCTGTTTGGAATTCTATTCAATTGGCTCTCCAGAATGCTGGATTTGTTGTCACATATGTGTCGGACTTAAATAAAGGCAGAGCTGGCTTACACGGTATTCTTGGAGTGGTGGCAGTCAATCAGGATCTTGCGATTTCATGCTATAAACCAAGCGAAGAACTATCGCGAAAGTTTACCGAATTAACAAATCGTGCCGCAAACATCTGGGACTTTGTCGATGAACTTCTTCGCCATCTCCCCGTGCATATTCAAAAAGATAATGCAACGACAGCAATCATCGAAAGATCTCCGAAGATTCTCTACGATAGACTTATTGCTTTTTATGTTCAGCATGGTTATGCTGTTCCCGTGAATGCCCTTGATTTTCAGAAAGGTCTTAGAGAACGATTTGTTGAGCGAGATGGAATGTTTTTCACAGCAGAGCAAGCTATTGAATATGAGGAGAAAAAGAAGGAAACTGCAGCATTCGAATCCCTTGCTTTAATGGTGGGAAGCGAACTTGAAGGAATAGAATGGCTTAAACGATTGTTGACGGACGGTCCTAAAACGTATCAGGATATACAACCGGATTGGATGCAAAACCTTGTAAATCCCAAGAAGGGGGATCGGCTCCCTGAACTCATGCAGATTCTGGAGGAAAATTTCTTAAAGGATGAGCAAGAACGGTGGTATGTACCTGACATTAACAATCAGTCACAATTGGAAGAGATAAAGACGAAACGTCTTTTGCGAGAGTTCAACGCATATGTTGGTTTAAGTCGCATAAAAGATGCTCGTCTTGAGGCTCTTAGGGCTGGATTCAAGGAGTGCTACAAAAATAAGGACTTCGCCACAATTGTTGCAGTCGGAGATAAATTACCTGAAGAACTCCTCACGACTGACGAGGTGCTGCTCCGGTTCTACGATATAGCATCTTCACGAGTATAAGGTATGCCTTCTAAATTCGCACAAGCCATCTTCGATAAGCTTTTCGTCCCGGACGGAAAGCGCTTCGTCGTGGCATTCAACCGCGAAAAGTTACTGTTCACCCAGGAGGTGTGTGCGAAACTGGAAGGAACGTTTGCCGTGCAGATTCACTATGGCGATGCTCTGGACCTTAGATTCGTCCGGGAGCATTACATCGGTGAAGGCCAGGATGGATACGTGCTATTCATTATGAACCGTGAGTTCGAGTTGATGGAGGATATAGCTGAGGATGTGGATTTCGTGAATTTCCAGTTCCGGTCATTCTTCCCTCATTACCCGTGGGACGTGGTGAAGACGCTTAGTTTCAAGCAGCAGGAATGGCTGTATGAGCAGAAGCAGTATGTGGACCTGGATACACTTCAGACGGAAAACCTGCTGCGCGATGGTGCGAGCGAGATGGGTCGTAAGGAAGAGGCCTTCCAGCATCTCCAGCAGGAGTGGGCGTCCATCTGTATGCAGATTGATTTCAATCGGCCTACGGAGTGGATGCAGCGGACAGCGGAGATTCTTCTGTCGGCAATCGAGATGGACCGATGGGCTGATTTAAGCACGGATGTGGCCTGGGTTAACGAGCAGTTCCTGGAATTCCTCCAGAGCAGTTATGTTAATATTGTATCGTCTACCTGCGGGAGCAAGTATCCGCGAATCGTGACGCAGGTGCTGCCGTTTATCAGTAAGCAGGCTGATGAGAAATCGGCGCTGGTGGTCGTGGATGGTATGAACTACTGGCAGGCGCTGCTGTTGACGCGAAGCCTGGAAGAGCATCTGAATATCCGGGCCAAGTATGATTGCATCTATGCTTGGCTTCCGAGTGTGACTGAGCTGTCGAGGCAGGCCATCTTCCGTGGCGACATTCCGGTGGTTGACTACGATCAGTCTCCTGCGAGCGAGGGCAAGTTATGGAAGGAGTTCTGGAGCGAAAAGGGAGTGCCGTCTTTCCAGCAGTATTATCAGCACTCGGGAAATATATCGGAAGAGATGTCGGTGAACCGGCTGGGCTATGTGGTCGTTGACCTGGATGAGAAGATGCACGCCTCGGATAACTATATGTATCTTTATGATGCTACCAAGAGATGGGTGGCTGAGGAGGAAATCGTCGGGAATATCCGTCATCTGATTGACGGCGGATACAAGGTGTACATCACGACGGACCACGGCAATATCGAGGCAACTGCGTACAGGAATCTCGATAGCCGGGATAAGATTGGAGCGAGCCGGAGCCTGCGACATATCACGCTCCCGGAAGAAGCTGATCAGGGCATTTTTGAGGCCCAATACGAGGGCCATCTGGTGCAGGTGGACTCGGCATCCAAAACTTATTACGCAAAGGAGAAAGAGGCGTTTACAAGCAAGGAGCGATGCGTGACGCACGGAGGTGCGCATTGGCTTGAAGTGTTGATTCCGTTTATTACAATAGAGAAGTAGATGGCAGAGAACGAGAAATCTTTGGGGCTACATCAGCGGATTCCGATGGACATCTTGCTGGAGGCGTTGCGGGCGGAGCTGAACGATGAGCAAGACCTGGAACGGCTGAGTCAGCTTATCAATACGGAGTATGCTGGGGAGAACCGGCAGAAGAAAGGATTCCGTCAGGTAAAGACTACGCTTGCAGGGAATCCGCTCGTCTCGTTTGCCAAGGAGCACAAGGATGAAGTGTTGGCAGCGCTGAAGTCGGTGCCGGATAGGAATCTTATCCTGTCGGCTGTGATGGTGGCCAGGTATCCTGTGTGCTATGATACTTATTGCCTGATGGCAAAGCAGTTCAGGCTGCAGGATGAGATTAGCCGGGATCTGATTATCCGGATGCTGGGAACGAAGTATGGGGCCAACAAGAGCGTGCAGAATGTTCAGATTAACGTAACTGCGCAGATGTTGGAGTGCGAACTGATTAAGCGAGACAAGATGGGTGTGTATGCCTATGCCGAGCCGCAGAAGCCTATACATCCAATCACTTTGAAGATGTGGCAGGAAAGTTACTTCGTGAATGAGCCGCTGGCAAATAGGGAGGATACGGACAGCGTGTTGTTCGAACCATTCTTCCGGTATATCAAGTTTGAATAGAATACAGCCCCGGTTCATCGCCGGGGCTGCTGGTATCTACTTCGGAATCCTTGTCACGGAAACGAATTCCAGGTCAAGGTCCCGGATGAGGGCGTCGACTTCCGGCCAGTACTCGGGGGAGATGTATTGCATCACCTCTTGCATTACCGGATTGTCGGCATAGAGGTCCGCTGGGGGAGGCTCCGGTGCCTGTGTTGCGACGGTGCTCTTGCGTTCGAGAATCCAGCGGATGAGGACATCGGCGATGTCGGCACCGTTAGCCAGTTCCTCCGGCGTGGCGTACTTCTCCAGGATGTTTGAAATCTGGATGTTGAGGTAGGGGCGCTCATTGATCTTCTCTATCCATTTCTCCCGGGCATCGGAGTCCGGAAATGCCAGGATGGTGCGACCATAGAGGACCTCCACCTTGTCGCCAAGCTGTCCTTTGCCGCCGACTGCCACCCATACGCATTTGGGCATCAGTGCAGCGCAGATGAGAGCCGTCTTCTCTGCCTCGACCAGGCACACAGGCTTGTCGGGATACTTCTTGAGCAAATGCTCGCCGAACAAGCACTGAGTGAGTTCCCACTCCTGGGGGAGCACCCCCTGCTTCTTGAGCAGGGAGTGTACCCAGGTGATTCGATTCGGCATAGCCTCGTCCTTGATGCGGTGGCCAGTCTCGCGGTTGTATTTCATCACCTTTCCGGAGCGGCATCGGCCTTGCTGGTCTATCTGATAAAAGACCGCGTCGCCGGAGCGGGTGACGCCGATGGCATACTCCTCGATGAGCCGCATAATGGTGTCCGTGTCAAAGAGGTTGCACAAGAAGTAGAGGAAGTCGGATAGGGGATTGGTCCGCACCGTTTTCAGGACTATATCCATCGGTATGGTGCAGATTCCTCCCGGTGGTTCCGGCTTCGGCTCAGGGCGCGAGATAACCCGTTTTTCAGGCCGTTTACGGCTGTTCTGGTACTCTGACCAGGACTGACGCCATTCGCGCTCTGAAGGCGGGTATTTCACGTATCCGCAGGAGGATTCGTGGTCGCAGCGTCCGTACTGCTCGCCGACAATCTGGTTGTTGGAATCGACGTACGGCGAGAAGCAGTGCTTACGGCCACAGGCTGGACAGGTCAGGCGTGAAGCAGGACCGGCGTACTTGAGAAGGTGGTATCTGTAGTTCATATCAGGCCTCCTTCTGCTTTTTGGTGCGACGTTTCCGTGTATTGTGTATCGGCTGTATCGGGGATTCGTCTTCCGATACGTTCGATACAGGCGATACAGTGGGGGATTCGAACGCCTCCAAGGTGATACCACGCAACTGAGCCGTTTCCAAGCGGCGCTGGACCTTCCCCAGGGACATTCCCAGAGTCTTGGCAATATCACGGTAGGATTTACCTTGCTTCTGGAGCCGGAGTACGTCCAGAATCTCTTCCGTGTCGTCAGCCGGGTTGCCATGCATAAGGTGCTCCTCCTCGTTGGAATAGCCCTGAATCTCGAAGTGCAGGAGGCCGTTCTCGTGAATGAGGTCGAGGACCATCACGTTGTCACCGTCGTACGTATATTCGCCGGTGCGAACTTTGACCTGCTTGAGATAGCGGAGGTTGTTATCCTTCGCACTGCGGGCAAGAGCGATGCCGGCATCGAAGAAGCTGATCAGTTTGGAACTTCCTGCGAGGTCGTTCTGCGTAATCGGCTCATAACCACGGCGTTTCGGCGTGTGCGCGATGACGATGGTCGTAAGCCCGTACTTCTTCTTCAACCGGATTAACCGCATCATGAAGGCAGCAGCCAGGGCACTCTTTTCGGCGTCCGGGCAAAGGAACGTCAAGTTGTCGACAATCACGAACTTAGCACCATGCTTGGCTGCTTCTTCGATGGAATCCAGGATCTCCTGCTCCAGGTCTACACCGCCAATGAGTTCGGGGTCAACCTCGGCCCGCATGAAGTTGGGCGGGAAGACGTGCATGACTCCGGTCTCGGGGTCGGTGCAGCGCATCTGAAACTGCTTGTCGGCGAGTTCCAGGTCCAAATAGTAAACCTTCTCCGTCCGGGCAATGTCTTCCGCTATCTGGACGGCAAGAACTGACTTGCCGACATTGCTGGAGGCGAAGAGCACGGTGTTCTCGTACTGGACGATGAGACCGTGGAAGTACAACTTGGGATTGGGACGCTTGGCAGCGTCCTCAATCCAGTCGTTAGCAGATTTGATGGAAAGCACGCCCTCCTTCTTAGGGGCACGCTTGGTTTTCTCAACCTCTTCGAGAATGTCCGCCACCGGGTTCTCCTCGATGGGGAGGTCTTCGGTGACCTGAGGTACTACGTTGTTCAATTCCTGATTCTCCATAGTACGTGCATTTATCGAAGTCCACCTTTCCTGTACCCGAACGTGTCGAGTGCAGTCTCTTTAATTTCATCCGCCGTAGCGTGGCCGGACTTGATGATCCAGGCATCGATCTCCGACTTCAAGAAAGACAGCTTCTTCGTCTTCTTGTGATATGGGATCGTGCGGGCGCATACCCATCCGTACACGGTAGCCTTGGAAGGCTTGTCCGGCAGGTAGTCACAGAGCTGGGCGAGGTCCATCCAGACCTTCGGCGGCTCGGGAGCCTGCATGGCGGTGAAATGTTCAATGATGAAGCCTCTGAGCTGCGCAATCTCATCACGCAGTTCACCTACGACTTCCGGGAGTTGGTCGAAAGTAAGTTTTCTGTTTTCTTCTTTACCTAAATTTTTATCTAACATAGTACAGGGTGCCTCGCGCTTATACCTTGCTACACCGTAGTCACCGAGGCGGCGGCTTCTCCGAGGCGGTGCAGCAATGGGTTATTCGCCCCGAAAAAGCACCACAAAGTTCGGTGTCTAAACGGGGTGTAAGGAAGAGCGTAAGGCCCCCTGTAAGGGGTTACAAATTTATTTGTAAGGGGCTATTTGATTGATAATTCGAGGTTTACCTTTTTGAGTAAAGCCTTGGCAATTTTGACCTCTTTGTTGGATGAAGATGTCGTTCGAGGGTATGTGAGCGTTTGACGAATCGTGTTGCTGGAAAAACCGGTGAGATAGTGAATCAGGTCAGCCACATCTGTCTTGTTATAATCTATGGAATCGCCACCCATCCCAGCCTTTTTCAATATAGCGAAGAGGACATTGGTGACAACCTTCTGTGTCCGGACTTCAGGAACATCATCCGGGTCTTCCTCGCTTTCTTCGGCCTGTTTGTTTTTCAGGTCTTCGATAATCTCATTGGCCCAACCCAGGTCTTTTTTCAGGCTCTCGGTCTCTTCTTCACTATGCGTCAGTTCAGCAAGGAGATTCTCAATTTTCTTGTTCAGTTCGGCAATGATAGCATCCTTATCTTCCTCCGGCTCCGGTTCTTCTCCTTCGACATAATCCTGCGCATGGAATTCGGTGGGCAAGGTAAGAGGCGGGTCTGGCTCGGTTTGTAGTTCCTTTACCTTCTTAATGGAATCCTGCACGTCCTTCTCACGCTTCACGTCCGATAGCATCATCGCGACCTTCGTCAGGAGATTGGCGGAATATGCTTCCTTGTCCTTTTTCTTTTCTGCATGGAGGGCTTTCTGAATATCGGATAGTACTTCGTAGCGAGCGTCCACAGTGATGCAATGCTCCATGTAACTCTTGATGTTTTCCAGCTTGAAATCGTCAGTGGCCTCCTTCCAGTCTGTTGGTGTACCGAACACTTCGTACAGATCGACTGCGGGGGGAGTCCAATCCCAGTCAGAGTGTATTCCTTGGTATTCGCAAACTCTGCCGGCATTTATAATATCATCCATATAGCCTGCAGAGTATGAATATATATTCTGAAGCTGGCTGCAGAAACGCTCGGCCTTCTCTGGTCTGTCGTCAAGCCGAGAAAGTATTACGTAGACCATAGCATATATGACATCGCGCGTGTGGTCGTCATGCACGTACGATTTGGTATAGTCAAGGTAATTACGCCGGATGTCAATTTCAGGATACTGCTCGAACAGGACTCTTGTGGCTGTATAGTAGGCCTCATTGAACAAGTCAAGCATCTCCATACTCAACGTGGGGTAACTTAGTTTATTGGTCATCGTCAATACTCCGTTCAACAGCTTGCCGTTGAAATAGGAGTCGTCCAGGTAGTCCGACATCGCGTCGGCATCCTCAAATATGTATTTACGTGGTATCATAGACTACAAAGTTACTGGTTATTTCTTAATCTTCAGGCTATCAGCAGCCTTACGTTTGTTCTTATCCATTACAGCCGTGTAGATTTGCGTGGTCGAAACGTTGCGGTGGGTGAGCATCTTGCTGACGGTGTAGATGTCGGTGCCGCCATCCAGAAGCAAGGTGGCGAAGGTGTGGCGGAAGCCGTGGAACGTCAAATGCTTGGTGATGCCTGCTTCCTCCAGCCAGCCTGCAAGTTCCTTCTGCACGAGCGCATAGGTGAAGCCGCGGAATACCTTTCCTTTGCCCGGCTTCCCACAGAGTTCATAGGCTTCATCGGAAATGGGTAGGGTAGCGGCTGTCTTTGTTTTCTCCGTGACGAGACGAACGCAGTAGCCGCCATCCGGATACTTCTCGATATTCTCCCAGGTCAGGTCCCGGACATCGCCGAAGCGCAGGCCGGTGAGAGCGCTAAACAGGGAAGCATTGCGGAGCACCTTGGACACGCAGGGCGTATCGGCAAGGGTCTGCAGTTCTTCGAGAGTCAGGTATTCCCGCTCGGTATCCTCGTACTTAATCGCCTCCAGGTAGTCGTTCACATTCTCCTTGAGTTTATGGTCCTTGAAGGCAATAGCCAGGAAGCCACGGAATGTGCTCCAGTAGCCGGCGGCCGAGTTCTTGCTCAACTTCCGCTTATCGTGCTTTAATTGTTGTGCATTAAGCAGATACTCCTTGAATCCGTTGCAGAATTCGACGGTTATGTCGCCCATCTTGCACTCACCCTCGCAGTACTTCTTGAAGTGGTCATAGACACGAATCCACTTCTGATTCTGGCCCTCGAGATGCTCGTGGAAATAGGCGAGGAAGTCTTCCTTCTCGGTCTCTTTGTTGGCGAATCCCAGCTGTCCCTTGAGGATGGAAATCTCGCGCTGCGAACGGATTCCTTCGGCAGCAATCAGTTTCTCCTTGTTGGCATCCTTTTCCTCTTGCGTGCGAGGTTTATTGACCAGGTAGAGGCCGAGGTATTCGCGCCGTGACATCTTGTTGGTCTTGGGGTCACGGATGGGCGGATAGTAGTCCAGATAGAGCGTTATCTTGCCGGATGGAAGCAAGCGCCTGCGGAGGGTGACTTTCGTGACTGACATATATTATAGTTTGAATAGTTTATCGAGTTCGGATTTCTTGTACCACATGAAGTTGCCTTCAGTGCGAATCTTAGTGACGCCAGCAGCCTTGGTCTCTTCCGAGAATCGCTTTTGTCCGACGTGGTACACTTTCAGAGCGTCCTTTGCCGTGACATAGTTGCGACGGATCTCCTCGGGTATCTTGGGACTCTTGTCCTTGAAAAGACGGTCAAGGTCGGCTTTGGGGAAGTACACCTCACGGCCCTGGCGGCGGCGAGGGATGTTGTTGGAGTTGACGCCATCATAGAATGTGCTTTGGCCGATGTGGTAGAGTTGCTTGGCCTGTTCCACCGTGAGGTAGTTTTTCGCCAGGTCAGGCAGCTCAACCTTATGCCGGAGCCAATCTTTGCGGCTAATCATCTGTTCGCGTCCTGTACGCACGCGCGGAATATCATATTGTCGGGCCAGGGCGCATATGGTCTTACGGCTGACGCCAAACTCCTTCGCAAGTTCTTCGGAGGTGGCCCAGTCGTCTATTTCTGGATAGGTGTGCTTGAAGAATAGTTTGTGGATGGCATCCTTTGGATAGTAGGCTTTGGTGCCATAGCGCATAGCCTTGATACCGGCGGCCCGTACCTTCTTATAGAACCATTGCTGGCTTATCTCATACTTCGCCATCGCTTCGTCACGCGTAATCATTGTCTCGATCGCTCGCCGGATGTCCTTGATAGATGACGGGGCAGGGGCGTAGCGGACTGGCTTCGCCTGGAGTTCTTCAATGGGAATACGGATGGTCTTGGGGGATACCTGGACTGCGAGAAGGTCACCGGACTTGATACGCGCGTAGATGGTCGGGCGTGAAACGCCGAGCATCCGCGAAGCCTCCGAGATGGAGTAGTATGTGCGTCCTCCGACCATTTTTCTAACTTCTACATAGCGAGGTTTCCTGGGACCTCCATTGCGCCATCTGGTCGCAATAAGTTGTAAAACTTTGTAAAGTACTGTAAAGTTTTCGCCTACTGCCGAAATCTTCTACAGGGTTTGTACCGCGTGTGGTACAAATGTGGTACAAAAATACACAAAATATCGATAAAAACCAATAAATAACAATAAAAATAGCCATCCTCGTAAGATGGCTATAAATCAATTAGTTATATGGTGTTTTTAGGGGGTTTTTATAGGGTTGTTTTCTAACTTCTATTTCCCGATGCATTTTTGAAGGACTCATTTTTAAAAAACTCCAAAATGGGTCTTATACGGCATCAA
>ERZ795049.6255-NODE-6255-length-10530-cov-5.654033_pt1 | contig 10530 bp, 16 predicted proteins | sample MGYA00375133_ERZ795049 | MGnify/ENA primary metagenome ERZ795049 (study PRJEB30178, sample SAMN05720147) | activated sludge metagenome | isolation source: anaerobic digester from wastewater treatment plant | place: Japan | collected 2015-04-20 ...
ACATATCGTCGCCAATTATATATCCCGGTGGGTTCGCAGACGATTAACGTATTTTTGACTCCAGCATATTCTCTCAAATGATTCATGACTGATAACGAGATAAAAGATTTGCCCATTCCCTGTTCGAGATAAAATGCAAATACATTCTGGGATATTCCAGAAATAATATCTTCCGTTTGAAAAGATATACCCCCATTCTTTGATGGCAACGGTGTTCGTGCTAACAAATTTTTCCTGAAAGGGATCTGGAGATTTACACGTTCTACGGGTATTTCAGTATTCCGCAATTTTTTCAGAATATCTTTTGGGTATATGTCAGCATACGCAGAAACACTCTCAATGAAAGAAAGAGTTGCAGCATAATTGCCATGCCACAACTTTTCCTCTTTCTTCCATGAGAGTCCTGCATTTCTGGCTTCGGATAACATGACCTGAAAAGCGTCGGTATCATAGGATACTTTGTATCGTTGCCCATCTCCCATATCAAATACATTGACAATAGCTTTCATCCTACAATATTAGTCATCCTTCCTGTAGAAGTCAAGATCAATCTGTTACCACAAATGATTTTTGGAAATCCGCAAGGAATGTAAAATTGGGCCTTTCTTTGGCATAATCAATGTATATCATCTCAAGGAAATAATGATGCTCATTCCAGTACTCTATGATCCGATTATAGTCCGATGAGGACAGTTTATATGTGCTACCATAGGGGTTTGTACCTTCGCTTACTCCCCTCCAGTACATAGACGTAAAACCGAGATCGAGATCGAAGCTGGCATACCACTGATCCAAGCATCGGGCAAGCAATCCCAACTTCGACATCTCAAGAGGAGATTTGCCCTGCTTTTTCATTGTCAAGGCCATAAAGTAAACAAATGATGGCAAAAGTTTTCTGGTTTCTGTATCCCGGATATATTCCCCATGCGAAGAAAGAGCCATCTGCTCCATGAACGCTTTCTTGTCCATCGGAGTTTGCCCATCGGCACTGTATCCGGGGGAAACACACAATACTGTGAAAGCAACAATCAAAAGAATGTAAATCACTATTCCAAAAATCTTTTGGCTTTTTGTTGGGGGCAATTCCCCCTGATACATTCTGTTTTTCATATAGATCCCTTCTTTCCGTTATTGATCATATCCATAAATAATCATAGCAAAAGTAACTTATTGTGAAATTTCCATTTTGTGTCTCTTTATACGAATGCCGTACTCCATAGTTGCTTTGAAGATGCGATTCCTTGTATGAATAAAGGCAATCACTGCACGAGTGCTCAAACTAAGGCCGTATGGGTCTGGTCTTCTAAGTTTGAAACTGACTGACAGAACTTCAAGGCCATTACGCTTCACATATTCTTTGATTTTTTTGTCGAGTATTTCTTTGACGACTTCGTAGTCTTTATTCATCTTGGCTTCCTTTAGATTTTTGTCCTACACTATATTATAGCAAAAAGTTTTGTAAATGTTCACTTTTTTTTCAAAAAAATCCCCCATTTCTGGGGGATTATAAATTACAGTCCTGTCCAAAGTAGCCAATCTTCATAGCCTTTTGAATAATAATAAACTTCCCCTTTGGGAAGATCCCGCTCTTGTCTCATTCTAAACCACTCAGCAAAAGCGGAATCCGACCGACCAAACTTGTCGTAATTCCTACCCAAATGACGGCAGCAGTAGGGAATATCCACATGAAGTAGGCACTTCATTTTTTCAACAACAACATTATTCACAAGCAACTGGACAAGAATAAAACCATCATTCTCTAATGAAATTTCAAAGCGATCCATACCATACTCCTTGTGTTTTTTTGTCCTACAATATATTATAGCAAAAAACTTAGGAAATGTTCATATTTTTCAGCAAAAAAGTGGGGGAATGTTAATTTTCTCATTCAGATGTTTTGCCGGGAATCTGTGGATTGTCTCGAAGTCCACCACAATAGTGATATGTTCTCCACCGTCATTATCCAGCCAAATCTTATATTCTTTGGCTTCATCCCCTTCATGTGAGATCCACACGGATGTGTCTGTTCTTCGTATCACCACACAAAATTCACCATTGGTACAAATCAATAATTGCCCCACAAAAAACTTTTTGAACTTCATAGTATTTTCCCCCATATCCTATTATAGCAATTCCATATACAAAATGTTCACTAATTGTTTATGAATTATATATAGAGGTTTCACCATGAAATTATACAAACATCTGGTATTCGACACTTCCAACATATTTCTGCGGGCTTTTAATGGCATAACTATTAAAGATGAAGCACCCAAATTGGCAGCTAATATGGTCAAAAAAATAATACGGGAAAATGCGGGGCCAAAATGTTCATTCTATTTTCTGTGTGACAATTGGAATAGCAACCCTTCTACCAATTTTGTGACTGCACGAAAAAGCATTGACAATCAATACAAAGCCAATCGGACGTATGATCCCAAAGTATTTCATGGTATATCTGTTTTTAAGAATTGGTTAAAGACAATCCCCAACAGTTGTATTATTCAAGAACCGCAAAGGGAAGCGGATGATTTGCTTTTGGGTGTTATGGCAAAAACAGGCAATGATTTTGTTTTGCTGGTATCCGCAGATTTAGATTGGGCTTGTGAAATGTCAAGAGAGAGACACTGGTTCAACTTTGATCAGATATTTACTCCAAGTGATTTTGAAGCTAAGTACAAATATCCTGCTACAAGGAATTCTATTTTGTTACACAAAACATTTAGGGGAGACAAATCTGACAATATTCCAAATCCTAATACAAGAATCAAGGAAGAGGATTTATTGCAACTGATTTTGTCAGGAAAAACCTTGCCGGAGATAATACAAGACCCCCCAAGTTCTTTGCGGGAGGCCATTGTATCTCATAAGGATAGACTATTAAAGAATTGGGAATTACTCAATCCACTATTCTAAATCCTGCTCTATTACCAGTCCGTCATTGTATATTTCAATGGAGTACATTTCCCCTTCTTCATTATCCAACCAATATGCAAATCCTTCCCAATCAGAAAAAGAGCGGGACTTGATTGTGGCTTGTAGTTTTGGCCGATCAAACTGATTTTCTAATTTATTTGCTTTCATCACTATACTATATTGAATTGATTCGCCAAAGAACTCTTTTCCCTTTTCAATCAAGTCCCGTAATTCGACATAACAATTTTCAAAATCTTCTACCAGACTCATAGACCCACTTCTTTCACCGAAGTCTTATCAATCTGTTTCCCAAAGGATTTGACAAAGGCTTCAGCACCTTTCGCACCTTCATCAATACCAGCCGCAAACAAACCTTCAAGGAAAGAATCTACATCCACATCGTCTTTCAATTCATACGTATAAAAGAATTCGTCAACCCCACCTTCAGAGAATGAATATACTACAGTAGGATTGCCAGAAAGATACAGGGCTTCCAACTTGAACATAAAACTTCTGCCACGTTCATTGGTCAGAAATGTATATTCATCAAGGAATATTTCTTCAACACTTTCATCAAGGTCTTCCCCGTAACCATATTTTGAAGCCCAATTCTCAAAGTCTTCATCATCAAAATAATTGCCTTCCATTTTGATTACCTCTCGCTTATGTATTAGTGTCTATTTCTACTTGACCATCTACTTTTTCTGGCTCAGGATTATATGGAGGAATTTCGGGTTCCTCAATCCACTTACACAAATAACTGCTTTCAGGTTCAAAGAAATATTGGCATACACCCAATTTTCCCATGTTCTGTTTATCAATCTTAACTTCCATTAAATCTTGCATAGAATCAAGATTGGGACTCTGGGGGAAATACCGGCTCAAATAAAACTTCTTCCTGAATAATGATATGATAATACGGCTTCGTTCTTCAATCGCACCGGAATTCTTGATATTCTCAATTTTTGGTCTCAATTTTTCAATATCATCTTCTTTGGTAACTGGAATAGCATTTCGCTTTGCCTGAAATACTCCAACGAAATGACAATTGGATCTTCTTGCAATTTCATGAAGTGTGTTCATAGCATGTTCATATCTATCAGCCGTTGAACCGTCCCCTAAATTAAAGTCTCTAACCATTGAGAGAAGGTCAATCGTACAAATCAAATAATTGACATTCATTTCCCTTTTGGCTTGTTCGACAATAAGCTCTACGTCCTTCAATGATAGTCCCGGATTATCTACCAATCGAAAATATGGATTCTTGGTCAGAGAAGTCTTTTCCCTTTCCAGAGCCAGTTCAATCATTTTCACATTCTCTAAATAGTCATCATTATTCCGCTTATAGAAAAACTTCAGGGGTATCTTGCTGCGCATAGATATGAGCCTGTCCATTGTAGAGTCTTTGTCCATTTCCAGTGTTATATATACGCTGGGAATCCGAAGGTTTATTTGCCTATTTACAAGGTATAGGGCATAGCTTGATTTCCCAATTCCCGAAGGTGCATATATTGACGTAATTTTCTGTGGAGCAAATCCTTCAGTTAGCATACTATCAAGGTGTGAGCATCCTGTACTCCAAAATCCTTTGCCTACTTTTCGTGCATTAAGAGTGGCCTGATAATCTTCTACCAATTGCCCTGTACGGTAAAGATTGTAGTCACCCCCATTTTCAATTTTTGAAATTCCTGTTGTCAGGGTAGATATGGCTTTTTCAAGAAGTTTTGGATCAATAGCATCTTTTGATTCGAGGATTTTGGCAACGTCATCGACAATGACATCTCGCATTCTTCGCTTGATAGATTCTTTCCGAACTGCATCCATCATAAAGTTGAAATCGCCAATTGGACTTTCTATTCCAAAAATCTCATTGACAGCATCTCTATGTATTTCACTTTTCGGATTTGCTGCTAACCAATAATATATTTTATCGGGAGACCATTCGTGTTCTCCGTACTTCTTTAGTTCAATCAAAATATTTTGTGCCAGTTCTGTAGCAAAATCGTCTGGATCACAAGCATACAAAAGATTGCGGTCAAAGACAAAATGTCCAAAGACCTGCTTTTCCATCTCTACCAAAAGTTCATCCCGCATTCACGATCTTCCTTTTTCTTGGTACGCTAATGTTTGGCATATCATCAATATTAGAATAATGAAACCCCACAATCTCCATCGAGTCTATATCAAGCAAGGCCCCCTTCCAATTATCGGGAGGATTTGCAGGATGATACTGACTCACAAATATAGTCGGATTTCTTCGAGAGTCAACAAAATCAGACCAATATGTATTTTGAGTTCCCGTAGAAAATGTCACATACTTGTCTGCATACACATCGTCAATAATCAATACTGCTGCTTCGCGATAGTATTTCAGTTTTTCTGTATTCTCATCGCGAGAGAATGCCCCCGCAGCATATATTATACGGTTCAAATCTCCCATTGGAATATACTCTACTTGCTTCCCCATTCCCGCCAACTTCTTTAGAATGAGAATTGCAAAACTTGTTTTTTGTGTTTTAGGGCCACCATATAACCACAATTTTCGGACTGTATGAACACGCTGTAAAAGTGCATCTTTGCTTTCTTTGTCCTGCCCAGCATATTCAAATTTCTCCAGATAATGTGGCTGTACGATGAGCGTTCCCTTTTGCTCTTGAATCCTTATCGCAGATTCGGCTTTACTTTCAGCCAAACATGAACAGGGAGACGCAATATCCTCCCCCTGTTCATTTGTCGAAAATATGACGTGCTTCCCACCACACAATGAACAAATCATGCCCGTAGCCTTTCAAGTGCGGATGTTTTTATCTGCTTGATAAGCGTATCTTCGATCATCTCAAGCCGTTCGTCCTCATTCGATTTGACAAGACGATCAATTACATCGGAAAGAACAAACGTTCCATCTTTTTTTACGGTTCCCAAGAACGGTATTTCAACTGCCTGCATTTCTGTGCCAACAAATTGAATAATTGTGGTTGCAGAAATAACTTTAAAAATTTCAATCCACGTATCCTTTGGAATTTTAGAATACGTTGCTACGGCTTCCAAAAACTTCTTCTCTGCAGGATTCATCTGTAAACTTTCCAAGTGGTTTTCCTTTCAATCCCTCAATCGGGATACTGTCTTGAATACTCCCGGAGCAATTTCAACAATCTTCTTGTCTGGCCCTGTGCTTGTTTTAGCCTCTTGCAGCTTTTCTTCCGTTACTTCTTGTTCGTCAAGTTTTGGCATAATTTATCTCCTTGTTACCGTTTATAGTAACCAATTTTTGATATATTGTCAAGTCTTTTTCACACTGGAGCATAACCTTTTTTCCCCAATTTTGAAAAAAGCACATCTCTTTCTGTTCTTTCCGTATCACACGATTCGTCCCAGATACATCCTGAAAAGTCTCCCTGATACTTTTGAGCTAAAAACACCGCAGCGGCTAAAGTATCAGATACGTCCTTTGCATTCTTTCCCAAATCCGACATATTCCAATCTGTATTACCATAAGCATCCGAAATTTTCCCAGAATAATGATCCACTTTCTTGTATCCTGTTCTTTCGGATTTTTTGATATATAGGGAATGAAAGTTATTCTTGAGGAAAATATTCTTCCCCGCTTTTACTTGTCCCTGATTCATCAAGTTTATCAAGGTTATGTATGGTCCCATTGTACCATCAACTGTTAATTTTTCCGCTGGAATATTTTCTCTTTCAAGAAACTGGAATGTTCCTTCACTCTCAAAATGGTCAAATCCCACCATACGAATTGGTATACGTCCTTTATCTCTCAAATCTTTTATCAAATGCTTTATGGCATCCAAATTTATTCTTGATTTTTTGGGTACAATCGGAAGAGTAAAGTCCACTACATATATTGGCCTTCCTGTACCCATTTCATTTTCCACATGAAGCATGGTAAAACCAGTCGTGTCACCAGAAATGGATTGGTCAATTGCAATATATCTAGGAGCAGCGGGATACCGATAGAATTGATAATGATTGTCTTTGAGAGCAATGAAGAACTCATTCTTAATGTCATTCCATAAAAGCCCTCTTGGTTCATCTGTATAATTGGCAAATGCACAAGTCAACCTATTGCGCAATCTTGTGGTAAACATCTTTTCGATAATACCCTTATCATGGATTAGTTTGTCAGGGGTTCCTGCTGGAATACCTGCTATATCCTTCAAGAATTCGATAATATCTTGTTCTGCTAATGCAAGATATTCCCCCGAGTCGTTATCGGGAACCGACAATATTTCAGTTGGATCATAACTTGAATATTCACTTGGATTCAAAAGTCTTGGAGGTGAAGCTGCGTTACCTAAATGTATCTTAAAGGCATCTGGTTTGGTAAACTTGTGTGATTGCCATTCCCACATTGACCCTTTGACAATAAAATTGGATTTATCTTTAGGAGCTTCCTGCCAAATATAGGTATCCAATTTTGTATCCATATCATTCGGAGAAGAATCCAGAATTGTTCGTGCTAAATATGTGTCTTTATTATCGTCAAAACGTGAAGTAATACGCCCTTTGGACTTCTGCAATATTCTCCATACATAATCATCTGAAAATCCTTTTTCCTTGAAGAATGAAAGTTCTGACATGATTGAAGATATGAATGTGACACCCAAGAGTTTTGCAGGATCAGATAGCAATTTATATCGGATACCATTATTGAACATCAAAACGGAAGTAGGGCTTGCCGTAGTCCAAACAAATTTATGAATGCCATATTCTTTTTCTTTCTTCCTAAAAGAATCTACAGTTTTACATTGTTCAAATTTATCTGTGGCATCCAAAATTTCCATCATAGGCTCAAGCAGTGTTTCACTGGCTTTGTCCATTGAAAATGATATGAGTGCTATAGCAATAATTGTGGCAGGGGAAAACCCATAATAGGCTTTGGGATCTTTCATGAGCATCAAGCGTACAGTTATGAAAAGTGCTGATATAACAGAAAAATACGATTTACCCCAACCAATATGACAACTGACAATTGCGTGCCTGTATTTTGCCTGTGGATTCCAGAATTGCATCAGAGAATCTTTAATATAAGGCCACACAGAATAAGAAGTAGCTCCCAAATATTCTGGCCCCAAAAATTCTTCAATAGTCGGAGGTTTTGCTTTGTAGTGGAGTCTCCAAGAATCTTGTGCCAATAGTGCTTTTTCCCTGTCAGAGAGTTTTTCATTTTGCATCAAAATCTTGTAACCATCCACAACATCTTGAACAGAGAACCCTTTGAATAATGGATGATCAGATACAGATTCATCCCCCGATAATAGGTCTTTGAGAAGATGATGCAAGTCCGCACTACTTTCAGGCATATCGATCATTCCTTTGCTGGTTTATCCCCAATTCTAATTCCATATAATCTTTAATCAAGGGACTCAATTGCTTTGTACACGGAGCAGCATTGAACTTCATCCACACCAAATGACCATTATCAATATTTGCAATAGCATCAGCCAGTTCAAGCACAAGAAAATACGGTTTCTGTTTATCATGCTCAAAAAACAGAGGCTTAATGAATATATCCCCCTTTGCAGGGTTATCAGAAAACTTGATCCACATTTCCATTGGTAATATATCAAACAATGAAACCTGTTGTGTAGGAATTTCAGATGTCAAGTTTTCTAATGTACGCAATCTATCTACTGGAACTTCCTCTGGAATTGACAAAAATGTTGTAACCTTTTCTTTTTTCTGCAATTCAATTTCAACAGAATCACCATATTTGTCAATGCGTTGCCGTATCTGGATCATGTTGGATTCAGTGCCAGAAAACTGGATTGCCAGATTCATGCACTTCCGTCTATATCCTGCAAACGCCTTTGCCAATTTATCTTGCATTGCCATTTCTTGACACCTCAAAATAATTAGTGACAAAAAAATCCCGCCCCAAAATAAAGGGCGGGTTTTTATTCTATGGAAGAATCGATTCATCGACGACTGATGTCTCCGGGAAGAACGCCTACCCCATAAACATCATCCAAAATATCGTACTCCTTTTCTGAGACAATACAACCGATTATTTCATCTTTCCTGAGAGTGTCCAGAGAATCAAAGAAATCTTCAAAACTAAGAACCTCTGCCTCATCAAAATCATCGCACTCTGTGATTCCAGAGTACACATCCGCACACACTTTGATATACTTCATCACATTTACCTCTCGTTTTTTTTTTTTGCAGCACCAAGGCTACCTACAATTAGTGCCGCTTTTGTTCACTCTATGGAAGAATCGATTCATCGACGACTGATGTCTCCGGGAAGAACGCCTACCCCATAAACATCATCCAAAATATCGTACTCCTTTTCTGAGACAATACAACCGATTATTTCATCTTTCCTGAGAGTGTCCAGAGAATCAAAGAAATCTTCAAAACTAAGAACCTCTGCCTCATCAAAATCATCGCACTCTGTGATTCCAGAGTACACATCCGCACACACTTTGATATACTTCATCACATTTACCTCTCGTTTTTTTTTTTTGCAGCACCAAGGCTACCTACAATTAGTGCCGCTTTTGTTCACTTATAGAATAATATAGCAAAAAATTGTAGTAGTTGTTCACTCTTTTTTCAAAAAAAATCCCCCAATTCGGAATCCCACAGAATTGGGGGAAAAACCAAAGGAGGATACGAAATTGAACAATCTAAGTCTACTACATTTTTCCAGAAAAGTCAAGTCTTTTTTCAGAGTGCCAAAATTGTGAGCCAGACTGAACAAGCCAGAACCAGAGTCTCAAGAATAAGACTAACCACATCAGAGAAGACCCAATTGAGAATTCCCTTGCCTTTATTCTTGGAAAACAATCGAATGCCCTCTGACGTACTTGTGAGCAGACCCGCAATGGCAAAGATCATATATCGAGCTGTCTCATTGAGAATAAGCCCTCCAATAAGAATGCCTGCCATTACTGCCGTCACCACCACCACAAAATCTTTGTACCATTTGTAATCCCAAACTGCCATACGAAAATCTCCTTTCTATTGATTCTCTGTGACAACTTTTCTTCGTGTCACAGGAACTTCCGATTGATATTCATTCCCCAAACCGGTAAAACTTTTTTCAACAGATTTTTCAAACAAGAATGTCTTCATTTCTTGTCGCATATTGTTTGCCATAGCCTGATACATTTGTCCAACCATCTGCCACTGATCCAGCAAACTCTTCAGAAATGATACCTCATGTTCTTTCGTGGTCAATCTTTTTTTCCGGTCAAGATATTCTTCCCTATTATCTACCATGACCTGTGCTTCAATTTCCGATACGGCGATCTTGAAGGATTTTGGCGCATCCTTTGTCAGCACTGCTTTGGTCTCAATCAATCGTTCACTAAACCACTGGTCAAACTCAATCTTTTCGTGCGAATGATCAATCTTTTTTCTCTGGTATTCGGCATTCAACATAATAACAACATTCCCAAAATTTGCCATAAACTGCATGACCAAGGATGGAGTGACTGCATTCCGTTCGTAGTCTACAGCGTTGGCATACTTCTTAAATTTCTCTACAGTTTCTTGAACATATTGAATATATGATTCCACACGCCCCCCCAGTCATTCTTCATTCTGCATTCTTCATTCTTTAACCCCACTTCAACTACATCATGGCGT
>ERZ795049.6257-NODE-6257-length-10528-cov-7.339731_pt1 | contig 10528 bp, 7 predicted proteins | sample MGYA00375133_ERZ795049 | MGnify/ENA primary metagenome ERZ795049 (study PRJEB30178, sample SAMN05720147) | activated sludge metagenome | isolation source: anaerobic digester from wastewater treatment plant | place: Japan | collected 2015-04-20 ...
AAAATGAGAATTGTTTAATTATGAGACTATTCTTTCATTTTTTTGTTTACCTTTGCCATATCAATCCTCAAAGATTATGGAAACGCTCCGTTACTTCTACCACCCCAACCTAAGCATCCAGCCTAGCGTAGACCCATTAAGCGACAAATACTCGAACTTAACACTTTATGCCTATTGTGCGAATAATCTAGTAAAATTTGTGGATCCGAAGGGAGAGGAAATAATTAATCCAGATGATACTCCAATTAAACAAATTGATGATAAGAATAAATCTAATATTAGTAATATTTCATGGGGTGAAACAAGAGGTCTTTATCCTACTGTAAATGTCACAAATTCGTCAGAATTTGAAAAGTATTCTCCTGAAAAATGGGATAAAGAGAAAGTAAAAGAACTGTTAAAAGCGAGGGCGGCTATAAAAAAATATATATTCTAATGATAGCATTACAGTGGGTAATTATAAAATGGAAATTAGAAATGATACTATCTATCAGTATGATTTTCGAACGTTTTTATTAGATTATGAGCAAGTATTATTATCAACAAAGTAGGGGCTAAAATAATGTTATTGGAATATAAAGATTTCAGACAAATAAGAGGGGCAAATAATGGTGAAAGTGGTTGTTATAAAGCACGATAATTATGAATTTTAAGCATCTATTTTTAACATTGATATTAATGATAATATTCAAAATATCAAATTCTTGTAATATTATTGTATTTAAAATTATCACAAACGAAAATGATACCATCTGTGTGTATAATTCAGATATATATGCATTAGATACTATTGAAAATGTTGTTTATTTTAAAAATTATGTATTATCCCAAATAAAAATGGTAAAGAAAAACATAAACATTTTTTATTTTTTTAATGAACATGGAGAATGGGAAGTAGTTGAAATTGTTGGTGTAAGAACTTCATATTTGCCGTCCAAATATATTTATGAAAATGATGTAGGTTTACTATTTTACCATGATAATGGTATTAAATTTTATGGGTTAAATTTCTCTTTCTTGAAATTTGAAAATTAAATTAACCCTAAATAAATTAAAAAAACAGAAAATATAGGTCGTGGAATTTGATTATGAACTAAAAAGAAAGCTCCCTCAGCTCTATTTTATAATAAATACTATCCCCAAAAGTGTGTAAAACTCAAAGTTCACTATTTTCGTCAACGAAATTTTTGAAAACATCATCAACCATACTTCTTGAATTGAAAAGATTATTTATAAGCACTTCACGTTCAATAAGTTGAAAGCAAAAAAATGAAGATGAAAAATGAATTCCGAAGGGGGAAATGATTGTAGCAAAAAGGGGATAAGTTAGTTCGTGCTTTTGTCTTGATACAAAAGTACCAAAAAATCAAGGCAAAAAGAATGCCGTCCGCTCTCCATTTTGGACTTAAATAGCTCTATACGAGCAAGTTGGCTGCGTGAGGGCGCAGGTGGAAAGCCCGCAAGGGCGGAAGCCGCTGGGGACGCGGCGGCAAAAAAGCGACTTTAGAAGCTCTTTTTGCCGCCTTGCGTCCCCACGGCTTGCGACCGCGGACTTGGAACCGAAGACCGACCCCTGAGCGCAGCGAAAGGGGGCACGCCCTAATAAAAATTAAAATTATTTTTATTATACTACGAAAAGGGCAACTCTAAAACTTTATACTCTTATTTAGGTTGTTGAAAGCCGCCTTTCCCTTCGTCTTGCGTTCCCCCACCCATGCGCTGTAACTCTTCTATGTCATTCGTCCGTTTTTCTCGTAATTTCAAATCTTGTTTTCCAAAACGGTAGGAGAGTTGTAGCCATAGTCGCCGCGATTCCCAACGCCATGTAGATTTAGATGACGACCCATCAGGATAAACCGTGTAGTCAGACCAAACACCTTGATTGAATATGTCGTTGAGACTGAGCTTGATAGTTAATGATTGTTTGAAAAATGAGGCTTTAAACCCTGCATTGACAGAGAATAATCCTTTCGATTTTCCAAAAATGGAAGACATTGGCGGCATGCCAAATATGGAGAGTTCAATTGAGTAATTTTTAAGAAATGTAAATAATTGACTACTAAATAAATGTGCGAAGTATATGTTTTTAGTGATTACTTTGCTTCCGTAATCAAAGAACGTTTTTCCGACATTTCCGTCTATGCTATAATTCATTATCCACCACTTGCCTACGGGAATGCGTGCATAAATAGAGGCTCCGATACTATTTGTTCGTCCGATATTTTCCGGACGTGTCGTGCGAATTAACGTAACAGGGTCCGTGTATTGAACGTCTGTGTATTCGCCTTTCGAGAAATTGTAACTTAAAGACGTGAATATGGAGTATTTCCATGAATAATTGACCTCAATATGATGAGAGTACTCAGGCGCTAAAAGCGGATTGCCCGTTGAGATATTGTATTGGTCTCTAATTGAAACGAACGGATTTAAAACACTATAAGCAGGACGAGAAATGCGATTTCTATAGCTAAAACTTAAAATTTGCATCTTCGGCAATTGATAACTTAATTCAAACGAGGGGAATAGGTCAATGTATCGTTGCTGATGTCGTTCGTTGGTGGTACGCAATAACCCTTCTAATAAAGAATATTCGGCTCTTAGTCCCATTTGAATATTAACCGTTTTATTTGCGGTAGCATTGAAGAGAATGTAAGCCGCATTGATGTTTTCTCTGTAATTAAATTTATTGGATTGTGATGTTAAACAACTGTCATTGAGAAAGTTATAACTTTGGTTGTTGTTGAAGATATAACTTGATTTAACTCCCATTTCAAGACTTATTGCGTCATTCACAGGATGTTCATAATCTATCTTCGCAGCAACTACTTGCATAAGGTTAGGTCCCGATTTGCTTGTTAATCTATTTTCTTTATAAGCCGGATTGGTAAAGTCGAAAAGGAAAAAACTTAACAGATTATCTGAAATATTGTTCCCGTCATTGATTCCATAAGTGAGATTAGCGAATAATTTTTTGCCTAAGGTGTCAAAATCATGTTTGTAATCGATGTTAAAAGTGTGATTATTAGATTTATGGGTTGCTATAGAGTTCCGTTGATAAGAGGAATCGGGAGTGGAGTGTAGCGTATATAAGCGAATGAATGAGTTGCTAATCCAATCGCCCAGACTGATATTTCCGCGATAAGCGAAACCGATGGTATTTTTTTTGTCAATATAATAATCGAAACCTATGTTGTAGCCATGCGACTGCCATCCGGTTTTACTTCCCCAAAGTTCATTTTTATTCTCATTCGTTAACATTCGTGTCGTAAAGCCGTTGACAGAGGTAATATCTTCGGTCTCTTCACTATTTTTACTTTTGAAATTCATGTAGTAGTAGCTCGCATTGAAGACGATTTTTTTTAGTCGTGCGGTTAGGTTAAAGCCTTCGTTGTGTTGCCACGAGCCTGAATATCCTCCGCCTGCGTATACGGAACCATTAATGCCGTTACTCATATTTTTCTTTGTTACGATGTTAATGATCCCGGCGGTTCCGGCGGCATCGAAACGGGAAGACGGATTTTTTATTACCTCAACTCTCTCAACGGAAGCACTTGGAATAGATTTCAGAAGGTTTATTAAATCATCGCCGGATAGTTGTGTGGGTTTGTCATCAATCATAATCATAACCCCGGATTTGCCTAAGATAGAGATGTTGTCGTCATAATCAACGGTTACGGAAGGCATCTTACGTAGCAATTCCAACACATTATCTCCGGCGACATTGGGCTGTGCCTCCACATTCATAATCATTTTCCCCTGCTTCTCTTCAAAAAGCGGTTTCGTAAAAGAGACTTCAGCCATTTTTAGTGTCGTTGCAAGTTGCTTTAATTGTATGACATGTAAGTCGATAGAAGTATTTGACGCGGTGATTTGAAACGGTTCGCCGTACCAATCTTCGTAACCTAAAAAAAAGATTTTGATGAAGTAAGTGCCGTTTTTAATACCGCTTATCTCAAATGTGCCGTCCGTCTCTGTTAATGTTCCTTTAATTAGCGTAGAGTCGACACTATTGAAAATCGTAACCCCTGCGTAAACTATAGGATTGCTGTTTTCATCTTTAACAATACCTATAACTTTACCTTTATCTTGCTGTGCAAAAGTGAGTAGGTTAATGCAAACAAGGAGAAAAATAAATAAAACTCTTTTCATTATAAGAAAATTTAATATCCGAAAATTTCTTCTAATGAGAGTTTTGTAACATTTCCAAAGTTTTTGGAGAGGATGTCGAAATTGACATCGTCTTCGTTAGAAAGCACCATGTAAATTTTAGGTTTTTCTTTAATGTATTGTTGGTTAAAAGCAATAATATCTTCGATATTAAATTTATCTATGGCATCGTAGAAATCTTTACGATAATCGTAATTATAGCCTAATTCTCTATTTCTTATAAAACTATTTAAAATTCCATTTTTCGTAATACGATTGGTGGCGATGGAGGTTTTAGCCCCCTCTTTTGCCAATTCAAAAGCGGTGGGTGAGACCGGCATATCGTTGAAGAGAGAATTGAAAGCCGTAAAGGCATCTACGATTTTATCGTTTTGCGTAGCGATGAAGGCGTAATTATAGGTAAAATCCTCCGCTTTACGCGGTATAATATAGCGTGACTGAGCGGAGTAGGCGAGGGAACGCTTTTCTCGCATCTCTTGGAAAACGATAGCATTCATTCCACCACCGAAATATTGATTGTACATGCTAATAATCGGATAGAGCGTCTTGTCGAACGGAAGTCCGCGTGAGTAGGTAACTAAACGAGCCTGTTTAGCTTGATAAGGAGCAAAAAACAGTTGATTTTGAGTAACCTCTTGCAACGGGAACTCACGTTTTGTTGGTGGCTCGCCGAACGTTTTGGGAAAATTGTAATTTTTGTCCAGTAAAGTTTTTAACTCTTCGAGTGACGCCGTGCCATAATAGAAAATTTCCGGTTGATAATTCAGCAATTCCTTGATAATACCAATGAGTTCACTGCCCGTAAGAGTTAATAACTCTTTTTCCGTTAACATGTAGTGCGTTAATTCTGCTCCGTATTCGCAATAAGTAATTAAAGCATTTAAGACTGAATTCTGGTTGCTTTTTGCATCGTTTCGTTGTTTAATAATATCCTGCGTTAAGTTTGTAAGTGCCTCGGCGTCAGGGATTGCATTATGAACAACATGCAGTGCGAGTTTTAGAGCCTCTTCAAAATTATCGCTCAATCCGGATAGAGTCAGTTGAGAGTAATCATCGGAGCAATATAAATTGATGTTACAAGCTAATCTATAAAACTCCTCTTTAACCTGAGCCGCTGTATATTTGTCCGTGTCTAAATAATCAAAATATTGTGTAGCAATCGGTAATTTCAAATTATTAAGTTCCCCGGCTTTAAATCTAAACTTAATCTCAAAAGTGCGGTTTTCTTTATTTTGAATATAGTAAATAGGAACATTTTTTAAATTTGAAAAGGTAATCTCTTTGTTATAATCTACAAATAGAGGTTGGATTTCTTCGCTTTTGCTACCTTTAATCTCTTTAAAGAAGTCTGATTCACTATCGCGATTTACATGAATAGGAGTGATGGGTGGTTTCTCGACTTTATTGGCTTCGGGGGGCGTCCCTTGACGTTTGTAAATGACGATATAGTTATTTTTAAAATGTTTGTTTGCAAAAGCCACTACGTCAGCTTTGGTTATTTTACTATAATTCTCAATAGATTTACAAGCCTCTTCCCAAGGAATATTGTTCATAAAGGCACGTGCCATCCACATTGCTCGAGCTTGATTACTTTCTAATTGACGCATCTCGTTCAATTTCATGTTGTTAATGGCAGCTTCCATCAGTTTGTCATCAAAATCTCCGCTTTTAATCAACTCAATTTGTTGTAAAAGTAAATCTTTAACCTCCTCCAAAGTTTGTCCTGTTTTGGGAACTCCGTGAAGCATGTAAGAAGAGTTATCACACAAAACATACGCAAAGGCGGAGGCGCCGTATACCACCTGTTTTTGATTCAAGTTGAGGTCTATTAATCCCGATTTCCCATTAGATAAAATTAAATCTAACATGTTGAGAATGTAAATCTCTTTGGAATTGGCAGGCTCGCCAATGCGAAAAGCAAGGCGAACAAATTCCGCTTCTAATCCGACAACTTCGTCAACAATGGGTTGTGTAATCGGTTTTTCGTTAGTGATATTGAACGGAGGTAACTCTTTTGCTTTTAACTTCCCAAAATATTTATCAATAATTTGGATAGCTTCGTCCATATCAAAATCTCCGGAGAGGCAGATTGCCATATTATTGGGAACATAGTATCGGTCATAAAACTCACGAATCTTTTTCATTGAGGGATTTTTTAGATGCTCGGCTTCGCCGAGAGTCGTTTGTTGTCCGTACGGGTGGTTCGGAAATAGTGCAGCTAACATTGCTTCATTCACCTTGCGACTATCGTTCGTAAGCGACATGTTTTTCTCTTCGTAAACGGTCTCTAACTCTGTATGAAATAGTCGTAAAACAGGGTGCTCAAAGCGGTCGGCTTGTATTTTCGCCCAATTTTCGAGCTGATTGGAGGGAATATTTTCGATATAGATGGTGTAGTCGTTGGAAGTCCCGGCATTTGTCCCTTGCGAACCGAGAAACTTCATCATTTTATCATATTCGTTAGGAATGGCATACGTGCTTGCGATATACGAAATGCTATCAATTTGGTGATAAAGTTTTTTTCGTTTTTCGAGGTCTGTCTCCACGCGATAAACTTCAAACAAATCTTCAATTTGCTGAATTAATATTTTCTCTTCGTCCCAATTTGTTGTCCCAAAATGGGGCGTCCCTTTGAACATCATGTGTTCAAAATAGTGGGCTAAACCGGTGGTTTCTTTCGGGTCGTTTTTACTACCTACTTTCACCGGAATGTAACACTGTATTCGGGGAGCATCTTGATATACGGTAAGATAGACTTTCAAGCCATTATCCAGCGTATAAATTCGTGCTTTGAGCGGGTCGTTTGCTACGCCAACCCACGAAAACTCCTTTTGACCGTAAAGAGTTGTAAATAAAAAGAAAAAAAGAAGGGGGAAAAGAAATAACGATTTTTTGGTTTTCATAATATTTGATGTTTTTTTATTGCAAAAGTACAATTAATATGAATAAATTTTTATTCTTTAAACAGAAAATAACGGTTAATGTTTATTGTCAATCTGTAAAATAGTCCTATTTTTAATTTTAGTACTAAATTCCTTTCGAGCAGAGGTGTGATTATTTACAAAATAATGAAATTAAAAATAAAAAATAGGTTTTTTATATCTAAAAAAGTGCTATTTTTGGCAAATTTTTCAAGGAATAAATTTTTCATATCATTAAATACAAAAATAAGATAACTAATATGTCAGAAAAAGTTAAAGGAAAAATCTTACAAATTATCGGTGCTGTTATTGATGTGCAATTTGAAGAAGAAGCTACGCTTCCAAATATTTATGATGCTCTTGAGGTGATAAAAGATGATGGAGAAAGGCTGGTATTGGAGTGTCAACAAGGGATTGGAGAAAATACGATTCGTTGTATCGCCATGGATTCTACGGACGGGTTGCGGCGTGGAATGCCTGTTGTTGCTACCGGCAGCATGATTTCTATGCCGACCGGAGATGTAAACGGGCGACTATTGAATGTGATTGGCGAGACGATTGACGGTATCGGACCGATAGAGGCTACCGGACGGCGTGAAATACACCGTGACCCGCCGACATTCGACACGTTATCTACAAGCCAAGAGGTGCTATATACGGGTATTAAAGTGATTGACCTTATCGAACCTTATGTGAAAGGCGGAAAAATCGGTCTGTTTGGCGGTGCCGGCGTTGGAAAGACCGTTCTAATCATGGAGATGATTAATAATATTGCGAAGAAATATTCCGGAATGTCGGTTTTTGCCGGTGTCGGCGAACGTACACGTGAAGGAAATGACCTTTTACGAGATATGATAGAATCCGGAGTTATTCGCTACGGCGATGAATTTAAGAAAAGCATGGAGAATGGCGGCTGGGACTTAGACAAAGTTGACCGAGAAGAACTCTCGAAATCGCAAGCAACATTGGTGTTCGGACAGATGAACGAGCCGCCCGGAGCACGTGCCCGCGTTGCCCTATCAGGACTTACGATGGCTGAATATTACCGCGACGGAGACGAACAATCAGGCGGGAAAGATATCCTCTTTTTTGTCGATAATATCTTCCGTTTTACACAAGCAGGCTCTGAAGTATCGGCTCTACTCGGACGTATGCCCTCAGCTGTCGGATATCAGCCGACCTTAGCAACCGAAATGGGTGTGATGCAAGAACGAATTACTTCTACAAAAAGAGGTTCAATTACCTCTGTACAAGCCATTTATGTTCCTGCTGACGACCTTACCGACCCCGCTCCCGCAACTACCTTCTCGCACTTGGACGCTACAACCGTACTTAGTAGAAAAATTTCCGAGCTTGGAATTTATCCCGCTGTCGATCCTCTCGACTCAACGTCCCGGATTTTGACACCGGATATTGTAGGTGAAGAACATTATCGTACCGCTCAACGCGTGAAAGAAACTCTACAACGCTACGCCGAATTACAAGATATTATTGCAATTCTCGGTATGGAAGAGTTGTCGGAGGAAGATAGAAAAGTAGTCTATAGAGCAAGAAAAGTTCAACGTTTCTTGTCGCAACCGATGTATATGGCAGCGCAATTTACCGGAATACCGGGAAAATTTGTCGATATTGAAGATACTATTAAAGGATTTACAATGATTCTTGACGGGGAATTAGATGACCTTCCCGAAACTGCCTTTAATATGGTAGGAACTATTGAAGAAGCTATTGAAAAAGGACGTGCAGAACTTGCTGCTGCCAAAAATTAATTTTTGAATTATGACGATTGAAATTATTGCTCCTGATAAAGAGATTTTTAAAGGTGTTGCCTCGCAAATACAACTGCCCGGCGTTGACGGTTTGTTTGCAATCCTTAACCTACACGCACCCTTAATTGCTCTCTTAAAACAAGGAAAAATAAAAATTACCGGCGAAAATGAGCAAATCACCCAAATCGATATTATGGGTGGGGTGGTAGAAGTAAAAAATAATAAAGTTCTTGTGTTAGCGGATATGTGATGATAGCTAATTGTTGAAAATACTCTATCATCGCTCCTCAATACCTCAAAAAAAATCGTAAAACTCCTTTTATCTCCCACTTAACCAAGTGGACGGATTGATATAGGTGTCATTTTTCCAAACCTCAAAATGTAATTCATAAGTCGTTGAAGTCGTTGACTTGGCTACCTTTCCGATTGTTTGTTTAATCGTTACTTTATCTCCTTTTTTTACCGAAACGGAGTTTAAATTTTGATAAACGGTAAGATACTCGCCGTGGCGTACCATCACTACTTTCGTCCCTAAAATGTCAAGAACGCCGGCAACCACTCCCTCAAAAACGGCACGAACCTGCGTGTTAGGTTCAACTAAAATGTCAATCCCCCTATTTTCAATCATTACCGAAGGCACGTCCGGGTGTGGATAATTCCCGAAATCGGCAATTTTAGTGCCTTTGGCAACGGGCCAAGGCAATTTCCCTTTATTGGCGGCAAAAGAATTGCCGACAATCTTCTCCTCCGGCGTTAATAAAATTTCACTACTACTGCTACTCTTTCCCGATGAGGTGGTCGCTGTCGTGGAGCTTTTTTTCTTTTTGGCATTCTCAGCCCGAATTTCCTCTTCAACTGCCTTTTTTATAGCAACATCTAACTCTTTTCTTTTAGCTTGTTTAGTTTTTAAATCGGCGGCTAACTGACGTTCTTTCTTCTTCAACTCTTCCGTCATTCTGCTCTTCTTATTCCTATCTCGCTCCAACGCCTTAATTTCCCGCTCCTTCTCATTTAGTAAAACCGTCTTCTCATCTTTGAGTTGTAAAATCTGCTCATTTTTCTTATTAATCTCTTCACAAGTCTGCTCAATAAGCTCTACTTGCTGTTTGATATTAGCGGAAAAAAGGTTGTAATACCGCGCCCGCCTAAACATTTGAGAAAAACTCTCTGCCGAAAAAATAAAAGTGATTTTATCTAAAAAATTCCGATTTTTATAAGCTAAATAAACGACCCTTGCATAGTCATCTTTCATATATTCTAACTTCTTGTTGAGGTTGAGTAGCAGTTTCTGATTCAAATCCAGCGTCTCTTCCAACGAAAAAATCTCAGTATTCATAGTCGTAATTAGCGACTCCCGATTTGTAATCTGCTTACGAAGTACCGCAAGTTGCTGCAAAGAGGTATTTTTATTTTTTTTCGTCTCCTCTAACAGCTTCTGTGTAGAGTTAATCTCATTTTCAATCTTTTTTTTATCATTTTTTAATTGGTCGCTCTTACGCTGAGCAGTCGCAAGATTTGTCGCAAAACTTAAACAAATTAAAAAAAAGATAATTTTACGTTTCATCTCAATTCTTAGAATATTTTTTTATGAACTTACAAAAATAGTATTAATAAAATTAAAGATAAATTTTCCTCTTATTAAAATATACACAGCTTAATGTTGATTATTGT
>ERZ795049.6274-NODE-6274-length-10511-cov-4.500287_pt1 | contig 10511 bp, 9 predicted proteins | sample MGYA00375133_ERZ795049 | MGnify/ENA primary metagenome ERZ795049 (study PRJEB30178, sample SAMN05720147) | activated sludge metagenome | isolation source: anaerobic digester from wastewater treatment plant | place: Japan | collected 2015-04-20 ...
GCTGGCGGGGCGGCGGGAAACTTGGAAGACAGAAGGATTACGATTGAGTACTCTTCATGCTTCTTCGATGTCCCCCACGGGAATCAGCTTCGGTGGAATTCGGCGGTGAACCTGATGCGGGAATGCGAAAGCCAGGAGGGCTTGAAGCATGGAGCAGCAGGAGAACAGACAAAAAAACACGGATGTTTTTTTGTATACGATGAGCGGACCAAGGCTCATAGAATTCGCTTTAAACTTACGATGAGCACTCTTTCCCGCGAGTGCGTTATGCTTTAGCAGGACGCTGAGAAATCGGTATAAGCGGGGATAAAGAGAGCGGGAATGGGTGCGTTCTTCCGGATATTTGGTCTGTTGGTTTAACAGTAAAAATTCACAGCAAACTTACAGCAAAGAGTATATAAACCTATATGAAGTAATGTAAAATAGTTGATTAAATCTATATTATGCTTGCAATTAAGATTATATGGAGTTATAATAAGTTATATCAATTAATACTGAGTAATCAGAGAATAAATAATTAAGTTCCCTTCTATCGCTGTTAATCTGTGGGTCGCAAGTTCAAGCCTTGCCGGGGGAGCAAAAAATTAAAGGCTAATCTATTGTCATGCAATAGTTTAGCCTTTTTTGTTTTTAGTGCAAATTATGAAAATCTAGGTGTGACTGAAATGTGACTAACTTGGTCTGTGGGTCTGCATTGAAAAACACTAAATCTGTGGGTTTAGTCACAGTAAGGAAGAGAAAAGGCTATACTATCAAACTTTCCTTTTGAAAAAAGGCGGTTTCATTCTTGTTAATACAAGGAGTATGTATGCGCTCTTTCTTACTTCTGGTTTTACAATATTGTAAAACAAATTATTACACATACATATAAAAAGTATTATAAATATATTCTTGATTTATGAGTAAGATACAAGAATAGTTTTTTTGGGTAGATATACTACCTGATCGGGTGATGATTTGTTATTGTCTATTCTACGGTTTTGCTTTGCTGAAAAAGGTATATAAACTTCTTGTCCGTATGAACCCAACAATGTAATTTAACTTAAATTCTGTCGATAATGTTGAAGACCTGGTAAATTTGTAAATATTGGGGGAAATAAGCATGACTGAGAGAAAATGTATTATTGCTTCAAAATTCTCCTTAGTTACTCATTCAATGAAAGAAATAATTAAAATAATACAACCTGATTTAGAAATTGTTACAGTTAATGCAGTGGAGGAAATGATACTTAGTCTTAATCCAGAACAGAAACAGGTTATTGTTTTTGATAGCTATTTTTTCGGCTTATTTATTGAGGAAGAATTTAAGAAGATTGTACGTATAAATTCAAAGGTACAATTTATATGTGTAATGGATGAGATCTGTGAACGGTATTTTGGACTAAGGCTTATAAGAAGCGGATGCAACAGTATTATTTGCTCCAAAGGAAATTTTGAATTATTATTAGATCAGCTTCGGCCCGCTTTCAGAGGTGTAAAAATAATACCTGAAAATGTAAGAGATGCTTTAGACATGAGAGAATACCTGCTTATGCCTGACTGTATCGGTAGTTTATCAAAAAGAGAAACAGAAGTCCTATCTCTCATGGTCGGCGGTAAATCAATAAAACAAATATGTCAAAAATTAGGGCTTGCACATGGAACGGTTGCATGTATGAGATCTCGGATTATGAAAAAACTGGGAGCGACAAATTCTCTTGATACTGTGATGATAGCTGTGTCCTATGGATATACAAATAAGAAGGGTTTCGAGTTTAATTAAGGACAAAGGATAGAATAGACTATGAAATCATCAGTTCTATATTTCCTCTTCTCATAAAAACGATTCCAATACATAGAAGATATGGTCTTCAGTACAGAAGATCATCCGTTTGCCGGTGATAACGGGCGAACCCAGAATGGATCCCTCTGTCTCCAGTTCCCAGAGGAGTCTGCCGTCCCTTGCGGAGAGACAGACGAGGCGGGGAGCCCTGTTTGGAGGCGAGTATTCTCCGCCGCGAAGTCCTAGATAGATGCGGTCGCCCGAAAGAGTCGGAGCGCTCGATGCCCGCTCGTCAAAGGTCTTTGTCCATGCTGTTTCGCCGTCTTTTATACCGAAGGCGCGCACCACGTTGTCTCCGGATGTATATATGACGGTATTTCTATAGACTGCCGGAGCCATGAAATCAAGCATTTCTATGCAGTCGGTTAGAAGTGTTGTGGGATTAAAGCTGAGACTTTCGTCAAAGACGGCTTCCTCATTTCTCTCCCATATCACCTCTCCTGAGAACCTGTCTCGAACAAGATATGAGAGTTTCCAGCGGGGATAACGGTTTATGCATTTTGAGTACAGAACCCTGTCTCCCTTAAGGGCAGGGAATGAGTACCATGCTGCGGATTCTTTTCCGGTGTCGATGAGCCAAAGATACTCTTTTTCTCGGATGTCGTAGGCCGAGAAGCTGCGGGGTTTTTCGACGGGGCCAGGGGCAAAGTACATGATGTCTTTGTAAATTTGAAAGGTATGATAATGCCAGACGGGGTTGGGGAGTTCGTGTATGAGGTTTCCGGATGTATCCAGAAAATAAGTATTCCCTCCGTCGCTTGAGAACACGATAAAACCATTGTAGCCGACTACGCTCGACTGCACAGTGGTTCCCGTCTCGAAGCGCCAAAGGAGGCTGCCTGTCATCCGGTCTACCGCATACAGGCCTCCGTCATTCGATCCGAAATATACAGCCTTCTGGTCGGCAAAAGGCACCGAGTTGACAGCTGCGTTCGTCTGGAACACCCATTTCATGTAGCCCGAATCGAGATCCAGTGCATAGAAGTTGCCGTCATTCGATCCGAAGTAGATTGAATTTCCGATGACTACAGGATTGTTGAATGATTTAGATGTCGGACTGTCTTTCTGAAGCCTGAGTTTCCATTTAATGCCGAGTGGAGGATACAGCACCTGTTCGGCTTCGCCGCGTCCCTGGTTCCCGCGGAATTGGATCCAGTCACCAGAGCAGGAAAGGAGTGCTAAGCTGAACGCTAAGCTGAACGCTAAAATGACCGCTAAAATGACCGCTGCCGGATTGATTTTCATTAGTAGTACAACCCCCGTAGGTTAAATATTTCTCGTATCAAGCTAATAAATCCTTGCTTCCTCAGAGCTTTTACGGCTTGTGCATACTCCGCTCTAAGCGATGCCCATAATTCAGCCTTCTGTTCATCAGAAAAATCCGTTTTATAACGGAGAAGTGTATAGGTTTCTGCAAAACCTGATAAGGCCGGATACTTCCCTGCGTATTCCTTCGCCGTCTCGGAGGGCAGTTTGAGCCGGCAGCCCGAGTCGGCCATTCTCGCAAGCAGCAGCAGAAAGAGGCTTTGCAGTCCTATGATGCTGTTGGAGCGGGATGCAGCGGAGAGGCGGATGCGGCGGACTGCCTTGTATGCATAGACGGATGCAAGGGACAGTGCTGTAAGTGAAAGAATAATCCGGAAAAGTACGTCCCATTTGAAGGCGGTCTCCCGGCTGCGGTTTTTCTGTGCCTCTATTATGGGAATAACGATTCTCCTCGAGTTTGCATCTCCTGATGATTCCGGAGGAATGGCTGTGCTGGTGCTCTCGAAATCTATCCATCCGAAGGGAGGAATGTAGAGCTGTGTCCAGGAATGGCGGTGGGCTGTTGTCACGAGGTAGAGAGAATCAATGTCATACTCTTGTAGTCTTGGAATAGACTGCCGGAGCATAGCTAATCCTTCGGTATGGTATTGGGTTTGAAGACCCCTGGTTGCTAAATATCCCGTTACTACCCTCGATGGAACACCTATAAAACGAGCGAGCAGGGCGAGGGAATTAGAGAACTCGGTACAGTCGCCGCTCTTTGCAGTGAAAAGAAATTCCTCAATGTCATAAAGATCCATATTGTCATCAAATCCAAGCTGATATTGATACGTCGAAAATCCCTGCATGAGAGCTTCTATTCGTGCATAGTACCCTTCTGTGTCTCCTATCCATGAGTTTTTCAATGCCTCGACTCTTTCCATGTAAGCGGCATCTAATGGTAGATCCAGATATTCTGCAAGATCCCGGCGCTCGGATTCTGAGAGGCCTGTTGCAGCCGCCCATTTTTCGGGACCAGAGAGGCTGAAGTGAGAAACCGCCTTGTAGGAATAGGCGAAGGGATGATAGGTTCCGTCGTGTACGGTAGGTACCACGATCCGGGGTCTGTAGGCGAGATAGCGGCCCGGAAGGGTGGATAGTATATCAGTTTCGAACTCCCTTCTATCCCTGTCCTGTACAGGGCTCGTATCCTTCCATGTTTCGATAAGTCTCTTGTATGAAAGTTCGTTCAGGATCTCGGAATCTGAAAGATGGAAGCCGCTTTCCGGATCCAGCGTGCCCGAATATGCGCCGGCTGCGTACACGGGATCCACGGCTGAGGCTATTACCATGACTGCGTATTGCGGTATATCATCACCTTCTCCGGATCCCCCCTCCCAGCTCTCGGCAGGAATCCCTTCAAGACTTCCCTTATTGTCTGAGTTTCCGTTTTCTTCGCCCCCGCTCCGGTTTCCTCCCCGTATACTTCCCCCGGGAATACCGTTTTTCAGACTGCCCCCGTCTAAGGGTTTCGGCTCCGGTTCCTTGCGGAGATTGTTAATGACTATTGCATGTTCAACAAAGTCCGGCGGCAGGAGGAGGCCGACTGCAGTGATGAGGACGGCAAGGAAGGACGTGAAGGCAAGATGTTCGCGCAGACAATCCCTGCTGCCCTGCTTTCGGTACGATATTAGGTAGACTATGTATAGATGGGCGGCGAAGAGCCCTATGATAGCAAGGAAAAGTAGTTTGGAGGAGAGAGAACTTGAGTATGCTGCATCTTCTGATGACCGTGCGAACATGAGGAGCCTGTAGGCTCTTACGGCAAGGAAGGAGGCTTCCGCAAAACCGAGAATAAAGGCTTTGTAACGGAATTGCAGAAGCGTGAATATGAACGCTGCGGTACCGCAGGCAGCAGTAATCCAGGTGTAGGAATCAAACCTCGTAAAGAACACCGCGGCTATTGCAAGCGGAGCAAGAAAAGCTGCTGTATAGACGGGCTTTCCCGTCCATGAGGGCTTTAGAAAGTAAGCCGCTGCCATCTCGAGCGGAATGACGGCAAACCAGAGGAAGGCAGAAGCGGAATCGTAGGATACTGCTGCTGCAGGATGTATGATTGGTATTGCTCCGGATATTATGAATAATGCGGTTCTGAGTAACCATAGGATTGTCATATTATACCGCCTGAATCTTAATCGTTTGAATTTCGGCTGCAGGCGGCAGCTTCTGCTTCGCCGGAGTCCAGGGAAAATTCAGTATCCATAATCCCGGCCGTAGAGAAGGAGAGAAAGGAGCGAGAACCGGATAGGGAACCGCATCTTTGCCCGAGTCTTCAGCGATGAACAACCCGGCGTCCTCTCTCCCTGAGAGGGCTGCTTCAAGTTTTTGGTCAAGACTGGTGGAGAATATGTACCATGAGCCTTTTTCATACTCATGTACGCCTGTCTCAGGCGGAGGAAAGAATGAGGAGAACCGTTTGGCGAAGGCATCGATGCCGCTGCTGTCTTCTACGAGTTCGAATTCGCCTGCTGTCCAAACACGAAAGGAAAGGTTGTGCGATGTCTCCTGTGCCTGGTACATGAAGGTGAGGAGCCGGGACTTAAGAAACTGTGTTAAGGCTATGGTCCGGAGTGTTTCATGCGGATAAGGGTGGAAAGGTCTGTATTCAAGATCCAGAATCATTGTCTTTTCTTTTGTCTCCGGCGAGATTCGTGTTATGAGCTGGTTCAGACGGCTTGAGGATTTCCAATTGATGTCTCTCATCCGGTCGCCGGGTGCATACTCCCTCATGTAGTACCGTTCAGTATCCCCCTGTCTCTGCCTGTCTTTATGTTCGTCGCCCTTGGAAATGTCAATGACCGGTTTCTTCGATTCTGTAAAGACATGCGGAACTACGGGCAGAGATCTCGATACGGGAGAACCTATAAGAGCTCTCGAGATACCGAACATATCACTCACCTTGAACACTGCCTTGACTTCAAATTGACCCGACACGGGAAGGCATAAGGAAGCTTCGATTAAACCTCCGCGGTTCGAGCTGAATTCCTCAGAGTATCTTAAGTACGTCCCTTGTCCTGCTTTTATCTTCCCGTAGAGGTGCAGGTGAAGCCGGCAGAAGAGTAAAGGTTTCCAATCAGTGCATGAGGCGCGGACCAGCGATGCCCTTTTGGCGTAGATAGTTTCTTCAAAGGCGAGGTCGAGTTCGGATGCGGCGAGCTTTACAGCTGCAGACTTGCAGACTGCTGCGAGGACGGCGGTGAAAACAATGCCCGCAATCCCTGCAAGGAGCGAATAGGCGTCGTCTCTCCATATTCCATTCATTGTAAGGGAGACCGAGAAACCTAACACGACGGTACCCGGAATACTCAGGGGGTAATGACGGACGGGGGAAATCATCGTCTGTTAAGTCTCCTGTGTTTTTGATCCACGGGAACCGAGGCCAGTATATTTGAGAGAACCTTCTCAATGGACAATGTTGTGTCGTGGAGGATTATTCTATGATTCATGACCGGGTAGAAAATTTCTTTTACTGTTTCGGGACTTACAAAGTCTTCTCCCCTAAGCAGACTAAGAGCTCTTGCCATACGCGATAGCTTGATGCCGGACCTCGGGCTTCCGGGAACCGCGACATCGGGGTGGCTCCGGGTGGATCTTACAAGGTTTACGATGTACGAAACAATATCATCATGAATGGAAACCTCATCAACTGCATCCTTCCATGCAAGAATGTCCTTTGCTCCGACTACCGGTCCGTAGTTTTCCCAGCTGTCGCCGCGTCCGTGACGTTTTACAATTTCAATCTCTGTCTCTGCATCAGGATACCCGAGCGATATCTGAATCATAAACCGGTCAAGCTGGGGGGCTGGCAGGGGAAAGAGGTGTACACCTTTGAGGTTCATGGTAGAAATTATAAAAAAGGGCGCTTCGAGCTTGAATGTCTTACCCTCTATACTTACTGTCTGCTCTTCCATAGCCTGAAAAAAGGAGCCCTGTGTTTTAGGAGTGAGGAGGTTAATTTCATCGCACAGGACAAAGTGTGAAAAAATCGGCCCTTTATTGAATACCATCTTTTCGGAATTGAGACGGTTGTAGCCCAGAATGTCTTGCGGCAGGAGGTCTACGGTGCACTGGATGCGGGAAAAGTGCTCCATGAGTGGAGAGCTTCTTTTTCCCCAGTCGATACAGCCGGCCAAGGCTTTTGCAAGCGATGTCTTCCCGACTCCGTGGGAATCGGCGAGAATGACGTGCCCTCCTGCAATCATTGCTGCGACAATGTATTCAAGTTTTTCAGGTTCAATCGATATTATCGATCTCATATTGTCTACAAGTTTCGATACCGAGGCTGGAATGTCTGCTGTCAGATTAGATTTCATGATTTCTCACAAGTAAAAACATAATTGGATTTGTATGCGTATTTTCATAAACATATTATTCAGCATTTATAATGTATAAGCTGTAATTTCAATTATAAGCCTAATCTTTGTAAGGTCAAGAAAAAAAAACTCAAAAAAAAGAAGAAGTCGAACAAAAGCGTTGTAGTCGTACACAAGGGAAAATGCCCCCTTCTAAATGAGCTTCCTGTACAGCTTACACCTCCGTTAAGAAAAACTCTCTATTGCTGATGAGTATAGGCGGCTTTAGACTAATTACAATAGGAGACAATATGTCAAAAACCCGGATTCGGTTTCAGACTCTATACACCGGAGGCTACCGGTTTTTGGAGCGGCTTTGAAGATGTTGAGTACATTGATTACGAGGGAGAGGGCTCATCCGGTACAATCGTAAAAAATGTTAAGATTACTGAAGCCTGGGTTAACAAGTATGTTGAAAGCTGCGACAATGACGACATTCTTGGTTTTACCATGAAGTTCAATGCGTACCAGCGCGGCAATGCTGATAATGATGAGCTTCAAGTTACCATTAAGAGTGTTAAGTTCAATAAAAAACCGGGAACTCCAGCTGATGCACCTACATCTGACGGTCTGACAGACGCAGACAGAGGTACAGTTGCAAAGGTTACCTACTCATCACACGATTATGTGAGCGGAAATACAACAGAGTATCAGAAGCCGGCATGGGTATATCTTCCTGCAGGATACGATGCAGCAGATAAAAATACAAAGTATCCGCTGCTTATTCTCATGCACGGTTTTCAGCAGAATCAAGATACCTGGGGGCTTAGAGATCAAGGCACCGGCGGCAAAATTAAGGGATACATGGACCGCGGCATGTTCTCAGGCGACGTCACAAAGTTTGTACTTGTTGTAGTAAACGGTGTTGCAAGTAAGGCTTATGCTGACGGCAGCGGAACAGATTTTACAGGCTTTAATGCTTTCGGAGGCGAACTTAGAAACGATCTCATTCCTTTTATGAGAGCTAACTACAACATTGCTGACGGACGTGACAACGTTGCCATGGCAGGACTTTCAATGGGCGGGTCTCAGACTCTAAACATAGGCATCGGCGACACACTGGACTTAATCAGCTGGTTCGGCGCATTCTCATTCCCGGCTCCAACTGCTGCCGATCTTAACAATAAAATGAAAGCAAACGGTTTTGAGTCTTACGACATTAACTATCTATATGAGAGTGTTCGGCAAATCTATACTTTCAAAACGCGATGCATCAAATCTGTATGAACCGGAAAACTATCCTGAGTTTCAAATTCAATTTGATGTACAGTTCGGTTACAGGGGATTCACCGAAGCCCTTTTATCTTCGCTCCGGTTTACTTCTTTTACTAATTATCCCGCGGCCTTTGAAAGGCTCGGAAACACAAATCTTCCCGTACTTGTCCTGTGGGGTCGTGAAGATTCGGTAATTCCCCATGAGCACACAAAGCTCCTGCAAAAGGATGTTCCTCAAGCCTTTATTATTACGATTGAAGAGGCGGGTCATAATTCTCAATACGAAAAGCCCCGGGAGCTTGCGGATAATATACTTTCTTTTATAACTGAGTCTTCAAGGTAAGTTTTTTATGTATTACTCTTTGGATCTTTTCCAAGAAGTGTGTACAATATTCTATACAGTTCCTTTGCATCCTGCTTTTCAAGGGGTACACAGGATGCAATCTTCCCCGGAATTTCGAGAGCCGCTTGTTTAAGTGTCTCTCCCTCTTCTGTAAGGGACGCAATAAGGACTCTCTCGTCTTCTTTGGATCTTTCCCTCTTTATATATCCCTGCTTCTCAAGCCGTTTCAGTACAGGCGTGAGGGTTCCGGAATCTAAAAAAAGCGTATCTCCTAGATCCTTTACATTCATGCTTTGTGTTTCCCACAGAACAAGCAGTACAAGGTACTGGGTATAGGTTAAGCCCAGAGGGGTAAGAAGGGGAGTGTAGGTTCTTACCACCTCTTTGGCCGCTGCATAGAGGGGAAAACACAATTGATTTTCAAGCTTCAAGGGTTCATAGTTCATGTTCTTGCCGTATTAAAGAAGTTTAACAAGATGTTTCTCGAGCTGTTCAGGAGTTACTGTCGGTGCAAACCGTGCAGTTACCGTACCATCCCTGTCTACAAGAAATTTTGTAAAATTCCACTTTATTGAACTTCCCAAAAGAGGCCTTTTTTTGGTTTTTAGAAATTTGAAAAGCTCGGATGCCTTGTCACCGTTAACCTCTATTTTTGCAAACTGCGGAAAGGTTGTTCCATACTTGCTCGTACAGAAGGTAAATATTTGTTCTGCGGTACCGGGCGCCTGATTACCGAACTGGTTGCAGGGAAAATCCAGTATTTCAAGACCCTTATCTGCATATTTTTTATACAGATTCTGAAGTCCTTCATATTGGGGTGTAAAGCCGCAGCCGGTCGCTGTGTTGACTATGAGCAGAACCTTGCCTTTGAAATCGGCCATTGATTGTTCACTTCCGTCTTTTCTTTTAACTGTTACATCATATACATTCATAGTATCCTCCTGGATCTTACTAATCACAAAAGTGTTTAGCTGATATAAATATTGCTCGCAATTACATTGTGCGCAATTAAAATATGCATCAATCTGCGTTTTTTGTCAAGCATGAAGAGGCGGTTTTCAGCAAAATCGTATGTTTTGTTCTGTTACAATGCAGTCCATTACAATATCGTGTGATTCACAAGGAATGGTGCCGGCTATCTGAGCCTCATAACACGTACCGATGAATAATGGTTTTTGGTTTTTTAGCTCTGAGAGAAAGGGAAGGAAGTATTTGTCATAATATCCTTTTCCTCTGCCGAGTCTTTTGCCGTCGGCAGTAAATGCGCGTCCGGGGAAGAGTACTACACAGGTGGGGTCAATATCAGTTTTTTGGAGTAGTAAAAGGTTTTTTTTTGGTTCCCGGATTTTGTACTGTCCGGTTTCAATTTGATGTTCCAGGCTCTTGTCATGCGTCAGAATGTAGAAATCCATACCATTTTCACAAATGCGGGGAAGTGCGAGGTTTTTACTGCTGTTCATAATACTTTTTGTAA
>ERZ795049.6282-NODE-6282-length-10499-cov-8.441785_pt1 | contig 10499 bp, 7 predicted proteins | sample MGYA00375133_ERZ795049 | MGnify/ENA primary metagenome ERZ795049 (study PRJEB30178, sample SAMN05720147) | activated sludge metagenome | isolation source: anaerobic digester from wastewater treatment plant | place: Japan | collected 2015-04-20 ...
GTAACCACATTGGCAACGCGGCGGGAGATGTATTCCCATTTTGCCCCGTCGATACCGATATTGATCATGTGAAAACGCTTGCCCAGGCTCCTGACGAGAATGCCGAGGGCGACGATTCTCAGGCATTGCTTCCATCTGCCGCGTCCCCAGTCCCGCATGTGCGTACCACCGCCCAGGATCACCAGGTCGGCACAACATATCTTCCGCAGAATTGTTCGCCATGATTCTCCTTTGGCATGAAGATCGAAGGTATGATTTCCCTCGCCGCGGAGATTGATGCCGTGTAAAAGACCGATCTTGATGGCATCATCACCTGTATTACGATAATTATAATAGCCGATGATATAAAGTCTTTTTACAGGCATTTCTTGATTTTTTCGAACAATCTGTTCAAAAGCGCGATTTCCCTATCATCATTGATACCCCATGTCCAATAATAATTAAGGAGGAAGGCAGTGATCCAAACGATAGGCGTGGCAATCATGGAACTGACTATGTAATGTGTGCCCAGAAGGTATTCGGTGAATACATAGACGAGAAACCATCCTTCCAGGGTGGTTACTGTTCCGACGATGCTGTAGCGGATAAACTTTATTGTGATCTTCATCGGTAGAACCACGCTGCCGTCGCCTGAGAGAGAAAGAACGGGAAGTCGCCGTAAATAAAATAGCCGCCGATTATCAGGCTCGTGATCATCTGGCAGGTTGTGCGGAAGGGCTTCAGGAGATAACAGACCATCGTGCCGTAAATAGGGGCCAGGATGGGGAATAGATAACGGCCCTGAATACCCGAATCCGGAGACAGATGTCTTGTATATTCATTATAGTTTGCGTATTGCATAATGATTAAAGTGTAAACTGAAACAATTAGCAGAGCTTCGGTAAAGCGGCTTTCTTCAATGGATGGTCGCCAATAGCGGACGATACAGAGGAAAGCGATAAGGAAAATCAAGCGATATATGCCGAGCTCCCCGGGACGCTTCATCATACTCATATGGCCAAGGATACCGAAGCTGTTTCTCAACATTACCTTGCACCAAACATCGGCATAGCTGATCCGATCCATGATCGGCCGGGGAGATAGCTTATAGTCTCTGGCGATCTGAAGATAAAATAAGGTCCTGTTCAAATCATCCTGCCGGTCGATATGTTCATGTGCTTTCGCAACGGCCTGCTCGAAGGTTATGGCATCTTCTCGATACTGGGAGAGGATAATTTTTTCTGCGGCAAAACGATACCGCAAAGCGTTGGTCTCTCCCACAATGTTTTTCGTTTCCGGCAGGAGGGTGCCGAATTTCCGGAGATTGCCGCCGTAGAGGGCGATGTTTGCAATCGACAACAGGATGATCATTCCCAGAATCGCAGCATTAAGGGGATCGGCGAATGGACGCTCCTGACCCAGGGCGGCCGTCCCCTTGTGGCGCAGCCCATATGTGCCGTAGGCAAGTATGGCGACAAAGATCAACCCGAGGGGAAGGAAGGTGATCTTGATCATGTTTCCTGCAAGGATGCACAAGCCGAAGAGAAACAACATCCGCCACTGGTGGGACGTCAGGAAGGCGTGCAGGTAATACAGAGACATCACGGCCATGAGGTTCAGCAGGTTGTCGTAGTTGACGGAGGCCCCGATAAAACCGAGCATCGGGGTATTGGTAAGCATGACCAGAAAGAGCGTCAGGACTACCCGGTTTGGAGTCAAAAGGCGCAGCCAGCGATGGGCGTAAAAGACAAAAAGCGCTGCCATAAGGGCATTTATCATCCGCAGGTAGACGAGTTGGTTGAGGTCAAGGAAGTTCAGTTTCAGGAAGAAACCCATCATATAATAGTACAGATAAGGAATGTTGGTAATCGGACCATATTGGTAGGATGCCGGCGAATCCTGGGGAAGCAAGGGCCAGGATTCGGCAAAAATCCGGCAGATTCCAAAGTGATCTATCTCATCGGGTGGGACAAGGGGAGAAATATGGATGGCGAAAAAAAGGATACGGACGAAAAAGTATCCATAAAGGAACAGAGTAATGCCAAAGAATAGGTACGACGCCGACCTGTTCCGAGCTCCTGGCTGGTGGTCGCTGATCAGGTTTTCCGTCATTTGTCGTCCACCCGGCGCCTCCAATTCGCCTTGATAATCTCATCGTTTTTCGTTACGGTGTTGCCCACGGTGCAGCATCGTCTCTGTGCCGATGAGGAGTGGGGAATATTTACGCTATGCTTGGGGAAAAATCCAGCCCAATCCGCAGAAACGTAAATCAGTCTGATGCACATACAAGGCGGTGACGGGTTCACCTTAGACAAAAGAATTGAAAATATTACTTATTTCCCCCCCGTTTTATCGGATACTCGGTTTTTACAACCGCTATTATCCGCTGGCTATTGTTTCCATCGGGACGGTCCTCAGAAAACTGGGGCATGAAGTCCTGGTTTACGATGCGGATTTCACGGCCGACGTCCGGGACATCAATTTCGACGAACTGTCACTTCGCTATCCTGATTATCTGCAATCCCTGAAGAATTACGAGCATCCCGTCTGGAGGGAGGCACGGGGGGTGGTTGAGGATTTCAGACCGGATATCGTCGGCTTGACCGTCTATACCACCCTGGCGGCATCGGCTTTTCACTTGGTCGGCTTGTGCAAGGCCGTGATGCCAGGATGCATAACCGTCATGGGGGGGCCTCATGCCGCGGTGAAGGCGGAAGAGATACTGCGCATCTCATCAGCTACCGATTATGTCCTCCGTGGCGAAGGTGAAAACAATCTTCCCAGACTGATTGATCATCTTGCCCGAAAGCTCCCTCTTGCCGGCGTGCCGGGGTTGTCGTTCCGTCAGGAAGGTTCATATGTACACAATCCCGTTTCCGAACCGACAAGGGTTCTCGATGTGTTTCCCTTTCCCGATCGGACGATGCTGATGAACGAGCGGCGATATTCCTCGGAGGATATGGGTTTGATCATGTCCAGCCGCGGTTGTCCTTTTAACTGTTCCTATTGCGCCTCTGAGACAAGGCGGGTCAGCTATCGGTCCGTCGAGCATGTAATCGGTGAGATCAAGGAGGTGCAAAAACGTTACGGCACTTTCCAATTTACGTTCAAGGACGACTCTTTTCCCGTGGACGGAAAGCGGGTCTGGGAGTTTTGCTCGCGGCTGATCGGGGAAGGGATAAAGCTTAATTGGGAGTGTAATTCTCGGGTGAACCTGTTGGATTCTTCCCTGGTAAGGATGATGAAAAAGGCGGGATGTAATTTTATCAAGGTGGGCATTGAATCCGGTTCCCCGCGCATCCTCCGGAAGATGAACAAGGGTATAACTCGGGAACAGTGTCTGGCGGCATCCAGGATGCTTCGCAAGACGGGAATTCATTGGAGCGGCTATTTCATGATGGGTGTTCCCGGCGAGACGGAGGAAGATATCCTTGCGACCCTGCGATTCATGTATGAGCTCCGGCCCGATCTGGCGCTGCTTTCCGTATATGAACCATTTCCCGGAACGGCGATGTTTGCCGAGGGAATTGAGAGGGGTCTCGTATATGACGAGATGTCTTTGGCTCAGTATTACCGGCTGAGTCCGTATCATTATTTCAAGATCGACCCGCAGATCCAGACGGATTGCATACCCCGGGAAAGGTATCTGGAATTGGAGAAGACATTGATGGATGCCTTCCATGAATACAACAAGGGAATAGGAAAGGTTTTCAAGATGGTCCGGGCGAGGAAGAATCTCTATCTTCACCAGCCCCGTTCTCTTGTCGATGATATCAGAAAATATCTTTCATATTGAATCCTTACGCCCGCTGGTGGCACAGTGAAAAAATTAACCATACGAATGCTTGCGGACATTTTTTTGTAAATTTATGGGGCCGGAGCGGGGTCTGCAGATGCGGGAGACAACAGAAAACAGGAACATGGACAACGCCCGGCGGGTTTTGCGGGGTATCCGGAAAGATTACGGTAAATGGCTGCCGCTGATGTTTTGTATGCTGCTCGCTGCCGTATTGATTTTTTATGGCAGCGGCAATTATTATCTGTGGTCCGATGAAGCCGAAACCGCCCTTTACGGAAAGAGGATTCTCCTGTTTGGCCTCCCCCTGGGGTTTGACGGTCGGAACCTCTATGAGTTCCGAAACGGCTACAGCCTGAACACGGCCTTTCTCCCGACCCTAAGTCCTTGGCTGCAATTCTATGTCGCGGCCCTTTCCCAGTATTTTTTCGGCCATGATGCCCTGGGGGCTCGGATGTTGTTCATGGTCCTGGGTCTCCTTTCCATCTGGCTGCAATTCGTATGGGTAAGGGGTTATTTCCAGGATCGCCTGCTGGCCCACTATGCCGCTCTCTTCATGGCCACTTCGGTGTGCCTTCTCCTCTTCGTGAGACAGTGCCGCTACTATGCCCTGGTCATTATCCTGGGGCTGATAGTCATATACTGCCGCACGGTCTTCCGGGGGCGGTGGTATCAATACGCCGAAATTGCCGTGGTTTTTGTCCTCCTGTTTTTTGCCCATTCCCTGGTGACCGTCTGTTATCTCGTTGCCCTTTTGATGGGATTGCTCATCTTTGAAAACAGCAGGATAATGACCTTGAGGTTCTTTATCTACCCCGGACTCGCCGCCGCGGTCGTCATCGGCACCTTTCTCATATGGCTTTATGCCTACGGCGGTCCCAATGACCCTAATTTCCTGGTCAACATACAGCCGCCACGATTCCTGAAGATCTTTTGGATGTATCTGTCGGATTTTAACACCGTTCAACTGGTCCAGCTCGGCGCGATATTTTTGCTGCTTTACATGTGGGCGGTGGACTGGAAACGTTATAGAGGTACTTCCGGGTGCCTCCGAAAAGAGATGATGATAATTTCCATCGTATTGATATTTACGTTTATCCTTTCCATCCTTTCCCCCCAAAACCATATGGAAACCAACGCTGACATCCGATACGCGGCCATTGTCTTTCCTCTTCTCATCTTGACACAGGCCATGGCCGTCACGCGCTTGCACCGGTGGAACAGATTTGCGGCCGGAGCGGCCGCAGGACTCCTCATCTTCACGAATCTGCTGACCTTTATGCCTTATCGGTCATATATATACGAATATGTGAGAGAAAATGTCCGACCGTTTCAAAATTCCACCAAGATTGCCGTCAAATTTCTCGATCAGCGCAGTCGTCAGGACGAGATGCTGCTGGTCAGCCCCAACAATATGCTGAGTTCTCTCGAGTATTATCTGGGCGATAAGCTTCTTTTCTGCAATGTTATCGGAGAGGATAACCGCAACCTTCTCGGGGCGGGCGTGACGCTCCCCCGCTACACCTACGCAAGTGACACCATTCCGGATTGGATTGTCTTTTTCGGTCTGGAAATTGATCTTCGGCATACATATCAACACTTGAAGAAACTGGCGGTGGCAGAGAATTACCGGTCCCATGTCATTTCCTATTACGGCCCCGATCTTTCCCGTCCGGAGATTTTCTGGCGCGCCTTTCGCCCTGTTACCGATTTCCGGCCCGACATGGCGCTCTACATAATGGAAAGGAAAAGATGAAAGAATGAGTTCATTGGCTAACGAAAGGAAACAAATCGTTGATTTGTTCCTTATCAGCGTCATCGGTCTCCTGCTGGAACTTGTTGTGATCCGTTGGATTGGCTCCAACATCAAGGTAGTGTCATATTTTAGTAATTTAGTTCTTATCTCATCCTTCTTGGGTTTGAGCCTGGGTTATCTCATGGGGCGAACATTCCCCAGCTTCCGCAAGTTGTTCCCGGCGGTAGTCCTCCTGTTCGTTATGAGTGTTCTTTATTTGCACCAATTCAATCTTATCTCTGTGGATCCTGCTGAACACTTTCACATCTACACGTATAAACATCTCCCTGTTGCCAAAAAGATCAACTTTTTTCTTATCATGACCATCACCTTCATCATCAACACCCTGCTTTTCGTTCCTGTCGGGCAGATAACCGGCCGTATTTTTTCCCGCTTCGACAGACCCCTGCTTGCCTATACGGTAAATATCTCGGGCAACATTGCGGCCGTACTCATTTTCGCGGGCCTCTCCTTTCTATGGACATCACCGCTGCTCTGGTTCGCCTTGGTGTTTATATTGTTTCTCCCGTTTCTATGGGAAGACAGGAAGCTGCTCCTCTACGGGGTCACGGTCTTCGGATTGGCGTTGATTATGATCTCCTCCCCGACGCAAAGGGTGGTGGAATATTGGTCACCATACTATCGCGTACATATTGATCCCATCTCCGCCGGGTCACTTCCAGACAAGAATATCGGTTATGTGCTGAAGGTGGACGGTGAACGCCATCAAGACAGTCTCGATTTCCAAAGTCCGTACCTGGCGGAATCATGGCATCGCTGGTGGCCTGATTTCTATAATCTCCCCTATCGCTTCCGACAGCCGAAGAAGCTGCTCATTCTTGGGGCGGGCAGCGGTAACGATACCTATTTCGCGCTGAAAAACGGGGTGGAGAAGATTACGGCCGTGGAAATCGATCCGGCAATCATCCGCATTGGCAGCGACTGGCATCCCCACCGGCCCTATCTTAACCGGGAGCGGGTGATGGTTGTCAATGATGATGGACGCGCTTTTCTAAACAACAGCCGTGAAAAATTCGATATGGTGATTTTCGGGGTCCTTGATTCCCATCGGTTGGCATCATACATTGCCGTCGGTCTGCGGATGGATAATTATATCTATACAAAGGAATGTTTCCAGGCTGTCCGGGATCATCTTACTGAGGACGGGGTCGTTGTCCTCCAAAACGGCGGTCCCCTATGGCTGGTAGCCCGGCTCTACAACAGTATGAAAGAGGCCTTCGGTAAAGAACCAGATGTGTATCGTCTCCAGGCGGCACCTTGGCCGATCCTGAACTATGTCGTTTCCGCCCGGGGTGCACCCCCGCCGCCACGTAGTCCCCAAAACCTCGTGAAATTAATCGATTTTGAGCAATTTGCACCACCTTACGGGATTCTTAAGGATGATTGGCCGTTCCTGTATCTCCAGGGACGAGCCATCCCCGACAGCTATATTCAGGTCATTTTCGCCATTGCTGCCTTTTCCTTGGCAGCGGTGTTATTGACATTGCGCTTTTCCTCCCCGGCAAGGTCCGTCCCGTTCCCCTGTGGCGTTCATTTCTTTCTCATGGGGATGGCTTTTCTTCTCCTCGAGACCGTCACCATATCCCAGGGCGCCCTGCTGTTCGGTTGTACGTGGATATCCACCTCTGCCGTCATTCTGGCCGTACTTGTTTATATACTCGGAGCCAATATATTGGTTATGAACCATAAGTTTATAAACCTGCCGGTATGCTACCTCCTCCTGTTTCTGTCCCTGGCGTTTTGTTTTTTCATGCCTGTCCAGCACCTCCTGTCGCTTTCATTCTTGCCTCGGGTATTGGCGGGGGCATTCCTGTTCGGTTTGCCGGTGTTGTTTGCGGCCCTTATATTTGCTGCTACCTTCCGCACTCAGGAGACTGCGGATATCATCCTCGGTATCAATCTCTTGGGGGCGGTACTGGGGGGGCTTGCTCAGCACGTTGACCTTATCTTGGGGATGAAGCGCATGTATCTTATCGCTATGAGCTTGTATCTGTTATCCTTTATGATCTTGGGAATTTCGGGAAGACTGGCCGCCACTGCCGCCAATATAAAAAAATAAGAGCATAGATGATCCAGGCAAGAATCGAGATCACTTGACCGGCAACAAAGGCGGCGGGGCGATAAAAGACCCTGAAGAGGTGAATGCCCCCTGCCAGAGGCACGGCCATCAATGTATGGTTTGCCCGCATTATGGCATAGCGGTGCGCATCGTTATCCCGGTCGGCTTCCGCCTGCCACCCCGTAGCGTAGTTGTCCGTAATCAAAAGTATTGCCGGACAGTTCAGCTTAGCCTCCACGGTGAATTCATCGGAAGATGAGGCGACGATATGTGCCGTGCCCGGCTCCGGGCAGGCCTTTTTCGCTCCGGGGGGCGATTTTTCGAGGACTACCGTTTTGAGGGGGTCAAAGTCCGGTTTGCCCATGACCGCGAGGCCTTCGGAGGGTGAAGCAGCCTCCTGCCAGTCGGAAACAAGGTGCACCCGCTCCATGGCATCCGGGAACTTCCTGATCTCAAGCTTTTCCCTTCCCGGAGCGAAAACATAACGGAGGCGGAGCATCTTGAGCAGGGGGTGATATTGGCGAAAATTGACATACTGGGAGGCCTTATGATGGTCGATGCCCTGGGTGAAGGCGACGAGTTCCGCATAGCGCCGGGGGACGCCGGGATCGTAACCCCAGATGTCGTGGGTGCCGAGGGACAGCGCGCTGTTGGGCTGCCAGAGATTGAGGATACGTTCCTCCTGCTTGACGGAACGGGCAAACGCCTCCAGGCCGGGGATTTTTCGGTCAGCGGGGTTGAAGGTTTCCCGGGTCATCCGGGCGAAAAGGAAAACCTCCAGCACCGCGAGTAGGACAATGCCAAAAACGGCGGCTTGCGGGTGTTTACGGGTGAGGCGCCAGAGCCAGGCCGTGACGGCCAGGGTGAGGGCGGCGATCAGGAGCCATTGGGAAGCGAAAAAGGCGGTATGGAGAATGAATTCCCTGTGGGCGAAGAGGCGGGTGTCCAGATAGGATTCCCGGGAGCGGGCGATCATGGCGAGGAAATTCCGCCATATCTCCGGGGGCAGCGCTTCCGTGGCGACCAGGTTCAGCCAGAGGGCAAAGGCGGCGGTCAAGAGGGCGGCGGACAGAATAAAGAAGAAACCCCGCGATGTCAGAGGCAGTTCTATCATGCTCTTTGGAAGAGGTTTCTTCATGCCGGTGCCGGTCGGCGGCCTTGTTGATGCCGCTGCCTGAGGCTCTGTCGCTGCATGTGTTAACGGTTCTGTTGTGGTGTCCGTCGGTGTATCCAAGGTGTTAGCGGTAACTGCTGGTGGCGCCGGCGGCGTCGCGGCGGCAGGCGTCCCTTTCCGGGCGGCGCTCATCAGCTTGTCGAGGCCCGTTCCCGCCAGAATAATCATCAAGAGGGTGGCGAAAAAGGTAAATTTCGCGGTTCCCCGGAATTTGTCGAAGCCGGGAAGATAATCGAAAAGAATATGAAAGAGGGGGGTGTGGGAGCCCAGGGCGAGGACAAAGATCACAAAGAGCACGGCAGCCAGGGTCCAGGCGGTGCGCCCACCTTTAAGAAAGCCGTAACCGGCAAGGAGCAGACCGTTGATGCCGATGAAGAGGTTCATTTCCCAGAGGTAGGCCCGGCCCCAGTAGGGGTTGTTGATCAAATCGCCGAAGAAGTAGGGGGCGATCAGGGTGAGGAAATTCTCCGGGGGGAAGGAAAACATGGCGGCGAAGGAGAAGGGGACGCCGCCGGCGCGGACGCTCTCCCGGGCGGCATCCAAACCGGTAAGAATCTGGACGGCGCTCAGGGCGGCCCCGGCGGCAAAGATGGCCAGCACGGCAAGCATGGACCATTTTCTATCCGCAATGGAGAAGAATAATTCTTTAATCTGCCGGGCTTTACTGTTGCGACCAATTCTTTCTGGTGTGGTGGCATCGCATCGGCCGCCGCCCGCGTAGGGTGCGTCACCGGGGCAGGACGTGCCCAGGATGGAAAGGGTTGCATAGATCAGGACGCACAGACCGGTATAATAGACATATTGGGGATGGCCGGCAAGAACCTGCATGGAGACTGCAAAGCTCCCCAAAAGGCCCCAACCGAGGGTCGGCCTTTCCAGCAGACCGTCCACCGCCAGGAAGATCAAGGGAACCCAGGTCATGGTACAGAGGTTGGGGAGGTGCCCGGCGAAAATATGGAGGAAATGAGGGCCGCAGAACATGGCAATCATTCCCGTGAGCAGCGCCGCCAGAGGGTGGAGACCCCGCCGGCTTGCCCAGAGATACATGAAAAAACCCAGCAGCAGGACATGAAGGGCGATGCCGATGTTGATGGCGGCGCCGACAGGGAGCAGCAGGTAGGGGAAATTCAGGGGGTAGAGCAGCGCGGACTGAAAGCCGCCGAAAAACGGCGCCCCGGAAAAGAGGTGGGGATTCCAGAGGGCGAGGTTGCCCTGGCGTAGCTCCCGGAAGCCGAAGTCGCGCCAGTAGAGAAATTGAGTGGCGATGTCGGTGTGGGCGGAAGAGAGGATCGTGGCGCCTCCGGTGAGGAGGACATCGCCGAACATAAGCAGGGTGAGGACGAACATCACGGCCAGGGCCCAGGGCCAGGAGAAGGAGGGAAAGACGGCGGGGGCTGCGTTATGCAGGGACAGTTCCGGGAATCTGTCCGTGACTTCCTGTCCGGGCTGCCCGTCGGTGTTGATCATGCCCCCTCTGTTCCCCCTTCTGACTGCAACAAGCGTCGGGTGATTTTATAGCCGGACACGTTGGGATAATGCAAGGGGAAAAGCTGTATTTCGTAGATAACGACTTGAAATACTTTCAGGAATAGATTATTCTGGCCTTACAATACAGGCCCCGTGGCGACGGTTGTCAATACCGACGATGTATGATAAAGATAAATTTGTATGAAAA
>ERZ795049.6287-NODE-6287-length-10491-cov-4.947681_pt1 | contig 10491 bp, 6 predicted proteins | sample MGYA00375133_ERZ795049 | MGnify/ENA primary metagenome ERZ795049 (study PRJEB30178, sample SAMN05720147) | activated sludge metagenome | isolation source: anaerobic digester from wastewater treatment plant | place: Japan | collected 2015-04-20 ...
GAATAATGGTGATTCTGTTGGCATTGTCTTTCCCACCAATAAGACTCTATTTGGCTTTGTCAAGGCTGCACTTAAGGAAGGGATTGAGATTGAAACTCCAACTGAAACGAAGTTTTCGAAAGCACACGATTTCAATAACCTATCACCCAAAGCCTTCACAATCTTCGGAATAAAGGGGCTTACCTTCGATGTAGTGCTGATCCCCTTCCTTCAGCACCGTTTCTACGCTCAGTTGAATCCTGATCGGCTCTTAAAATCCCTATTCGTTGCAGTTACCAGAGCTGTGCATTGGGTTTATTTCTCTTCTGGCAAAGAAACTTTTCCCAATAGAGATTTATTCGATCACCTGAAAGATGCAGGTCTGCTAAGTCTTATATTCATACCTTCAGATCAGACCGATATATTTGAAGCGCTTGGCGATGGAAAGACCAAGGAAACTGAATTTTTGATAGATGAAGATGACAGCGGGGACGAGTTTTCGGACCTACTATGAACAAGAATACACATATAATAGAAAATCAATGCCATACAGTGACAATAAGGAGAAAGCGTGGCAGATAAAAGCGAATTCACATGGGTAAAAACACATCAGGAGATCGTTCAGTATCTCAAAAATATGAAAGACCGCCAACCGGAGTTGATCTCCGAGTTGGAGAAAGCTGGGGTTGATAATTTTACTGATCGGGACGTCAGCGGAATGACTTTCAAGCTAGATGAAATGGAGCCCTTTACCTTCTTCTTTTATATCTATAAGTACGGAGAACACAAGAGACTTCAGGTACTCCAAAATCTTGCCCAAAGCTTGCGACTCTTCATCCCCAGTGACACAGATGGAGTGCCTTCAGCGAATGCCATCAGTGTGCGTATTTTCCCCCAAAAGGATATAAGGACGCATGACGAAGTAAACAGACTGTGGGATTTGTTTCACAAAACAATAACGCATTCTGTCACTGACAACGATTTTCAGGACGCTCTGAAAATAGTGTCTGTAGGCAAGGCCAAACTAACAGAAGCTTTCTTCATGGTTGATCCAGAATACTACCTGTGCATTGACGGTCAAACTAAACCATATATCAAGGAAGTTTTAGGCATCGATCCTAAGTTCAACACCTATTCCGAATATATGGCGATACTGCAAAAAGTTAGGGAAAAGACTGACATGCCGTTTCCTGAGTTATCTTACGAGGCTTGGACGTGGAATACAACACATAACAAGGCGAATTATTGGGTTTTCCAGGGCAATCCGGATATCTATGACATTGTGGGGGCGTTGAAAGAACTGGCCGTAACCAATTGGAGAGTAGCCAGCCATGACAAAGTGATAAAGAAAGGGGATAAAATAATCCTGTGGGTTACAGGAAAAGAAGCCGGGTGCTACGCTCTGGGCGAAGTGGCTGGAGAAGTTGAGAACGGAGTAAGGGATGTTGAGGAGAAGAGGTTTTACAAAGATAATTCCTACGATGTCCCGCACAACCGAGTCCCAATTAAAATCATTCACAATCTAGTTGAAAAACCGATCCTTAAAGAGCAAATTGCTGGGATCAAAGAACTGGCTGAACTTAAAGCTGGACTGCAGGGGACCAATTTCACTGCCACAAAAGAGCAGTATGAGGCTTTCGAGAAAATCATCAAAGGAGGGGATTCCCGAAGATACTGGCTGTATTCTCCAGGTGAGGAGGCAAAAGCTTGGGAGGATTTCTATTCCAAGGGAATTATGGGCATAGGTTGGCATAAGTTGGGAGATCTGGCTCAATATAAGAGTGGAAAAGAGATTGAGGATAAGCTCAAAGAAATTAGCGAAACCACTAAATCCAAGAGCAATGACTCCCTTGCAAACTGGGAGTTCAAAACAGTAATTTCTCCGGGAGATTTAGTTATTGTGAAGAAAGGAAGGCAAACCCTACTGGGCTATGGGGTTGTAACCTCGGATTACTATTTTGATCCATCCCAAGTGGAATTCCAAAGCTGCCGTAAAGTGCAGTGGTTGAAAAAGGGCGAGTGGAAGAACACATCAAGTACAAAGTTGCATATTAAGACACTTACCGACATTAGTAAATACGATTCGGACCGCCCCAACCGAGATCTTTATTATGAGGAGTTATTGGAAGATATGGGAGTTGATTTGCCCTTGGTAATTCCAGGTGTGACAGCTACTCCAATGGGGCCTGAGCCGCCACGTCTACCAGATCAGAACTATCCCCTCAACCTGATCCTTTACGGCCCTCCCGGAACTGGGAAGACCTATAATTCTATAAATCTGGCTGTCGAGATAGCTGAACCCGATTTTACTATGTCTCAAGCAAAACAAATATCCAGAACTGCTATCACAGATCGATACAAAGAACTTGTCACTGAAGGTAGAATAGTTTTTACTACTTTCCACCAGAGCATGAGCTATGAAGACTTCATTGAAGGGATAAAACCAATAACTAACGAAGATCAGGAGAATAGCCTGACGTATGATGTGGTGCCCGGTATCTTTAAACGTCTGTGTGACAGAGCTGCTATGTCCGACGACAACAATTTTGAACAATCATATAGTAAGTTGATAGCAGACTTGGCTAGAAATGAGAACGAATTTACGAAGATAAAAACCCCGACAGGAAGAGAGTTTGGTATCTCTTTGAACAGCAATAACAATCTTAATATGCATCTTGGGACTGATTTCAAACAAAACGCCTGTTTGACCAAGGACATCATGATAGCTCATATATTAGAGAAGAACACTCCTGAGTATTTTAAGGGCTATTATCAAGGAGTGATCACGCTTCTCAAAGACAAATATGGATTCCAGGATACAAGAATTGCCAATAACAATTTCGTCCTGATCATAGATGAGATAAATCGAGGTAATGTATCCCAGATCTTTGGTGAGCTAATCACTCTGATCGAGCCGGATAAAAGAACCGGAAATGCCGAGGCGATAGAGATCACTCTTCCCTATAGTAAAGATAGGTTCTCCGTCCCCTCCAATCTTTATATAATTGGTACCATGAATACTGCAGACCGCAGCGTGGAGGCTCTGGATACAGCCCTCAGACGCAGGTTCAGTTTTTACGAGATGACCCCGGATTATAGCCTGCTGGCTGGAAAGGAAGAGCAGGGAATCGATCTTACCGACCTGTTGAGTACCATCAACCAAAGGATCGAGGGCTTGCTGGATAAAGATCACGCTATTGGACACAGCTATTTCTTGCGGGTGGCTAATGGTGAAAGTACTCTCAAATCAGTATTTTTCGACGAGATCATCCCTCTCCTGCAGGAGTATTTCTACGGCAATTTTGGCAGGATCGAACTGGTGCTGGGGAAGGGTTTTGTCAATTCAAGCCCGGTTACCCAGTCAGTTTTTGCTAAACCCTCGCCAGATAATGATGAGTTCAACGACCACGTCCGCTACACCTTGGTTCGCAGGGATGAGATGGATGACGCTGCATTCCAGAAAGCGTTACGGGTTCTGATGAAAGCGAGCGATGAAGCCTAACAAGATCAGCGTGTTCGAGTATGACCGGCTGAAAACGGGCCGCGAATATAACGGAGTGCCTTTCACAGAGACTCTTCTGGAGTCTTTGGAACGCTTTCACTCCTCCAGTAAGACTCGGTATTACAATCTGATTCACAACGGAGTCGAATTCTGCGAATATGTGGGAGTGATCCAGGTGGATGGCATCCAAATCGAGGTCTTGCCCAAGCTTGACCGCAATGGTGGGGATATAAATGCCTGGCGGGATCTGCTCATCGGTATGCTTCGGGAAGTGGGTATGTTCAGGGTCTCAGCCCCCAGTTCCAGTTTGCTGGCCCTGAGGTCAAACTCCATCCTCGAGCTCTATTTCGATCTCTTCATTACTGAGGTGGAATACCTGATCCGCACCGGCCTGATCAAGCAATATCGCAGGCAAACCCTGAACCAGACTTCGCTCAAAGGCTCGCTGGACTTTCCTCGCCATCTCTCTCAAAATCTGATCCACAAGGAAAGGTTCCTCACCCATACCTCCGTGTATGACCAGGATCACGTCTGGCACAGAATCATCGGTCAAGCTGTCAGCCTGATCCGCCTGCTCTCCCAGAACACCCGGATCCACAACCGGATTGGGGCTTTGGAACTCAATTTTCCCCAAGTATCCAGCCAAAGAATCTCCGAAAGTACCTTCAACAAGCTTGTCTACACCAGAAAAACAGAAGGCTACCGCACGGCGATCGAGATTGCCAGGCTGCTGCTTTTGGGTTTTCACCCGGACCTCACTTCAGGAGCCAATTCCGTCCTAGCCTTGATGTTCGACATGAACTTGCTCTGGGAAAGCTTCATCTATCACAGCCTGAGAAAGCATTTCCTGATCAACTCAGCCCCATATTCGGTGAGGGCGCAACACTCCACAGACTTTTGGGCAACAAGTTCTTGCAGAAGGTATCTGCGGCCCGACATCTATGTGGAAAACAATGAGAACGGATGCAGATACGTGCTGGACACAAAGTGGAAAGATGTAGCTGGTGCCGGCCCCTCGCCCTCAGATCTGCAGCAGCTTTTCGCCTATTCTCAATTCTTTCGTTCAGCCAGAAACGCACTGGTCTATCCCGGTCATAACAACAGCTTCCAAAGCGGCAAATACGCCATTAACACGGAATGGGCTGATTCTGTTTCCTGCAGCATTATTCAGTTGGGGCTGGGCTCGAATATCAGGCAATGGCAGGAAGCTATCTTCCAGGCTGTATTTGACTGGATGGAAGCGGTGTAAGGATGCAAAACAGGGAAGGCGATATACTTGTCGTGCAATTTGGTGCCAGTAGTTTATAATATAGGCAGAAATAACCGAAATGATATCTAAATATTGAGTGAGACAAAGGAGAAAACATGAAAAAGCAAGACTTACCCGATTACAGCCAGTTCCTTAAACTGGTAACTGATACAGACTTCATTAAACTACGGCAGCTTACATCAAAGTTTAATATCTTCGAAGTAATGAGATCGACTCATAACGAGATTCGCCACTCCAACATTCTTGCCTGGTTGCTGAATCCCTATGAGAATCACGGCTGTGGTGATGCCTTTCTCAGACAACTACTGCTAACCATTTCTCAAAAACCGGAACAGCACGGTCTAAGTTTTTATGACTTCTATATGCTGGAAATCGAGAGCGTTACTATCGAACGTGAATGGGTACCCAGAAAGAAAACCTATAAAGACCAAGATGACGAGTATGAGAATTGGGATGAACGGAAATACAAAAGCATGGACCGAATAGATATCCTGATCGAGATAGAACTGAAAAGACATATCAAACTAGATAAATCCGATGTCAGCTATTCCCGTCTAGTAATCCCTATCGAAAACAAGATTCGCAGCAAAGAGGCAGTTAAAGATAACGGAACTCAGCTAGAAGGATATAGTGATGCTTTAGCGAAAGTTTATCAAAAGGACGTTAAAATCATACCTGTTTTCCTCACTCCTGATGGTTCTGACCCAACCGCACATGAATGGCTAAAACTTGATTATGAAGAAACCAGAAAAATAATCAGTACCGTCTATGAAACTTTTAAGGTAGACTTGGGAGAGGATAAAAAGCTATTGATAGAGCAATATCTCGATCTTCTTCAAAACCACATCGTTAGTGGGATTGATCCAGAAGCAGTAAGGTTATGCAGAGCAATTCAGGCAAACCACTTGCCAGTAATGGAAGAGATCAGAAAGCTTACCACACCCTCCAATGAGAATGAAGATGCTAAGCATCAACTTTGCCAACAGATTGTAAACCGCAACGCATCTGTATTCAGTGTATATAAAAACTGGCAGTTTGGTTTGAGAGAAAAAATATCCGATCTCCTGTTCACGTGGATGGACAGTCATAAAGAGAGCCTTGGATTCCAGATCAGTACGACAAAGAAATCCTCGCTGGAATTTGTGAGCCCAGAAATGCAGAAGTTAAGCAAAGAGCTATTCGGCAAAGATAACGGTCTTGTCCTGTTCTTTGAAAATGGTCTTAACAGCTATCTAAGAGTAATCATGCAGATAAATTCACACGAAAACCAGGACCTCCGCAAATCAGTCTATAGTGTTTTCCAGCGCGATAATTCAGACCTTTTTAGGCCAACAGATACAGAGAAGATATCAGAGACATACACCAGGATACACACGAAAAAAATATGCACTCCCGATGAGGCGACCAAAAAATCCAACGATAAAGAAGTTTTGAATTCTATACAAGTTGGACTGGAAGAATACTTCTCTCCAAACGGAACCTATTTAAAAATTCAGAAGTTTTTGCGTGATCATATGGAAGAGTTTTTAGCATTAAGAAAATGAGTTTATAGCCTGATTGCAAAGATCACGCTAAGAAAGAAAAACACTCCCCTGTTACATAACATCTTTAGATATAATGGATTGACATACATGAAGGAAATGCTAAACATACGTTCTATGGAGCTACGTTGAGCAAGTTGCTGACTGCCCTCCTTATGGGCATAGCCGTTGGCGATGCCCTTGGTTTCCCGGCTCAGTTTGAACCAAGATCCGAGCGTAAGAAGCGTCCGGTGGTGGATATGGGACGATATAGGGATGAATATGGGCAGCTCCGATCCTGGGGAGAAGGACTTACCGGCTTGTGGTCGGACGATACGTCTCTGACTTTATGTTTGGCGGAAAGCCTGCTGATCGGCTTCAATCTGAAAGACCAGGCTGAGAAATTCGTCGCCTGGCTGGATCAGGGGTATCTCTCTGCCAGAGACAGAGCCTTTGATGTAGGAATGCAGACCGCTGAGAGACTTACCGGCGTGAGAGCAATCCTGCAAAGTGGCAGATACGATGAACTGGATAATCTTGCCGGTGACGCTGATGAGCAAAGCAACGGCAACGGCAGTCTGATGCGCATTCTGCCCCTGCTGATGTTTATCAAGGGCTTTGATCCAAGGTACCAGTTTGAGCTTGTCCGCAAAGCCAGCGCCCTCACCCATCCCCATATCAGATCAGCCCTCTGCTGCTTTCTCTATCTGAGGATGGCACAGCATATCATCGCCCTCACAGACAAATTCACTTCCTTCCAAAAAGCTCGCCGGGATACACTGGAACTGATGGATAGCCTGAATTGCGCCGATACAGAATATAAAGCACTACAACGATTGCTGCATGCTGATCTGGGCAAACTGCTTGAAGCTGAGATCGATTCCGGAGGATATGTAGTATCCAGCCTGGAAGCCAGTATCTGGTGCCTGCTGAACACAGATAGCTATTGTGATGCTGTGTTAAAAGCCGTCAACCTCGGTGACGATGCTGATACCACTGGGGCGATAACCGGAGGCCTGGCTGCACTCCTTTATGGTGAAGATTCAATCCCCCAAGATTGGATAGCCCAGCTGAAGAAACCGGAATTGTTTGAAGATCCGATCTCCAGATACGAGAATTACTCTGGACCTAGACTTGTTTAGTTTTCAGTCAATTAAGTTCATGATCCATCATGAAAGGAAGGGCATTGGTCATATAAGAGCCAATGCTCTTCCAGATTTATAGTATCAGTTAACCTTCCTTATTCGGAATACTAACCTTTCCTTATCCCCTCCAGATATCCGATCACCGTTTCACGACTGAGTTTCCAAAGCGCTAGATCCCGAAAGTAGCGGAAGCACTCATCGAAAATAGCATCCAGATCGATGTCCACTTCCTCAGAGAGTTCCTTCATGGCTCTACTCAAAGGCGTTATCCTGCGCTGGTATTCGATGTCATCTATCGTGCCTGACTTCAGGTCATTTCTGATGGCCTGCAGGTCCTCCAGTGCTGCAGTTCTGCGCTGATCTAATTCTCTGGCTTCCGGGCTGAAGTGCTTCACATATGCCACCTTGTATCTGTAGTCATTCAAGGCCTCCAGCAGCCTGTCCTGGTGCTCCTCCACATAAATGCAGAAGCGATATAGTGCACAGAGTAGGCCAGCGGCCCTTTCATCCCCGGCCTTGCCCAAGAAGTTGTGAACCTGCAAACCCAGCAAGGGTATGCAGCCGGATCGCTCTGAGATACCGGAATAGGGATACGTGATCTCAACTCCAATGCTCCTCCTATCACGCATAGTGATCCTGCCCACCACAGAAATGCTCTCAACCATGATCTCTATTCGCTCTCCTTCGATGCGTAAATTCGTGTATCCTTTATCCGATCTCATTGATCCTCCCATAATGATTATTTCTGATCAAAGGGCAAAACCTACTGCCCGCTTTACGGATTCGAAATTGGTCCCACTCTCCAGGATGGCATATCTGCGCAGATCAGCCAGGGTCAATTTGCCTCCTTGTCCCCGCAGATAAGCTTCATGACAGGCATTTTGCACCACCAGTCTGATCTGTCCACCTGTAAAGGTGAAGTCGTTCGCCAGACTTTCCACAGCTATTTCCGCAGCCCCTGGAATGCTTTCGGGGAGATGCATTCTCCACAGCGCCTTCCGGGCTTGATAATCAGGGGGCTTGATCTCAAGCTTGTAATGAAGACGGCGAGACATCGCCAGATCGAGATTATCAGCCAGATTGGTGGTGATGATCAGGATGCCGGCAAAACTCTCCAATTCCTCCAGAAACACGCTCTGGATAGTGTTCTCCGCCTGGTCGGCCGATCTATCCGGAGAGCTCATCCGCCGATGGATAAGCTGGTCTCCCTCGTTAAGCAAAAAAACCGGAGACAAGCGCTTAATTGCCGCGCGCATCTCCCCAAAAAGCTCCCGGGCCTGCTTTTCGCTCTCACCGAAGTACGAGCCTCGGATGGCATTGGCATTGATCTGGATCAGAGGACGCCTCAGTTCATTGGCGATCACGCCCGCGATAAAGGTCTTGCCCGTGCCGGGAACTCCGTGCAACAGGATATTGCAGCCTTGCTGGACGCTCTGGTCACCTGTTAAAGATGCGCCAACCAGACCCCACTCGGTAAATCCATCCCGTTTGGGATTACTCAGCCTCTGTACTATGGTGACGATCAATTCCCGGGTGCCTTGATCCAGGATGAGCTGATCCAGCTTCTGAGTGGGATCTATGCGGGTGAGGTAGGTGGAATTAGATAGCGATCTATCCTTCTTTCCTGATTCTTCCATAGATGCTTCTGCCTTTCCATGCAGGGCTGTCGCTGCAGTTGGGCTCAGTTCCATCAGATAGACCGTAAACATTGGATGGTGAGGTTCTATCAGACCTTTGCGACTAAGCAGATTATCCTTTGCAAGCATGTCGATGTAAGTCTTGCGCTCTTTGGAGTTTCTCGCCAGAAGTGACGCCAGGGTAACAGGCGAAATTTGGGTCAACATCTCGCGGTTGAAGTAATCTATCAGTAACAGGCATTTCTGCCAGAACGGGTTGAGCTTGTTTTTCTTGCAGAGATCGTTCCATCCGGAAGCCCCTTTCGCATTGGTCAAAGCATCTAAGAAGGCATCAAGAACCAGATTGATATTTCTGCCAAAACACGCTCCGTTATTGGACGTGAAATCATCGGTTAATTCCGGATAATGCAGAAAGAGCCCGCCAATCATTTTCAAGACGGAATCTATCGCGCTGTCAGGCTTGGCGAGGCCTTTAGCAAAAGCCCTGAGCCCTGATTTGATGGGGTCATTGCCCAGGATCAGGTTCCAAAGCAGACCGTTAAGCCTCAAGCCGGTGCCATACAGCGCCCGCAGGTCATAATGGTAATCCACTCCCATCAGGTGAGGAGTGCTGAGGATTTCCCTGTCGATCAGATCCACAACCGCGGAATACTGCCGATCCAGATTATCATCCATGCCCGGCAGCATCTCACAGATCTCCACTACATTGAAATCCTGCTCGCAGTTAGCCTTGGTCTTTTGGCAGATCCTGGCGATCAGCATCAATTCGTTGGGCTGCAATTGATAAGCGGCTAGCAGCGGAGACTTGGAGATCGAGCACTGCAAAGAGCCCATCACTGCCTCATGACTGGGATCATTGTTCAGGTCAGCCTTCAACTTTTTGTTGTGTCTATTCTGCCAACCGAACCCGCTCTCAGGTTCAGAAGCATCATCACCACACTCATCCTCATCAAGAAGCTCATGAATGTAAGAAACCACCTCGCCCTGATCCACCTCGGCATTTAATTGCTCCAGATATCTCAAAATACTTTTCATAACACCTACCTCCATCATATTTCCTCTTATTATAACTTTCCGAAGCCGGGTTTTTCAGATTTCTTTCATAAGAGAAGTCAAATCCTGAGTACCATGATGAAAGGTTGTTGTGGCATGTTACAAATTTGTTTTAGCAAGACACCTAGCTGCTTTTCCTACAATCTCTTCCTATTATTGATCACATCTATCGACCAAAACTGCATTATGATTATCTCATGCAGGGTCTCACCAGTTTCATTTGCAGAAACCTTGTCAGAATTTGAAGTTTTCGGTGATCTTAATTGCAGATATCCTGTCAAAAACTACTTAAAAGGGTCTTGGTAAGGATGAGTAAGGATGTCCTACGATGCGACAGTTTGCAGATTTCGCTGCACAATTTGCAGATTTCGTTGTCACTTTGCAT
>ERZ795049.6293-NODE-6293-length-10482-cov-5.108756_pt1 | contig 10482 bp, 10 predicted proteins | sample MGYA00375133_ERZ795049 | MGnify/ENA primary metagenome ERZ795049 (study PRJEB30178, sample SAMN05720147) | activated sludge metagenome | isolation source: anaerobic digester from wastewater treatment plant | place: Japan | collected 2015-04-20 ...
GCGGAAATGCAATCCTCATTAAACTCAACCAGATTGGTTCTGTGTCGGAAACCTTGGAGGCAATAAAGATGGCGCACAACGCAGGTTTTGCTTCTATTGTATCCCACCGATCAGGGGAGACAGAAGACACCACTATTGCAGATCTCGCTGTTGCACTCAATGCAGGCCAGATTAAAACAGGTGCTCCTTCACGCAGTGAGCGTGTTGCAAAATACAACCAGTTAATCCGCATAGAGGAAGTAATGGGAGACAATGCACAGTACGGAAAACTTAAGAGTTTTTAACATACTGATATTTGACTGATTTTGAAATCTGATTTTTCAGTAGAAATCGGTTTAATAAAAAAAACCCGGTAAAACACTTGTGTTTTCCGGGTTTTTTTTGCAAAAAGGATTGCAGCAAGGCAGCTGTGTTATTAATCTTTTTGTGCAAGGAGGATTTTCACGGGTTTAAAATCCCCGGCACCGCAGACTTTAATCATAGCAGGTGTTAAAAGTTCTTTTGAGATTGCTGTCAAGGTCTTTTTCAAAGTGCCGTCTTTTCCGTCACAGGGAAATTCAAAAACGGTATTGCTGTTATCCGGAGCCCCTCCTAAACCAAGCAGGAAGGTGCGGAGTTCTTTCGGCATTGTTTTTAGATGTTTAATGCCGAACTTGAGTCCGGTTTTTTTATCGGCAAGGTAGAACTCTAAAAAGGTGTAGGGGTTATGAAGTTTAAGTCTATAGCTCACCATGTGAGGAAGTTTTGTGTCCTGAATATGCAGCTTGCCGAGCTTAAAAAGCAGGGTTAACTTTGAGGACTCGACCAGATCCTCAAGTAATTGTTTCATGTCGTTAATGTCGTTCATAATATCTTACTATACCATAATTACCGGGAAAATGTAACTATGGTATTTTCTCATGCACACGTATGTTCGTTTTGCGGCCAGCATACTTCATCTAAAATGCCGTTCAAAAATGCGATGGTAATACCGTAATTTGTCATGGGAACAATACTTGTTTTTGCTTTGTTCTGCCGCGAAAGAACATAGGTTCTGTTGAACATACAGCCTCCGCAGTGAATTACGAGATCATAGGGGCTTAAATCTTCGGGAAAATCTGTTCCGCTTACAATATCTACCGCAATTGTCTGTCCGTATTTTTTTCGGAGCATGGCGGGGATTTTTTCTCTTCCTATGTCTTCTGTTAAGGGTGCATGTGTACATGCTTCTGCTATAAGAACACGGGAAGACGGAGTAAGCTTTTCTATAGCCTTTGCTCCCTGTACAAAATCTTCTATGCTTCCCTTATTTGCCGCAAGCAGCACCGAAAAAGAGGTGAGAAGGCTTTTGGGCGGCTTTTTTTCGCTGACAATTTTAAACACCTGAGAGTCTGTAATGATGAGGTCCGGTTCCCGTGAAAGGGATGTAAGCGCTTCATCGATGCAGTCTGTTGTACACGAAAGTATGGTGCATTTTTTGTCGAGGAGTTCCCGTGTAACCTGTACCTGCGGGAGAATTAATCTTCCCTTCGGAGCCTGAATATCCTGAGGCATGACGAGGAGAACAAGGGAGCCTTTATGAACAAGATCTCCAGTAATTGTCCGTTCACAAAAGTCAGAGGGCATGAGTCTCATGAAGGCTTCTTGTAATTCTACAGTTCCTTTTTTTTCAGCTGCGCTCATGACAACCGGTATGAGGTTAGTCGCACTTGTTATGCACTCACAAGCATTTTGAATCTCCGGGGCTGTGAACAGATCAGTTTTATTGAGTACAACGGCAGTTTTGTCTTTCTTAGTTTCGATGATGTTTAGAAACCAGGAAGGAAGAGCCCCTGATTCTTTTGTATAAATTTCATCGGGTGTCAGTACGGCACAGATGATGTCGCATTTTTCAAGTGCCCCCTGCGTTTTTTCCATACGCTTCACGCCAAGATAGGATGTGTCGTCAAATCCTGCAGTGTCAATGAAGAGCACCGGGCCAAGGCCCTTAATTTCCATAGCCTTGTATACAGGGTCAGTTGTTGTTCCTGCAGCAGGAGATACAACTGATGTTTCCTGTCCGGTGAGCATGTTCAGAATGGAAGACTTTCCGCTGTTGGTTTTTCCGAAAAACCCGATTGTTAAACGCTGTGAATGAGGTGTATCCTGTAATCCCATAGTCTCTCCTTAAAACCTGAAGTCTCTTAGACCTGAGCCTATGCTCTCTAGATTTTTTTCTGCAATTGCCCGTATTTTCAAATTCGGAACATTGAGAATTTCTTTTGCAATTAATTTTTCGCCCTTTATTCTTGTATCGCTCGAAGCGTAGTCCATGAGGTATTCTTTTAACGTCATGAGCGCGTTGGGCTGACAGCAGTTTGAAATTTGCCCGTCTTTTGCAAGCGTCATAAACCGGTCTCCCGTTCTTCCCTCGCGGTAGCAGGCTGTGCAGAAGCTTGGAATATAATCCAAAGAAACAAGCCAGTTGATAATTTGGTCGAGTGTGCGGTTGTCGCTAATGTCGAACTGTTTTGTGTTTTCATCTTCTGCATCAATGTTTATTTCACTGTCTGCATATCCGCCGACGCTTGTTTTTGACCCGCCGCTTAACTGCGACACGCCGAGTTCCAGTACTTTTTCCCGTGATGCCTTAGACTCCCGGGTGGAGATTATCATGCCGGTATAAGGAACAGCAATTCTAATGACGGCAACAATTTTTGCAAAGGTTTCATCATCAATAGCATTAGAAAAAGAGGAAGCATCAACATCATCTGCATTGCGTATGCGGGGTACACTGATGGTGTGAGGCCCGACGCCCTTGAAAGCTTCCAAGTGTTCCGCATGCATCAATAAGCCGGTAAAATCGTAGCGGTACAGATTTAATCCGAATAGAACTCCGATTCCCACATCATCAATTCCGCCGTCCATTGCACGATCCATCGCTTCTGTATGGTAATCATAATTGCTCTTTGGCCCGTAGGGATGCAGTTTTTCGTAGGCTTCCTTATTGTACGTTTCCTGAAACAAAATATAGGTTCCAATTCCTGCATCTTTGAGCTTCCGGTAGTCTGCAGCTTCGCAGGCCGCAATATTTACATTTACGCGTCTTATGGCGCCGTTTTTGTGTTTGATGGAATAAATTGTTTCGATGCTTTCCAAAATATAGTCAAGCGGATTCATCTGCGGATGTTCTCCCGCTTCAAGAGCAAGTCTCTTATGACCCATGTCCTGCAGTGCAATTACTTCGTTTCGAATTTCATCCTGCGTCAGTTTTTTTCTTTGAATGTGTTTATTTTTTGAATGATACGGACAATAGACGCAGCCGTTTATGCAGTGATTTGATAAATATAAAGGAGCAAAAAGAACGATACGTTTGCCGTAGATTTTTTCCTTTATCTGTTTTGCTAGAGACTTCATCTTTTCATTTAAATCGGGAAGGTCGCAGTCAAGAAGAACCGCAGCTTCCCGGTGTGTGAGGCCTTTAAAATTCTTTGCCTTTTCTAAAATACTTTCTATGAGAGCTCTGTCGCTCTTGTGTTCGTGAGCCCATGAAAGGGTTTCCATAATTTCTTCGTGATTAATAAATTCCTGTGCTTTGTTTGATCTTACATTATACATAATGTTTCCTCTTTAATATTTTTTTCTTCGGTGTAGTCGCCCCGTGTGATGACCGCTTCAAATCCGGCATCTTTTATACAGCTGCAAAGAAGTCTCGTGCTCTCCGCCCCTTCCTTTCCTGTCGACACCTTGTTGTCGTATAGATTGTACTTGCTGCGCACCTCTGAAGGCGACAGATTAGGCATGATCACATTAGCTCCGTGTTGTAAGCCCTTTTCCCGTCCATTCGAATCTATGGTGCCCAGTGCCGTCGTTGCCGGAAGAAGAACATAAGGCAGTAATAGTCTGATAACTGATAATAGGTAGAGTGTTAATTCCCTGTTTCCTGCACTGAAGTGAGCGAACGGGGTGTCGCGGTGCGGAATAAAGGGACCAATTCCCGTCATCTGCGGCCGGAAGCTTTGCAGAAAAAATAAATCCTCTGCAAGTGTCTCATCAGTCTGATACGGGGAACCTACCATAAACCCGGCCCCAGTCTGATACCCCAAATCTTTGAGTGTATGCAGACAATTCATTCTGTTCATGAAGGACATTGAATGAGGGTGAAGTTTTTCATAGTGTTCTTTGGACGCGGTCTCATGGCGGAGAAGGTAGCGGTCGGCTCCGCAGCTTTTCCAAAGCTCATATGTCTGTTTTGTTTTTTCTCCAAGAGAGAGTGTTACTGCGCAGTCTGAATATTTTTCTTTGATTGAAGTAATTACATCTGCAACGAAGGAGTCGGTATAGTGGGGATCCTCTCCTCCCTGCAGAACAAAGGTTCTGTAGCCCAGATCGTATCCGGCTGCGCAGCAGGATAGGACATCATCCTTGCTTAATCGATACCGCTGTGCCTTCGCATTACCGCCCCTGATGCCGCAGTACAGGCAGTTGTTCTTACAAAAGCTCGTACATTCAATTAAGCCTCGCAGAAATACCGTATTTGAAAATACTTCTATTCTTTTTTGAAAAGCCTTTTCCTTGATGTATGAAAATACTGTTTGTCCTTCTCCGCCGCTTTGTGCTTCATCACCGGGTCTTCCGGAATTCTTGCTGATATGAGCAGAGGATGAGAGTAGGGTCATGTTCCTGTTTTGTATGAGGAGAATAAATTCCTCCCGTGTAAGAGGGCCGCCCCGGCAGAGTTTGGTAATGATTTCTTTCATGGGCAGTGCCTAGTCCGAAATTTTGGGCATGACGGTTTTAGTCGACACTCCGTATAATGCTCCAAGCTTGCCCGAAAGCGCGCTTATAACATCCTGGGGTGCGTCGAGTGCAATACTCATAATTGAAAGGTTTTGTTTTTTGTAGGGAATTCCCATGCGGCCGATGATGTAATCACCGTATTCATGAAGTAACTGATTAAGCTGTTCGACAGAGCTTGTGTCCGAGACGAGTATACCTATCAGCGCGACCCTTGTTTCCATAGTTCCTCCTAAAGAAATAGTAATCTGCGTGAAGTAAAGAGTTTTAGAAAAATCTTTACATGCTTTGTAACCGCTTTTTTGTCAGCAGAAGCGCTTTCAAATCAGCTTAAATCGATAATAACATATCTATAAAAAAGAATCAATATCAGTTTGTCAGGGAAATTTATTATTAGCTTACACTGGAAATGAGGAGGAGGGAAGAGGTGCTTATTTCTTTGACGGAACCAGAATAAACAGAAGAAGGGCTGCCGCGTAGGGGAGGGCAATTAAAAGGCCCGACGGTACAGTGCTCCCCTGCAGGGTATTTGACAAAAATTCCGCCGCGGCAAAAACAAGAACAGCGGCTGCAATTCCGGCGCTCTTTTTTCTTCCTAAAAAAACAACAGCCAGCGCAATCCATCCGCGTCCGGATGAAATGTTCGGGACAAAGGAGGACACTTTTAAGACCAAAAAGATTCCTGCAAGGCTTGCAAAAAAACCAGAGATAATCCATGAGAGTGTGCGGTAAAAAGAAGGGGAGACTCCCCGCTCAAACAGGACATCGGGATCGCTTCCGGTAATTCTAAGTCTTCTGCCTGTTTTTGTTTTCTGCAGCAGTACTGCGCAGGCTAGTATGAGAACATAGACTAATGGCGTTAAGGTGCCTCGTGAGGCAGAGGCGGTTTGAGTATTGAGAAGCGGTGAGGAAGAGAGAACTCCCTGTGTTTTAAATATCAAAGAGGAAAGGAGAGATACAATTCCTGCAGAAAAAAGATTTACGGCGAGTCCTGCTAAAAAAGGATTGGCGCCTGTTTTTTCTGTGAATATGGAAACAAGGCATAAAAGACTCATGCAGATGAGGCATGATAAAAAAGCTCCGAGTGCGGGATTGGAGGTAATATCAGTCAGTGTGTAAAACAAAAATGCGCTCAAGTTTATTATACCGTCAATGAAGACTGCCATAACTCCTGCAAGCTCGCTTACCAGGGCTCCTGAGGAAGCAAGAAGGAGGGGAACTGCAGATACTAACATATCAGTTAAGGCGCTCATTTTTTTCTCCTCATGTTTGACACTGATATTACTAAAAGAACGGCTGCCTGAATTATAGAAGTTATATTGAACGAAAAATTATTTGTCAGCACTGCATAATCGGATGCGGTAAAAATATATGACAGAATGAGAGAAGAAGGAATGAGCAGGAGCGGATTGCTTTTTGCGATGAGGGCAATAGAAAGCGCATTCCACCCCATGCCGAGGTAAAACCCCTGATGAGCTGTATAAAACATGCCGCTTACCGCAAAGTATCCGCACAGACCGTGAAGAGAACCGGATGCGCACATTGCAAGAATGCTGTGCTTTTTGGTATTCAATCCTGCATAGAGTGCAAACTCATTCGCCTTCCCGCTGATTCTAAAAAGAGAGCCGGGCCGGGTTTTGAAAATGAGAACATAAAAAACTACACAGAGTAAGGCAGCAATAAAAAAAGACACAGTAAATTTTGAAGGGGGCAATAAGGAAGGTAATTTAAACCTGTCTAAAATTGAAGGAGTTGCTAAAAGGTTTTGATTTTGATCGCGCAGAGGGTTAGCAATAGCCCAGTCTATTAAGGGAATTATCGAAGCCGAAAGTAAAAAGCTTGTAAGAAGTTCGCTTGTTCTCCGGTATATTTTTAAAAGAATCGGTATGAGCGTTAACAGAGCGCAGATGAGAATTACCGCGGTCATTGCCGCAATCGGAGAGAAAAAAGAATTAAAGCGGTTTAAGATGAGCGCTGCAACTAGTCCGCCTGCATACACTTGTCCCTCTCCTCCAAGATTGATGTTTCCGGAAAGAAGAGCAATGGAGGCTCCAAGAGAACCAAAGAGAAGAAGGCCTGCCGTATTGATCATTGACCCGAAAAAGTAGACCGATGAAAACGGAGACGTAAAAAAAGACAGTAAGGAAGTCAGGGGCTTTGCAGAAAAAAGTAACACAAGAAAGGCCGCTGTAGCAAAGCCTGATGCGAGCGCTAATAGTGAAGAAGCATACCATTTTTTCACAGAAACTTTCCCCCTGCTAACTGATATCGAATATCCGATGCAGAAACAAGACATTCATCGGCAGACGAGCTGACAACAAGCACTGCACATCCTGTGTCGGCAAGAGACCTGAGGTTTTTACACAGAGAAAGAGATGCCGCCTTATCCAGTCCTGCAGCCGGTTCAAAAAGAAATAAAAACTCAGGATCGGTCGAGATTTCCCGTTCCAGAATGAGACGCTGGAGCATGCCTCCCGAAAGATTTTTTACCGGCTCATCAATATCTATACTTATCATTTCATTGGCGATTATGCTTCGCGAAAAATCCTCATCCTCTTCCCGCGTGCTTTTAGTGTTCCCGTATACGGTGAGCATCTCAAGAATAGTAAGATCCGGGTGGGACGCCCTAAATGTTTTGTTTGAAGGAATTACAGCGCCTCCTGATTCCCGGATGATGCGGGGAGTGAGGGGCTTCTTGAAAGTAAAAATTCTGTCCTGCAGGGTGATCGATCCGAAAAAATGCAGAGGAAAAACACCGCATAGAATTTCTTCGAGAGTTTCAATGCCGCTTTCCCTTTGACCCCGAATAAGTGTTATAGAACTTTTGTACACCGTGAATGACAGAGAAAAAAGAGCAGTCCTGTTTTTTTCACGGCAGGTAAGCTGATTAACTTTTAACACAGCATCTTCTGCAGAAAAGGAGCCCCGGTTTTTTTGCAGGCGATCTTCCCTGTGTTTAAGAGAAGCAGAATCAAAAAGAACCTTCTGCAGCGGTGTAATTTGAAGCGGGGATGACTTAGTGTTCTCGGATGATAAGACAAGTTCTCTCTTTTTTAACACCGAGACAGTATCTGCATATTTGAGGGCATCTTCAATGTTGTGTGTTATAAAAAGTACTGCCAGTCCGTTATCGGCCTGTTCTCTTAGTGCGGTAAAAAACTGAATGCGCTCTTTCTCATCCAGGTAGGCCGAAGGTTCATCGAGTATAAGCAGACGGGGTTTTTTAATCAGTGCGCACAAGAGCTCGGTATAAAAAATTTGAGAAGCATGAAGGTGCTTTACTTTTTGGTTTAAAGGGACCGGTATTTTCCATACTTCCTTAATTTTCTCAAGCCGTTTTTTTGCACCAAATGATTTTTCCAGACCCAGGGTACAATTTTCAAGAACAGTAAGTTCCCCTGCAGCAAAGGGTTTTTGGTGGACCATAACAATCCCCTTATCCTGCGCATCCTGAGGAGAAAAAAAAGAAACTGTCTTTGTCGTAACCGATTCGGTTACATAAGGATTGGATCCCAATAAGATGGAGCCCGAACTTTGTCTTTGTGAACCGCTTATAATCGAAGCAAGTGTAGACTTGCCCGCTCCGTTTTCACCGAGCAGGGCATGAATACTGCCTGAGCGTATACTTAACGATACCTTATCGAGTGCTTTTTTATGGGCAAAAACTTTACTAATATCAGCAGTGCTCAGACAGAACATATGCTCATATTACAATACAGGGGATTCCAGTACAAGTACTTTTTCCAGAATTGATGTATACATCTGCTCAAGAGACGCAGTACGTTCCGGATCATTGGTGAGGGGTTCGTGCGCAGTAAAGGCGACATAGCCGTCTTCCATTCCTGCAAATTGCGCCTTACCGAATTCAACCTTATTTTCAATGTAGTCGCTTAGAATTTTTTCCGCCATTTTTTCCTGCATGATCATCGCGCTGGAAATAACATTGCCCGGAGCCTTTGTGTAGCCGTCGCTGTCAAACCATGAAATATAAAAACCAAGATCCTTTGCAGCTGCAATAACACCCTGAGACGCGCCTCCCGCTATGGGCAGAATGACATCGACTCCGTCGTTGAATAAGGCTCTTGCAAGTTCATTGCCCTTTGCTGCATCGTACCAGTTGCCTACAAGGCGGAAATCAACAGTAACTTCTGTATCAAAGGCCTTTGCCCCTTCAACAAAAGCGGGGAAAATTATCTTATTCATAACGGGATATTCCTGAGCGGCAATAAGCGCTATCTTTTTTTGCGGGTTGGCAAATTCTAAATCATCACTCGTTGTTGCCATAGCAGCCGCGTAGCCTGCCATAAATGCCTGCTGTCTTTGATTATACTGGACAGTCGCCAGCGTTGAAACATTGTCTTTATAAGCATCAAGAACAAGAAAGTGCTGGGATGGGAACTGCTTTGTTAAGGGTTCAATGATGTCGGGGAGGGCAGGGTTTGAAGAAAATATGAGATCGTACTTTCCCTCTGCACAGAGAGCGGTCAATTTTCCGGGCCACTCCGCCTGATTCGTTCCCGCCTCAATTATGGTAAGTGTTACAGGACCGAAGTCTTTAATACTGTGATTATCTACTGCTTTTTGAGCGCCGGAAACAAGCATTTCGTATACCGGGCTTCCGGAGACAATTCCCGGAACAAAGACGGCAATGGTTTTTCCTGTTTTTTCTACCGGGCGGGCCATAGAAACTGATAAGAGTACTGCACTAACTAATAGAGCTGCTCCTAGTAAAGCTGATAATGATCTTTTTCCTTTCATACTATATCCTTTTTAAGTAATTTACTTTGATATAATAGTTTTATGTAAAAATAAGGTCAAGGGGTTTTTAGCCTTTTTATACATTTTTTTATAAGAATTTCAATTTTAGTGCTGTTAAGCAGCAGGAGTCTGAGGGTGGGCTAAACTGATACATCTACGTTTCTATGTGTATTGAACGATTCTGCTTTTTTAGTGAGGCAATTTTTTTCAGGCTGAGCCGCTTTTCTACTGCACTCTTTGACGGCTTCGTCTTTTTCCGCTTTTTTTGAATCTTCGCTGCGCCTGTTATTAAGGCTTCAAGGCGTACATAAGCTATTTCTCTGTTGCGTTCCTGTGTTCTCTCTTCCTTAACCGATACATACAGCTCGTTACTGCTGTTTATTCTGGAAGCAAGCCTTGTACTCACCGAATGACGTTCTTCCGGCGTTAAACCCTCAATTTTTTCAAGCGGAACAGAAGCGTGAACCTTTGTGTTAAGTTTGTTCACGTTCTGTCCGCCTGCTCCCCCTGAAAGGGAAAACTGAAGCCGGGTATGTATAAGAAGAGATTCTTTAATTAAATTTCTATTCATACTTACCAGTCAGAATCTTTTGAAAATTTGGGAAGCAGGGCTCCCGTGTGTTTCATGTAGTCTTTATAATCGTCTCTTCTTTGAAGCTGTCTTTTTTCCATTAAGGGGACACTTATAAAGATGAAAAGCAGAGTATTTGCAAAAGCACCTGCAAAGGCCCAAACTGGCATTGCTCTGGAACCGCCCATCGTACAGACCGCAAGACTGGTCAAATAAATACCCCACCACATTAGAATTTCGCCAAGATAGTTAGGATGCCGTACATGGTTCCAAATACCGGAACTGTTTACCTTTCCATTATTGAGCGGGTTTTTACGGAATTTGAGCATTTGCGCATCGGCAACAATTTGTACTAAAACCGCAGAGATACACATAAGTGCCCCGGGAAGTGCTGTGTA